>Ga0007882_10000746_pt1 | contig 19044 bp, 12 predicted proteins | sample CryBogCBH12Aug01_FD_71195 | JGI IMG/M metagenome (GOLD analysis project Ga0007882, IMG submission 71195) | Freshwater microbial communities from Crystal Bog, Wisconsin, USA - CBH12Aug09.1 | ecosystem: Environmental > Aquatic > Freshwater > Lake | place: Crystal Bog, Wisconsin, USA | collected... | reverse complement strand
GGCACGGGAATGAGCGAGTTGAAGCGAAGGCTGCCTTGATTCCACAAATTGGTCGCGCCGACATCGTACTGCACAAAATCCGCCGCGAAGGAGAGCAGCGTGTGGTTGGCGTCATAGCTGATGTTCAGCACTTCGAAATATCCGGTCAGCGTGTTGTCCCCGCGACCGGAAGTGGAAAAATCCAAACCCGGACCCGTATTGCCACCCAACCGCTCCGCATTGGGATAAATGCCATTGGTCAAATATCCCGGCGGACAATCCAGTTCAATCGTCCAAATCGTATTGTTTCCCGGCGTCGTGGACTTGATGACAAAACCGACCTCGTACGGATTGATGCCTGTTTCCTGTAGGATGGTGAAATTATTGGTGGTAGCGAAGAGAGATTGGCCCTGACCAATCCAACTCCTGGTCGCGCTACTGAAAGTGAACAAGGTGGATTGCGCCGCACCGCTCAGTGCAAAAATCAGGAGCAGCAGTGGTCCGACCGGCCGGCAGCCAAGCTGTTTGGTTTTCATATTACGACGATAAAAGTCCCTGCAAAAAATGAGATGTGGAAATTGACTTGTACTTACGCTCTCCCAGCACCCAGCTAGGATAAATTAACTTCTTGAGGGAAACAAGCCGTCAGCGATGGAAGAGTAAATTTACAAAGTGTCAAAAACCATCAAACGACTTAATTTTATTGACTATTCCGCGAGTGGCGGAGAGGGGGGGATTCGAACCCCCGATACCTTTTGGGTATTCACGCTTTCCAGGCGTGCGCGTTAAACCACTCTGCCACCTCTCCATTCCAATAAAATACAAGCACTTACAACGTTTTCAGCACTCACCAGGTTGACAATCTGATACTGCAATCTGATACTGCTCGCATGGCTGGAGCAAAATTGCAATCAGAAGACTCGGTCTGGCAGAAGACACCGATTACGAATTTGGTGCGTTACGAGCCGTCAGGCATTTTATTCGCACGAATTCGCATCAACGGCAAGCTTATTCGCCGTTCACTGAAGACCAAAACTCTTTCCGTGGCCAAGCTGCGATTGGTTGATTTGGAGAAAAGCGAACGCGGCCGGACGGAAATGAATGAAGGCTACACCGAGGGCAAGCTCACCTTTGGCGAAGCCATGGCCATTTTCGAGGAGCGGGTAAAAAAAGATCCCGCGCTCAAACCCAGAACCAAGGAGCATCGCGCCGAACGGATAAGCGTAATCAAAAAAACCTGGCCAGCGATTTTGAACACCGACATCCGCCGCATCACCCGCCAAGACTGTTTGAATTGGGCACACGGTTATCAATCCAGTGCCATCAATTTCAACAAAACCGTCCAGACCATCAAAAAGATTTTTGATATCGCTATCGAATCTGGCATCCGTTACGACAATCCGGCCGGCGCCATTAAAACGATGAAGATTCGCGTTGAGCCGTTGCATCTCCCCTCTCGTGACCAGTTTGCCAAAATCATTAATGAAATTCGCAAGGTCAACAAACGCTACAGCCAGCACGCGGCCGATTTGGTCGAATTCTTAGCGTATGGCGGCTTTCGTAAAGCTGAAGCAAGCCAGATCACTTGGGGTGATTGTAATTTCGAAAGCGCCGAGATTTTGGTTCGCGGCGATAAAGAGACAGGCACGAAAAACTGGACGGTTCGCACTGTGCCAATGATTCCCGACATGGTTAAGCTGTTGGAAAGATTGAAGGCAAAACGGAATGATACGGCTCCAGAAAAGGCAGTCATGTTGGTGTCAACCTGTAATGGAGCTTTGCGTTCAGCCTGCTCAAAAATCAATATTCAACATGTTACCCACCACGACCTGCGCCATCTTTTCGCCACGACCTGTATTGAATCAGGGGTGGACATTCCGACGGTCTCACGCTGGCTCGGTCACAAAGACGGCGGCGCTCTGGCAATGAAAGTCTACGGGCATTTGCGGGATCAACATTCTGTGGCTATGGCGCAGAAGGTGACATTTTCTTAAACTTCGCCAACCCTCGCATCGAATCCGGCGTCGACGTCCCACCGTCTCCCCTGCCCCATTCGCGAATATGGCGGGGCTTTGTCGATGAAGACGTATGGGCTTCTGCAGAACGAGCATAGTCAACCCATGGCGCAGAAGGTGAAATTCTAGGGAACTGAGACAGATTCGGCAAAATCGCCGGAAAATTATTTGACCGAATCATTGGCGTGAATTAAATTCTTAGCAGGTGAATTTCTGTTCGCAGCATTGACGCCAGCAGATGCAGTTTTTGTGTGGCCGCTGTTGCGAGAGAGTTAAGTCTCCAGTCTTTCGCCGCTCCGTAGTTAATTAAAGACATTTCGACTTGGTATAGTCGGAATCTTCTCACCAACGATGGTGAGGTCTTCGTGACCCCATCGCTACCATTGCCGGATTTTTAGCACGCAGAGGTGCCCCGCTTTGTAGCGCATAAATCCTCCAATAAATTTTCACAATGGAATTGGGGCATGTATACCATGGTAAGTGATAATCGTTCGTTACCGCAGTTAGTTTACACGGTGGAGGAAGCGGCCTCCATTCTCAAGGTTAGCAATAAAACGGTCTATCGTCTGGTGGATCGGAATCTGTTGCACGCATCGAAGGCGTTGCGTCATTTGCGCATCACCAAAAAGTCGCTGGAACAGTTTCTCGCGACAACTTCAGGCGAGGAGGTGAGGCGAGGCCGCCGAGCCAGTGAAAGACCACGCCAAGTAATGGATTTGGTTGCATGAATTATTTTTGGTTGGTTGGTTTTGAAAATTAACCGCGTTTGCTCAAAACATTTTTCTCGTAAATCTTCGCCTCTGCGAGCCAAGCGTCGCCGACGGGCACGCCCTGCTGCTCGCAATAATAATCCCAGACCGCGCCGAGCGGCAGCGTCTTGGCCTCTTCCTGCAACGCGAGCCGCGTCGTAAAATCTCCGGTTGCTTCCGCCGTCCTGATGAGCGGCGATTCGAGCAGCGCGATGAGCAGCGCGCGGATCATGTTGCGTGTGCCGATGGTCCACGCGGCGACGCGGTTGATACTGGCGTCAAAATAATCGAGGCCGATGTGGACGCGCTTCTCAAAGCTGTTCACGGCGATTTCGCGGGCGATGGCGAGCAGGTCATCATTCAAAATGACAACGTGGTCGCTGTCCCAGCGCACGCCGCGGCTGACGTGCAACAGAATCTCCGGCATGAATTGCAGCACGCTGGAAATCTTGTCCGCTATGCCTTCGGTCGGATGATAATGACCGGCGTCGAGCGTCAGCAGTTTCTTCCGGCTAACGGCGTAGCCCATATAAAATTCATGCGAGCCGACGACAAAACTTTCGCTGCCGATGCCGAACAGCTTCGGCTCCACGGCGTCGAGGTTCAGCTTCGGTGAAATCTGTTTTTTGAAAACCGCGTCCAGCGATTCGGCCAGGCGCGCGCGCGGCGCGACGCGATCTGCCGGTGTGTCTTTCATGCCGTCGGGAATCCAAACGTTCGTCACGCAGGTTTTGCCGAGCGCCTTGCCCATCGCCGCACCAATTTCGCGGCTGCGGATGCAATGCTCAATCCAGAACTTGCGAATGTCCTTGTCAGCGTGCGACAGCGTAAAACCGTCCGCCGCCTTTGGATGCGAGAAACACGTCGGATTGAAATCGAGACCGAGGCCGTTTTGCTTCGCCCAAGAAATCCAGTTCGCAAAATGCTTCGGCTCGATGGCGTCGCGATCCACTTTCTTGCCGCCAAACTCGCCGTAGAACGCGTGTAAGTTCAAACGGTGTTTGCCAGGAATCAGCGACAAGGTTTTGTCGAGGTCAGCGCGGAGTTCGTCCGGCGTGCGGGCTTTGCCGGAATAATTGCCGGTGACGGCGAGGCCGTTGCCGAGCGCGCCGCCGGCATTTTCAAAGCCGCCCACGTCGTCGCCCTGCCAGCAGTGCAACGAGATGGGAATTTGTGCGATGGTTTTCAGCGCATGGTCCACGTCCACGCCGAGGACGGCGTAACGTTCGTGGGCAAGTTGATAAGCGCTCCGGATAGCATTGGTTTTTCGTGACATAAAAATTAGTGCGATAAACGGTGTCGTTTGATGTATTACTTGCACCTTTTGTCTATAACGTCCCTGTACTTTTGTTGATTGATTGGGAAAGGTTGCGGGAAACAAACCGATATGTGCCTGATTCAACCGCCAATACTGCGTTCGTGCCTTCCATGCGTAGGAATGTGACACTTGAGACTTTTGCCAGCGGCAGGCTGCCTTCGGTGATATTCTCTGTGCTGCTTGCGGGTAAATAAATTGTGGCCGTCGTGTTCGCCGGAATTTCGACTTCGAATTCGAATTGGTCTTGGGTGCGTTTCCAGTTGCTCGCGATACGACCGTGGATGGAATCATAATAGGCCTTGACCCAATGAATCGGCTCGTGATCCAAGTTGCTGCCGGCGGTCGGTGGATGTGGATGGATGATGATTCTATCATAGCCCGGCCCATCGGACTGGATGCCGGCGAGGTCGTTGATCATCCATTCGCACACCGCGCCAAAGGAATAGTGCGCAAAGGAATTCATCGAAGAATTCTGCTTGCCATCCATGCCGCCGAAACCGTGCGCTTTCGTGTAGCTGTCCCAATGTTCCCAAACCGTCGTCGCGCCCTGAGCCACTTCGTAACCCCACGACGGAAATTTCACGCTTTGGAAATGTTTCACCGCGAGATCATTTTCACCGACGCTCGTCAGCACGGGCAGCAGCGGTCGCGTGCCAAGAAAACCAGTGGTCATGCCAGAATTTTCAGCGGTCTCGCCAGAGCGCAATTTATCCGCCAGAATTTTACCTGACTTTACGCGCAGGTCGGCGGGCAGTAAATCCATGTAGAGCGCCAGTGCGTAGGCGGTTTCCGTGTCCACCGCCAACGAGCCATCGGTGCGGACATACTTGGCATTGAAGGCCGATTTGATGTGGTTGAATAACTCACCATATTCCGCCGCTTCAGTTTCTTTGCCGATGGCTGCGGCCATTTGTGACATGAGATTGGCGGCATACGCGAAATAAACCGTGTCCACATAATCTAGAGGCGTTTTGCCGCCGAAGGACAGCCAGTCGCCCCAGTCGTTGCCGTGGACAATGCCGAGATGATTTGTGCTCGTGGTCTTGCGCCAGTCCATGAACTTCACCATGAACGGCCAGCAACGCTGGATGATCCGCGTGTCTCGATAAGCCTGCCAGACGGTCCACGGACAGATCACGCCCGCGTCGCACCATGCCGTGCCAAAATCCCAGCCGTGCTGGAACGGATACGGCGCGTAGCCCGGGAAGGTGCCACTGGGCCGCTGCGATTCCATGACTTCGCGCAACCACTTGGTGTAAAATGCCGCGACATCGGCGTTGAGCGTGGCGCAATGCACATAAATTTGCGCGTCACCCATCCAGCCGAAGCGTTCGTCACGCTGCGGACAGTCTGTTGGCAAATCGAGAAAGTTTGCGCGCTGCGTCCAGACGACGTTTTTAAACAGCCGGTTCGCCATCGGATCACTGCACTCGAAGCCGCTCGTTAAGGGTGTGTCGCTGTGCAGCACAATGCCAGTGATGGCATCTTTGTCCGGCTTACCGGGATAACCGGTGACCTCTACGTATTGAAAACCGTGGAATGTGAAACGCGGCGTCCACTTCTCGCCATTCTCATCGCCGCGCAATATGTAACGATCCGTCGCGCGGGCTTTACGATAGTTGTCGTTCATCAATCGGCCATCTGGATAAAGCATCTCGCCGTAGCGCAGTTGAACCGTCGTGCCAGCAGGCCCTTTCACCTTCAGCCGCACGACGCCGGCGAAGTTCTGGCCGAGGTTAAAAATGTAAATGCCGTTTGTCGGCGAGGTTATTGCCACCGGCTTGATTTCCTGAATCGGCCTTACCGGCAAACCCGGAAAGGCTTCAAGTTTTGCCGGACGTTTGAAGCCCAGATCAATCGGCCGACCTTTAATCTCAACTGTGTCGTCAGGTTTTTGAGGGTTTTGATATTCGTAGAATGTCGCGGGAACGCTGCCATTTTCGGATGCGAGAATGGCGGCATCCCATTTTGAGTCGTCAAAACCGGGTTTCGTCCAGCCCGGCATTTCTTTGCGTGCGTCATAGGTTTCGCCCATCAGAAAATCACCTTCGCGAATCGGTCCGTCGCCGGTCACTTTCCACGATTTATCCGTGGGTATGACTTCACGCGTGCCGTCGGTAAATTCGATTTCGAGCTGCGCCATCAGTGCAGGCGTTTTACCATAGGTATAACGTCCGATTTTTTCCGTGCCGATGCCGGCGAGCAAACCGAAGCCAATGTAGCCGGAATACCAACCGTCGCCCACCCACGCACCGAGCGCGTTGTTGCCGCGTTTGACCAGCGGCGTCACGTCGTAAGTGTTGTAGTAAGCGCGCTGATGATAATCCGTCCAACCCGGCGCAAAGCGCGCATCGCTGACGTGCTGGCCATTCATATAAAGCTCGTAGATGCCGAGTGCGGTGGAATAAATTGTCGCGCGTCTGATGGTTTTTTTGGCAGCGAACTCCTTGCGATACTGGTGGGCCGGTGGCAGAAAAAGTTTGGTGGTGTCTTTCCAACCTGGCGTGGTGTCGCGGAACGAAATGTAATCTGCCTGCCAGTCATCAGGTTGAAGCAAGCCCATCCCCCAGGTCGCTGACTCACTCCAATTGGCTTTGCCATCTTTATCCCAAGTGCACACTTTCCAGAAACATGGCTGGCGCGACACCAGCGGCTTGCCGGCGTAGGCGATATTTATCGTTTCGCTGCTGGATATTTTTCCACTGTCCCACAAATCACCCATATTGGCTTTCAACAAATCCTGACTCGTCGCCACTAGAATGCGATAAGCCGTCTGTTTTTGTCCGCGCTCAGACGATTCGACGCGCCACGTCAGGCGCGGTTGAGCTTCGTCAATGCCTTGGGGATTGATACGGTATTCGCAGCGCAATGACGCTGGTAGCATTTCCGCCGCTTGAATCTTCACTACTAATGGCAAAAATGTCATCAAAGCAACTGTAATAATGAGCCAAATATTGTTTAAAAAGTTGGACCACATTAAATGATACGCGCTAAAGTTAGTGTCACGCAAATTGGGTTTTACTGGTATAGATATTAGTTTGTTCATAATTCATTCCACCACTTTTGAAGTCTTTGCACAGAGGATTTTATATTTTCCACACCAGAAATCTCCAGTGTGGTGTTGCCGGCAAAGCCGGATTTTTTCAGTGCCTTGACGATGGTGGGAATTGATACCACGCCATCACCGAGCGGAATCACAGCCATACCGCAGCCGAAAAGTTTTCCGCGCTGCGCTTCCATTTCCTTCGACATATCTTTCCAGTGAACATGGCCGATGCGCTTGCCGAAAGTCTTCACATAATCCAACGGCTCCGCGCCGCCGAGCCAACTGTTGCCCGTGTCGAGGCAGATGCCAACGGTTTTTTCGTGGCCGAGCCGTTCGAGCAAATCGCCCATGTGCTTCACCGAATCTGTGACGATGCCGTGCGGTTCGAGCAGCAGCTTCACGCCGAGTTCTTCCGCCCATTCAATCGGCGACTGCAATTTGTCGCAGATGGTGAACAGCCGTTCTTTTTCCGTGAGCGCGTGGCCGAATTTGGTTTTCGGATCGCCTTCGGTCGTGATGACTTCGGGAATGCCCAGATCCGCAGCAAGCCGGATGGCTTTGATGATTTGAAACGTGCCATAAACATCCGGCGCGGCGGGATCGAGCAAGTTAGCGTGCGCACAAACGGTGCTCAACTTGAGTTTGTGTCTCATCGCGAGCTGGCGAATTTTCGCCGGGTTGCTATCGAGACTCACGGACGCGGCGAAACCGAACTCCACGCCGAGCGACGCGCCGTCGTGATTATCCGTGAGGTCAACGTAATCAATGCCCAAGCCACGGATCAGTTCAAACTGCCGTTCCATGGGCGTGAACGGTTCAACAAGTGCGAAGCAGCCGATTTTCATAAATCAACTTTGTTTCCAGTCACCGCGAATCGGGATGTGCATTTGGTTGTTTAATTCTTTTGGCGATTTGATTTTATATTTTTTTGGATCCCAAACCACTTCGCCGCCGGTTTTGATGGCCATGAGCGAGAGGTGACTGATGGCGTCGGAGCGGAGCGCATCCTGAATTGGCGCGATGGACGGCGAGCGCTCGCGCACGCTGTCCACGAAGGATTTGTAATACTTGTTGTGATAAAGCACGCGCTTGGTGCCTTCGCATTGCTTGAGCTTGAACCAGTCAGGATTGCTCGCGGCCACGCCATTGCGGCTCAAACTGACCCAGCCTTTGGTTCCGAAAAACGTCGAGCCGTCGCCCTGATCGTCGTCACGGTATTTTTTGACAATCGGCGCGGCGTGATTGGTGCTCATGAACCGCATCGGAATACCGTCGGCAAATTTCACCTCTACGTCCCAAGTCGCGCAGGTGTCGAACAGTGCGTTGGGCGTCGGAAAATCGCCGGTGCCGCGAAATGAAATCGGGCCTTTCGTATCCGAGTCCATGCCCCAAATCGCGATGTCCAGCGGATGCGCGCCCCAGCCGGCGATGAAGCCTAGCGCATAATCCGAGCAATACCACGAGCCTTGGCTGGTGATGCGATCCTTCGTGCAAGGTTTCATCGGCGCGGGACCGATGTAGAGTTCGTAATCGAGTCCGTCCGGCACAGGAATTTCATCGAGCGAGCCGCCACCTTGACCACCGGGTGCCCAGACTTCGAGCCGTTGCAAATCGCCGATGTAGCCGTTGAGCACCAGTTCCACGCCGCGCTTGAGCAATTCCTGCGCGCGCTGCTGCGTGCCGTATTGAAAAACCCGCTCGTGTTTTTTCACCGCCGCCAGCATGGCCTGATTTTGTTCGAGGCTGTGTCCGAGCGGTTTCTCGATGTAAACATCTTTGCCCGCCCGCACCGCCGCGAGGCCGATGGGCACATGCCAGTGATCCGGCGTGGCGATGACCACGGCGTCCACGCTTTTGTCCGCGAGCAAATCGCGGAAGTCATTGTAAAGTTTCGGTTCCAGTTTTTGCTGTTCGCGCACGAATTGGGCAGCGTTCTCACGCCGCTGACGAAACGGATCACAAATCGCGACGGACGCCGCGCCATCCACCGAGAGAAAATTCCGCATATCGTTCGTGCCTTGTCCGCCAACACCGATATGGCCGAGCTGGATTTTTTTACTGGGCGTGTTTTCGCCTGCCAGCACGCGCAACGGAATAAAATTAGGGGCTACGGCGGCTACGATGGCACCGCGCAACATGCCGCCGACAAATTGGCGGCGGCTGAATTCGTTGTTTCGTTTCATGTTTTTTCTCCGTGATGGCAATTTATTGTTTATCGGCCAAAACTTTTCCGGTCGCCGCCCATTCGGCGCCACGACAAAGCAATTTTTGAAAGCCCGCCGCGTCCATCGCTTTCACGTCATGGCCGAGCAGCAGATTGAAGCAGCGGCCTTGACCAAATCTTGTCGTGAAGGCAAGCGGCTCGTCCCTGCCGGTGCCCTTCCATTCCGGCGCGGAATACGCCGTCGCCAGAATTTCAATGTTGGTTTGCAAAGCCGTGCGGTGCCACAACTCGTCGGTCGTGACAAAATTGGTCAAGCCGCGCGTGATGGGATAATCTGCGTCCGCCAGCTTCACCATGAATTCATGCGGCGGACCGTGACCGGTCTGGCCGAGTTTCCACGAACCGCCGGCGAGTTGCTGGTATTCCGGCCAGTCGTAAAACGAGGAGCTGCCGGCGTGGACGGAAACAAATCCTTTGCCGCTCCGCACAAAATCCAAAAACGCCGCGCGCATCGTCGGCGGCCAGTTGGTCACTGTGGGTTTACCAAACGTATTCCAGTTGCTGACCAACACATCATATTTTTGCAGAGTTACCGCATCGCAGTCTTCGGGATGCTCGGTGACGTCCACCGTGAAGCGTCCGCTGCTTTCGAGGATGGCCTTGAGATTGGGCGTGGTTTCACGCCAGTTGTGATTGTTCTGGCCGCTGAAAATCAGGACATGAATTATTGGCTCGGCGGAGAAAACACGGTTGAGACCAAAAGATAAAAGCAAAAATGGCAACAACAGCCTCCGTCGGTTTGATTTCAAAACTTTCATAAGGGACGTATAATGTATCAAGTCATTTCGCAAACCGGAGTTGTTATCTGAATATCTGAACCTCGCGGCCTGATTTTCAACAAACTCATCGCGTTGTCTTTATAGTTTCTTCGGCTCAGCCGCAGGCACGGTTATATAGTCAATATTGACAGGCACACCGGTTTCCGCTTTGAGCATGATGGTGTTGGTGCCGGCGTTCAGCGGCACGGTCTCGACCTTATCTGTCCACACACTCCAGGTTATGGTGGCCGCAAGGTCAACATCACGAATTTTTGCGCCATTGACATAGAGACCCAGCGACTGTTCTCCTGCTCCGGCGGAATAATGAATCGTGATGTCCCCTTTCCTGGCTGGCACGATTATGGCCGTGATGGTGGCCGAGGCCCCGGCCTTCACAAAGCCATCCACAAAGCCCGCCCCGGAATATCCGTCATGGTTGGTGTTTTTGCCGCACCCGCCGGAAAGCTCGGCGTCCTCGGCTTCATATTTTGCCATCATCGCGGAATTGTCTGTTTTGAACCAGTCGAGCCGCAGCAGTTCGCCGCCGCTACCTTTGAATACTAGATAGAGATCTTTGGATCCCGCATCATTGATAAGCGGACACGCCACGGTCTGGTAGTTGGCCCATCCGCCGGTGCTGGGGATCTTGCAACTGCCCAGCAAAGGCCCATCAACCTTTTCCTGATGGACTTCAATTAAGCCTCCAGCCGGATTGGCTGAACTGACGCAGAAGCTTAACACCGCATTTTTCTTCAGATTGCGGAAATTGGGAAAGGCCAGCCAAGAGCTGTCGGCGAGATTGCGCATTTCGAAGCCGCTCGCGTTTTCGCGCTTTTCTACGCCGTCTGCGGCGGCGAAGAACCACTCCGCCTGAATTTTTTCCCAGCACGCGTCATACTGCCCCACGCCCAGAAGTGATTGTTCGATGAACGGATCGTCCGAGATGTCACCGTTGTCCTTGAAGTGAGCATAGACAATTTTGGTTTTCCGATAATAGGTGTCGCCATCCGGCACGGCGTAGGTAAGAAACGTCTGGTTGTGCCAGTTGAAAAATCCGGCGTGATCCACCGTCTGGTCATGGGAAAACACGCCGCGAAACGTATAGGGTCCGTAAACATTGGTGGCGGTCGCGTAAACGCCGCCGTGTGAATTTAGATAATAAATCCCGTTGTGCTTCATGATGAACGGCGCGTCGTTTTGCCAGCCATTGATCAGGGTGACGGGCCGAGGTTGCTCCGCCAGTGAAATCATGTCCTCGTTCAGCCGGGCGATGTGGTATTGCTGCCCGACCACGGTATATCCCCAAACGAGATACGGGGTGTGCGCTGCGTCATCATCCACAAACACCGTCGGATCATATTGGGCAGTTGGCGTCAGGTTCTTGGGTAAAAGCGGTTTGCCGAGCGCGTCACGATACGGTCCGCCGGGGCCATTGGTGCTGACGGCTACGCCGAGACACTCCTGACCCCTGGAAAAATAAAAATAATATTTCCCGTTGCGCTCCGCACCATCGGTCGCCCAGCAGTCGGTGGTGGGTCCCATGAAAGTATCTTCCGGTTTGAGCACGAAATCTTTTCGCCATTGAACCAGATCCGGCGACGAAAACACCTGCCAGTCATACATTACAAAGCCGGGATGGCCGGGCGCGTCGTCGTGTGTCGAAAACAAGTAGGCCCGGTCATTTAAAATATGGATGCGCGGATCGCAAACCCCCTGGTGCGGAATGATGGGATTGTCTGCCCGTGCCAACCCTGCGAGCAATACGCCACTAATCCCCAGCGAAGCCAGCACGGCGATTTCGATTTGGAACGGCACCGGCCGGCGGCCTTTACCCTGCATTTGTTTTCCAACACACATATTTTTGGTTAATGAGACTTTGGATTTGTCAGGCGTTCACGGGCTTTGTTTAATTGCCTAGCACACTTCGGCCTCGGATCGGCAACTCCTTCCGTAACTTTTCCTTCCAGTTGTCTGCGGCGAAAATAGTGGAGAAGGTCATCAATGCCAGCTGCGTCAGTGGTGTGATATTGCGGTATCTCATATTTGGCTTTGGCTGAGGTAATTTATTTCCATTCATTTTGACGCCGCAACCCTGGCGTTGGCGTCGGCAATTTCCACGCAGATAACCGAGGCAATTTTATCGGGCGCTTTGGCCGTCAAATCGAGGGTTGCGCCAGATTCTGTCTGGTTGAAGGTCAAATCCTTATGGTCGGCGAGGGAGCAGGCCCTAACGACTTTGCTTTGCAGTCCGGGCAGGCCAAATTTTCCGGTCGCCGGCCAGTTGAAAATGATCAGATAAATTTTTCCCGGCTTGGTCGTCGCGCGCCAGTCCCATGAGACAATGAATTTTGGTTTGCCATCTTGATCCTTTTCGGTATCGCTGAATTTTCCGGCCTCGGCCCCGTAGGGAGTCGGGCCAGTGCCATAAAAGGCCTCGCCATTGACCTTCATCCACTTGCCGACAGCCTTAAGGCATTCAAGGCTCGGCGGCGGAATCACACCCTCGCTGGTCGGGCCGACGTTGAGAAGATAATTGCCGCCTTTGCTGGCAATATCACACAGGTTTTGAATAATCGTCGCCGGAGTTTTCCAGTTGTCATCGTGCCGATTGTAGCCCCAATGATCGTTCAGCGTCATGCAGCTTTCCCAGTCAATCCCGGAGCCGAAACCAGCGGGCGGTATCTGCTGTTCGGGAGTCCCGAAGTCGCCGACGGCGGCAGCATCCGTTGACATACCGGCCATCCCGGCGCGGGCCTTGTCAATGCGATTGTTGATGATCAGCTTTGGATCCAGCGTGTGCAGATAATGGTAGAGATCCACTCCGCGCTCGTGAGTCCATGGTGATTCCCATTCGCCGTCGAACCAGATCACTCCGGGATGATAGCGGGTGATCAGTTCCTTGAGCTGTCCCTTCATGTAGGCGACATAGCGGTCCATGTCCGGCTTGCCGGTGGCCACATCATTCCACGCCCGGCGCTCACCCCAGTCCGAACTGTGCCAGTCCATGATGGAATAATAGACGCAAAAACGGATGCCGGCGGCACGGCAGGCATCGGAAAGCTCCTTCAGCGGGTCGCGGTGGGTGCGCTGCCACCAAGGAGTGCGGCAGATGCTCCAATCCGTAAGTTTTGTGGGCCACATGCAAAAGCCGTCATGATGTTTGGACGTGATAACCAAGTATCTCATGCCGGCATCCTTGGCGGCTTTTACAATGGCTTTAGCGTCGAACTTCACGGGGTCGAACTCCTCTGCAAACTGCGCGTAGCGGCTGACAGGAATCTTCCCTTCCTCCATGATCCAAACGCAATAATTTGTTTTGCCGTTCCAATCACCAGCGGGCACGGAATAGACACCCCAATGGATAAACATTCCAAACTTGGCTTCCTGCCACCAAGCCATGCGGACGTCGCGCTGGGCGGGAGCTTCGACTTTGTCGGTCTGGTTGGTTTGCGCCCTGGCAAACGGCACAATTGTCGACACGATCAACGCTGCGGTAAGAAGAAGTTTTTTAGTATTTCTGGCGGCGATTAGACTCGCCAATTCTTTTTGGAAAAAAGTGCTCATTTTAGAAAGGTGTCGATTATTCAGTGGTTTTATTGGTTTACCTTGGCTCTTCAGGTGTGGTGCTACTGCGGGGAATGGTTTTAAGCAGCGTGAATTCGCCGGTGCGAATGTTAATTCTCCAGTCGCACGGCTTGGGCAGCCAAAGCTTGCCATCGCCGATTTTAAGTGGCATCCACAAATAACGCGAGTCCCACTGTGCATCCGGCTTCCAAAGGTCGGCCATGAAAATCACGTTGGTTGCCTCTGTGCCCGCGACTTTCAGCAAAAAGCTGGATTGCGATCCGTAGGTTTTCATTTCCGGCGGCGCGATGTCCGCGAACGCAGACCATGGCCCCGCCAGCGACCTGGCCGTGGCATAGACATTGGGATTGGTATCCCAGCCGGTGAGATGCGAACCGACCACATAATACAGTCCCCCGCAATACACCAGACCCAAACCTTCCAAATGTTCCGGCACCAGGCAAACATCCCTGACAATGGAAAAATAATCATCTGACAATTGGTATATGCGAAAACCGTTGGGCCGGTCTTCCGAGAGTAAATAAGGCGTCCCGTCATCATCCACAAACTGGCCGAGGTCGCGGCTCTCATGTCCCAGCGGACGGAAACTTTTCAGGTAATGGTAATTGCCGTCCACCTGGTCGCACTCTAAAACCGCCACCCGAGCCAGTGAATAGATCTTGTCGTCAAGGTGCGCATACATCACGAATTTCTTTGACGCGGCGTTGTAAAACACTTTTGGCCGTTCCAGCACCCAGCCGGGGCCAATGTGTTCAGGATCGGCAAGTTGCACCACTTGCCGGCAAAAGTGCCAGTGGCTAAGGTCGTGCGAAGAATAACAGGCCACATAACGCTTCTCGGGGTCGTTGGTCCGGGTGCGATCCTCGCCAAATAAATAATAGGTGTCACCCAACTTGAGGATTCCGGCACCGTGCGCTTGAATGTGCTGGCCCCGGTCATCCGGCCAGACGGCGCCGGGGCGGATGGTTTGCGCTGAAAAGTCAGCATTCGTTCCCGGGGACACGTTCGAGGTTTTACAACCGCACGCAACGAAAAAAACGGCGGCAACGACAAATACGAAGGATGCCAGGGATTTAATTCTAACAAAAACCAGGAACTGTGCAGCCCTTTGGAAGTCTATGGAATAGTCAGCGGCGGCGGACGGTTTCTGGGCACCTAACAACAAGCCTCTCTGGCAAGCTTCGGCTGATCCAGTGGGACAGCCGCTGTGCCAAAACCATGAATACTTAAACCGCTTTTTGATCCAGTTATTTGTCTTTTCAATAAATCCGGACTGCATTGTCGCGGCATCACTCGTAATTGGCCGACACTGAGAATTTTTCCTTGAACTTGACATGGGTCTTTAAGGCTGGTCCCGTCTCCAAATGCAACGGTAATTGAACCGCCGGTTCGGCGCGGTGTCACCGGCGAGGCACAGGGAAATTGGGTCCTTCAGGTCCGGAGGGTTGTCGCACCACTTAAAGTCAAAGCTGAACGCATCGCCTTTCAAGCCAAGCAGTTTGCACGGCACGGCGATCTCCATTGTCTTGCCGGCATAGCGATAATTCAGCCGGGCCACCTCAATCCACGGGCCGCTAGGCGCACCGGGGGCGTAACGCTGAAGCGTGGTGGTCTTTTCATCCACCACCCGGAGATTGATGATGTAATCGTAACCATACCAGCCGGTCTCCGAGTTCTGGTCGGCGTCAATCAGAAGCAGCATCCAATTTGTGCCGGTGTGGGGCGTAAGCGCGTCCTGGGTCTCCACATAGAAATACACGTTGTCCCGGTCCACCGCGACCTTGCTGGTGATGATGTCGTTGCGACCGAGGTTGTTGGTGTAATGCAAACCACCGTAACCGTCGTAATCGCGGTGGAACGTATCGCCGACGGTGTCGCGGTATTCCTCGTTGACGCCCGCCCAGTCGGTGAAGCTTCCGTCCAACTTAATCGAATGCAAACCATGGTTTACCGGGATGGGGTGGACGCCTTTGTAGCGGCGGATGTTTTCCACCATCTGCATGTAGTAATTGTCTGTGTAGCCGCCCTTCACCGGCGAAATCGTGCGGTTGAATTCCGCGTTGTATTGGTCCACGAAAAAGTAAGGGCTGTCCCGGCGCATGAACGGGGTGGTCGGGCTGCCATTCGGCGAATATTTGCCGGCGATCCATTCGTTCCAGTCGTTGAGATAAATGAATTGCGGGTCGCCTTGGATTGCTTCATCCCAACGCTGCTGGAAATAAATCCCGTAACCTTCAGGATGCTCAACCTTTCGGCCCAACCACGGGACAAACGTCGGTTCGGGCAAATCATATTGGTTTAACGAGGGCTCGCCATTTTCCCGCGTCCACGACTTGCCGACCAGGGTCGACGGATGCTGTGCGGGCGTCACGGCGGCCTCTTCATTATGGCCGAAGTGCTTTGAGACCAGTTGCTCTGGCGTCATCGCGGCCACACGCGGGTCGCTCAAGTCGAGGCCGAAGCTCCAATTGTCCTCCGTGCCGACGAAGCGTTTCCCAGCCCAGTCATGGTATCCCCACCACATCGTGCGGAGCGTGAAGAAGCTTTTGACGGCCTTTGTATAATCCTTGTAAAACTCCTCGGTATAGTCGGGGTCACCAAAATGCGGGTTCCGGGGATCGGTCTTGGCGTCGGCATCATAGTGCGGATTAGGATGTTTGGTGCCCTGGCCGTTCGCGTCCACTTCCGGGTTTCCGTTGTAGAGCAGTAGCGGTTTGCCGTCCCATTCGAACCAAAGATCACGGTATTTGCCCGGTTGATAAATTTTATCATACAAATCCTGCACCACCGTAATGACCGGTCCGTTGAACGCCCAGAAACAGATTTGCGGCACACGGTTGCCTTCGGCCTTCATTTTCTCCATCACTGTGAATATCGCCCCCCATTCGTCCCAATAGCGGACACCGTTGGTGACATCCACAATGATGACATCCACGCCCGCATCGGCGAGCATGGACATGTCGTGGCGGATGACATATTCGTCCTTGCTCAGGAAATAACCCATCTCAGGTTCACCCCAATGATACGACCCTTCCGTCCAGAGCGGATGTTTGGCGTCGAGCCTGGCCTTTGGATCGGCGCTGAACACGCGCGACACGTCGGCGGTATAGGGGCTTTTGAGTTTGTGGTTCGCATCACTGTGCCAAGTAACATAGAAAATACCGACGACGCGACAATGGTCGGTTTTGACAGGTCCAACCACCTGCGCGGTCGGCAGGTTGCGCCCCAAAGAATCATGGCCAACCCAGGTGTCGGGAAACAGGTCGCGGTAATTTGGCGAATCTCCAGCCCAAGCACCGCTTACCGCAACCAGTATTCCGAAAAGGATTATGCATAAAAACCGCTTCCTCATAATCTCAGTCATGTTCATACAATTTGTTAACTGGTCATGCATTTTTGACCGGCAAGGCACTGCGGCATTCGTCCAATACCCGGGTTGGAATTGGGAGATGTAGGCTTTTGATTTGTGCTGGCGCATATTCAGATTTTCAGGGGACGTTGCGGATGCGCCAGAAGCTATTGCTGCCAGTTGGAGAATTGGTAAATTGCAGGGAACCGTTGGGGGCAGCCAGATTGGTCACGACCGGCAACCAGAATGCCGGCGACAAGCTGAACGTTTGTTCCAAGGCATAGGTGTTCCACGGAATGCCAGAAAACGTCAACACCACATTCCCACTACTCAATCCGGCGGTCAACTGATTCAAACCGGCACTGTTGGCAATGACGCTCACCGTTATGGCATTAGTTGCCTTTCCACTATAGTTGTCGCTGACGATATAGTTGAAAGCATCCGTGCCGGTAAAGTTATTTGTCCCCGTGTAAATGGCGTTCGTGCCGTCAGTGCTCGCGAGGCCGTGAGCGGGCGCGCCCACAGCCGTGATCACCAGTAAATCTCCGTCAGCGTCCGTCGGGCCGTTTGCGCCACCGATGATTTTCAGCGTTGCCGGCAATCCGCTCACCGCGCCAAGCACCAGCGGATATGACACCGGCGGGGTGTTGACCACCTGCGTCACACTATTTGTGCTGGCGAGGAAATTTCCGTCGCTCAGATATTGTGCCGTAACGACGTTAGATCCATGCGGCAATAAACTTGTTGCGAATGCCGCCTGCGCGCTGGTGTTCAAATTGACCAACGAGACCGCAACGCCATTGGCCAGGAACTGGACCGCGTTCGTCGGCGTGCCGGCACCGGGCGACACCGCTCTTACGGTCGCTGTGAAAGTCACGTTTTGTCTTGGCAGCGAAGGATTCAGCGAACTTACCATAGTGGTGGTGGAAGACGATGGATTCACCGTTAGCGAATGGACGCTCGAAAGGCTTCCGGCATTGCTGGTGTCGCCGCCGTAGCTGGCGGTCAGGCTGTGCGTGGCTGCGGTCAGATTGGTGAGCGTCAGCATAGCCGTGGCGGTGCTGCCACTGCCATTTCCGAGCACCGCCGAGCCAAGGAAATTGCCGTTGTCCAGAAACGTGACCGTGCCGGTGGGGATACCGTTGGTGGTTCGCACGTTGGCGGTGAGGGTCACCACGCCACCATAGGTCGAGGGATTGGGACTCAACGTGAGGTTGGCTTGGGTAGGCCCCTTGCTGCCCACCACCACCAGCAATAGATTGGCGAAATCCACCGTGTTGTCAGGGGGCGTGAGATTGAGCAACTGAATCGCCGGCGTGCCTTTCAAGGACGAGGGCGTGGTGAAGGTTGCCGTGACGTGAACAAACGCAGCATTGCTGGCGACATTGGTAACCGTGTAATATACCTGTGTGCCGTCGCCCATCTGAACCTGGTAATTGACCGTATTACCCGCCCGCGCGGCCACGTCGAAATCCAACTGATACGTCGTGTTGGGCGTCAGCGCCAGATTTTGCGCCAACCCGTTCACGCCGTCTTGGATGAAGGCATAGGTGTCACCACCGGTGCTGGCCGGGCCAAAGGCATCGCCCGCGCTGGTGGCAATGCCGTTCACGCCGACCAACAAATTAGACAGATTGTTCCAGCCGGTGATGGAGGAAGGATTCCCGGAGTTCCCCGCAGTGTATCCCGGCCAGTTGGTGAACTGAAAGGCATTTGCCGTGAAGTTGCCGTTGATGATTAGATTCGTCCCCGGAGTCTGGTTCTGCGGCACGACCAGGTATTTCAGATCCCCCGCCACCCAATTGGCCCACAATGACGTGTCATTGGTCGAGTCCACCACGGACGCTGAGAAAATATAGCTCGGCACGCCGCCCTGATTGTAGTTGATGGGATTCTTCCGAGAATCCATCAGCAGTGCGATGCCCTCGCCAAAAGACCAGTTAAAGTTGTTGGTGAAGGTGACGGATCGGCTATAAATCCAATTGGTGGTGTAATATTCCAGCACACAGTAGGTAGGTCCG
>Ga0007882_10000744_pt1 | contig 19049 bp, 15 predicted proteins | sample CryBogCBH12Aug01_FD_71195 | JGI IMG/M metagenome (GOLD analysis project Ga0007882, IMG submission 71195) | Freshwater microbial communities from Crystal Bog, Wisconsin, USA - CBH12Aug09.1 | ecosystem: Environmental > Aquatic > Freshwater > Lake | place: Crystal Bog, Wisconsin, USA | collected... | reverse complement strand
GCATCGCCTTCGCCGCCCAGGAATGGCCGGGTTTGCCGGGTGAATGTCATGATCAGGGGCTGGACTGGGTGGTCACCGAACGGGATGTGCTGGAGATCGGACGATGAGATTGCTGTTCTGCGGGGATATTCTCGGCCGCTCTGGGCGCGACGCGGTGGTGGCCGCGATCCCCGGGCTGCGTCAGAGCCTGGGTCTCGATTTCGTCGTCGCCAACGGCGAGAACGCGGCACATGGCTTCGGCATCACGGTGAAGATCGTCGAGGAACTGTTCGCCGCCGGGGTCGATGTGGTGACGCTCGGCAATCACAGCTGGGACCAGCGCGAGATCATTCCCTTCATCGACGGCGAGCCGCGCCTGCTGCGCCCGCTCAACTATCCGCCGGGGACGCCCGGTCGCGGCGCCGGCCTGTTTCCCGCCAGCCGCGGACGCAAGGTCATGGTGATCCAGGTGATGGGCCGGCTGTTCATGGAGGCGCTTGACGATCCGTTCCGCGCGCTGGACGCCGAATTGCAGCGTTGTCCGCTGGGCGCCCGGGCCCAGGCGATCATTGTCGACGTTCATTGCGAAGCCTCCAGCGAAAAGATGGCGCTGGGGCATTTTGCCGACGGTCGGGCCTCGCTGGTGGTCGGCAGCCATAGCCATGTGCCGACCGCCGACGGACAGATCCTGCCGGGCGGCACCGCCTATCAGACCGATGCCGGCATGTGCGGTGATTACGATTCGGTGATCGGCATGAAGAAGGAGGTGGCGACCGCCCGCTTCATCCGCAAAATACCGGGTGAAAAACTCAGCCCGGCCGAGGGGGTGGGGACGCTCTGCGCGGTGTTCGTCGAAACCGACGATTCCACCGGCCGGGCCAGGCGCATCGAACCGGTGCGGATCGGCGGCCGCCTGGCCGAGACCAGACCGGCGGTCTGAGCCATGGGCGGCTCATTTTATGAAGCGCTGACGCCGATCGCCGCCATCGACGGATCCTTCGATGACAGCCGCTATGTCGCGGTTCCGGCGGATTGGCTGCTGGCCGTCGCCGATATCAGGGGCTCGACGGCGGCGGTGGCCGAAGGGCGCCATGCCGACGTCAATTTCGCCGCCGCGGCGATGATCGCCGGGCTGACCAATCGCTTCGGCACCATTCCCTTCCAATTCACCGGTGACGGCGCGGTCGCCCTGCTGCCGCCCGAGATGGCCGAGGCGGCGCGGCGCGAACTGGCCCGCAGCCGCGGTTTCGCCCGCCGCCAGCTGTCCCTCGATCTCAGGGTCGGCTTGGTGGCGGTCGGCGTTCTCGGTGACCGCGGCGCCTCTCTCAGCGTCGGCCGCTACCAGCCGTCGCCGGGCAACAGCTATGCTCTGTTCGCCGGAGACGCCGTGCAGGCCCTGGAGGCCGCCCTGAAGGACCGCGGTGAGCCGGCATTGGCGGCGTTGGCGGCGGTCGCCGAGGATCTGGACGACGGCGAAGATCCGGATCTCACCGGCCTGTCCTGCCGTTGGGATCCCCTGAAGGCGGTGCGCGGGCGCATGGTGTCGCTGGTCATCGAAGGCCCGGGCCTTGCCTCACTGCATGCCGAATTGCTGGCTTTGGCCAAGGTGCCGGCGCTGTCGGCCGGTGAAGCGGCCAGCCTGTCCTATCATTGGCCGCCCGGCCGCCTGTGGCTGGAGGCCAAGGCCCGGGCCCAGGGCCGCGCCCTGGCGGTGGTGATGGCGGGGCTGTTGCTGGAAACCCTGTTCATGTTGCTGGTGTTTCGCTTGCGCCTGCCGCTCGGCCGCTTCGATCCCGAGCGTTACCGCCGGGAGATCATCACCAATTTGATCGATTTTTCGCGCTCCGGCGACCTGCTGAATCTGGTTTTCGACTGTCCGCTCGAGCAGATCCCGGCGGTTCGCCGCCATCTTGAGGAGCGAAGCCGGCGTGGCGAGCTGGCCTTCGGCATGCATGTGGCGGATTTCGCGGTGATGACCTGCCTGGTGGCCTCGGCGGCCGATGGCCGGCATATTCATTTCGTCGACGGTGGCGACGGCGGCTATACCCGTGCCGCCACCGAATTGAAGGAAAAGAGGCTTACGGCTTTATCATCATCGCCGTGAGCAGGCCGGCCGCCATGACGGTGCCCAGCATTCCCAGCATGGCGAACAGGCGGGTCAGCGTTCCGGCCGCGCCGCGCCTGGCCGGGCCGTTCAGCATCAGGGTGGTGCGCTTTATGTTGCAGGCCAGCTGCCGCCCGAAAAGCGACAGGTTCGAGGTGAGACAATAGGAATCCATATTCATGGCGTTCTCATCGCTGTTGCCGACAATGTCCGGCAACAGTTGACAACAATTATCAGATGAGAACAGTGAACTCGTTCACTCCCGCCCAGGGCATTTAATTGTCCCTCAGTCGGCTGTGCGCTTTGCGCACAATCCGCAAAGTTGGCAGCGAAGCTGGCGGCGCCGCCTCCGGCGGCTTGGCTCTCGCGCCAATGATGGCGCGGGCGCTCAACGCGCCATCGCGATAAAAGTCTGCAGAGGGCCTACAGCCATCGCGCGTGCCCCCGAGTGCCCCGTTCACTCCCGCACGCCGTAGACCAGGTAGTTGACGTCCAAGGCCCGGCAGCGCTGCCAGCGGTCGCGCAACGGGTCGTAGCAGACGCCGTCGAAGGCCCGCGCGGCGATGCCGGCCCGGCGCAGTTTGCCCGCCAGTTCCGACGGCCGCAGGAAGCGTCGCCAGTCATGGGTGCCGCGGGGCAGCCAGCGCAGCAGGTATTCGGCGCCGACGATGGCCAGGGCGAAGGCCTTCGGGGTGCGGTTCAAGGTGGCGGCGGCGAAGGCCCCCCCTGGCTTGCAGCGATCGGCGCAGGCGGCCAGGAAGGCATCGACATCGGGCACATGTTCCACCACTTCCATGGCCATCACCACGTCGAAGCGCTCGGCAAGGTCTTCCGGACCGGCCGTGCGGTAGTCGATGGCGAGGCCGGACAGGTCGGCGTGCCGCCGGGCGATGGCGATGTTTTTCTCGCCGGCGTCGATGGCGGTGACGGTGAAGCCGAGCCGCGCCAGAGGTTCGGACAGCAGGCCGCCGCCGCAGCCGATGTCGAGCAGCGAAAGCCCTTCGAACGGGCGGGCGGCCATGGGGTCGCGGGAAAAATGCGCCGCCAGTTTCTCGACCAGGAACTCCATGCGCGGCGGATTCAGCAGATGCAGCGGCTTGAAGTCGCCTTCGGGATCCCACCAGGCCTCCGCCTGGGCTTCAAAACGGGCGACCTCGTCGGAGGAGGAAGTGGACGGATTTGCCATCGGCGGTTCTCACATTGGGCACTCAAGACTGCGGCGAGGCGATCTTGCGCCGGTTGTCGCAGTTAGAGTATGTATACGCGCCTTCCGCCGGCGGGCAACGCAATAGGCATGTTGGTACGGGGAAAAGACGATGGCGCGCATCGTAATGAAATTCGGCGGCACTTCCGTGGCCGACTGCGACCGCATCAGGAATGTCGCCCTCAGGGTCAAGACCGAGGTCGACCGCGGCAACCAGGTGGCGGTGGTGGTGTCGGCCATGTCCGGGGTGACCAATCAGCTGGTGGATTACTGCCGGCAGATCGCCCCGCTGCACGACGCCAAAGAATACGATACCGTGGTGTCCACCGGGGAACAGGTGACCATCGGCCTGCTGGCCATGGCGCTGCAGGAAATCGGCGTCCCGGCGCGGTCCTGGATGGGCTGGCAGTTGCCGGTCCGCTCCGACGGGGCCCATGGCAAGGCGCGTATCGAGACCATCGAGACCGAGGGGATCCTGTCCCACATGTCCGCCGGCCAGGTGGCCGTGGTCGCCGGATTCCAGGGCCTGGGCCCGGAAAACCGGGTCACCACCCTGGGCCGCGGCGGATCGGACACCAGCGCCGTCGCCCTGGCCGCCGCCCTCGGGGCCGAGCGCTGCGACATCTATACCGACGTCGACGGGGTCTACACCACCGATCCGCGGATTGTTGCCAAGGCCCGCAAGCTGGATAAGATTACCTACGAGGAAATGCTCGAATTGGCGTCGCTGGGCGCCAAGGTCCTGCAGACCCGGTCAGTGGAAATGGCGATGAAGCACCGCGTCCGGGTGCAGGTGCTGTCCAGCTTCGTCGACGCCCCGGGAACCCTGGTTTGTGATGAGGATGAAATCGTGGAAAAGGAACTGGTCAGCGGCATCGCCTACAGCCGCGACGAAGCAAAGGTGACGTTGGTCAGGGTCGCCGACCGGCCGGGCGTCGCCGCCGCCATCTTCGGGCCGCTGGCGGAGGCCAATATCAATGTCGACATGATCGTCCAGAACGTTTCCGAGGACGGCAAGAGCACCGACCTGACCTTTACCGTCGGCAAGGCCGATCTTGACCGCACGGTCAATCTGCTGGGCGAGAAAAAGCAGTCTCTCGGCTACGAGCGCCTGGTGCCGGACAGCAATGTGGTAAAGGTGTCGGTGATCGGCATGGGGATGCGCAGCCACGCCGGTGTCGCCCAGAAGATGTTCAGTACGTTGGCCGAAAAGGCCATCAATATTCAGGTGATTTCGACTTCGGAAATCAAGGTGAGCGTCCTGATCGCTGAGGAATACACCGAACTGGCATTGCGCGCGTTGCATTCCGCTTACGGCCTGGACGCCCAATAAAGCTTTGCCGGACGGGCGGTGTCCGGCCCGCAGGGGGGATTTCTTCGTCGGCAAGACAACAGTCTTGTCGTGCGGCGGAAAAGTCTCGCTTGCCTCGCGACCCGCCAGCAAGAATAAATAATCACCGAAAGGGGCAGGAAACCGGATGGACCAGCACAGGGCAAGACTGGATCGCTTATGGCGACGGGGCCGGGAGTTTCTCGGCACCGACATGGCCATTATGGGCGGCGCCATGTCCTGGGTTTCGGAACGCAACCTGGTGTCCGCCATCTCCAATGCCGGTGGATTTGGTGTCCTCGCCTGCGGTTCCATGACCCCCGACCTGCTGACCGCGGAAATCGAGGCGACGCAGCGGCTGACGGCCCGTCCCTTCGGCGTCAACCTGATCACCATGCATCCGGCGCTGAACGAGTTGATCGATGTCGTTGCCCGCCTGCAGGTCGGTCACGCGGTTCTGGCCGGCGGCCTGCCTCCGGCATCGGCGGTGCAGCGGCTGAAGGATCACGGCGTGAAGGTGGTGTGTTTCGCCCCGACGGTGCTGTTCGCCCGCCGGCTGGTGCGCATGGGGGTCGACGCCCTGGTCATCGAGGGCACCGAGGCGGGAGGCCATATCGGCCCGGTGTCGACCAGCGTCCTGGCCCAGGAGATCCTGCCGCAGATCAGTGAGGTGCCGGTGTTTGTCGCCGGCGGTATCGGCCGCGGCGAAGTGATCGTTTCCTATCTCGAGCTGGGGGCGTCCGGGGTGCAACTCGGTACGCGCTTCGTCTGCGCCACCGAATCGGTGGCCCATGCCAATTTTAAGCGGGCCTTCATCCGCGCCCAGGCCCGCGACGCCGTGCCGTCGGTGCAGGTGGATCCCAATTTTCCGGTGATTCCGGTGCGTGCCCTGGTCAACCGCGCCAGCGAAAGGTTTATCGAGTTTCAGCACGAGACCATCGCCCGGGTGCGGGCCGGTGAGATCGACCAGAAACAGGCCCAGCTGACCATCGAACACTATTGGGCCGGCGCCCTGCGCCGGGCGGTGATCGACGGCGATGTGGAAAACGGCTCGTTGATGGCCGGCCAAAGCGTCGGCCTGGTCACCGCCGAGCAAAGCATCGGTGAGATCCTCGGCGACCTGATGACGCAGGCGACCGTCGCCGTCGCCTCGCGCCTTGGCGAAGAGGCCGGCGCCTGATGGCCGCCGCCCCCGCGACGGTGTCCCGCCGGCTGCTTGGCCGGCTGCGCGACGTCATGGCGGCGGGCGGCAGCTCCCAGCACCGTCTGAACGAGGTGGTGCGTCTGATCGCCGCCGACATGGTGGCCGAGGTGTGTTCCTGCTACGTCATGCGGGCCGGCGAGGTCTTGGAGCTGTTCGCCACCGAGGGCCTGCTGCAGACCGCCGTCCATGAAACCCGGCTGCGTGTCGGCGAAGGTCTGGTCGGCGACATCGCCGCCCATGCCCGGCCGCTGGCCCTGGCCGACGCCCAGAGCCACCCTAATTTCGCCTATCGGCCGGAAACCGGCGAAGAGATCTTCCACTCCCTGGTCGGTGTGCCGATCATTCGCGGCGGCCGGGTCATCGGTGTCGTCGCGGTGCAGAACAAGAGCCGGCGCCACTACACCGAAGAGGAGATCGAAACCCTCGAGACGGTGGCCATGGTCCTGGCCGAACTGGTCACCGCCGGCGAACTGATCAGTCCCGACGAACTGGCGCCGGTCGACGGCAACGCCGTGCTGCCGACCCGTCTCGAAGGCGTCCGCCTGACCGGCGGCATCGCCATCGGCGTCGCGGTGATGCACGAGCCCCAGGTGGTGGTGCAGAAGCTGGTGGCGGAAGACCCGCAGGTGGAAATGGACCGCCTGCGCGACGCCCTGGGCCGCCTGCGCCATACCCTCGACGAGATGTTCGAGGCCCATGATCTGGCCTTTGTCGGCGAGCACCGCGACGTGCTGGAAACCTATCGCATGTTCGCCGAGGATGCCGGCTGGACCGCCCGCATCACCGAAGCCATCCAGTCGGGCCTGACCGCCGAAGCGGCGGTGCAGAAGGTGCACGAGGACACCCGGGTGCGCATGTCGCAGGTCAGCGATCCCTATCTGCGTGAGCGTCTGCATGACCTCGAGGATATCGCCAACCGCCTGCTGCAGCATCTGGTGAGCGGCGACGAAAGCCACAGCACGGCGGCCAGCACCGAACTGCCGGAAAACGTCATCCTGGTGTGCCGCAGCATCGGACCGACCGAGCTTCTCGACTATGACCGCCGCCGGTTGCGCGGGCTGGTCCTCGAAGAAGGCTCGCCGACCATGCATGTGGCCATCCTTGCCCGTGCCCTGGACATTCCCATGGTCGGCCGGGTCCAGGATGCCCTGCAGCGGATCAGTCCGCTCAATCCGGTGATCGTCGACGGCGACAACGGCCAGGTTTTCGTCCGTCCCGCCGACGACATCCTGGACGCCTTCGCCGCCAGCCAGGTGGCCCGCGCCGCCAAGATCGCCGATTACGCGGCGATGCGCACCCTGCCGCCGGTGACCCGCTGCGGCCAGCCGGTGCGGATGTCTCTCAATGCCGGGCTGATGGCCGACCTGCCGCAGTTGGAGGCGACGGGGGCGGACGGCATCGGCCTCTATCGCACCGAAATGCCGTTCATGTCGCGGGCGCAATTGCCCGATGTCTCGGTGCAGACCGCGCTCTATTCACGCATCCTCGATCTCGCCGACGGCAAGCCGGTGATATTCCGGACCCTCGATGTCGGGTCCGACAAGCTGCTGCCCTATTGGCAGAGCGAACGCGAAGACAATCCGGCCATGGGCTGGCGGGCCATCCGTATCACCCTTGATCGTCCGGCACTGATGCGGGCGCAGCTGCGGGCCCTGATCCGCGCGGCCGCCGGGCGTGACCTGCATGTAATGTTTCCGATGGTCGCCGAGGTGAACGAGCTGGATCGCGCCAGGGCCATCCTGGAAATGGAGCTGACGCGGCATCAGACCAGCGGCGGGGTGCCGCCGGAGCGGGTGCGGGTCGGCACCATGCTGGAGGTGCCGGCGCTTGCCTGGCAATTACCGGCGTTGTTGAAAAGGGTCGATTTCGTTTCCATCGGCAGCAACGATCTCACCCAATTCCTCTTCGCCATGGATCGCGGCAATACCCGCATGGCCGAGCGCTATGACGTGCTGTCGCCGGCGATGCTCAATTTCCTTCGCTGGATTGCCCATGAATGCCGCAAGGCCGGGGTGCCGTTGTCGGTTTGCGGTGAAATGGCCGGCCGGCCGCTGGAGGCGATGGCCCTCCTGGGGGTCGGAATCCGCAACCTGTCGATGTCGGCGCCTTCCATCGGTCCGGTCAAGGCCATGGTGCGCAGCGTCTTCCTGCCCGCCCTGGAAGATTATATGACCGGCCTCTATGCGCTTCCTGACCGTTCGCTGCGCGAATATCTGCGCAACTTCGCCCTCGATCACGGCGTCCTCATCTAACCGGCGGCGCCATTGCGCAGGGCCGGGCATTCTTGATAAGAATACAAAGACGGAACCCAACACCATCGTTCAAGGGACGTTCCAGCGTGGCAGCAGACAAGCAGGTTTCCGACGACCTCCAGGTGGCGCAACCGACCGCCGGGGTGGGTGGGCTTTTGCGAGAAACGCGGACCCTCCAGGGACGGGACCTGGCGACCGCCGCCACCACTTTGCGGATTCGCCAGCCCTATTTGCTGGCCATCGAAGAGGGGCGCTTTCAGGATCTGCCCGGGGCGACTTACGCGGTCGGCTTCGTACGCGGCTATGCCGAGTATCTGGGGCTTGACCAGAAAGAGATCGTTCGTCGTTTCAAGCAGGAAAACAACGAATATGCCCGGCGTTCCGAGCTGGTCTTTCCGTCCGCGGTGTCCGAGGGCAGCATCCCCACCGGCGGATTGCTTGGCTTTGCCATACTCGCCGCGGTCGTGGTCTATGGAATAGTCTACTGGTATTCGGCAAGGCATGGCGGCGTAGCCGAATCGGTGCCGCAATTGCCGGAAAGACTGGCAACGCTTGGGCAGAAACCGCCGACATTGACGGACCAGGCCGCCACTCCGCCGGCCGAACCGGCCAGGGGGGCGGAGACGGCTCCCGCCGTGCAGCCGCCGATGACCGCCGATGGCGGGTCCGCCCCCGGCCCCGAGGTGAAAGCTCCGGCCGGAGTTCGCGAAGAGGTGGTGCCGCCCTCCGAGGAGGAGGCTCCCGCCGCCGCCCCGCCGCCCGTCGCCGCCGAGGCCCCGCCGGCCGTCGAGCCGCCCAAGCCGGTGGACGCCAGGCCGGCAAAGGCTGGCAAGGGCAAAGAGCCGCCGCCTTCCGCCTCTCCGCCGGCAGCTCCGGCGCAGACAGAGGCCGCCCCGACCGATGTCGTCGCGCCGCCGCCGGCCAAGCCCGAAGCCCCGCCGGTGCCGGTGATCGCGCCGCCGCCGGTGAAACCCGAAGCCCCGGCGGCGCCGACAAGGCTGCAATTGCGGGCGACGGAGAGTTGCTGGGTGGAAATCCGCGATGCGGCCGGGCATGTCGTCATGTCGCGCCTGCTGCGCAAAGGCGAAACCTATGCGGTGCCCGACCGGCCGGGCCTTGTGCTCACCGCCGGCAATGCCGGCGCGCTCACCCTTACCGTCGACGGCAAGGCGGCCGGCGCGCTGGGGCGTTTCGGTGTCGTTCGACACGACATCCCGCTGGACCCGGGCCGGCTGGCCGGCGGCGCCGCCGGCGTCGAGTCGGCCGAACCGGCGGCGCCGTCGGAACCGTCGTCCGCCCCGCCGGCCAAACTGCCGGAATGACGCAGGGCTTTGCCCGGTCTGGCTGTCAAGCAGCTTTGTCGGCTGCGAGAATTGCGCTATAACGCCAGCCCGCTGTCTCCAACCCAGAGCAGGACATGAGCGTTAGAGCGGTTTGCGATTTGGACGATGCCGGCACCTCGCCGTTGCTTCTCGCGGCGAAGGGCTGATCCGTCGTGTCGTCTCTGCAACCCGTTCGCGGCACCCATGATCTGTTGCCCGAGGACTCCCGGCGCCACCGTCGGGTTGAGGAACTGGCGTTCGAAATTGCCGGCCGCTACGGCTTTGGTGAGATTTCGACACCGATCTTCGAATTCACCGAAGTGTTCTCGCGCACCCTGGGCGAAACCTCGGACGTCGTCACCAAGGAGATGTACAGCTTCACCGATCGCTCGGGCGACGGCCTGACGCTGCGCCCGGAAGGCACCGCCGGGGTGGCGCGGGCGTTCATTTCCGGCGGTCTGGCCCAGCAATTGCCGCTCAAGCTGTTCTATCGCGGGCCGATGTTCCGCCATGAGCGGCCGCAGAAGGGTCGGCTCAGGCAGTTTCATCAGATCGGCGTCGAACTGCTGGGCGTCGAAGGGCCTCAGGCCGATATCGAAGTGATGGCCCTGGCCGCCCATATTCTCGACGCCCTTGGACTGGGCGGCGCCGCGACGCTGGAACTCAACAGTCTGGGCGACGGCGACAGCCGCGAGGCCTACCGTCTGGCTCTGGTCGCCTATCTGTCGGGACAGCGGGACCGCCTGTCCAAGGACAGCCTCGAGCGCCTCGAGCGCAATCCGCTGCGGGTGCTCGATTCCAAGGACGAGGGCGACAAGGCGGTGGTCGCCGAGGCGCCGCTGCTCACGGATTATCTGAATGACGCCTCGCGGACATTTTTCCAGGAGGTGCTGGATGGGCTGGCGGCCCTGGGTGTCGCGCATCGGGTCAATCCGCGGCTGGTGCGCGGCCTGGACTACTACTGCCATACCGCCTTCGAGTTCACCACCACCCTGCTCGGCGCCCAGGGAACCATCCTGGCCGGCGGGCGCTATGACGGCCTGATCGCCCAGATGGGCGGGCCGGCGACACCGGGCATCGGTTGGGCGGCGGGGATCGAGCGACTGTCCATGCTGCTGGCCGAATCGCCTGCCGCTTTGCGGCCGCTGGCGGTCATCCCGATGAACCGGGCGACGGACGCCCTGTGCCTCTGCCAGAGGCTGCGGCGGGCCGGATTTACCGCCGATCTCGGCTATTCGGGTAATCTCAAGAAGCGTCTGGCCCGGGCCAACCGCGTCAATGCCCGGGCGGCCATCATTCTCGGCGACGAGGAATGGGACAGGGAGGCGGTGGCCGTCAGGGATCTGGATTCCGGTATTCAGGAAGAGGTGCTTCTCGCCTCTCTCGAAGAACGCCTGGCGAAGTTCCGGTAGCGCCGATGACCGCAGGCCTCCTCAGGCCGATCGTGGTCGGCGCCAATCATCGTTCCAGTTCGCTGGCGCTGCGCGACGCGCTGTTCGTCGACGACGCCCAGCAAGGCGAATTTCTTGCCGCCCTGCGCGATGCCGGCCTGACCCAGGCGCTTGCCATCTCCACCTGTGATCGCGTCGAGGTTCTGGCCTATCACCATGACATGGCGGTCGCCGAAGCGGCGCTGACCGGCGCTTTGGCCCGGAAGGCCGGTTTGGCGCCGGAGTCGCTGGCCAACCAGCTCTATACATTGACCGAACGCGACGCGGTCCGTCATTGCTTTTCGGTCACCGCCTCTCTCGACAGTCTGGTGATCGGCGAGCCGCATGTCCTCGGCCAGGTCAAGACCTGCCATCGGCTGGCCCGCGATGCCGGGCTGGTCGGCGCCGAGCTCGAAACCTTGCTGTCCGCCGCCTATGGTGTCGCCAAACGCGTGCGGACGGAAACCGCAGTGGCCGAGCGTCCGGTCTCCATCGCCTCGGCTGCGGTGCAGGTCGCCCGCGATCTGCATGGTGATCTGGCCGAATGCGAAGCCTTGCTGGTGGGCTCGGGCGACATGGGCGAACTGGTCGCCGAGGCCATGCTGGCGGCCGGGCTGAAGCGTCTGGTGGTGACGGCGCCGCGGCAAAGCCGCGCCGAGGCCCTGGCCGAGACCCTCAATTGCCATGTCGGCGCCTTCGACGATCTCGGTCAATTGCTGGTCGAGGCGGATATCGTGCTGACCGCGCTCGGCAGCCGCCAGCAGGCCCTCGGTTCCGAGCAACTGCAGACGGCGCTGCGCAAGCGCCGGCGCAAGCCGATCTTCCTTGTCGACGGCGGCATTCCGGGCGATATCGATCCGGCGGTCAACCGGGTGGACGGTGCCTATCTTTACGATCTGACCGATCTCGAACGTATCGCCATGGAGGGTCGCGCCACCCGTGAAGTGGCCGCCCGCGAAGGCTTTGCCATCGTTGATGCCGAGGTCGAGGGTTTCGTCAAAGGCCGCGCCGCCCGTGTCGCGGTGCCGGCGATCGTCGCCCTTCGCGGTCATTTCGAGGCGGTTCGCGAGTCGGTGATGGCGGAAGCCGGCGGTGATGCCGAGCGGGCGACCCGTCTGTTGGTCAACCGCCTGCTGCATGATCCCAGCGAAGTGATGAAGGAAATCGCCGGCAGTCCCGCCGGCGACGCCTGGGAGGCTGCGGAAGGGGTGTTGAAGCGGCTGTTCCGGCTTCAATAGAGTGGCGCCATGAGCCTCGAGCAGACCTTCGATCGCGTGTTGTCCCGTCATGACGAGCTGTCGGCGGTGCTTGACGGCTCGGGTCCAGCCCCGGACGCCCAGGTTTTCGTCCGCATTTCCAAGGAGCTGGCGGAATTGGCGCCGGTGGTTGCCGGCATCAGGGCGCTGCGCCAGCTGAAAGGCGAAATGGACGAGGCGCTGCAGTTGAAGGACGACCCGGCAGTCGACGCCGAGATGCGCAGCCTGGCCGAGGAGGAATATTATTCCTTGAAGGAGCGCCTGCCTGGGGTCGAGCGCGAGGTGCAGATCCTGCTGCTGCCCAAGGACGAAGCCGACGACAAGAACGCCATCCTCGAGGTGCGGGCGGGAACCGGCGGCGACGAGGCGGCGTTGTTCGCCGCCCAGCTGTTCCGCATGTATGAGCGTTATGCCGCCTTGCAGGGCTGGCGTTTCGAGGCGCTGGAGTTCAACGACACCGGTCTGGGCGGCTGCAAGGAGGCGGTGGCGGCGATCAGCGGCCGCAGCGTCTTCGCCCGCTTGAAGTTCGAATCGGGGGTTCACCGGGTGCAACGGGTGCCGGTGACCGAGGCGCAGGGGCGCATTCATACCTCGGCGGCGACGGTGGCGGTGCTGCCCGAGGCCGAGGAGGTGGACATCGTCCTCGAGGACAAGGACCTGCGCATCGATGTCTTCCGCTCGCAAGGATCCGGCGGCCAGAGCGTCAACACCACCGACTCGGCGGTGCGGATCGTCCATTTGCCGACCAATATCGTGGTTCAATGCCAGGACGAGAAAAGCCAGCATAAGAACAAGGCGAAGGCGATGAAGATCCTGCGCGCCCGCATTTACGAACGCGAGCGCCAGCAGAAGGACGCCGAGCGGGCCGCCAACCGCAAGAGCCAGGTCGGCTCGGGCGATCGCTCGGAGCGCATTCGCACCTATAATTTTCCGCAAGGCCGGGTGACCGACCATCGCATCAACCTGACGCTGTACAAGATCGACCGGGTGATGGAGGGCGAAGCCCTGAACGAGGTGGTCGAGGCGTTGATCTCCGCCGATCAGGCCGAACGCCTGGCCGAGCTGGAATGATCACCTGCCGGCAGTTGCTTGACCGCCTGACCGAGGCGTTGCGGGCGGCGGGGGTGGACTCGCCGCGTCTCGACGCCCGCCTGCTGCTGGCCCATCTGCTGGGGGTGGAGAGCAGTTGGCTGTTCAGTCATCCGGACCATCTGCTCGACGCCGAACAGGAAGCTGCGGCCCTGGCCTTGGGCGAGCGGCGTTGCCGCCGCGAACCGGTGTCGCGAATTCTTGGACGGCGCGAGTTCTGGAGCCTGTCGTTCAGGATCGGCCCAGAGACCCTGGATCCCCGCCCTGATACGGAAACCATCGTCGAGGCGGCCCTGGGGGTGATCGCCGACCGCCAGGCCACGCTGTCCATTCTTGATCTGGGTACCGGGTCGGGATGCCTGTTGCTGGCCTTGCTGTCGGAATTGCCCCAGGCCGAGGGCCTCGGCATCGACATCAGCGGCGAGGCCCTGGCCGTTGCCGCCGACAATGCCGGGCGCCTGTCGCTAAACCATCGGGCTAGGTTCGCCCGCGGCGACTGGGGTAGGGGAATCGACGGATTATTTGATGTAATCCTTGCCAATCCGCCCTATATCCGCGACCAGGATATCGACGGCCTGGACCCTGAGGTAACGGTTTTCGAGCCGCGCGCGGCCCTGGCCGGCGGGGCCGACGGGTTGGACTGTTACCGGGCGCTGGCCGCCGATGCCGCCCGTCTGATCCGGCCAGGAGGCGCGGTGGTTGTGGAGGTCGGGCAGGGCCAGGCCGAGGCGGTCGCCGCGATACTCGGGGCACAAGGGTTGTCGCTGGTGGAGATCCGTCGAGACCTGGGCGGGATAGAGCGTTGCGTGGTGATGTCGCGGGCGGCGGAGCCGGAGAAGTGATTTGTCTTAGATTCCGAAAATATTTGTTGGAAATCGGGACTGTCTGGACTAGCGTGTCCCGGCACGCGACATCGAGCCGAGGCAGCGTCGAGTCGGATGACTCCGTCCCTCCGTTGTTCGCCGTAAATCCAGGAATCAGAAGGCGATTTTAGCGCCTGCGGATTTTTGTCACGACAACCCCAACATGGGCGCTGATATAATCAACATGGTATACGTAGGTGTCATGAAACCAGGACAGAATTCCAACAAGCAGCGGTCTCGCGGCCGCAGCAACAACATGGGCGGCAAGAAGCATATGCCGCCGAGAAATCAAACCTTTGACAGCACCGGTCCGGATATTCGTATTCGCGGTAATGCCCATCAGGTTCTGGAAAAATATCTGGCGATGGCGCGAGATGCGTCCTCGCAGGGCGACCGCATAGCGGCGGAAAATTTTTTCCAGCATGCCGAGCATTATTATCGGGTCATCAACAATCAGAACCAGGCCAATGGCCGGCAGTTGATGCGTGCGATGCCGTCTCCGGCCGATGACCAGATGGTCATGGCCGGTGAAGGTGATCAGGACGGCGAGGAAAAGGGTTCCGACGGCGAGTCGGAACAGGGTGAAGAGGCGGAACCCGTCTCCTACTGACGGTTCGGCGGGGGATAACCACCATCATCATCGGCCGCACCTGGCCGAGACCGGCAGGGCAGGATCAGGCTGACCCTGCGGGTGGTGTGGGGGCCGACTTGCGCAACCTCGGTTCCGCTCCATATTAGGGAGCGGAAAAAATGAGGCTTCCGCATCATGAATTTCGATAAATATACCGAACGCTCCAAAGGCTTCGTGCAGACGGCGCAAAATCTGGCGCTGCGCAGTAATCATCAGCGCCTGACGCCGGAACACCTGCTCAAGGTCCTGCTCGATGATCGCGAAGGATTGGCCGCCAATCTGATGCGTTCGGCCGGCGCCGACCCGCTGAAGGCCCTGAAGGCCGTCGATGCCGAATTGGACAGGCTGCCCAAAGTGGAAGGCGGCGGTGGCCAGGTCTTCATGGATCCGGCGACGGCCCGTCTGTTCGACCAGGCCGAAAAGATCGCCGAGAAGGCCGGCGATTCCTTCGTCACCGCCGAGCGTCTGCTGCTGGCGCTGACTTTGGCCGCGGGCACCGCCGCGGCAAAAATCCTCGGCGATGCCGGTTTGACCGCGGCGTCCCTCAATCAGTCCATCGAGGACCTGCGCAAAGGGCGCAAGGCGACCAGCGGCAGTGCCGAGGACAGTTATGACGCCCTGAAAAAATATGCCCGCGACATCACCCAGGTGGCGCGCGAGGGCAAACTGGACCCGGTGATCGGTCGTGACGAGGAAATCCGCCGCACCATCCAGGTGCTGTCGCGCCGTACCAAGAACAATCCGGTGCTGATCGGTGAACCGGGGGTCGGCAAGACCGCCATCGTCGAGGGTCTGGCATTACGCATCGTCAATGGCGACGTGCCGGAATCTTTGCGCAATAAGAAATTATTGAGCCTTGATCTCGGTGCGCTGGTGGCCGGCGCCAAATTCCGCGGTGAATTCGAGGAGCGGTTGAAGGCCGTCCTCAGCGAGGTGATCGCCGCGGCCGGCGAAATCATCCTGTTCATCGACGAGATGCATACCCTGGTCGGCGCCGGCGCCGCCGAAGGGTCGATGGACGCCTCCAATCTGCTCAAGCCGGCGCTGGCCCGCGGCGAACTGCATTGCGTCGGCGCCACCACCTTGAACGAATACCGCAAGCATGTGGAAAAGGACGCGGCGCTGGCGCGGCGCTTTCAGCCGGTGTTTGTCGCCGAGCCGACGGTCGAGGACACCATTTCCATCCTGCGCGGCATCAAGGAGAAATACGAACTCCACCATGGGGTCCGCATCACCGATTCGGCGCTGGTGGCGGCGGCGACCCTGTCGAACCGCTACATCACCGACCGCTTTCTGCCCGACAAGGCCATCGACCTGGTGGACGAGGCGGCAAGCCGTCTGCGCATGGAGGTGGATTCCAAGCCCGAAGAGCTGGACGAACTGGATCGCCGCGTCGTCCAGTTGAAGATCGAGCGCGAGGCCTTGAAAAAGGAGCCCGACGCCGCGTCGCGTGACCGCCTGGAGCGGCTCGAGCTGGAATTGGCCGAGCTGGAAGGGCAGTCGGCGGAGGTGACGGCACGCTGGCGGTCCGAAAAGGACGAGCTGGCGCAGGCCACCAAGTTGAAGGAACGGCTTGAGCAGGCGCGCTCGGAGGCGGAAATCGCCCAGCGCGAGGGGCGTTACGAGAAGGCCGGCGAATTGCTGTATGGCGTCATCCCCGAGCTTGAACGCAAGCTGGCCAAGGCCGACGGCGCCGCCGGCGAGCATCTGATGAACGAGGCGGTCACCGAGGAAAGCATCGCGGCCGTGGTGTCGCGCTGGACCGGCATTCCGATGGACAAGATGCTGGAAGGCGAACGGGCCAAGCTGCTGCATATGGAAGAGGCACTTAAGGGCCGGGTGATCGGCCAGGACGAAGCGGTGGTGGCGGTGTCCAATGCGGTGCGACGCGCCCGTGCCGGCCTGCAGGACCCCAATCGGCCGATCGGCAGTTTCCTTTTTCTCGGTCCCACCGGCGTCGGCAAGACCGAATTGACCAAGGCCCTGGCGGCCTTCCTGTTCGACGACGAGCAGGCGATGATCCGCATCGACATGTCGGAATACATGGAACGCCATGCGGTGGCCCGCCTGATCGGCGCGCCGCCGGGTTATGTCGGCTATGAGGAGGGCGGCTCGCTGACCGAGGCGGTGCGCCGCCGTCCCTATCAGGTGATTTTGTTCGACGAGGTGGAGAAGGCGCATCCGGACGTCTTCAACGTGTTGCTGCAGGTTCTCGATGACGGCCGCCTGACCGACGGTCAGGGGCGCACCGTCGATTTCCGCAATACGGTGATCGTGCTGACCTCCAATCTCGGTGCCGATATTCTCGCCGCTCAGGCGGAAGGCGAGGATTCCTCGGCTATCCGCTCTCAGGTGATGGATGTGGTGCGTCAGGCCTTCCGTCCCGAGTTCCTCAACCGGCTCGACGAGATCCTGCTGTTCCATCGCCTGACCCGGGCCCAGCTGGCCGGCATCGTCGATATCCAGCTGGCGCGGCTGGGGGCGCTTCTGGCGGACCGCAAAATTACCTTGGAGATCGATGCCGAGGCCGAACGCTGGCTGGCCGACGCCGGCTATGACCCGGTCTACGGGGCGCGTCCGCTCAAGCGGGTGATCCAGCGCGCCCTGCAGAATCCCCTGGCCACCCTGCTGCTCGAGGGCCGCATCCAGGACGGGCAAGCGGTGCGGGTGTCGGCCAATGACAAGGGGCTGGTGATCGACGGCAAGCAGGTCGCCGACTGGGCGGCTTAAACTACTTTTCCCGGGCCAAGGCGAGGCGGCTGGACAGCGGGGTCTGGGCCAGCCAGCCGGCGCGCTCATGGACCAGCGACTGGAAATGCGCCAGCTCCTTGCCCGCCAGCTTGCTGCCGGCCTGGAATTTCACGCTCATCGGGTTCATCTGCTGGTCATTGACCAGCACTTCGTAATGCAGATGCGGGCCGGTGGCGCGGCCGGTGGCGCCGGAATAGGCGATGATCTGCCCCTGGGCGACGTGGTGTCCGCGGCGGATGCCGGGGGCGAAGCGCGATAGATGGGCGTAGGCGGTGGCGTGCTGGGCGTCATGGCGGATGCGGACGTAATATCCGTAGGAGCTGTTGGGGCCGGCGAAGTCGATAACGCCGGCGCCGGCGGCCAGCACCGGCGTACCGGTGGCGACGGCGAAATCTATGCCCCGGTGCATGGTGCTGTATCCGAGGATCGGATGCATGCGCATGCCGAAGCCGGAACTGATGCGGGCTCCGTCGACCGGGGTGCGCAACAGCGCCTTTTTCACGCTTTCGCCATTGGCATTGTAATAGTCGGCCGTCCCCGCCGCGTCCTGATAACGATAGATGGGCATCGCCTCGCCGGACAGGGTCAGATCGGCGAAGAGGATGTCGCCGTCGCGAATGACCCGGCCATTGCTGTCGACGAAACGCTCGAACATCACTTCGAAGCGGTCTCCGGGCTGGATGTCCCGCTGGAAGTCGACATCGTAGGAATAGGCGCGGATCATTTCCGCCAGGATGGCTGCCGGTACGCCGTCGGAAAACGCCGCTTCGAACAGGCTGCCGTGGATGGTGCCGCTGAAATGCGCCAGTTGGCGGATCACCGGACGTTTGGCTTCGGAGGCGGAAAAGCCGCCGGCCGAGCGCCGCGCGGTGATCTGGCGGCCGGCTTCCGGTTGCAGGCTGACGGCGTCGAAGGCGCCGCTGCCGACGCCGTCGGCCGGGCGGACGAAGGTCAGGGTGACGTCCTGGCCGGGGCGCAGCGACCTGGGGTCGTAGATCTCGCCCAGCGCGTCGATGGCCCTTGCGGCCTCGGCCTTTTCGATGCCGGCGCGGATCAGCAGATCGGCCAGGGTGTCGCCGCGTCCGGCCTCCACCACTTTCTGAATCGGGCGGGCGGCTTCGGCTTCGATGTCGCTGTCGGAGCGGGGGACGGGGGCGGCCTGGCCGGACGCATCGGTTTCCCATTCAATGGCGGCCACCGGCATCGCCTGGGGTAGCGGCGGCCGCTCGCCGTCGATGGAAAAATACGTCAGGGCGAAGACCGATGACAGGACGGCGGCGACGGCGAGCGTCTTCAGCGGCGTCGCGGTCAAAAGGCGCATGCGCTTTTCCTTAAAGCTTGGAGTCCCCGGAGTCCGGCCCGTCCCCTGGTGTTCCGCCCGTTATGTCAGCCCATTCGGCAAATGGCAAGACACGCGGATGGCGGCAGGATGGCGGTTGGCGAAAATAGTCGGTTGACAGGCCCCCCCCCGGGGCGTAGAAACCGCGGCTCCCGGTGACGCCGCTGGACCCTCGGGATCTGGCGGAAAAATTGGGATTGACGGAAAAAGTGGTGTGGTTTATAAGCCCGCCTCCCCTGCTTCGCTAAAGCTTGGCAGGGTTTACCCACCGAAGCCTTGGCGTAGGTGGGTGCTG
>Ga0007882_10000742_pt1 | contig 19086 bp, 8 predicted proteins | sample CryBogCBH12Aug01_FD_71195 | JGI IMG/M metagenome (GOLD analysis project Ga0007882, IMG submission 71195) | Freshwater microbial communities from Crystal Bog, Wisconsin, USA - CBH12Aug09.1 | ecosystem: Environmental > Aquatic > Freshwater > Lake | place: Crystal Bog, Wisconsin, USA | collected... | reverse complement strand
CGGGCGTCACGGGCATTGAGTTCTTTCGGGCATAACCACCCGCACCGCCGCCACCGGAGGCGTGTGCAACGGTTACATTCAACCCGCCGCCGCCGCCGCCGCCGCCCCAACACTCAACTTGCACATTGGTCACCCCCGCCGGACACTGCCACAAATACGTTCCCGGCGTGTTCCAAATTTGAGACGTGGTCGCGGCGCAGGCTCCCGGCATGGCCAAGACCAGCGCGAAGGCGGCCAAAACCGTCGCCGAATGGGCGGGCGTCAAGGCGAATGTGAAATGTTTGAGCTTTGTGAACATCCAATATGGGTTAGGGAATTTAGCCGTAGCTGTCACGGCATTTGCAAACAGTTGAGCGTGTTAGGCATTCCCGCGTCCGCAGATTTTGATGGTTGTGGTTGCCAGACCATCAAAAAAACGGCCACTTTGCGCTTGGAGCAGCGGCAAAGTGGCCGTCATAGGTTGTGGCGTGACTCCGCCGCTTACGGTTGCTTGATGTTGAAGTACCGTTGCACCTCAGTGCCGCTGGGCGCGATGCTGTTCGAGAAGCTGCCGCTGCCGGTAAAGCTTCCAGTCGTGTTGGTCACCCAAGTGGACAAGGGTGCCGTCAAGTTGGTCGAGGTCAGCACCGAGTAGGTGCCATTCGCCGAGCCGTTGGTGCCGGTGATGATCAGATTACCACTGCCATCCACGCGCACCGAGCTGATGGTTGCGGGCGTGGAGACACCGGGGTTCACCGTTACCGTGGTCGTGGCGGTGGCGGAGGTCACGCCATTGACCGTGACGGTGCAATTATAGGTGCCGGAGGCCGCCGTGGTGGCACCGACAATCGAGGGATTTTGGAGAGCGGACGTGAATCCGTTCGGTCCCGTCCAGGCATAGGTTCCGCCGCTGGCGTTGGTCGCGGTTAGCAGCAGCGTGGCACCGGCGGTGATCGGGCCGTTGTTGGCCACCGACGGCGGCGCGGGCGGCACGTCCAGATACAGTTCGCCGCCACCAATCCGCAGCAGCGGTTGCGCCGTCACATTGGGAACCCGAGCATTGCCGCTCAGCGCGACGGCACCGGGCACCGCGCCCGCCACCAAACCCACATTGCCGGACGTCGCCCGGGCGATGACTTTATAACTGCCAACCCCCAAAGCCGGGCCGCTGTTGTTAACTTTGAAGGTCGTGCCCGCCGCGAGCGTCATGCCACCGTTGGTGATGGTGAAACAGGCATTCGTCGCGTCATAAACCAGCGAAATCGTGCCCGTGCTGCAATCGTTCGTGCCGTTGACAATCGCCCCCACCGAACTGTTAGTCAAGGTGCGGCTGCTCCCCAGCGTAAAAGTGGTTGCCTTAGCCGACACATCGAAAGTGGCACCACCGGCTACGATAATGGCCGAAGTGTTGCCAATTGAGCCATTGCCGCTGATGGCCAAGGTGCCGGCGCTGATGGTGGTGGAGCCGGTGTATGTGTTTGTGCCCGTGAGCGTTTGGGTGCCCGTGCCCTGCTTTACCAAAGCCAACGCCCCAACCCCCGCCGTGTTGGTATAGTTATATAGGATGCCGGAGAAAGTTCCCGAACCATTGGCCACCCCCACAATGAACGAACGGGTAGTGCCATACCCCTCTTCGATGGTTCCACCGCCGTTAAGCCCGTCAAACTGAGCCCAAGTATTGGCCCCACCAGTCTCATCCAAGTTAAAATTACAACCCGCGTCCACCAAAAGCCCCGCTTGGTTGTTGGTCCAATAGCCATTGCCGGCCCAGCCCACATCCACGTTACCCCCGCCGGTACCGGTCACCCACACCAACCCGCCCTGGCCCAAGCTGACGTATTGCTTGCCAGTGCTCCAATTGAGCGCATTGGTGACGGTGAACCGGAGCGTGCCCGTGCCCGTGAAAGTAATCGCCGAGTTGGGCACAGCGCTGCCTTGGTCAAACGAGAAGGTGGCACCGGAAGCAATGGTGTTGGTCCCGGCCGCGATGGTGCCGTGGACTGAAAGCGTTCCAGCGCTGAGGGTGGTGCCGTTGGTGTAAGTGCTGTTTGTCGCCAGCACCAGCGTGCCGTTGCCCACCTTGGTCAAGGCGCCGTTCACGTTGGTGATGACCCCGGCCAAAGTCAGGGTTTGGCTGCCCCCGACGCCAATCACAGACGCCACGGTCAGGTTGACCGTATTGCTCAAGGTCGCGCTGACGTTGTTGGACAAGCCGCCGCCGTTCAAAGTCACCAAGCCCGTGCCCAGCGCCTTGCTGGCATCCGCTTCCAATACGCCCGCACTGATAATGGTCCCGCCAGTGTAGGCGTTCGTGGTGGCCAAGGTGAAGGTGCCAGCACCTGCCATCGTCAGTTTGCCCGCACCGGCAATCGCACCCGTACCGGAAATGCTCCAGTTCTTGGCCGAGTTATTCGTCACGGCAGTCGGATTCACCGTCGTGTTGAGCGTGACCGCAATCGGGCCGGAGCCAACGCTGTAAGTGTCCTCCAACACGACCGTGTAGGGATCCGCATAGGCCACGTTGTTCTGCGTCGGCGTGGAGCTGTCCAACCAGTTTACGCTGCTCAGGTTCCACGCACCGCTGTTCGTGGCCCAGAAAACGGGCTGCGTCACCGTGACATTGACGGTCAGCATCAGAATCGTGCCCGTGCCATCCAAGGAAAGCGTGCCGTTCACGCCCGGCGGCAAAACCAGATTTACCGTCGAGGGATCCACGCTGTAGCTGCCAAAGCTAATCAGCGGATAGCTCGCGCCCGTCGGCAGGCTGGTGCCGGTGATGGTCACGGTGGGTACACTGCCGTTGATGGTCAAAGCGCCGCGAACCAACAGTGGCGCAAGGGTGGTGCTCGGCGTGATGGAACCGAAATCAAAGTTCAGCCCCGAACCGGATCCCTCAGTCGTCAACGACGCACAGGCCCACTGCTTGGTATTGTCCGTTACGGAAACCCCCAGCACGCCAGTGTTGGCCACTGTCACGGCACTGTTGGAGCAGGAACCACCCACCTGCCCTTCCAACCGGCCCAGGCTGATGGTCGTCGCGCCGCTGTAGGTGTTGGTCTTGGTCAGCGTGACATAACCACCATTCGTCACCGTCAGGCTGAGTTCCCCCGCCCCGGTGTCGTTGATGGCGCACGCGCAGGTGTTGCTGCCCGTCAGCGTCAGCGTGGCCGGCGTGCCGATCACCGAATTGATAACCGTACCGTTGAAGGACGCCCCTTTGACCACACCGCTCAAGGTCTGGTTGTAGCCGTTCAAATCCAGCGTGCCCCCCACCAACACGCCCAGCGTGACCACACTCGCCGTCGGAATAACATTGGCCGCGCCCAATTGCAACGTCCCGCCGACATTAACATTCGTATAGCTGCTGTTGAGATTGGAAAACTGCACCACCCCGGTCCGAGTGCTGACCGGCACCGACGAGGTGATTGCCCCCGAGACGAGCAGCGTGGCTCCGCTGGCGGCCCCAAACAAGGCCCCATTGGCCGGTGCACCGGTAATCGTAATGGGACTGCTGACCGTCTCGCTGCCATCCTTGGCATGAATCACCCCTTGGGCAGCGACGCCCGTGGTGGTGCCAATGATGATGGGGTTGGCCAGATTTACGCTACCAGAAACCAACAAACCCAAGGCGCTGTTGCTGACCGTGATGGTGCCGCTGCCCAAGGCGCTGCCGTTAGCTGCCACCACGGTGCCGCCGTTAATCGTGGTGTTCCCGCCATAACCGTTCCCGCCGGTAAGGGTCAGCATTCCCGCACCACCCTTGGTGAGCGACATCGTGCCGCCGGAGTTTTGAATCACGCCATCGAACTGGCAGGAGGCGGCATCGTTGATGGTCAACGTCGGTGTGCCCGAGCTGCTGTTCACCGTGCCGGAACCCGCCAGGCTGCTAAAGGTCTGGGAAGTACCATTCAATTGGATCGTGCCGTTGTTATCGGTCACCGCCGGAGCGTTCGTCAGAGCACTGGTGCTCCCCAGTTGCACCGTAGCCCCGCCATTGACGGTCAAGCTGTTAAAAGCGTTGGTGCCGGATAACGTCGCCGTACCGCTGACGGTCAGGCCGCCACTTACGGTGTTGTTGGTGGCCAGCACCAGACTGCCCGCGCCCTGCATAACAATGCCGGGGCCGGAAACGGATCCGTTTAGCGTGAGCGTCTGGCCGTTGGTGACAATAAAATTCTGGGCCACACTCAGCGCCAGCGGGCAATTCAAGGTCAGGTTGTTGAGCGCGCCGCTCATGTCAATGCCGGAGCTGGTCAAAGTCAAAGTGTTGCCGTCGTTGCTAATAACCACCGGACCGCCGACATTGGTGACCAGAATGCCGGTCCAATTCGTGTTGGCTCCCAGTGAGTTGGTGATGCCAGCGGTGATCGTATTGTCATATTGGGCGATTTGCGCGGACGTGGGCGGAACCCCCCCCACCCAACTGCTGCCCAAGTTCAGGGCATCCGAGTCGTTGGCCTTGACCACATTGCCAGAGTTCACTACCCAGCTAATGATAATCCGGCCGGCTCCGCCAGCGCCGCCAATGGCGCCTGTATTAGCTCCTAATCCCCCCGCACCACCACCACCACCGCCGGGAGCACTCGCGTCCTTGTTTGTGCGGTCACCACCACCTTTTCCACCGGTGTGTGCCGTGTCGCTTCCCATTGGAGCGGTTCCCCCCGTTAATGAAGTTGACGTGTTGCCATTGCCGGTATCACTCGCGCCGGAACCGCCGGCACCGTGCGTGGTGGAACCACCATTTCCAAGAATACCAGCGCCCCCAGCATACGAGGCATCCGCCTGCCCGTTCCCTGACCCAATCGTGGTCGCCGCTCCGCCAGAAGAATTACCAGCTGCGTTGGCACCGTATGCTCCGGCTCCTCCGTTGCCGCCATTGGCTAAAATGTAAGTCCCGAACTCATTCGTAAAACCTACGGCCGCGCCATTGGTGCCATTGTTGGCCGCCCCACTGCCGCCGGTGGCGATGCCACCACCCGCCGGTGGCGCAATGTAAATTGCGTAGGTATTCCCGGGGGTGACGGCAATACTATTTTTCTTGGCATATGCCCCACCACCGCCACCAGAAGCGTCGCGTTGAACACTGGAACTGGTATTGGTCCAACCGCCACCGCTGCCGCCACCGCCCCAAACCTCCACGGTAACGGAGGTCACGCCCGTCGGGCAGAGCCAATTAGTGCTTATCGGGCCGGTCCAATTGGTGAATACGATTGAGCCCCAGGCGGCGGGCGTGGCCAAGGCCAGGGCCACCGGGATGGCTTTGAGAATTTGCAACAATGAGCGGGAGGTGGTGGTTTTCATTTTTGGGGTTTGATATTTGGACTGGAATTTATCAGCGAAAGTAATTTGTGTTCGTTAATTGCTGTGTCGGGTAAATGGTAGAACACACTAGCCGGGTCCCTTTCAAGATGCTATACCCGAAAACGGGTATATGGTCCCCCCGGGCTTGAACTCCGCCACCACCACCAGCAATCAGTAACAAATTGGCCATCAGGTAAATACATTGCGAGACCGCAGCTCACGGCATTTGCAGTCGGTAGAATGATTGCGGCACCCCCGGCATCAGCGGGATTTGATTGCTAAAATTGCCGTAGGCATCAAACGGGTTGGTCGCCACAATGTTCCAGTTGGTCAGCGGCAAAGTCAAATTGGTGGAGCTGCGCAGCCAATAGAAATAGCCGCTGTTGGTGGGTCCGCCCACGCCTTGCAACACCAAAGCCGTCGCTCCCGCCGGGCTGATGCCGGTAATCTGCGGCGGATTGGGCACGCGCACCGTCACGACCCCACTTTGGGTGTTGGTGGCGCTGCCACCAGGGCCGCCCGCCTTCAGGCTGACCGTGTAAGTGCCTGCGGATGAGTAGGTGTGGGCCACCACCGCGCCCGCAGGCGTGTTGGTCGTTTGGCTGTCGCCAAACGACCAAAACAGGTTGGTAATGGTGCCGGCGGAACCATCCGTAAACGACACTGCTAGGGGGCGGATGCCGTTGGTGGGTGTCGCGGCGAAAACTGCCACTGGCGGTGGCGGCAGCAACTGCGTCGGCACGCCGAGATAGCTGGAACTAACCAGAGCATAGAGCACCACCGGGTCGCAATTGGGCGCATTGCTGACGGTAATCAGGATGTCCGCCACATTCGTTCCGGAAAAGCGCGCGTCAGAGACATTGAAGCTCTGGTCACGCCACGCGGCATTGGTGGAGGACAGCAAATAGGTGGGGCCGGACTTCAGGCCGGACGCACTGTCATACTGCACCGTCAGACTCCCATCGGTGTCTTCCAGGTAAAAAACCTCGATGGTAACGCTCGGTTTGGCGCTTTTCGCGTAGGCCGAGTTCGTCACATAAAATTTGAAGTTGGTATTGCCGTTGGTCAGATGCCAGCCATTGACTATCCGAATGGTTGGGTTCCGGGAAGCTCCAACCGTGGGAAACGCATCCACCGCAAGCGGCGCGAGATTGTTCGTGACCAGGGTGATTCCGGCCGGACGATAAGGCGATTCGTTCAAGTCGGCAGCAATGTAACTGTTGGGGATGACATTGTTGTTGGTGGTGCCCCAGTTCAAATATCCGGACTGCGCCGAGTAAGACATCATCGGCAAATAGGAATTGGAACAAATGAACTGGCCGCCGGTCGGCACGTCCAAGGTGAATCGTTCCGACAACGACGAATTGTTGATGGCCACCACCCCCGCCGCCCGAATGTTGCACAGGCCGCGCCCCTGTCCTGTGCTGAGATCGTTCATGAACAACTGTGCCCCGGCATAGTCCTCCCGCAAGTCGTAGTCCACCCCGGTATCGGATATATTTTGAGCCAAGGTGGACACCGTGCCGCTGAAGTTGGTCTGCAACCAAAAGCCGTATTCGCCGGTGCCATCCCCCGGCGAACTGACGTTGCACCCGCAGCCAATGAAAGTGAAGCTGCCATTCGTCGCGGACGTCTGCAGCACATAGCCGCGCTGCAATTCCTCACCGGCGAGCATCATCGCCTGGCCCGTCCCGCCCCGCAGCGTGAATAAGGTGTGGGCGCAGTGGTTGAAAATTGAAAAAATGGTCAGATTTGTGCAATCCGCCGCAATAAAAGTGTCGATATTGTGGGCAATTGTTATGGAGGGGCCGTCGCCGGTCGGCGGTGAATTGGTGTTCAACCACCAGTTTGGCGGTTTGACATGCAAGTTTTGGAGCCGGCAATCAGACGCGCCATTGTGAACATAGTAGGTGTTACGCAAGCCGCCAAGGAAACAATACTCCACCAGTGCCGCCTTCGCCCCGTTTATGTCAATCCCCTGATAAACATCCCCGGCACAAATATCGGTCAGATAATTTGACCCACCGTTGCACTGGATCATATAAGGATAGGGAGTTTGCAGATTGGTCGGCCAATTCTGAATCGGATAGTCAAAGTTTAATCCGCGGATGCCACAACGGTCGCCCAACATGATGAACGGCGGCGCATTGGTGGTGCCCTGGTTCGCCATGATTTCAACCAGGCTCCCCCGCGTGTTGGAGTTTTCATGGCGCCCGCCGTAAATGCCCCGCAATTCCACACCGTTGGTCACGACCAGATTGGATGAAACTATATACGTTCCCGCTGGGAAAAAAACGATGCCACCGCCGTTAGTTTCCGCCACCGCAATTGCCGCCTTGATGGCCAGCGAGTCGTCTGTGGCACCATCCGCTTTTGCGCCGTAGCTCATGACATTGAACAAATTGGTCATGGCCGGCTTACGGATCTTGGGATAATTCGTAGGGAAAAACGGCACCGTGACCGGCACGACCGGGTTTGTATTTAAGACAAGCGTGGCCCCGCTGCTGTTGGACAAGACACAGTTCGTATTACCCACGATGAGCGCCTGCTGCACTCCGCTGTTGAGAATGACGTTGGCACCGGTGCCGGAAAACGTCGAGCCGATCAATTGCAGGGTTGACTTGGTGCCCAGGTTTATGACGCCGCCCAGAGTGCATCCCTGCAGGTTGATGGCGTAGGTGGTGGGTGAATTGTTGTCACCATACACGGCAGCCTGTCCGCCAGAGAAACTGCAGTTATAGCAGTCCATTCCATAACAGCTCGAACCGTTCGTATTGCCCGTATGGTAAAACCCGTAACCATTGGTGGTTCCCGCAAACGTGCAGTTGAACGCCTGCAACCCCTTCACCGCTTCAAACCGCATCGCCTGCACGCAATTGGTCGCTGTGACATTGTAAAATTGCGGGTTGCCCGCGTTGTCAAACAACCCAAATCCAAACCGGATGCCGTAGTTATAGCCGGACAACATGATGTTTTGGATATAAGCCCCATCCACCTCGCGAATGTCCATGCCCACGGAAGCGGAGTTGGTCATTATATAGCTTGCCAGTGCGGCTTGGGTGATTGCGTTCGTGGGCGCTCCCGGCAGGCCAGAACCCGCCCAATAGTTCGGTGAGAAGCTCACCGTATCGAACCGCGGGGTGGCATTGCCCTTGTCAATGTAAAGCCCGGTGGTCAGCGGCGTCCCATAAACGCCGCGCAGACATTGGAACGAACATTTCGACAAATCCATCCCCGCGTAGGAATTGACCAGGGTGATGTTCTCAATGCACTTCAGGTCACCGCTGCCGGCCCCGCCACTGTTGACCAGCGTGTAAGGATAAGACACCGGATTCGTGGGGTTTTGGTTCGGATACCAGAACGTCAAGTCACGCACGCCAATATCATTTCCCGGCCCTTGGATGAACGCCAGGGTGTCGCCGTAACCGGCACTTAAAAACTGGTTGGAATTGGCGTAGATGTCCAGGAATGTGCCGTTCGTCAGCGGTTGCCCGGCAATCGGCTGCGCCCAGCGTCCCCGCAAAATCACGCCGTTGGGAATCCACAGTTGGTTGGTGAACATGTAATGCCCCGCCGGCAGGAATACCGTGCCGCCGCCATTGGTGCTCAGAAAATTCATCGCCGCCTGCACATACGCCGAGCAATCAGTAGTCGCCGAATTCGTCGGCGGGGTGCCGAAATTGCTGTCGCCGAACACCACGCCCGCCATCACCGTGTCGCTCGTCGGAAAATTTGTGTCGTCGGCAATCACCCGCCAGTTTACGGGGTTGACGGGCGGCGTGCCGGTCAGGGCTGCGGCGTTGATTCCCGCCGTCGCCAGCGTGGTTGCGGTTGAGGTTTTGGAAAAGGTAAACACCACCGTCAATGCGTCGTTGGTGTGATCCGCTTGAAAAGTCACGCTATAATCAAAATCCCCCAGGGCCGCCGGCGGGTTCGTTGTCACCGGAGTGGCCACCCCGGCCAGTGACGCGGTGAACTGCAGGTTCAGCAGCGCATTGTTGGCCGCATAGCCGTAAAGATTGACCGTGTGGAGATTGGTATCGCCCGGCACGAAGGTGTATTGTTCAAAATTGGTGCCGGCGGCGACAGTGGCGTTGGTTCCACTAAACTTGAAGCCGGCGTCATTGGGATTGTAAGCCGTGGCGGCGGACGTGGGGGTGCCGGCCGTCCAACTGAAAGTCGCATGTGACCTGATTGCGGCTGATCCCAGCGTTTCAGTTACGCACGGAGGAACCACGGTCACCGGCGTGCTTAGGGAGATGCTGGTGCCATTTTGCTTTTCGGTGACCGCCGATAAACTGCCATCATAAATCTGCCAGTCCTGGGTGCCCGTCACCGACAAATCGTAGTTCGTCGTCGCGGCGTCAGAAACCACCGAATAGATTGGAGTGCCGATATAGGCGGCTTGGGCGATAGTGATTCCGAACAACACCGTTGCCAGAATACTAGCTACTTTAAATTCCATTGTGTGGCATGCCATACGAGAACGATGACTTCGCCAGGCAGAGCGGCACATGTGCTGAGTTCTTTGAATATAGCTTTAATCTGTCCCAGAAGAATTGCGATAGCTATACCCGAAAACGGGGATAGGGCGAACGCACCCGTCCGCCGATAATTCAAAAGTGTTCCAAATTTTCGATTCTTCATGGCGGAATTTAGTCGCATTTATTCCGCGACAACTCGGCTTCGCCTGGATTTTTGTCAAAACCGCAATGGCAATAAATTTACAAAAACGTAACCAAGCCCTCCAACGATTCGTCCTAGACCTCAAGTTATGAAACCAGCCCTATTTTTGGCCGCAATTGCTGCATTGCTGCCGTTGTCATCCCCCCTCCAAGCTGCCGGCGCAGCGCCGTCATCCGCCAAACCCAACGTCGTTTTCCTGCTGGGTGACGACGTGGGCTGGAGCGACGTCAGCACCCACCCAGGCGGTTTCATCCCGACACCGAACATTGATCATTTATTCAAAGAGGGCGTTGAGCTGCGCAACTACATGGGCTGGTGCGTTTGCTCGCCCACCCGCGCCATGCTGATGACCGCGCGGCATCCCTTCCGCGTGGGTACCGGACCGGAAACCGGCGGCGAACTGACCCAGGACGAAGCGACCATCGCTGAAGGCTTCAAGGCCAATGGCTACCGCACTGGTATCTTCGGCAAATGGCACAATGGAGAAGACCCCGACACCGCTGAATGGCGCGCGGCCTGCCTGAAGGCTTATGGGCGAGAGAGCCGGCACATGAAGCCCGGCCTCGGCGTGAATGCGCACGGCTTCGACGAAGCGTGGGTCTATTACGGCGGCAGCGTGGACTACTTCACCCGTCAAACCAGCAGTGGGCGCGGGCCCGTGAGCTGGTGGCATAATCGCGAATATCAACCGGATGAAAAAGGCTACTGCGAAGATTTGATCGTGCAGCACGCGATGGATTTCATTCGCGACAACAAAGACCGGCCTTTCTTCTGTTACGTGCCGTTCCACATCGTTCATGCGCCCTTGCAGGCCAAAGACTCCGATCTCGCCCTGGCGGACAAGGACATGGACGAAAACATCAAGGCCACCGACAAAAACAAGCGCATCTACAAGGCCATGATGGAAGCGCAGGATCGAAACGTGGCCGCCATTCTCAAGGAATTGGACGACCTCGGTTTGCGGGATAATACCATCGTCGTTTACACCAGCGACAACGGGGCGACGGCTGATGGCAGCAATCTGCCGCTGCGCGGCGGCAAACACACCATCTTCGAAGGCGGCACGCATTTGTTTGCAACCGTGCGCTGGCCGAAGGCCGGTCTGGTGGGCGGGAAAAAGTGGGACGGTCTCTGCGGCGCACTGGACATGTTCCCGACGCTGATGGACATGGCCGGGCTTACCATGCCCAAAACCAAGCCGCTGGATGGCAAGGACGTCTGGCCGGCATTGCGCGACAACACGCCGAGTCCGGTGGACGATTATTATTGGGCCTGGAAAAGCTCCGACGGCATTCGTACCGCCGATTGGCGGATGCACCGCTACGCCGACCGTTTCGAGCTGTATGACATGCACAACGACATCTCCGAGGCGCACAACGTGGCCGACGCGCACCCGGACGTCGTCAAAGAGCTGACCGCCAAGATGAATGGCTGGGTGGATTCCATGGGCGTTGCCCTGACGCATGAGCCTGCGCCCAAGCGGCTCGACGCCAAAACCGCCCCCGCAGGGGACGTGTTGGAAATCACTGCCACCGTCACGGATCAGGCCCGCACCAAAGACCAGTTGGTGGTTCCATTTGTGACCTACAGCGACGCGGTATATGCGACCGATTTTATCGAGTATGACGTGATGGTGGCCCCGGGCAGCTTGCCGAGCGGTTTCTTCTATTCACCCTACAAGCATCCGGGGAAGGAAAAAGCCACAGTCGATTTTACGCGTGGGATTGGCTTTGACCAATTCGGACGCGAACAATCGTCGGGTCCCGCCCCGCTGGGCGGTCCGGGCGTTTGGGAACACCGGGTGATTGGCTTGGAATCTTTTGCGCCGAGCGCATTCGGCGGGCAGGCGATAGTTTTCAAAGGCACCCATCCCGGCACGTTCAAGGTGTATTTGGACAATCTCAAAATCTTGCACGCCGATGGCAGCACCACGCCAATCTGGCTGGGTGCGGATAACACCCGGTTCAAGGGCATTGCGGACACCAAGTCGTTCAAGCATGTTCAGGTGCGCGCCGTGCCGCTGGCTTCCATTAAATAAATATCCCCAGAAGAATCTGAATGCTTCTCCTATGAACTGCAAATATGCCCGTCCTGTGGCGCAGCTATTCCTGTTGGGAAGACTGTTTTGTGCAACCGTTCTGCTCGGCTGCTCCAGCGCGCGCCTTCAATCCGAACCAGCCCCATCCGCCACGGATTCGGGACTCGCACCGCTCCAAGCATTGACGGACAAATGGACGCCGCTGTTTGATGACAAACTGTCCCAGTGGGATTCGTGGGTCGGTGTTCCGCTGGATTCCCTAAAAGGTCTCCCGCCAGGCACGCCCACCAGTCACGATGGCAAAGTCGGCACGCCACTGGGTTTGAACAACGATCCGACGCACATTTTTACCGTCAAAATCGTGGACGGCGAGCCAGTGTTGCACATCACCGGCGATGTTTATGGCTGCATCATTACGAAAAGCTCCTACAGCAACTACCACTTTCGCGCGCAGTTCCGCTGGCTGGGGAAAAAACTGCCGCCGCGCCTCGATGCGCCGCGCGACACCGGCGTGCTCTACCACTCCACCGGAACGAACGGTGCAATGTGGAATTGCTGGAAAAGGAGCATCGAATTCCAAGTGTGCGAAGGCGAAATCGGCAAGCTTTACGGACTGGGCGGCGCGACTGCGACGGTGGCGGACGGCTACAGCGGCTATTGGAAGGCGGTAACCGACGAACGCAAAACGCGGGAGGCATTGGAAAAAGCCCAGCGAAAAGCCCAAAAGAAATCGGGCGCAACGGTGGACGACGACCAGCCCTACCAAATGTCCCCCAGCCGGGCGGTGATACAATCCCCCGAGGGATTCAAGCCGGACTATCACGAAAACCCGACAGGCGAATGGAACGACCTTGACCTTTATGTCGTGGGCGACTCAGGAGTGCATCTCCTCAACGGCCAAGTGGTCAATGTTCTCACCCGGATTGGCACCAAAAACGGAACTGGTGCTCCGACCCCGGTGCGGGCCGGCCAGATTCAAATCCAATCCGAAGCTGCGGAAGCGGAATACCGCCGAGTCGAGATTTGTTCGCTTAAGGAGTTTCCGCCGGAAATCCAGAAAATCGTGAAAATCAAACCGGCTGACTGAAAATGGGGCATCATGTCCGCATCCATTCAACGTCCGTTTCTGAAGCACACTTCGCCCGGCGCGGCGAGCCCGGTACTGGCTGGCAATTTCTGGCTGTTACTTGCCATTGATTTTGCGGTCGCCACGTGCATCGCCATCTCGGCAATCTTGGCGATCCGGATGAAAATAATTTCCTAGGTGCCCACACCATGCAAAAGATCAAAATTGGAATGTTAACCGCGCTCTGGTTGCTACGCCTGACCTTCCCCACGGCGGCAGCAGACTTATCCACCGTGGCGCGCTGGCAGCCGCATGATTTCGCGTTTGCCACCAATACGAATTCCGCAAACCCGTTTCTGATTACTTTCGACGCCACGGTGACTGGGCCGGACGGAAAATCATTTGTCGTGCCCGGATTTTTCGACGGCAACGGCCTTTGGAAGGTGCGCGTATGTCCGACACAAGTTGGCCGCTGGTCACTCGTCACCGCTTCCGAGTCAGTCGGCTTGAACGGCCAGAGCGTTGCTTTTGACTGCGTGGCAAACACGAACCCGAACATCCACGGCATCCTGCGGGTTGACCGTGAGCATCCGCATCATTTCATCTTTGATGATGGCACGCGGTTTTACATGCAGGGTTACGAATACGACTGGCTGTGGGCGCTGGACCAAGACAAGGCCGGCGTACCAACGGTGGAAAAGACTCTGAACCTTATCGCCAGCTACGGTTTCAATTACGTGATTCTGAATTCGTTTGCCTACGACACCCGTTGGCGCAAGGGCAAAACGTCACCGGAAGATTATGGCCCGCCACTGATGATCCCTTGGGCGGGCGAAATCAGCCGGCCGGATTGGGAACATCCGAACCTGGCCTACTGGAAGCATTACGATCAGGTGATGTCGGCGCTGTGCGAACGGGGCATCGAGGCGCACATGTTGATTAAAGTCTATAACAAAAGCGTCAACTGGCCGGCGCATAACAGCCCCGGAGAACGGTTGTTCTTCCGCTGGCTCGTTGCCCGCTATTCCGCGTATCCCAACCTCATCTGGGATTTTTCCAAGGAGGCACACAATGAAAAAGATCTCGCTTACAAACAGCATTGGCTCAAATACCTCCGCGAGACGGATCCTTGCCACCATCTCACGACGGTGCATGACGACGACAAGGCCAATGACAGCGGTGCGTATGATGGATTGACCGATTTTCGGGCCGACCAGCAGCATACGAACTATCACGCCACCATTCTGCGCCAGCGGGAACGGCGGGCTTGGCCGGTGGCAAACGTGGAATCCGATTATGAGTGGGGGCCGGGCGGTTCCAATGACAGAACCTACCGGATCGCCCAATCACCGGAGGAGACTTTGCGGACCGCCTGGGAAATCGCCATGGCGGGCGGCTATACGGCTTATTACTACACCTACACCGCGTGGGACGTAATTCGGCCGCTGGATGTGCCGCCCGGATACGCCTATTTCCAACACTTTGGTGATTTCTGGCGCTCCACTGAATACTGGCGGTTGGAACCTGCGGATCAACTCGTCAGCCATGGCTGGTGTCTGGCCAATCCGGGTCGTGAATATGTCATTTTTCAAAATACGCCAACCCCATTCACGCTGGACATATCCAACGCCGCCGCACCGCTGCAGGCAGAGTGGTTCAACCCGCAGACTGGCAGGCAGACCAACGCGGGATTACTGGGCAACGGCAAGGCGAACCTCACGCCGCCGGTGAATTGGGGAAACACCCCGGTGGTGTTGCACCTGTCAACCGCGTTGAAATGAAGGCCCGCAGTTTTTGATTACAACCAAAGCCAGTTTGATGAAGAGAAACAATCACCATAGCATCACCGTTGCCGCCTTGCTATTGATGCGATTGCTCACGACTCGCGCGGTGGCGGCGGCCCAACCCGATGACCATTCCGCAACGGTTGGAAAATATCAGCCGGCGGCAGCCCGGGTTGTTGATCCATCGACGTTGTATGGAAAATTGATTTTTGGCTACCAAGGCTGGTTCTCCGCCGCCGACGACGGCAGCCCGCTTCGCTTATGGAATCACTGGAGCCAAAATGAAAAGTTGCCGAACGCGGAAACGACGCGCGTGCAGATGTGGCCGGATGTCTCAGAATACGATGCCGACGAGCTGTATATCACCGGCTTGAAATATCCTGACGGCTCCCCCGCCAAGGTTTACTCAGCCTGGAATCTCAAGACCGTGATGCGCCACTTCCGCTGGATGCGAGACTACAATCTCGACGGCGCGATGCAGTATCGCTTCATCGGCCGCATTTCAACCCACCCCGAATACCGCGCTTTTTACAACCACGTGCTCGACAATATGCGCCAGGCGGCCGAAACCAATGGCCGCGTATTCGCGGTGCAATATGATATCTCGGGTTACCAGGGCGCATCGGTGGTGAAAGCCATCGAGACCGACTGGATGTCGCTCGTGGATGAAATGCAAATCACGCGCAGCCCAAGGTATCTGCATCACAAGGGCCGACCGCTGGTGGTGCTGCGGAATTTTGGGATGGCGGACGGCACGCGCCTGATCACGCCGGGGGAGGCGACGGAACTGATCCGTTGGTTCAAAACCGGCGCGCCGGAAAAATACCGCGTCACCCTGGTGGGCGCGCTGCCGGGTTATTGGCGCACGCAAGGCTCGGACTCCAAGAAAGACACTGGCTGGCCGGCAGTGTTTCGTTCGTTCGATGTCATTTCCGGGTGGCCGGTAGGCCGGTTTGGCGATGCGGCGGGCGCGAAAAAGTGGCTGGACAATGTCATTCTCCCCGACATGCAGGAATGCGCCCGGCTGGGCATTGACTACATGCCCGCCATCTATCCCGGCTATTCCTATCACAACGCCGACCCGGAAAAGATTTACAATCAGAAGCCGCGCTTGGGCGGACGGTTTTATTGGTCGCAGGTCAACAATGTGGTTTCGGCTCATGCCACCATGATTTACAACGCCATTTTTGACGAGATTGACGAGGGCACGGCAATGTATAAGGTTTCACCGGACGCCGCCCATCAACCCGTGATGCCGGCAAGCCGGCGCTTCCTCTCGCTCGATGCCGATGGTGAGAAGTTGCCCAGCGACTGGTATTTGAAACTGGCGGACTATGCCGGCCGCGCCCTGCGGAATGAAATTAAAGCGACCCCGGATCGGCCACTATGCCCGTAAACGGGCAGTTGCAGAAACCCGATGAAATACCACATCATCCTCCGCATTCATCATTCGTCCAAAAAGTTTAAATGAATTCAACCGCCACCCGGGCCCAATTGGGCAGCTTACAACTTCGACACGCCCCTGCCCCATTGGCGGGCTGCGGACGCGGTCGAGGCTGCAAAACTCGCCGAATCCATTGACCGGTATGGCAAAACGGAAATAAAAGCACATGACCCACTGCCGACATTTGTGGTTTTGGCTGATTGCAGCGGCGCTGCCGTTGGCCGCACGCGCCCAGCCAACGGCGCCGCCCGCCGGGCGCAGCGTCACGATCACGGTGGAGGTCAACAAACCGACGAACACTATGCGTGGCGGCATGGGTGCGTCTTGGCACGCAATCGAAGCGGCGCTTCCTTGCGGGTTCAAAGAGCCCGGGCACAAATGGTTCACCGAAGCGGGAAGTGCTTGGGGCGCTTATCCGCCGGCGGAAGATGAGCGTGCCTGGCAGCAGATTTATCGTCATGCCGACTGGCTGGGGTTGGACTGGAATCGCGTGGAGATCGAGCAGCGGATTTACGAACCCGAACGGGGCCAGTTCACTTTCGACAGTCCCGAGATGCGCATCCTGTGTCGCATCCTCGATTGGAATCAACGGCGCGGTGCGGACGTCTTCTTCCAGCAGATGTGGTGTGATACCGCGTGGCTGGCTTACCCGGAATTACGCGACGACCCGGCGAAGCGCATTCACAGCGCACCGGTGGATATTGACGCGTTTGCCGATGGCCTGGCCAAGCTGATGGCCTACCTGATCCATGAACGCGGCTACACCTGCATTAAGTATCTGTGCATCGTCAACGAACCCGGCGCAAATTTCTCGTGGTGGCAGGCACCGCCCAATCAACCCCTGTCCATTGGGGCGGGATTGGCCGCGGTGCGTCGGGCGCTGGACCGGCGCGGACTCTCCTTGCCGCTCTCCGGGCCCGACATGAATGTGGGCTTTCCGGGAGGGGTGCCAGGTCAGCGCTTTGATTACCTCGGGCAACTCGGCGCGTATGATTTTCACAATTACGGCGCAGATTTCGATTTTCGCACGAAAGGGGCAATTGCCAGACAGGAAGGCAATGCCGCGAAATGGGCGGCCTTCGCGCATGAAGCGGGCAAGCCGTTGTTTCTCTCAGAATATGGCACCATGGCCTACGGCTGGAAACCGGACAAAGCCGGCCCCGGCAGTCCGCCGGCGGTGTTGGCGGGGAGCGAACTGGTGCTGCGCATGGCCAACGCCGGCGTGGATGGCTTCAACCGCTGGAGCTTCCTAAATCGCGGGGACTGCGATGGCCAATGGCAATTGGTGGATACTTGGAATATGCGGGAGAAGAAATTGCTCAACGATTTTCCGCCGCACCCCAACAGCTACTTCAGTCTCGGCCTGCTGAGCCGGTTTACGGCCAAAAACTCCACCGTGCTGGCCAGCCGGGTCGAGGGTGGCAGCTTGCCACCCTGGCAAAGGGTGTTTTGCGCGGCGTTCCAAAGCCCGCGCGGCGAACTCACCGTGGCCGTGGTCAATGACGCGTCGGAAAGCTTCGACCTGAAACTGGCCCTAAATGCGTTGCCCAAAAAGGTCACCCTCCAGCGATACCGCTACGGCGAACCCGAACGCGATCACGCCGATGTTAAAATCAATCCGGAGGCGGCGTATCCGCTGAATCCCGTCTCCGGCAATCTAAACGACACCCTGCCCCCGGGTTCACTCACCATTTACAGCACCTACAAACTCAACCACGACGAACCCGGAGTCATCTCCGAATAATAATGGCATGAAAAAAGAAATCCTGGCTAACAATGTGCGCATGAGCCCGCCAAGGCTGGCTCCGGAGAAATGCCGCCGTGAGACCGGAGATTTTAACCCTGGAAAAAGGAGGCCGAATCGCCTCGATCACAGACTTTGGGCCATCTGCGGTGGGGTCTGGCTGGGCATGTTCATTCTGTGTGCCGGCCGGGCGGACAGCGCGGCCCTTCCCGGCCCTGGCGTACGGCCTTCGAACTGGGTTGAAATTCGCCAAGGCACCGCAGCAGAAGGCCCCGGGGACTCCATAAAAATCAGCCATGGAACGACGTTGCCGCTGGTGGGCACACCTTGGGGGTTCACCGACTGGTCGGTGCAGACCACCGGTGGCGTGACTCAACGAAAGTTCTTTGATCCCAATACCGATGACTTCGCCGGCATTCGGGCGACTCACCAACCGAGTTTCTGGATCGCCGACCATGGCCAAATGCTGATCCTGCCGCAGGTCGGCCCACTGCTGTTGGATGAGAAAAACCGGCTGACGACTTATGACCGGCCGACGGCGGTGTTCCAACCGGCCTATGTCAGTGTCACCCTGCCGCCAGCCCGCGTCCGCGTGGAACTGACGGCCACCGCCCACGGCGCGATTTTCCGTTTCACCTTCGCTGCCGGGGAAAAGACCGGCCGCATCCTGCTCAATCCCGCCGGACTGGCGACGATGGAGTTTGCCGGCTCGGCATTCCGAGCCACCTCCAGTTATCGCCGCAGTGCGCCGGAGAATTTCAAAACCTACTACTTCGGCGAACTTGACCGGCCGATGGTCAAATCGGCAGGCATCCCCTCGCAAACGCCCAAGGGGGGGCAGGCCAATTCGCCGACGGGTTACTTTGAATTCGACGTCACCGGCAAACCAGTGGTCGAGTTGAAGGTTGGTTCTTCATTGGTGAGCTTCGAACAGGCGCAGCAGAATCTCAAAGCCGAATTGTCCGGCGGATTCGACGCGGTGCGGTTGGCGAGCACCGCCCAATGGGACGCGCAACTCAGCCGCATCAAGGTTGAGGGAACCGC
>Ga0007882_10000741_pt1 | contig 19110 bp, 15 predicted proteins | sample CryBogCBH12Aug01_FD_71195 | JGI IMG/M metagenome (GOLD analysis project Ga0007882, IMG submission 71195) | Freshwater microbial communities from Crystal Bog, Wisconsin, USA - CBH12Aug09.1 | ecosystem: Environmental > Aquatic > Freshwater > Lake | place: Crystal Bog, Wisconsin, USA | collected... | reverse complement strand
CGCCGCCCAAACCCCCTCGCAGGCCTTCACCGCGCAATTCCCCGGCAGCCAGCCCCCCGCCGCCCCGCAACACGCCAGTTTCGCCCCGGTGGAAGAGCCGGTGCAGCAATGGACGGTGGGCGATGCCGAGGCGCTGTGGCAGGTGATCGCGCGGATCGATGCCGAGGGTCTCTACCCCGCCGATTATCAGCCCGAGGCCTTGCAGCGCGCCATCGCCATCGGCGCGGGCCCGGCGCTCGACGAGCAGGCCTCCCGCTCGTTCGACTGGCTGGCCGAGGATCTGCGCGATGGCCGCACCCCGATGACCGCCCGCAGCGACTGGTTCATCCTCGATACCGATCAGGACCAGCAGCCCACCGCCGCGCTGATGGCGCAGGCGCTGGCCAGCCATGATGTGGCGGGCGTGCTGGCGGGCCTTGCGCCCAGCTATCCCGATTACGCCACGCTGAAAGACGCCCTCGCCGCCACCCCCGCCGCCGACGAGGCGCGGCGCGACAGCATCCGCCTCAATATGGACCGCTGGCGCTGGCTGCCGCGCGATCTCGGCTTCCGCTATCTCCTCGTCAATGTGCCCGAGTTCGAGCTGCGCTTGATGGTGAATGGCCACAAGATCCGCGACTATCGCACCATCGTCGGCAAGCCGGGGCGCACCGCCACCCCGCAGCTATCCGCCAAGGTGCAGTCGATCGTGTTCTATCCCACCTGGACGGTGCCGCAGTCGATCATCGAGCACGAGGGTCTGGCCCAAAAGATTGCCGCCAATCCCGCCTGGGCCGCGAAGCAGGGCTTCAAGGTCACCACCGGCGGCGATGGCTCGATCAGCATCGTGCAGCAGCCCGGCCCGATGAATTCGCTGGGCGAGATGAAGATCGATATGCCCAATCCGCACGCGATCTATCTGCACGACACCGACGCCCGCTATCTGTTCGCCCGCCCGGTGCGCGCCTTCAGCCACGGCTGCGTCCGCACCCAGAACGCGGTGGAGCTGGGCATGACCATCGCCATCATCACCAATTCGCTCAGTCAGGACAAGGCGGGCTTCCTGCATCAGGAGCACAAGAATATCCGCGTGCCGCTGGCCAGCAGCTTCCCCGCCTATATCACTTACTTCACCATGGGCACGGGCCTCGATGGTCAGCTGACCCAGTTCACCGATCTGTATGGCCGCGATGCGCCGGTGCTGGCGAGCTTTGCCGCCCCCCGCCAGCTCCACACCACCCAGCGCACCAGCGACGAGGAAGTGATCGTGGCGGCCGATCCCTTGTAAGGGGCTTCAGGCCGGGTCAGCGGTGCCGGGCAGGTCGTCTGGCGCGTTGCGGAATTGGCGCGCTCGCAGCACCTGCGCCGGATTGCCGGTATAGACCGTCCACGGATCGAGGCTTTTCATCGCCACCCCGCGCGCCCCCAGCACCGCGCCCACGCCCACGGTCACGCCGGGCCCCACAAAGCCATCGGCAGCCACCCAGCCATAATCGCCAATGCGGATCGCGCGCAGCACCAGCTGGTTGTGGTAATCATCGAGATCGTGGCTGCTGGCGCAAAGATGCGCCCCCTGCGACACCACCGCGCGATAGCCAATGTGGATCGCGCCCTGATTGTAGCAGATCACGCGCGGGCCGATGCAGGCGTAATCCTCCATCACCAGATTGCCCGGCCACCAGATCTTCGCCGAGGAATAGACCCGCACCCCCTTGCCGATGCGCGCGCCAAACAGCCGCAGCACCCAGCCACGCCAGCGGTGCAGTTGCGGCGGCGTCCAGCGGGCCAGCAGCAGCCACGCCAGCCCCCACACCGCGCGACCCAGGCGGTCTGCCAGCGAGAAGGAATTGCCGCCCTCCATGGGCCGTGCCTCTTGGGCATCCAGCAGTGTCACGATGCTACTCCAATAGAGGAAAGCGCTTTGTAGCATTTCCCGGTCAGGCGGGATCGCCGGACGAATCGGAAAACGCGGCTAAATAATGAAATGTTCGAGCGCCCTATCGTATATGATCAGATCGAACACTCCGGATTGTTGCGGTATTACGTCTTATTGTTTCAGCCGCCGCGTTTTGCCAGCGCCCCTCGATAAAGCGCCATGGTCTTTTCCGCCACCGCCTCTGCGGAATATTGTTCGCCCACCAGCGCCCGCGCCGCCGCGCGCATGGTGGTCAGCTCGCCCTCCGGCATTTGCGCCGCGCGGATGAGGCCATCAAGGATGCTCGCCACCACCGGCTCGATCTCCAGCGCCGCGCCATGGCTAAAGCCAGCGGGAATGTTGCAGGCTTGGGTCATGATGGAGGGCGTGCCCGCGCTCCACGCCTCGATCACCGCCATCGGCAGGCCTTCGCTGTGCGAGGGCAGCAGCATGAAGCTGGCCGCGCCAAGGCTGCGCCACTTCTCCTCGCCATATTGCGGCCCGGCATAGGCGATATTGCCATGCTGGCGGGCCAGCTCGGCCACGCGCTCCTCGAAACCCGGCACGCCATCGTTCCAGCCGCAAAACACCAGCCGGCTTGCCTGCGCCAGCGCGGGCTGCTCCGCGCAAAAGCGCGCCCATGCGTCGCACAGCTCCAGAATGCCCTTCTTCTCATGCAGCCGCCCGAAAAACACCAGGACGCGCTTGCCTTCGAAGCTGGCATCCCACCATGCGGGGCGCTCCGGGGCCACCGCCTCGCGCAGCGGCACGAAATGGGCGATGATAGTGCTGGGCAGGCCGGGCAGCACCGCGCCGATGTCCTGCGCCTCCTTGGGGGTCAGCGCCTGCACCCCGCCCGCGCGCCGAAAGAGATCGCGCAGATACAGCCTCCACACCGCCCCTTTCAGCAGCCGCGAGCGCTTGAGGATCCACGGCTCGAGCATGCCATGCGGCGCGATCACCACCGGCTTGCCGGTCAGCCGGTGCCAGATCCACGCGGCGGCGGCGTTCCACGACCAGATGCCGTGAACATGGAGAATATCGATATCGCTGGCCAGCAGCTGCCCGATCATGCCCGGCGCAAAACCATAGCCCTTCGGCCCGTAAGCCTTGGCAACGTGGAGGGGAATGGCGCCAAATTGCGCGCGGTCTTGCCCGAGGAACGCATCATCCGCCGTAAACAGCGCGATATCCGGCGGGCTGGAAGCAAGCCCGGAATGCTGCCCAGAATGTTGCCCAGAATGTTGCCCAGAATGTTGCAGGGCCGCCACCGACAGGCGAACCGCCTCCGCTACCCCGCCATTTGCCCTGGAAAGATATTGGGCAGACACTCCAACTTTCATCGCATCACGCCTTTTGTATCAGGGCAGGCCGGCTACAGGAAATAAGATACAATCAGCGGATATGTATATAGCCTGAAAACATTTCTTATAGGGTAAGCAAATTGCTGCAAGAAGCCCGTTAAAATAATAACATTCAAACCAATCAGCAAGGCATTTGGACTTTTGTCAATTTTGGCGTTTATTAACTTTGAAACGTAAAATTGAGTGCCGAAATATAATATGAAAAAGAATACGCCAAACGATGCAGATTCTTCAATAGCCGACATTGGGGTGTATATGTTCAAACCAATTTGGGATTTATCATTCACGGCGGCAAAATTATCGAGGGTAGAGGTAAGCGGAGAGAAGCTAAGCCAAATATATGGGGTATCGAAATGCGGGAGATAGTGCAGCGTTTCGGCGGAAACAAAAATTCCCTCGGCGGAATTACCAGCCAGCTGATCCGCGTTCGTCGTCAGTTCCTCATAGGCATAGGGGATTACATGGGGAATTTGCGAAAGGCCATGATAGGTATGGCTGCGCCCTTGCAGAGCCTGCGCGAAGGCAAGGAGAGAAAGTATCGCCAGCACCATGGCTAAACCCCGTTTGCCAAAAATCAGGGCGATGGCCATGCCGATCGCCGTCATCAAGGCCGCGATGCGCGAGTGCCCTCCCAGAATAAAAAGAAATCTGAAAACCCATGCCGGAACAAAGATTAGATAGGTTTGCTTGCCCTTGAAATATAGCAAAAATACGAAAGCTGATATGGCCAGCGATAATGGCCCCATGCTCTGGCATAGTAGCTTAACAGCTGGACCATGATAATTCATGGCCTCTACGCCAGACATCAGCATGTATTCGTTATTTTTCCAAATAATTCCCAAGTTAGCCATTAGCAGGTAAACGGCTAATAGCAGGTATGTTAGAATAGCAAAGGCGAAAATGGCGGATTGCGGTATGTTGATGCCATATAATATCGACTTATAATCAATAATTTCACCAGATTTTGTCTTAGTAAGCGACAAAAACCCGGAATATAAAAACAGCAGGCCGGATATAACGGGATAGTCTTTATAAAAAGCGAAAGAAGAATAAGAAGACAGATATTCGTAATTAATTATCCCATCCACCTGAAGGTATAAAACCAATTCCAGATACATGAGATAGGCAATGGCGATATCGGGAAAAGGCCGCAGACTGCCCTTTTTTAGCTGGCCCCATAGCACCAGCCCCATGGCCAGCTCGGCGAGGAAAAGGATCAGAAAATTCACGTCAGTCTCCCGAGCCCGCACGGTGTGACGAAAGCGGAGCCACAAGGCCCGGAAGCGCCGGCAGCGTGACTGCCGCAACCTCGCCTGCTTCTAATCGCCCTGTCTCTTAGCCGGTTCCCAGCCGATTGCCATACGACACATGCACGGGCTTCCAGATTCCCCACCCCTGCCGCAAAATAAAACCGCGCCTCCCGGCTCAGCGGGCACCCTGCGTGGCCAGTGCCGCCCCCGCCAGCCCCAGCCGCGCCGGGCCAAGATTGACCACCCACCCCCCGGTGCGAAACGCGGTATCGCCCGGCTCCTCCCCATCCAGCGGCAAGACCTGCAGCTGCCAGCCCTCGGGCCGGGCCGAGGCGGGCAGAAAGGCGGGCGTCACCAGTCGCCCAAAGCTATCCGGCAGGCTCACCCGGCGCGAGAAAGCATGCTGCCCCGTGGCCGGATTGACGATCCCCACCAGCACCCGCGCGGCGCTATGCATGGGGGCCTTGGCAAGATCGAGCTGGATAAAGATCCGCCCCCCCGCCGCCGGAGCGCCCGTCAGCGGCAGATAGGCCCCGCCTCCCGGCGCGGTCTGGCTCACCAGCGCATAATCGCCCGCCCCACGCGGCCCGGCAATCGGCTGGATGCTGGCCCCGCCAAAGCCTCTCCGCGCCGCAGCACTCAGATCGCTGCCCAGCAGCGCCAGGCCGGGATCATCGCCCAGCGGATAAAGCGCCACCGCATTGGCATCGCCGGGAAAGAACCCCGCCCAGTCGCGCAGCGTGGCAAAGCTGGCGTTGGAGAAGGCCAGCGCGGGCTGACCACCCGCCACCACATCGGCCTCGGTGAATTCGAAATCGGAATTGGCGTTGGCATATTCGCTGTTGGCACCGCGCGAGGGGGGGAATTGCACGATGGAGCCATAACTCCCGCCGCCAAAGCTGTTGCCGCGCCACTCCCAGTTGCGGATCTCGCTGATCACCGAGCGGATCACCGGCGCGCGCGTATGCGAATCGGCGCCAAAGTTGTTATGCGTAAAGTGAAACCCCGAGACATAGCCCGAATCGAGGGCCAGATCGGGCTGGCGGTTTTGCCGCCCACTCCCGCTGGCCTCCTTTTCGTTGGCGATCAGGATGCGCGGGCTATCGGGGGGCAGGTTCTCGTTGCCAAACTTGTTGCCCTCGATCAGCGATCCCCCGCCGGAATTGACCCCATAGCTGCGCGGCGCATTATTGGGCTTGATCCAGATATCGGCCAGCGTGGCGGTGCCGCCCCACGAGATGAAGTCGTTATCCCGCACCTTGATATTGCCGCCCAGCCTTGGCCCCAGCGCCAGATGATAGGCATCGCGCAGAAACTGGTTGTGCTCGATCAGATGCGGCCCATCGCCGCCCCAGCCGATGCCGATGGTGTTAGCGCCCGCCGCGCCCATGAACACATTGTCGCGGGCCACCAGATAGGGGTGATCGCTGGCGTTGTTGCAGATGGCGCACTCGGTGTAATTATAGAAGAGATTGCGCGTGAAGCTGTGCAGCAGCGTCACATTCTCGCCGGTGCTGGTCAGCAAAAACGCGCCCTTGCCGCCCACAAATGTAATGCCATCCACGGTGATCGCGGTAATATGGCCGCTGGCGGTGAGAAAATACTGCCCCTCGGGAATGCGGATCACCACCGTTCCGGGAATCCGCGCCACCAGCCGGATCGCGCCGCCCGCAACGCTGATCCCGCCCGCATCGTAAATCCCCGGCTCCAGCGCGATGCCATTCTGGTAGGAGGCATAGTCCCATTTGCCGGTGGGCGCGGCGGAGGCGCTGGCCCGCGCTGCGGCGATCATCTCTCGCAAGTCCGCCGGGGCAGCGGGAGCCGCCTCTCCAGCCGGGCTGGTGCCTGGCGCGGCTTGCCCCGCCACCAGCGGCGCAGGCGTTGCGAGGGCCATGCCCGCCACCATCAGACCGATCATCATCGCCACGCTCCGCCAGGGGATCCGCCAGCAGCAATAGACCCAGCGGTGAGGCGGCACCAGCGCCTAGCCGCGCAGGCTTCCTCCGAGCTTCCCAGCGGCGGCGGTGATCTTTTCGGCAATCGCCTTCAACTCGGCCTCGGTATAGCTCTTCTCGCCCGGCTGCAGCGTCACCTCGATCCCCAGCGATTTCTGCCCCTCGGGCACACCTTGACCCCGGAAATCGTCGAACAGCCGCGCCGCCACGATATTAGCCTTGTCCGCCCCGCGCAGGGCGCGCAGCAGATCGCCCGCCGGCAGCGCCACTGGCACGAGGAAGGCAAAGTCGCGGTTCACCGCCTGCAGCGCCGGCGGAGCATAATTGACCCGCGCAAAGCTCGCCGCGCCCTTCTTGGCGGGAATGGCATCGAGGTAGATCTCGGCCACCGCCACCGGCGCATCGATATCAAACGCCTTCAACGTCGCGGGATGCAGCATCCCAAACCGCGCCAGCACGGTCTTTGGCCCCAGCCGCAGCGTCGCCGACTGGCCGGGGTGAAACTGCTCGCCAGGCCCAAAAGCATCGGGGCCCATAATCTGCAGACTATCCACCGGCGCGCCCGCCTGCGCCAGCAGAGCCAGCGCCTCGGCCTTGGCATCAAAGGCATCGAAGCTGACCGCCTTGCCCTCCGCCCAGCCGCGCGGGGCTTTCTCGCCCACCAGCACCACGGCGAGCGTCAGCCGCTCGTCACTACGGCCATCAGGCCCGCGCAAATAACGCCGCCCAATCTCGAACAGCCGCAGCCCACTCGCCCCGCGATCGAGATTGCGCCGCGCCGCGCCCAGCAGCCCCGGCAGCAGCGAAGGCCGCATCGCCTTCATATCCTCGCTGATCGGATTGGCGAGCAGCCACAGCTGGCCATCCGCAAAACGCTCGGCCTCGCCCTCGGGCAGAAAGCTCCACGTAATCGCCTCGTTCAGCCCCCGCGCCGCTGCCGCCCGGCGCAGCCGCCGCTCCAGCTTTTGCGCCGCCGTGGCGGTGGGCCGGGCCACGCCATCCGCGCGCGGCAGGGCCACGCTGGCGATATTATCGAGGCCATAAATCCGCACGACCTCTTCGACAATATCCGCCGCGCCATCCACATCGGGCCGCCAGCTGGGCACGGAGACGGCCCAATCCGCCGCCGCCGCAAAGCCCAGCGCACCCAGAATCCGCCGCTGCTCACCCTCGGCAATCGCCACCCCGCCCAGCGTTGCCGCGAGCCCAGGATCATAGGCGACCACCTTGCCCGCCACCGGAGCCGCCCCCGCGCGCACCACTTCGGATGCCTCGCCGCCGCAAATCTCCAGTATCAGCCCGGTCAGGATATCGAGGCCCTGATCCAGAAACGCCGGATCCACCCCCCGCTCAAACCGCCCGCGCGCGTCCGAGGTCAGGTTCAGCTTGCGCCCGGTGGCGGCAATCCGCTGCGGGGTGAAATAGGCGATCTCCAGCAACACATCGGTGGTGCCCTCGGAGCAACCCGAATGCTCGCCGCCCATGATCCCGGCGATGTCATGCACCCCGGCGTCATCGGCGATCACCGTCATGCTGACGTCCAGCGCATATTCCTTGCCGTTGAGCGCCAGACACACCTCGCCCTCGCGCGCCGCGCGCGCCACCACCGCGCCCGAAAGCTTCGCCAGATCATAGGCGTGCGCCGGGCGACCATAGGCCAGCATCACATAATTGGTGATATCCACCAGCGCGCTGATCGGCCGCTGCCTCGCGCTGGCCAGCCGATCCGCCAGCCACTTCGGGCTCGCCCCATTGGACACCCCGCGAATCACCCGGCCATAGAAAGCGGGGCAACCCTCGGCATCCTCAATGCGAATCGCGGTAGGGCAGGGGAAAGCCCCCGCCACCGGCCCAGCCGCAATCGGCTTCAACACCCCCAGCCCCGCCGCCGCCAGATCGCGCGCGATGCCATAAACGCCCATGCAATCGGGCCGGTTGGGCGTAATCGCCACCTCCAGCACCGGATCGGCCCCATGATAGTCGGCAAACGCCACACCCACCGGCGCATCGTCCGGCAGCTCGATGATGCCCTCATGTGCCCCAGAATCGTCAAGCGCCAGCTCCAGCTCGCGCGCCGAGCACATCATGCCGTTAGACGTAACCCCACGCACGGCGGCAATCTTCAGCACCATGCCATTGGAAGGCACCACCGCGCCCGCCGTCCCCAGCACGCCGATCAAGCCCGCCCGCGCATTGGGCGCCCCGCACACCACCTGCAGCGGCGCGCCGTCCCCGGCGTCCACGGTCAGCACCTGCAGCTTGTCGGCATCGGGATGCGGCCCGGCGGTCAGGATCTTCGCCACGCGGAAACCGGCGAGCTTGGCGGCAGGGTCTTCAATCCCCTCCACCTCCAGCCCAATCGCGTTCAGCCTGGCGGCAATCGCCTCCACCGAGGCGTCGGTGTCGAGGTGGTCCTTCAGCCACGAGAGCGAAAACTTCATGCCACCACTCCCACACCAGCGGAAAGCGTCGGCACATCCAGCGCCGAGAAACCATAATGCCGCAGCCAGCGCCCGTCGCCATCGAAGAAGGCGCGCAAATCATTCATCCCGTATTTGAGCATCGCCAGCCGATCGACCCCGACCCCAAAGGCAAAGCCCTGCCACTCCCCGGGATCAAGCCCGCCCGCGCGCAGCACATGGGCATTGACCATGCCGCTACCGAGCAGCTCCATCCAGCTATGCCCCGGCGCATCGCCGCTGCCACCCACAACGCGGCGGCCATCCACCCACGAATAGCCGGTATCCACCTCCACGCTGGGCTCGGTAAAGGGGAAGTAGGAGGGCCGCAGCCGCAGCACGATATCGTCGCGCTCGAAAAACGCCTTCAGCAGCGTCTCCAGCGTCCATTTGAGATGGCCGAGGTGGATGCCCTTGTCGATCACCAGCCCCTCGATCTGGTGGAACATCGGCGTATGGGTGGCGTCGCTGTCGCTGCGATACACCCGCCCCGGCGCGATCAGGCGGATCGGCGCGCCCTGTTCCAGCATCGTGCGGATCTGCACCGGCGAGGTATGGGTGCGCAGCACCATCTCGCGGGTGTTCCCGTCAGCGTCAGGCGGCGTAATGTCGGGCAAATAGAAAGTATCGTGCATCGCGCGCGCGGGATGGCTCTCGGGCATATTGAGCGCGGTGAAATTGTGCCAATCGTCCTCGATCTCCGGCCCGCTGGCCACGGCAAAGCCGAGATCGGCGAAAATCTCCGCCAGCTCGTCCATCACCTGCGAAACGGGATGCACCGAACCACGCGGGGCCTCGGGCGCGGGCAGCGTCAGATCGATGGTCTCGGCGGCAAGCCGCGCCTCCAGCGCCGCCCCTTCCAGAGCGGCCTTGCGAGAAGCCAGCGCCTCACTCACCGCCTCGCGCAGAGCGTGGATCTTCGGCCCGGTGGTCTGGCGCTCCTCCGGGCTCAGCGCGCCCAGCGTCTTCAGCAGGCCCGAGACCGAGCCCTGCTTGCCCAGCAGCGCGATCCGCAGCGCCTCCACCGCGTCGAGCGTCTCCGCCCCGGCGATATCCGCCAGTGCCGCTTGCGTGATTGCCGTATAATCCACCGGGTTTGTCCCTGCCTTGCGCTATTGGTCTTGTGGCTGGCCCTTAAGGGTGCCCGCGCGCGAGCGCAACTCTGGCCCTGATCGGCCGCCCTTGCTCTCTGGCCTTGCTCTCTGGCCCCCGGATACACCAAGGGCGCGGAACCGGTTGCCCGATGCCGCGCCCTTCAATGGTTCCGCCCGGCCCGCTGGGGGCCGTGCCGGCAATTAAGCCGTCAGGGCTGCCGCTGGCAAAGCCGCCTTCGCCTGCGCGATGACGGTCAGGAAGATGCCGCCCTCGTTCATCGCCAGATCGGCCATGGTCTTGCGGTCGAGCTCGATGCCCGCCAGCTTGGTGCCGTGGATGAACTGCGAATAGGTCAGGCCTTCCGCGCGGACGGCGGCGTTGATACGCACGATCCACAGGGCGCGGAAAGTGCGCTTCTTGGCCTTGCGATCGCGATAGGCATATTGCCCGGCCTTTTCGACGGCCTGACGGGCAACGCGGATGGTGTTCTTGCGACGGCCGCGATAGCCCTTGGCCGCTTCGAGAACGCGCTTATGCTTGGCTTTGGTGGTTACACCACGCTTAATACGGGACATGCTTCAGTACTCCGAAATTCCTGTTGTCGCGATTTCCGAGACGCCGGATGACATCACCCGGCTCGAAATCGCTCAGTTCAGCCCGTAGGGCGCCCACTTCTTGATCGTCTTCGCATCAGCGTCAGAGATCACGTCGGTGCCACGGTGCTGGCGGATGTACTTGGCATTGTGGCTCATCAGGCGGTGGCGCTTGCCAACGGCCCCGTGCTTGATCTTGCCGGTGGCAGTGAGCTTGAAGCGCTTTTTAACGCCGCTCTTGGTCTTGAGCTTGGGCATTTTGGTCTCCTGTGTTTGGCTACGTCCCGCTCGCCGTGGCAGCCCTTGTGGCCAGGCGGGCTGGCGAATCTCCTGAAGAGGCGATCCATCCGTGCCGATTGAAGGGCGGGCCCATAGGCACAAAGGGGGGGGATGGCAAGCACGAAGCGGGTTTCAGCCCTCCTCGCCAAAGGCCTTTGCCCCGCGCAGACGCAGAAAATCAGCAAAATCCCCGCCGGGAATCGCCTCGGCAGCAGCGGGCAGGGGCCCATCCCAGAGGTAAGCCTGCGCGGTTATCTCCCGCCCATCCTCCTGATGAACAGCAATCTCCGCCCGGCGATACTCCGCCCCCTCCCAGTGATCGAGCGCGGCAAGATCGGCCTCGCCAAACCCCGCCAGCGCCTCGTATACATAGCCCCGCACCGCATCCTCGCCGCCCACCAGCGCCGGATACCAGCCTTGCCGATCAGGAATGGCATAAAGCCTGCCGGAAACCCGCGCCGCCACCCCCGCCGACAGCCGCGCATGCACCCGCCCCGCCACAGCATTGCCGCTGCCCGCCACCAAAGTGCCATAAAAGAAGAAGCGCATCGGCATCATCGCCTTTGGCCCAGCTCAATGATCGCAGGCCAGCGCCTCAACCACATCCTCCAGCCGCGCCGGATCGCCCAGCGCCAGCACGTGCCCATCCGAGCCCGCGTGCAGCGGATCGCCGTTCCAGTCGGCCATCACCCCGCCCGCGCCCTCCACCACCGGCACCAGCGCCGCCCAGTCGTAGATCTTGAGATTGGCCTCGCACACGATGTCCAAATGCCCGCTCGCCAGCATCGCGTAATTATAGCAATCGCCACCCATCACCATCCGGCGAGAATCGGTCTTCGCCGCCAGCTGCATGAAGTGATCGCCCTCGTGCTGGCTGAAATAATGCGGCCCGGTGGTGGCAATGGTCGCCTCCTCCAGGCTGCGGCACAGGCGGGTGCGGGCTGGCTGGCCATTCAGCAAGGTCGGCCGCCCGGTGGCCCCCACCCAACGCTCGCCCGCAATCGGCTGGTCGATCAGCCCCATCACCGGAAACCCATCGACCATCAGCGCGATCAGCGTGCCAAATAGCGCCCGCCCCGCCAGAAACCCGCTGGTGCCATCAATCGGATCAAGCACCCAGCTGCGCCCCGAGATGCCCGACCCAGAAATACCTAGGGTGGTGCCAAACTCCTCGCCGATCACCGTGTCCTGCGGCACCTCGGCCTTGAGAATACGACGCATCGCCTCCTCCGCCCCGCGATCGGCCAGCGTGACCGGACTGTCATCCGCCTTGCGCTCGCTGGCCGTGCCAGAACGGAAATAAGGGCGGATCACCGCGCCCGCCGCATCGGCAAGGCGCATCGCGAGGGCGATGTCGGCGTCGAGATTTAAGGGGGTGCGGGCCATGGGCTGGGCTTTGCCTGAATTGGGGGATGGAAGGAAGGGGGTAGGTGCGAGGGTGTTACACCCTCGCGCTCCCATTAATGTCAGCGTGGCGCACTGGTTCACCCTTGACGCAACGTCGCCGCGCCGCAGGCAATAAGGTCGCTGCGCGACGGGGAGATCAACCGCGAGGGTCGTTCACACACCACCTCTCGCCGGGAGACGTCATGGGAGCGCGAGGGGGTAACCCCCTCGCATCTATCCCTTAATCAAACAGACTGGAAACCGAACTCTCATCCGCAATCCGGCGGATCGCCTCCCCGATCAGCGGCGCGATAGTCATCACGCGGATCTTGGTCGAGTCACGCGCGGCCTCGGTGGCGAGGATCGAATCGGTGATTACCAGCTCTTTCAGCGCGGAATTGTTCACCCGCGCCACCGCCGCGCCCGAGAGCACGCCGTGGCTGATATAGGCGGTGACCGAGGCGGCCCCGGCATCGAGCAGCGCCTGCGCGGCGTTGCACAGCGTGCCGCCCGAATCGATGATATCGTCGATCATGATGCAGGTGCGGCCCTTCACATCGCCGATGATGTTCATCACCTCGCTCTGGCCGGGCCGGTCGCGGCGCTTGTCCACAATCGCCAGCGGCGCGTTATCCAGCCGTTTGGCCAGCGCGCGGGCGCGCACCACGCCGCCCACATCGGGGCTGACAACCATCAGCGCGCCATCGCCATAGCGCGCCTGAATATCGGCGGCCATCACCGGCGCGCCATAGAGGTTGTCGGTGGGAATATCGAAGAAGCCCTGGATCTGCCCGGCGTGCAGATCCACCGAGAGCACGCGATCAGCCCCGGCGGTGGTGATCAAATTCGCCACCAGCTTGGCCGAAATCGGCGTGCGCGGGCCGGGTTTGCGATCCTGACGGGCATAGCCGAAATAGGGAATCACCGCTGTGATCCGCTTGGCCGAGGCGCGGCGCAGCGCATCGATGCAGATCAGCAGCTCCATCAGATTGTCGTTGGTGGGATAGCTGGTGGATTGCACCACAAACACATCCTCGCCCCGCACATTCTCGTGGATCTCGACGAACACTTCCTCGTCGGCAAACCGGCGCACGCTGGCATCGGTCAGCGAGAGTTCGAGGTAGGCCGCAATCGCACGGGCGAGCGGCAGGTTGCTGTTGCCAGCCATGATTTTCATGTTGCAGTGTCCCCACTGGCGCCGGGCGCCCCCGGCGGTTCTTGCGCCCGGCTCTAGCCAAGAGTCACGCGATTGCAATATCGCGCGTGCCCCGCGTGGTGGATAGTGAAGCGATTGTGGGATTTTGGTTGCGGGAAGGGGCAAGGGCAGGGGGAAGTTTTGGGGCCTTAGGCCCCAAACCCCATTACTGTCAGTGTGGGCGCACCATCTCGGCATCGCGCATTGCCGCGAAGCGGCTTTAAAGCCTGCGGCGCTGCGACCTCGCTCCAAGGCAGAACCGATGCACAACGACGACAGGTATGGGGGTTTGGGGGTGTAACACCCCCAAGACTACCCTCTTACTGCATTACTCCAAGCCGCAAACCCTCAAGCCTTGATACGATGCTCGCCCTTCACCCAGCGCACGGTGCCGGAAGAAGCGCGCATCACCACGGTATGGGTAGTCAGCGTGCCATCCTTGCGGCGGTGCACGCCATCCAGCAGCGAGCCATCGGTCACGCCGGTAGCGGCAAAGATGCAGTCGCCCTTGGCCAGCTCTTCCAGCTTGTAGATCTTGTTGAGGTCGGTGATGCCCCATTTACGGGCGCGGGCTTTTTCGTCGTCGTTGCGAAACAGCAGGCGGCCATTGAACTGCCCGCCCACGCAGCGCAGCGCCGCGGCGGCCAGCACGCCCTCGGGAGCGCCACCCGAGCCCATGTAGAGGTCGATGCCGGTGTCCTCGTTGGTGGTGGCGATCACGCCGGCCACATCGCCATCGGGGATGAGCTGGATGCCGCAGCCGATCTTGCGCAGCTCGGCGATCAGCTCCTCGTGGCGGGGGCGATCCAGCACGCACACCATGATGTCCGAGGGCTTCACGCCCTTGGCGGCGGCCACGGCATTCACATTCTCGGTGGGGGTCTTGTCGAGGCTGATGATGCCATCGGGATAGCCCGGCCCCACGGCCAGCTTGTCCATATACACATCGGGCGCGTTGAGGAGGTTGCCTTCCTCGGCGGCGGCCAGCACGGCCAGCGAGTTCGGCCCGGCCTTGGCGGTGATGGTGGTGCCTTCCAGCGGGTCGAGGGCGATGTCGATCTTGGGCCCCTTGCCGATGGCCCCGCCCACCTTCTCGCCGATATAGAGCATCGGAGCCTCGTCGCGCTCGCCCTCGCCGATCACCACGGTGCCGTCGATATAGAGGTCGTCAAAGGCTTCGCGCATGGCTTCCACGGCGGCATGGTCGGCGGCTTTTTCGTCGCCCCGGCCGATCAGCTTGGCGGCGGCGATGGCGGCGGCCTCGGTCACGCGGACCATTTCCAGCACAAGAACGCGGTCTAGGACGTGGCTGGCGGGAGTTTTGGTCATGATCGTTCCTGTTTAGTCGAGTGGCACCGTGGCACGGGGCTGTTGCAAGCCGATGGCAAGCGGGGCACCCCTCCGGAGAATCTTATGCGGGCCGCATTTTGCATGGGCCCCTTATCTAAAGCTCGCTTAAAGCCGCCCAGCGGCCTTGTCGAGCGGACTGGCGATAGCGCGCAAGGGTTAAGATCGCCCCTATTCGCCCAAAATATGCATCACCAGCGGCGGCGCGGCCAGCGAGGCCGAACCCTCCAGCAGCCGCAGCGCTTGCGATACCGCGCTTTCCGGCCCCTCATGCGTCACCATCGCCACCAGCACCGCGCCTGCTTCCTCGGAGCGACCCTTCTGGATCAGGCTCTCGATGGAAACCCCGGCATCGCGCATCGCGGCGGTGATCTCCGCCAGCACGCCGGGCCGGTCGGCCACGATAAAGCGGATATAGGCCCGGCCCAGCCGATGCCCGCGCGGGGCGGGGGCCATGTCGGTCAGGTCGGCCACGGGGATCGAGAAAGTCGCGTCGGATTCAAAGCCCGCGTCATAGCCGCGCGCGATGTCGATGATATCGGCCACCACCGCGCTCGCCGTCGGCCCATCGCCCGCGCCCGCGCCCTGAAACAGCAGCCGCCCCGAAAAATTGCCCTCGGCGACAATGGCGTTGGTCGCCCCATCCACATGGGCGAGGGGATGGTCAAACGGCACCAGATGCGGCTGCACCCGCTGAAACAGCCCTGGCTGGCCAGCAACTTGGCCACCCGCCGTCGCATCCACCTCGGCCATGCCGATCAGGCGGATGACATAGCCCAGCGCATCAGCCTGCGCGATATCCGCCGCCAGAATCCGCGAGATCCCGGCGGTGTCGATCGAGGCGAAATCGATCCGTGTGCCAAAGGCAATGGCCGACAGGATCGACAGCTTATGCGCCGCATCCGTGCCCTCGATATCAAACGAGGGATCCGCCTCGGCATAGCCCTTGGCCTGCGCCTCGGCCAGCACATCGGCGAAATCGCGGCCCGTATCCTCCATGGTCGAGAGGATGAAATTGCAGGTGCCGTTCAAGATGCCATACAGCCGCACGATGGCATTGGCCGCCGCCCCCTCGCGCAACCCCTTGATGATCGGCACACCGCCCGCCACCGCCGCCTCAAACCGCACCGGCACCCCCGCCGCCTCGGCCCACACCGCCAGCGACATGCCATGATGCGCGATCATCGCCTTGTTGGCGGTCACCAGCGCCTTGCCATGGGCAATCGCGTTGCGCGCCAGCGTCAGCGCCGGGCCATCCGCCCCGCCCACCAGCTCCACCACCACATCCACATCCTCGCGCGCGGCCATCGCGGTCATGTCGTCTTCCCACGCATAGGCCGAGAGATCGACACCGCGATCCTTGCCCCGATCCCGCGCGGAAACAGCGCTGACCACAATCGCCCGCCCAGCCCGCCGGGCAATCAGCGCGGCGTTGGTCTCCACCAGCCGAATCACCCCCGCACCCACCGTGCCCAGACCAGCCAGCGCAATACGCAGCGGCGGACGCACCACCGGCAGTGAGATTTTTTGGGCGGATTTGTCGGCCATGAGAGCTCCTTTTGCCGGGCCACTAGGCGAGAGTGTGGCAAAATGCCAGAGGGGGAGGGGTTTTAGGGCAGGGGAAGCGGGTAGTCTTGGGGGTGTTACACCCCCAAACCCCCATACCTGTCTTCGTCGCGCATCATCGCGGCGTCGCGCCCCGCCGCGCAGCGGCTTTAAAGCCTGCGGCGCTGCGACCTAGCTCTATGGCCGAACCCGAAGCGCCACGCCGACAGTATTGGGGTGCAGGGGTGTAACACCCCTGCGACTTTCCCCAAAAAATCACCTAATCCTCCCACAAGCCCCCAACGCCGCCCGCACCATCCGGTAATCCCCGGCAGCCTGCTCCTTATCACCCGCCCCTTCCGAGACATTAGCCTCCTCAGGCAGAGTCTCGGGCAGGAAGCAGGCGAGGCGATACCACGCCAGCGTATCCCCCGGCGGCGGCGACCCCGAGCTATCCATCACTTCCGAGAAGGACGCGCTCCACCGCACCGACGCGCCGGGTTTGTGGATCACGGTGATCGAGGCGGGGGTGGCTCCCTGCGTGGTGAGGAAGATCTGCGTCTCCCCCTCGCCCGAGAGCGTGCCGGGCACATACATCGCCTCGCGCACGCCGGTCACCTTGCCGGGCGCGTCGCTGGCGGCGAGATCGGCCAGCAGCTTCCGCACCCGCGCCTCCAGATCGAGGCTCCACGGCAGCTGCGAATCGGGGGCGACAAGCTGCAGTGTTCCGGGCGGGCCCACCACCGGCGCGGCGAATACCAGCACCACCTGCTTCTTCAGCTGGGGCAGCTTGCCCTTCGCATCCAGCGGCACATCGAGCAGATAGCGCAACACCGGCGGCCACACCTGCGGCCCCAGCAACACGCCCATTGGCTCGGCTTCTATATACACCCGCGCCCAGCCCTTGCGCACATCACCCGCGCGGGCAGGCTCCAGCGGGGCGACTTTGTGGATCAGCACCTTGAGCACCAGCGGGGCCGAATCGGCGAGATCCGCGAGATCGGCATAATTGGCCACCGGCGCGGCTGCGGGGGCGGCCGGGGCTGTCTGGGCCTGCGGAGAAGCGGGTGCCGGTGGCGGCGCGGCGCGAATCACCCCCCCGCCCAACAGCGGCATCGTCACGAGCAAACCCGATAGGGTAAATTTTTTCAGGATGCCAAAACGCCGCATTGTCGGTGATTCCTCTGAAAGGGCCATTTTCCTGCCCGCATCAACGCCATGTTTGACGAGAAGCGGCGAAGAGCTGGCCGAATTTGCCTATCACGTGGCCTATTCCGGGCTCAACCCGCAGAGATGGCCGAATTAAGGCGTTGCGCGGGCGGGGGTTCGTGGCTAATGCTCCTCAAAAATCGGGACCGTTCGCAAGGTGCCCGCTAGTAATTCACCCAAGTGGCCCTATGGTCCGGGTGAGAATTCCGGACTGGTCCGGTAGGGAGAGTTGATTTTGCCCTACACGCGATACCGTCCGGCTGGATATTGGCCACGACCCCGGTGAACACCGGTTTTGTGGAGGCCCGGGTCATCCGGGGGGATTGAGTATGGAGTGGTGCACCTGAATGTCTTACGCTGACCAGCAGATGAGTGCGACTCGTGTTCGCGCGTTTATCATCGTTGCCCTGATCCATATCGTAGTCGGTTATTTCCTCGTGACTGGCCTGGCCTATTCTGGGGCCCGGAACATCATGAAGCATCTGACGACGGTCAACATCGAGAAGGACAAGCCCAAGCCGCCGCCACCGCCGCCGCCGCCCAAGAATCTGCCGCCGCCGCCGGTCACGGCTCCGGTGCAGCAGATCCATGTGCAGGAGCAGCCGATTGCCGCTCCCGAGCCGGTTCATGCCGTGGTTGCCGTTCACAACGAGGCACCGAGCTGCACGCCCAAGGGCCCCGTGCCCAAGGGTCACCCGACCGATTGGGTGACGCCGGATGATTATCCGCCGCGTGCTCTTCGTGAAATGCGTGGCGGCAGCACCGGCTTCAAGCTCACCGTGGATGCCACGGGCCGGGCCACCGGTTGCGACGTCACCAGCTCCAGCGGCAGCCCGGATCTTGATGCGGCCACCTGCCAGTATGCCTCGCGTCGCGCTCGCTTCACGCCTGGTCTGGACTGCGAAAACCATCCTGCCGCCGGCACCTACAGCAGCCGCGTCAAGTGGGTTCCGCAGGAAGGGTGATTTCCTAGGGTTTCAGCTTTCGCGGGACGCCATCTAAATAGTGCCCGGCCTTTCGCGACCGTTTCTATTTTCTTGAGAGGACTTTTCCATGCTTTTCCAAATGCTCGCAGATGCGGCCAATGCCGCTCCGCAGAACAAGTTCGGCTTCGCTGAAGCGCTGCAGGCCGGCGGCGCCATTTCCTACACCGTGGTATCGATCCTCGCGATCATGTCCTTCGGTTCGTTCTTCATCCTCTTCACCAAGTGGATCGATCAGAACAAGGTGCAGAAGCAGGCCCGCGCTCTTTCGGCCTTCTGGAAGGCTCCCTCGCTGCGCGACGGTGCCGCCAAGCTCGACAAGGACAGCGCCTGGCGCCTGCTCGTCGACGACGCCCTGAACGCCGATGCCCAGCACGACCAGCTCGGCAACGCGCTCGACGCCCACGACTGGCTGCACGGCACCCTGTCGCGTTCGGAAGCTCTGGTTAACGCCCGCCTCGCTGGTGGCCTGCCCTTCCTCGCCACCGTCGGCGCCACCTCGCCGTTCATCGGCCTGTTCGGCACCGTGGTCGGCATCTACCGCGCGCTGATCGCC
>Ga0007882_10000738_pt1 | contig 19157 bp, 13 predicted proteins | sample CryBogCBH12Aug01_FD_71195 | JGI IMG/M metagenome (GOLD analysis project Ga0007882, IMG submission 71195) | Freshwater microbial communities from Crystal Bog, Wisconsin, USA - CBH12Aug09.1 | ecosystem: Environmental > Aquatic > Freshwater > Lake | place: Crystal Bog, Wisconsin, USA | collected... | reverse complement strand
GCGCTCTACGTCCGCAACGACAACCGCGCCGCCCGTCTCGTTAAGTTGATCGCCACTTGTGGCGCACTCGACATGGACGACCCGCAACCAGCCATCACGGTAATGATGCCGGATGAAGATTGAAGCCTTGAAAATTGCGGCTGGACTGGCGACGGTTCAGCCGCACACTGTCAGTGAAAGTGTCAGTTAAAGCACCGAAAAGTTAGCTAAAATAGTGACGAGTTAGGGCGAATTTGCATTGTTTAATCAATGGTTTTCGCTAGTTTATTGAAATCTGATTTAGATATACAGACTGTGTCCATCTGTGGCTAAAAAATCCGGCCCCTAGCCCGGGCGGCAGGGCGGGGTGGCGAAATTTCTGTTTTCTTCCGCCGCCATCTGTGGTCATCTGTGGCCATTAAATGATTCATCCGACTGCCATCATTCACCCGCAGGCGCGGCTCGGCGCGGGCGTCCGGGTGGGACCGTATGCCGTGATTGACGGGGACGTGGTGCTGGGCGAGAACTGCGTGGTCGGCCCGCAGGTGTATTTGACGGGCCACACGCAGATTGGCGCGGGCAACCGGTTCCACGCCGGCTGCGTGATTGGCGACGCTCCGCAGGACTTGAAATACCAGGGCGAACCGACGCGCCTGGTGATTGGCGACCAAAACGTTTTTCGCGAGCACGTGACGGTGCATCGCTCGAACAAGCTGGCGGAGGACACGGTCATTGGGTCGCACAATCTGCTGATGGCGGGGTCGCATGTGGCGCACAATTGCCGGCTGGGGAATCACATCATCCTGGCCAATGGCGCGCTGCTGGGCGGGCATGTGACGGTGGCAGATCGGGCGTTCATTTCCGGCAACTGTCTGGTGCACCAGTTTGTGCGGGTGGGCACGCTGACGATGATGCGGGGCGGCGCGGCCATCAGCCAGGATTTGCCGCCCTTCACGATGGCGCGGGGCGTAAACACGCTTTGCGGTCTGAACGCGGTGGGGTTGCGCCGGGCGGGGTTTTCTGCTGCGGAACGAATGGAATTGAAGCGGCTGTATCATGAGCTGTTCCGCCGGGGCCAAAATCTGCGGGCGGCGGTGGCGGCAGCGCGGCCGGTTTTTACGGGCGCGGCGTGCCAAACCATGCTAGAGTTTCTGGCGGCCACCAAGCGGGGGGTTTGTTCGGGTAAGCGAGCTCCCGCAGATGGTGAGGAAGAGGACTTATGAGCTATCAAATCATTGGCAACGACGGACGCACCTACGGCCCGGCCACGGCGGAGCAAATCCGCGAGTGGGTTGCCCAAGGGCGGGCGGTCCGCCAGACGCCGGTTCTGCCGGCCGGAGCCACTTGCTGGTCGGTGCTGGGGCTGCTGCCGGAATTTGCCCCGCTGTTTGCGAGTCCGCCGCCCATTGCGCCTTCCGCGCCACCGGCTCCGCCGCCGAGCGGGTCGCACGGCCCGCTCCCAACGAGTTCCTTTGCCACGGCGGGGCTGGTTTTTGGCATTCTTTCGCTGCTGTGCTGCTGCTGTTGCGGCGGGTTTCCGTTCAACCTCCTGGGCCTGGTGTTTTCGCTGATTGCGCTGGTGCAGATTAGCGAACACCCGGAGCGTTATGCCGGCCGGCCGCAGGCGATTGTGGGGATTGTGCTGTCCGCCGCGAGTTTCCTGATTTTTCTGGCTTCGTTTGCCTCCAATAATTCCCAGATTGTTTTAAACACGCACAACTTTTGACCGGCGCGCATGTTTTCGTCCTCGGCAGTTCCTCCCAAGCTAAAGCCGGCCAGTCTGGCCGGGTTTGCGGTGGGGTTGCTGGCGCTGGCCTGGCTGCCGCTGGCGGCGGTGGTGTTCTGCTTCAATCCTTCCACCCACGCCTTCTATCCGGTCTGCCAGTTTCACCAACTGACGGGCTGGAATTGTCCGAGCTGCGGAGCCACGCGCGGGCTGTATGCCTTGCTGCACGGGGATTGGCGAACGGCTTTGCGGGACAATGCGCTGATGCTGGCGTCAATGGTTTTGCTGCCGTTGCGCGGCGCGTGGTGGCTGCGAAAAAATTCCGGCGGCGCGGCGGGGTCGTTCTTTCCGGCGGCCTGGCTGTGGCCTATGCTGGCGGTGCTGCTGGTTTTTGGCGTGCTGCGAAATCTCCCGGCCTTTGCCTTTCTCTCGCCCGCTTGAATTTCTCCCCTGATGCCCAAAACCATCTATTTTGATTACAACGCCACGACGCCTTTGGATGCGGCGGTGCGCGAGGTGATGCTTTCGTCGCTGGGGGAAGCCTGGGGCAATCCGTCGTCGGTTCATCACGTTGGGCGGCAGGCGCGGTTTCTGCTGGATGAGGCGCGGGCGCGGGCGGCGGCGGTGCTGGGGGCCAAGCCGAGCGAAATCATTTTCACGAGTGGGGGGACGGAGGCCAATAATCTGGCCATTTTCGGCACCGCCCGGCTGCTGGCGGGGAAGGGGAAACATCTCATCACCTCGGCGGTGGAACATCACGCGGTGCTGCAATGCTTCGATTTTCTGGAGAAATACGAGGGGTTTTCGGTGACGCGCCTGCCGGTGGACGGCGAAGGGCGGGTGGCGGTGGCGGACTTGCGCAAGGCCATCCGCCCGGACTCCTCGTTGGTGTCCATCATGGCGGCGAACAATGAAATTGGCACGCTGCAACCGGTGGCGGAGTTGGGTGCGGTCTGCCGGGAACGCGGGGTGGTGTTTCATACCGATGCGGTGCAATGGTTTGGCAAGGAGCCGTTCGACCAAATCGGCCAGTTTCAGGCGGACTTGGTGTCCGTCTGCGCCCATAAATTTCACGGGCCAAAAGGCGCGGGGCTGCTCTATATCAAGTCACCGTTGCATCCGCTGCCGATTCTTTTTGGTGGGGGGCATGAAAATGAACGGCGCGCGGGGACGGAAAATCTGCCGGCTATTTTGGGGATGGTAACGGCGCTGGAGAATTTCATCCGGGTGCCGGTTTTTGACCGGGCCAAGTTGTTGCCGCTGAACGAGACGCTGCGGGATTGTGTGGCGGCCTCGCCGGGTTGTGAACTGGTCAGTCCCCGGGAGGGAGCTTTGGCCAACACGGTTTCCTTTGTGGTGGAGCGGGCGGATGGCATTGCGCTGATGGCGGGATTTGATGTGGAGGGGATTTGTGCGTCGAGCGGTTCGGCCTGTTCGGCCGGGTCGCTGGAGCCGTCGCATGTCATTTCGGCCATTGGCCGGCCGGAGCGGGCGAATGCGTTGGTGCGTTTTTCCCTGGGGCGTGATTCCACGCTGGCGGAAGTGGCGGCGGTCTGCCATCTTTTGCCGACGATCATTCGCCGGGCGCAGCGGACCCAATAGGGTGTCAGCGCTGTGCGAATGGCATGCGAATGGGGTGTGAATGGATTGTTCACAGTGTTAAGAACTTTGACTTTTCATTTTTTCTGGCTCCTTTAAGTTGAAGTTGTGCCGGGGCCCGGGGCGATGATTGGCCGGTTTGCCTAGCGGTTTGGCTGTTGTTAGGCTTGTTCACAGGCCTTAATACGGATAGTTTTTTCATTAAAGATACATACAATATTAAGCGCGCATGAAAATCACGATTGCAAAAGACCAGATCATCACCGGCTTGCAGGCGGTTCAAAATGTGGTCAGCTCCCGCACCACCCTGCCGATCCTCTCCAACGTGCTGCTGCGCGCCGAAGGGGGCCACGTGGAGTTTACCGCGACCGATCTGGACGTGACCGTCTCCTGCAAGGTCGAGGCCAAGGTGGTCAAGCCAGGGGCCACCACGCTGCCCGTGAAAAAACTGTTCGGCATCGTCCGCGAGCTGAACAGCGAAATTGAAATCGAGGTGGACGAAAAAAACCTCGCCAGTATCCGCAGCGGATCCTCCTATTTCAAAATAAACGGTCTGGGCGCGGATGAATTTCCGCCGCTGCCGAAGTTCAAGGACGACAAAAAAGTGTCCCTCTCCCAGGAAAACATCCGGGGAATGTTCAAGAAGACGTGTTTTGCCGTCTCCACCGATGAATCGCGCTACGTGCTAAACGGACTGTTTGTCAGCCTCAAGGAAGGCAAAATGACCGTGGTGGCCACGGACGGCCGCCGTTTGGCGTTGGTGGATGAGGAAGTGGAAGTGGGCGAAAAAAGCGCCGGGGAATTCATCATTCCCGCCAAGGCCGTGAATGAATTGAACCGCCTGTTTCAGGACAAGGGCGACGTGGAAATCAAACTGGGCGAGAACCAGGCTTCGTTCGCGTTGAAAGATGACAAAGGATTTTCCGTGCTGCTCATCACCAAGTTGATCGAGGGCAATTATCCGAATTACCGCCAGGTGATTCCCGGCGAAGCCAAGGAACGCGTGGCCCTGGTGCGCGAAGAGTTGCTGCACGCCCTGCGCCGCGCGGAAATCATGACCAGCGAGAAGGCCAATTCGGTGAAGCTCACCTTCAGCCGGAACAACCTGACGATCACGGCCAATTCCCCGGAAGTGGGCGAAGCCCGCGAAACCATCGCGATTAATTACAAGGGCAACGACATTTCCATCGCGTTCAATCCCGGCTACCTGATTGATCCGCTGAATGCACTGACGCAGGACGAGGTGTTTTTCGAACTGATTGATGAACTCAGCCCCGGCGTCATCAAAATCAACGGGCCGTTCCTCTACGTCGTCATGCCCATGCGGCTGAATTGAAGGGGCAGGCTGGAAGGTAGAAACTAGAAGCTAGAAGATGGAAGGGCGAAGCGGCCACCTTCCAGCTTCTAAATACTAGCTTCTGGCTTCTTGGGGCCACGGCTGCCCGCTCAATTCTGCGTGGCGAGGCCCACCTTGGTGATGTCGAGGGATTGCAGGGTGTCCAGCACGGCGACCATGGTTTGATATTCCACCTGATCCGAACCTTTCACGACCACGGCGACATCGGGATTGGCGTCCTTCATGACCTTGAGCTTATCCTTGAGCTGCGGAATGGTCACAACCTCGTTGTTCAGCGTCACCTCGCCGCTGCCGGCAATATTGATGCGGTTGATCTGCGGCTTGGGCTGGTTGGTCTTGGGCGGCGGCTTGCCGGAGGGGAGGTTCATCTCCAGGTTGTTCATCAACTGGGGCGTGGTGATGATGAAAATGACGAGCAGCACGAACACCAAGTCCAGCAGGGGCGTGATGTTCAGCTCGTTCATGGTGCCGTGACCACGGCGGGAAGTTTTTTTAAGGCTCATGGCATGACCGGTTCGGTTTGTTCCTGCACGTCAAAACGAATCGTGACGGTGGGGGGGAAGTTGGTGGGCGGCCGGCGGTCAATGTTGGTGACAGCTTTAAAGACGGCCTTGACGGAATCATCCCACACGGGATTGCCGGAACCCTTCTGCCAGACGGGCTGGCTGAGGTTGCCCTGCTTGTCCACCGTGACCTGCACTTCGGCAACAAAACTGTCATCTTCCATGTTTTCCGGGCGGTTCCACGCGGAGCGCAGCATGTATTCCATGTAGCCCTTGTAAAGCTGGACGGGGTCGGACTCGGAATTGACGGCCTTGCCGCCCTCAAATTCAAAGGAGGGGACATCCGCGGCCGGGGGGGCCACGGTGGGCGGGGCGGTCGAGGCGGGGGCCTCGGACTTGGGCTGTTCGACGAATTTGGGCGGCTCGTTCTTGGGCTGATCCACCTTGGGCGGTTCCGTCTTGGGCTTCTCCGGCTCTTTGGGTTTGTCCGGCTGCTTTTCTTTGACCATTTCCACGGAGATTTTCTGGATTTTCTTGCCCAGATAGCCTTCGCGGGCGGCAAAGTAAATGAGCAGCAGGATCAGCAGACCATGCACCGCCGCGGAAATCACCAAGTTGACCTTGGACGAGTTCTTTTTCTTGGTCGGCTTAGACTGGGGAATCATTGGTTGAGGTCGGTGGCGAGGTCCACCTTGACGATGTTGGCCTGCTGGCAGATGTCGAGAATGGCGCGCACCTGTTTGTAGTGGGCCTTGGCATCCCCGCGCACGATGATGTTCAGGTCGGGATCATCGGTGCGGAGGCTGATGAGTTCGGCCAGGATTTTGGATTCCGGCAGTTCCTGGGTGTTGAGGAAGATTTTGCCATCGGCTTGCACGGAGATGTAGTTGGCCTTGCGCGGCGGATCCTTCTGGTGCTTGGAGGCGGTGGGCAGCTTGAGATCCATGTCCTTGACCGGCGGGATGGTGGTGATGATGAAAATCACCAGCAGCACGAAGGCAAGGTCGAGCAGCGGAGTGATGTTTAACTCCGTCAGCGATTCATGCGCGCTGTGCGAACACTTTTTCATGGGCGCTTTGCGCTTAGGAATTTTCATGACGCTTCAGGGCGTCAGCAATTTTGTCTTCGATGTCGCGGCTGTCCACGTAGGTGTGCTCGATCTGGTTGGCGAAGCGGGCGGCAAAGCCGTCGAGTTCCTGGGTGATGTGGCGGATGGTGGTCACCATGAAGTTGTAACCAAACATGGCCGGAATGGCGACCATCAGACCGGTGACGGTGGCGATGAGCGCGCCGGCCACACCGGGGGCCATGGTGGTGAGGCTGGCCTGGTTGGCCTTGGCAATGCCGGCGAAGGTTTCCATGACGCCCCAGACCGTGCCCAAGAGGCCGATGAACGGGCCGCCAGCGACAGCGGTGGACAGGACGATCATGCCTTTTTCCAGGGACATGGCCTCGGCGGCGGCGGCTTCCTCCAGCACCACGGTGATGGCGGCAAAGGCGGCCGGGCTGATTTTTGCGGTCTGGGCGCGCGCCAGGTGGTCGGTGTTGCCTTCGCCCATGCTGAAGACCGGGGCGGTGCCTTTGACGATCACGGGGTTGTTTTTGAGCTGGTAGGCAAGCTCCTCGGTGCCGCGCTCGTAGAGGTGGAAGGCCGGGGCGCCGTCATAATTTTTGCCGGACTTGTGGATGTCCATCGGGTCGCGGGTCTCGGCGTAGGCGGCAAAGAACTTCTTGGCCGTGGCGCGGGCGATCATGAGCTGGCGCAGCTTGGTGATAATGATGGTCCAACTGAACATGGAGAGCAGGGCCAGGATGGAGATGGTGGTCTTGCCCTCGGGCGTGGCTTTTTCGAAGGCGAATTGCAAGGCCCCGGAGGCGAGGAACGGATGGAACATGATGGTCATAATGGTTGAGGTTATAAATAGGGGTTGGCGATCAGTTCAGATTAGTTTTTGGATGGCAAAATAACTGTTACCCGGCTGACTTTTTGCGCCAGGGCGATGTTTTTGCCTTTCTTTTTCTTGTCGTCCAGAGCGGTTTCGTCATCGGAAGATTTGGCGGCTTTGGTGGTGTCTTGGCCCGCCTGTCCCTGGCTGGCCGAGTTGGCGGCGGTGCCCTGCGAGAAGCCCTTTTCGCCGCTGGTGGAACCGGACACGTTTTGCGAGAGGAGCGAGGCCGTCACGTCGCTGCCGCTGGCGGAAACCCCGCCGACGCCGATGATGGTGCCGGAGATGGATTGGCCGGCGCTGATGGAGGCCTGCCCGGAGGCCAGCACCGTGCCGGTGAAGCTGCTTTGGGCGGAAATATCCGCATTGTTGGCGAGCACCAAGGCGTCAATGTTACCTTCGGACCGGAGAATCGCGTTTTGGGCGATGACACCGGAACCGGAAGCATCCAGGAACGGGGGGCTGTGAGGATCGGAGACATCAATGCCCGCGGCCGCCAGCAGGTCGGTGGGAGAGGTTTTCACCACTTTGCCCACCACATTCCCTTGCGCATCCACCAGATTGGAGAAAATGGGCGAGGTTTTGTCCGCGTTATCTTTCAACGCAAAGCCGGGCAGAAAATCGGCGGCGGTGAGGGGGTCGCCCGCGTTGTTGACCAGACTCAGGCCGGCCAGCAGGAGGACGGTTGCATTGGGACTGGTGACGTTATTAAAGCCCACTTGGATGATGCCGCCCTTGCTGGCGGTGATGGTGCCTTTGGGGGTTTCCACAAAGATATTGCCCAGCGTAGGGGGGGCGGCATTCGGATCGGGTTCGCTGGGCAGGGTGGTGGCCAGAATACCGCTGCCGGGAATGGTCAGGCGCACTTCGAAGCCGTTGAAGGTGACGGCGTCGAGCCCCACGGAACCGGTGCCGCCATTACCGGCGTTCACATTGCCATCCAGCGATTTCACCGTCACATTGCCGCCGTCATAGGCGGCGATACGGGAGTTATTCAGATTGATGTCATTGGCCGCGATCACCGTTACATCCCCCTTGAGGACGGTAAAAATGCCGCGCGGCTTGGAATCATCGCCAGTGTAAACGGTGGATCCGGCAGTGAGCGAGGAGTTGGCCGTGCGATTGTAAACGGCGGGTTGGGTGGCGGTCCCGGGCGTTTGCAGGGTCACGACCGGCGGCACATCGACCGGCAGGCTGACGTTGATGTTGCCACCTGCCCAGGTGGAGATGGTCGAATCCACCATGCTGATGTCCCCGCCGGGAGAGGCCGCATCCCCGGTGGTGACAATGTCCAGGGAGGCGCCCTGCGTGAGATACTTCAGGTTGGCGTTCTGAAAATTACCCAGCGATGATTTGGAAAAGCCCGGGCCGATGGACTGAATGCCGGGGGAGGAGCCGAGCTGAATGTCCCCGGCCGTCACCTTGAGGGTGCCGCCCCCGCCGATTTGAATGCCGAAGGTGCTGCCGGTATAAGCATGGGCGGGGATGGTCGAGCCGTTGCCGTTCAACCAGGTCTGCAACGTCAGCAAATCATTGAAATAGGGAAAATTAACCGTTTTGGTGATGTAATCGCCCGTGGTCGAGTCGGTCTCGGGCTTGCCCAAGGGCGTGTTGTTGGGCGTCACCTGCACCTCGGGAACGGGGTAGATCACATTGCCGCCGACGGTGGTGGCAACGGTCTTCAAATAATTAATCAGGTCCTTCAGCTCGCTCAAGGCCGCCGGGGAACATTGGAAGGTCAGGTAGCCGGGGCTGAATTGCAAGGCGTCAATCAAATCCGAATAATAGGCCTTCTTGTTGTCAAAGGTATCCATCGCGTGATTCGCCAAATAGGTAAGGTCGGCGGACAAGGCCGTCAAATCCACGCTATCCGAAACGGGGATGGAATCAAAATCATCAAAGTTTTTGATGCTACCGTCCACGGTCAGGGCGGTGGTATCCCCGGCATTTACATTCTGGCCGATCAGGCTGGAATTATACATGTTGCCGTGGACATGAATGGTGGCCGCCTCGGGCAGGGACAGGTAGATATTGGCCAGATTACCGGAGATATCCAACGTAACCGGTGTAGAACTGGTCTTGTGCAGCGGGGTGGCGGCATGCTGCGTGAAATCACCCGCCGTGGTGAACACGGTGTTGTCCGAGTCCGACATGACCAAAGCGGCTTGGGCGGTTTGGGAGGGGTCCAGCGGTTGGGTGGGATCCCAGTCCACGGACGCCAGATTGCCGCCGTTGAGGGTGGTGAGGGACAATTGGCCCAAGGCGGAGGGGTAAAGATAGACGGCGGATTGGAGCGGGTTGCCGCTGGGGTTGTCCTGAATCAGGATGCCGCCCGCGCCGGCAGTGGCGGAGAAGACGGGCGGCAGCACTTCGGGCAGGGTGGAACCGCTGGGCCGCACCAGGTTGCCGGCGTCCAGGAGGATTTCATTGCCCGCCTTCAGCGTGGCGTAGCTGTCGAGCGCATAGTTGAACGTGCCGCTGCCGTCGTAATTGAAAATGCCCTGCGGATTGCGGACTTCCTGGAGCAGGATGTTGTTCTGGGCGGTGACCGTCCAGCCACAGGGAATGCCACCATGCTGGGCGGCCAGGGTACCGGCCTCGCTCAAGGCGAGCGGATGCTGGGCGTTCAGACCGACATTGCCTTTGGTCGTGCTGCCAATGGTGGTGGCGTCGGCCACCGGGTTGCCGGAACTGTCCGGCTTGTAGCCGGCATAGAGTGCGCCCACGCCGTTCTCACAGACAAAATGGCCGGAGATATTGCCATCGGCAATGACGGTGACATTGCCGCTCCCGAAGGTGCCAGATCCGGCTTCCGTCTTGTCGCCAGACATGTAGGAGAAGACATTGCCGCCCGCAGTGATTTTGACATCCCCACCCGCCCCGGTGCTGATGCCCGTGGGGGCGGTGCTGCGATTGTTCTGCTGATCGTAGAAGCCGACCGCCCCGCTGGCCTGGTTGATATCGTTCCGGTCAGTGCCAATCAATACGTTTCCGTTCGCGGCGCTGGCGGTGATGTTGCCGCCGCCGGTGGTGGTGGCCCCGCCGGAACAGATTTGGAGGTCCAAGCCAGCGGCTAAGGTAATATTTCCCTGCGCGGTTTGCACGGTGCCGCTGCCCGTGCCACCATTGCCGCCGTTGAGCAAGAGGCTGCCCGTGCCGGGGGCGACGGTGCCGGTGGTGAAATTATTGACCCCCGCCCGCAGGGTCACCGACCAGTTGTTTTCGTCCTGGATGACGGCGCCATCGGAAAAAACCAGGTTGCCGCCGGCCAGCAGATTAAGCTGGCCGGAATGGTTGCCCGAGGCGGTGGACAAATCCAACGGTGCAAGCGTGCCCGACACGGAATCTAAGCCCGCGCCATCCACCGTAATGTTGGCGGTGGTCGCCACGGTGACGGCCGGCGAGTTAATCTGGGAGAAGGGGACGGCGGACAAGGTAACGCTGGATCCGCTGTAGTTGAAGGTGGTGGAACCGGTGCCCAGGTTGGCCACGGCGGCCTTATGGCTGTTAATCGCCAGCAGGTCGGCCACATACGGGAAATTGACGGTGTTTATGACGGGATCGCCGTTGTCATCGGTGCCCACCACCTCGGGAACGGGATAAACCGTGGTGCCGCCCACGGTCGTCTTGACCGAGTTCAAATAAGCAATCAAGGCCGACAGCTCAGTTTGGGTGGCGGGCGAATATTTGTAGGTCAGGTTACCACCGCTGTAGGTGAAGGCGGCGGCCAGGTCGGAAAAATTCTGGGAGCCATCCTGCTGCCCCTGCAACAAAGATAGAATGGACTGCCAGGTGGGCACACTCGGGCTGTCCGTGACCGGAACCGTGATGCCGACCCGGGAGATGGACGGGGCGGTGAGGGCGATATTACCCGCGCCGGTGGTTTTCACCGTGCCACTGCCCATTTGAATGCTGCTGCCGGCCAGCAGGGAGATGTTGCCGTTGACGGCCACCAGCGAACCGCCGCCGGTTTGTCCCGAGCCGCCGTTGAGGAAGATGCTGCCCGTGCCGGCCCTTACAGTTGGCGTCGTGAAATTATTGACCCCTGCCAGTAAACTGATGGCCCAGTTATTTTCGTCAATGATGGAGGAGCCGTTACCAAAGGTGATGTTGCCGCCGGCCAGCAGGCTCAACTGGGTGCCGGCCGCATAGCCATTGGCACCGGACAAGTCCCAGGTAAGATTGGCCGCCAGGGAAATGTTGCCGCTGGCCTCCAGCTTGATGGCCGAGAAATTCTTGTTTTGGAAGGCGGTATTGACGTTTAAGGTCAGCGTGCCGGTGCCGGAAGCCGACTTGTCCACGGTGCCGTTGACGGGGGCGGGGGTGGTGGAGGTGCCGGAACCGACCAGATTGATGTTGATGGGGTCGAGCAGCAGTTGCCCGGCGGTGGCACCGGCCGCCGCCGAGGCGTCCATGGCGGTGTCAAAAGACTGGATGTCTGGGGCGCTGACTTCCACGTTGCCACCGTTGCCGCCTTGGGCGCCGCCGGCGGTGGTAATCTGGCTGCCGGGGGCGTCGCTGAAAACATTATCCGATTTGAGGGTGACGGTGCCGCCTACGCTGGCGGCGGTGGTGTCATCCCCGTGGGCGCTGATTTGGGAACTGGCGCCCAGATTCAGCGTGTCGGCGGCGACCAGTTCAATGTCGCCGTTTTGCTCGCGGACGGAATTGGCCTGAATCAAGCCGGACTGATTGACCACCTTGGCCTGCAGCGCGATGGAGCCGCCATCCGCCACGAGGTTGCCATAGTTGTTGACCGAACCCTGGGGCAGGGTCACGGCCATGCTGAGACCGCGGCCGTCGGGGCGATCGTTCAGCAGGACGGTCTGGCCGGCCGCGAGGCCGATGGAGCCGCCCGGGGCTTCGATGGAGCCATGGTTTTCCACCTGGTCGGCGATGAGGAAGGCGGAGCCGCCGTGGGCCATTTCAATCCGGCCGTAATTGACAATCTTGGCGAGCGCCGGTGGGCCATTGAATTCCCAGGTGCCGCCGTAGTTTTGGGGGGGCACGCAGTTGGCCGTGGAAACCACGAGGCCGGCGGCGCTGACAAATGAGTTGGGGCCGAAATTGAAACCCGCCGAGTTCATCAGCACCACCACGCCGTTGGCCTGGAGGGAGCCGTAAATCTGCGAGGGATTGGCGTCGTTGATTTTGTTCCAGACGATGGAGTTGGCCGAAGGCTGGTTGAAGACCGTTTTTTCACCGGCGGCAATATTGAAGTGCTCCCAGTTCAAGAACGCATTTTGCGCGGCAGTGATGTTCAGCGTGGTTCCGGTGTTGACCGCCGTGGCGGCACCACTCTGGACGGTCAGGCCCGTGGGGTTGGCCACCGCCTTGATGGCCGCCAGCGGAAACAAAATGAAGCGCAGAAGGTTTTTCATGGCTGGGGGTTAAAATTGGGCACCGACACCGAAATAGATGTGAACATCGCCGGAATGAGTCGCGGTATTGCCAATGAGGGGACAGCCGACGGTGAGGCGGGCGTCCAAATGATCGCCGATGTTGGCGGTGAGGGTCCAGCCGGTGCCGAGAAAGCGCAGGTGGTTCACGCTGCTGGCGGCCCCCTCGAGCAGGTAGGTTTCGCCGTAGTCCACAAACACGGAGCTGCGGAGCCACATGGGGATGTTGCCATCCACCATGCCGACGTTCATGAGGGGGGTGCGGGGTTCAGCCGTTACGCGCCAGCCGGTGTCGCCGTAGGACTCGGCTTCGCCATAGCCGCGCACCCCGCCCGATCCGCCCATGGGAAACTGCTCGTTGCTGAAGAGGGGCGTGTTAGCCCACTGGCCGTCTGCCCGCAGCAGCATGGTCCAGTCCTGATAGAGTTTCTGCTCCCGGGTGGCGCCCATCACCAGGGTGACATACTTGGACTGGAGATTGGTGGTGTAGGCGGACTTGCCAAAATCTGAGTCGCTGGCAAAGCCGGGCAGCAGGTTGAAATTGCCCTGAATATTAAAGGTGGTCAGCCCTTGGCTGTCCGGCGCGGAGGCGTTCCAGCCGAGGTTGAAGGGCAGGTAATTCAGGGCCGACCGGGCGGTGGGCTGGGCGGAGGCCACGTCGGTGCTGTTGGTCACCTTGATGCCGAGGCCGTTGGTGTAAATGAACCCGGTGGGGAAGTTGTTGGTATTGTTGCTGAGCAGTTGGTAGCGTTTGAAATCCACCCCAAAGGAGAGCGAACTGTTGACCCGGCCGACTGGCGGGATTGGGGCGGTCAACTTGAAGCCGAGGCCCTCGTTGAGCGTGACGTTCTCGCCGGTATCGATCGAGTCAATGGTCAGCAGCGGGGTGGAGGCGACGTTGTGGAAATTGCTGAACTTAGTGCCGGTGTCGGCCGTGGAACGGCTGGCGAAGAACGTCAATTCCGGGCGGCCACTGTTGGGCGGCAGCACGAACTTGTGGGTGCTCTCATTGTAGCCGTAGGTGCCGGGGTGGGCGTCCACCTGATCCTGCACCGGGGTGGCCCGGCCGAGCGGCAGGCGGTAAAAGACACTGTAGCTGGCCACGGACGGATCATCCAACGGGGTTCGGTTAAACGACTGGTCGCTTTTGTAAACATTGAGGGCATAGCTGTATTGCACGCCCACGGAATGGTCGAGATCCCAGAGGTTGTTGTATTGGGAGCTGAAGGAGTTGCGTAAATCAGGCGTGCCGGGCGGGGCCTGATTGTTCACTTCCAGGCGCGCGTGCCAGGGAATGCGTTCCTTCACCTTGAGGGTGAGCAGGGTGGTGCCCGGTTCAGGGCCGGGACTGATGACCGGGTAGATCTGGCGGTCGGGATTCGCGTTGGCCGCGTCGAGTTCGCGCTGGAAGATGTGCGAGTTTAGCAACATGTTGGTCTGCAGGCCGGGCAGGGCGCGCATGATGTTGTTGCTGCTGAAGTAGTGATTCCCGGTGACGCGCAGCGCGGCCAGATGGCCTTCGGTGACCTGGATGCGGACGGTGCCGTTGGTGATGTGCTGCTGCGGCAGGCCGACGCTCACCGTGGCGAATCCGCGTTCGCGGTAAGCCAATTGGAGGTCGCCGAGGGCGGCGCGGAGGCCTTCCATGGAAACGTTGGTGCCAAAGGAGGCGGGGGAATTGGTCAGGGCGCGGGCGATGGTTTCCGGCGGCAGAATGGTGTTGCCGGAGACCAGGTATTTTTTCACGGTGAAACCGCGGGGCTTGACGGGCTGGTTGGTCTGGGCGTCCGCCGGCCAGGCGAGGAGCCAAGAACAGACGGCCAGGCAGACGGCGGCCAGTGCCAGCCGCGCGGGGGCGGCCAGCCGGGTCGCGGGGCGGCGATTCGGCGCGGTGCCTTTTCCATTTTGATGACGCCACTCGCTGGGCGTCACGCCGAAGCGCTTTTTAAACATGGCGTTGAATAGTCCCAGATGACGGTAGCCGCTTTCGAAGGCGATGTGAATGATTTTATCCTCGGAATCCAGCAGCAACCGGCGGGCGCGCTGGAGGCGCAGTTCAATCTGGCGGGAACGGAGGGGCTCGCCGAATTCCTCGCGGAAGAGGCGGCTGAAATGCCGTTCGCTACAGTGCATTTCCCGGGCCAAATCAGGCAGGGCGCGGTTGGCCAGCTCGGCCTCGGACATATGGCCGATGTAATCGTGAAAGCGTTCCCGCAGTTTGTTGCTGGCCAAGGCGGGCAAACCGCTTTGCAGCAGCCCACCCACGGCACTGGACCACATTTGCAGCAGGGCACAGCGCAGGGTCAGGGTATCGGTGGCCGGCAACAGGGCCAGGTGTTTGAACTTCTGGCCCAGTGGCTCGGTGGCGTTAAACAGCACCGCGCCGGAGTTTTTGGCCTGACAGGACTCCAACTGATGCCCTTCGCCCACGGTCAGCAGGCCGTTCAAATATTGGGGCATCACCACGAAAAACTGGAGCTTCAACGGGCCCAACTGACTGGCCCGCACCACTGCGGGCAGGCCGGCGGCCGCCACGAAGCCATCGCCGGGGTTTAACTCCCGGGCATTGCCGGCATGCAGCCAGTAGCCACTGCCTTCCAGCACATGGGCCACCGTCCAGCCTTGACCCATGGGCGACCACTCGCCCGAGGGGCGCAAGGTCAGCTCTTGAAGGGTTAAATGCCTTTCTGCAGTCATTGAGGACTGTAGAATGCCGCCCTTTGGCGGCTGCAAGGTTTCAATCAGGTTACAATCAGGTGACAACTTTAATGTTTTATGGCTGAAAAGTGTCACATCACGTCCGGCTCATATGCCACTCGCAGTTTGAAATGGCACCAAGATCCTAATGCAGAGGCAGGCACGAGGCGGGCGCGGCGATCACTTCGCTTCAGCGGCCAAAAGGAAGGTGGTATGGACTTGGCTGGCACCAGGTCACTTTGGTCATTGATGAGGGCTGAAGCCCGCGCTCCGAGATGCCAAGTGGCCATGGGGAAAGACGCCAGAGGGTTGGGCGCACTTCCGTGCTCGCCTGCCAACAACTCATGCCATCTCCAAAACGCTCCGCGCCCGCAGGTGCCGAAGTCGTCGCGCCAGCGTCTTGGAGATGGCCCTCCACCGCTTTCCCGCAAGCAGGCCAGATATGCCCAAGTTAACCGACACGGCTAGAGCCGCCGGGAGAGTTCAAAGGTCAATGGTGCTTTGTAGAAACCTTGCACGTGGCTGGGCGGACGCCTATTTGGACTGCGGCGGCAAGCGCAGCGCGACGCCGCTTTGCCACTCGCCAGTCCCTACCTTCCCAGTTTGCAAGGCCGCGTCCGCCAAGCGGTTTTGGCCGGAGCCGTCACCGGATTCGCGCGTAAAAAAGCGGCGTCGCCGCTCCGCTTTGCCGCCGCAGTCCAAATTCGCCCCACTCCCTTCGGCGGCAGGTCCATCAGCGGCCACACCGCTTCCAGCCAAGGTTTCTACAAGGCAAGGTCAATGGCAATGCTTCCGCTCCCCGCCAGCATCCCTGCCAGGCTGGCTCTGAAAAATAAAAAACCGGCGCAGACGAATCTGCGCCGGCTGATGGAAGAACAGGGTTGGCGGAATAATTACGGGGTGATCGGGCCGCCGTCCACGGTGCGGCGCACCTTCATTTCAGAGAGGCGGATGGCCGAGACCGGGCCGCCGGAAGCAGGAACTTCCAGAGCCTTCAAGTCGGCATCAACGCCGTTGGTGCACATATAGGTGAACAGGGTCACGGCGTTGGCGCTGGGAGTGTTCTTGCCGCCGATCAGGGCGTGCTCATAGCACCAGTAGCTGTATTGGCCGCGGGTGACCGGGCTGAAGTCGGGGAAGTTCGTGGTCGTCAGGATGGCCACGCCATTGTTGTTGGTGGCCATGAGGAGGCCGTTGTAGTAGGGCAGCGTGCCGTTGTAGGAGATGATGGCCGTGTTGCCGCCAGCGTAGAGCGGTCCGAGCTTCTTCACGGAGTCAGGATAGCCGAGATAACCGAGAACCGTGTTGGTGGTCGCCGCAATGACAGCGGAGCGGAGGGCGCTGCCGCCAGTGTAACCGGCACCGTAGTTGTAACCGCCAATGACCTGGCCAGCCGTGCTGTAATAGGGCGCATGGTTGGTGGAACCGGAAGTGGCAACGAGATAGATTTTTTCCGTGCCGGAGTAGAAGGTGTCGGCGTCCGTGGTGACCCGGGTGCCGGAGTCCGTATTACGGCCGGTGAAGTAAACTTTGTTGGTGGTGCCGTCGGAGTTGGTCGAATCGCTGTCAATACCGGTCAGGTAAGACAGGGGCAGAATGCCGTTAGGCAGGGCTTCTTGAACCTGCTGCATGGTGAGATCCATCACGTTGGTGCTGGCACCATAGCTGCGAATCCAGACGAAGGGCAGAACGGCGACGTTCGAGTCCGTCAGGGTGTATTGTTGGAACGGGGTGGAGGACTGGAAGCAGTCAGAGAACGTGAAATCGGCCGTATGAGCGTCGATGGTGGCCGTATTGGCAGTCGAGCTGGCCAGGAAGTTCAGGTTTTCGCCGAAGTTCAGGGTGTGAATGCCTTGAACGGAACCGCTCCAGTAGCACTTGATGTTGACCGTGTTGCCGCTGTACAGGCTGGGGATGGTGCCGCTGAACGTGACCGCGCTGGAGCCCGTGGCGTCCACTTGGTTAGTGGTGCCGTCATTCCAAGCGGTGAGGTTGGCACCGTAGAGGTTGGTGATGGCGCGGACAGCGTTCGCCCGGAAGGCGGTGGAGCCAGCGATATAGATATTTACCTGGGCGGACAGGTTGGCGATGGCGGCCAAACTGCCGATCATGGCGATGGCGAGTGTTTTTTTCATATTATTCGGATTTGGTGTTGTGGTTAATTTTAAGCAGTTAAAAACGTTTTTGGTGGTTCAATATTAATAGGCGACAATAGTGTAGAAGCAGGTAGTGTTGGTGTTGCCAGAGGGATCCACGAGGGATTGGACCGAGCCATTACCCGTGACCACGTTGGTGCTGACAATGTTCCAAGCGGACAGCGGGGTGGTAATCGCATTGGTGGTGCTCAACAGGCTGTAGTTGACACCCGAGGCGGAGTTAAAGCTGACCGTGGAACCGCCGGCGCTCGAGGTGATGCCAGTGATGGACGGCTGGCTGATGCTGAAGGAGGCCGGGGTGAAGGTGAACGTGCCACTGGGTAGGAACGTGAAGTAGCCGACCAGCGAGCTGCTCGTGGCATACGCATCCATTTCATACAGGTCAGTAATGACCGGCACGCCGCCGCTTTGGAAACCAGTCGGGGTGGTGCCTTCCACGTTACCTTGGAAGGTGTTGCGGAAATTGCCGGTGTAAATCACCTGACCCGTCACGTTGTTCAGTGCGCCGGAGGCACTTTGAACGGCCTTGGTGTAGCTCAGGGCACCGCTGGCATTCAGCGTGTTGATAAACGCCACGGCCGTGGCGGTGTTATTCGCGCCGGCGGCGAGCACATAGCTTTCCACGAGGGCGCCACTGGCCACGCCTTCAATCTTGCTGATGGTGTTGCCCTGGCCATAATAGCTGTCCGGCACCCAAGCCGTACCCTTGACCAAGTTGGCCGAGCGCGGAGACGTCACATAAATGTTGTTGTACTGGCCGTCATCGCCAAACACGGAAAAGTTCACACTGTCCCAAGTGGAACCGAAGCAGTAGTTCAATTGGGAAGAGGTGAAATAGGTGCCGGAAAGGGTAATCCGGGAGCCGGCCGTAGCGTAAGTTGATTCGGGACCGATGTCTACCACCAGATCCTTGCTGGCGGAGGAAGAACGGAAGCCAATCAAAAGATCTGCGTTGTTATAAGAAAAGACCTGAGCCTGGGCAGCTCCCCCGAGGGAGACAGTCAGAGCGGACAATATGATGATTTTTTTCATTTTGGTGGTTCGATTAAAATTATTACGAGCAAAGAATACCGGTAGATGGCCGTGGCAACTGTCACTATTCAGCCAAAAGCTATCACAATGAGGACATTTTGGAATTCAACCGGCAGCTTCAAAAAAGGCCGCTGAACCAATGACTTTTGGGTAATAGCCGGTCCAAATCCGTTTTTTGGTCAGGGGTGTAACGAGATTGTGACGTTGCTTCCTCCAAAATCGGGGGTGGCGAATCGCTTTTGGGCGGCAGGAGGGTTGTTCGGCGTCTGCTGTGGGGCGAGGAAAAACTAAATAAATCAGGCAGATACAGCTGCTTCCAAATTGAACCGGTACGGCCGTTTTAAGGTTTGGGTGGCTTGACCCAAATTTGACAAAAGGGAATAATGAGAACGAAGCAGCGTTAGTTTGCTGCGGTTCAATAGTGGCCTGGGTATGGCGGGAAAGGTTCATACGCCTGCTAGATGGAAACGGCATAAGCTGCTGCTCATTGCGCAGGGGCGGTCGGCCGTTGGGCGGCGCGGGTTGCCGGGCGAGCGCCGCGCGGAGCGGAGGCCATGCGCTCCGAGGGTCGTTAATTTGCGCCCGGGCCGATAGCTGGCCAACATTCTGACTTGTCTCCGCTGCGGGCGGTTGTTATGGTGATTCTACTGGCAGTTTTTCCCAATTTGCCAGCCTTACTGTCCGATGGTGTAATGGTAGCACATGGCCCTTTGGAGGCTATTGTCATGGTTCGAATCCATGTCGGACAGCCACTTTCTGCTTC
>Ga0007882_10000737_pt1 | contig 19174 bp, 16 predicted proteins | sample CryBogCBH12Aug01_FD_71195 | JGI IMG/M metagenome (GOLD analysis project Ga0007882, IMG submission 71195) | Freshwater microbial communities from Crystal Bog, Wisconsin, USA - CBH12Aug09.1 | ecosystem: Environmental > Aquatic > Freshwater > Lake | place: Crystal Bog, Wisconsin, USA | collected... | reverse complement strand
GCTCTTGTGTTCCCGCCCGGCCCTGATAGACTGGTTCCTTCGTGGTCCCTTAGCTCAGCTGGTTAGAGCATCTGACTCTTAATCAGAGGGTCCCCGGTTCGAGTCCGGGAGGGACCACCAAACGGCAACCCGCACAGTTACTAGGTGCGGGTTGTTTTTTATCGGCATGTGAGCGGCTTGATTGGTCGCCCAGATTTAATCCGTCATCACACTATCATCACACCCTGCACGAGCCGACCATCCCGATTCTGTCAAACGGAATGGTCCTGATGACACTGATGGATCTGTTTCCACTCCGTTCATACGTGGGTGTTTGTAGTAGTTCCATCTTCAAAAAAAATGTAAGACGCAATGAAACTGAATCATCAGAGTCATCAGAGTCACTGAATTCAGTGGGGAGAATCCTGCCTCAAAGGCGCCCCTGATGGATCTCGTGGAGATTGGGTCATCGTTACCAGAAGTTTTTTCGAAGACAAGCCGTTGGCTTGCCTATTCGCAAGTCACAAGCGATAGGCCAACGATAGAAGACCCCGGCTATGCCGGGGGGGGATTAGTTACTTCTCAAGTAAGCGAAGCTTCAATTCGTCCCAGGTAGTCACACTTTCGACGACGGATTCCAAAGCAACTCCAAATGACCAGCGAGTTGCCGAGCATTCGTTCTGCTTGATAATCCACTGATTAGCTGCAGCTGCCTTCAATCTAGCCTTACCATCTGGAGGACTCCAGAAATCATCGCCCTTAACCTCGAGGAGCAATATGTGATCAGCTCGGTCACTGCCAATTGTCGCCACGATAAAATCGGGGTTGAACCATCCGGCAGAGGTTTCGATTCGAAAACGGCGGGGCTGATTTCTGACCCACCAATTTACCTCAGCTCGATCCAAAAGCTGCGCAGTCTTTGCCTCTTGCCAGGAGTCGAACGAATAAAGTGTATGAAGCGCCTGTCCCCAACCCCGGTAGGGACGCCCTTTCTTAAAGGTGGATCGGTCCGTAATTACCGGAAGATTCTTTGCCGCAGGTGCCGCCGGTGAACTGCCATCTATCGGGTTCTGAACTTCGAATGTGATCTGAAATTCTGGAAAGGAAATGATCGAGTTCTTTCCCGTCGGTGTGTAGTCACTTACCTCGCGCTCCACTGAGGATTTCAACGCGTCCACCATCGCACTAGCTACCTGAATAGGATTGAACTGGACGACATCGGAATCGGATGAGCCTTCCTTAAGCCATCGTTCAATTTCACCTTTCACAGCTTCTGTATGCATTTCATCAGAAAGCTGCCTAGGCATCCGCCGAATCACCTCTGAAGCGACAGCACCGATGAATACCTCTCTACTAAGGAGTAGCCGGCCTTCTGCGTTGGAGACTCTCATCTGGGCTGCAGCGAGTCTCAACTTGCTCACGATTATTTTATGAATATTTGCAAATGCAGCTGGTCCAAGGCTAAGGTTTAGTTCATGATTAATAAGTTCTAAATCATTTATTGTTAAAGTCTTAGCTTTTTGGATCTCAGAAAGAACGGAAACCGGAGAAGTTTTTGGGTCATCCCACTGCTTGGCTTCAATCAGGGGTTTCCCGTCGGTTGCACGACCTGTCCATTTTGTTTCCTTTTCAATGATCTCTTCGAGAGTCACCCGTCCGAAGCAAATGAGATCCAGTGTGTCGACCAGGCTGTTTCCCGTGCGTTTCCCTGCGGGCAATCTAAGGCCACGCCCCATTGCCTGAACACCAAAAGCAAAGCTTGCCATTGCCCTAAGAGGAGCAATCACATATACATTTGTTACATCCCAACCCTCAACGAGTTCTTGAACATTCACTACGTATCTAATCGGATTGTTTTCATCTTCAATACTTGATAACAATTCAGACTGTTCAATGGTCTTTGATTTTTTGCTATGGGTTAGCAGGATCTCAGCATCGGGAACACCAAATTCTACTCGCAACTGTTCTGCAACCTGAGTTGCATGTGCAGTATCTTGAGCAAAAAATACTGCTACCGGCTTCACACCAGGAAATGGATGAGGACCAGATATTCCCGCAGCCGCCTCAGCCTTTGTTGACAGGCACTGAATTGCGTATCTTATGGTTGCCCGATCAATCTCCTCTGCATCAACTTCATCAGAAAAGTGGTGGACAAGCATTTCAACACGCTTTGTATAAAGTTCCTGGTTAAGCGCTTCCTGCAGTGTGTATTGATGAAGTAGGTTGACCCAAGACCTTAGCTGACCCTGTGAATCACGCGGAGGGGTTGCTGTCAGGCCAAGGTGGATCCTTGGATTGAGATCAGCAATCGCCCGCGGCCAAGCAGCCTGCTCATCTGCAGATTCATCGATGTGATGTGCCTCATCAGAAATGACAACTAGATCTGGTTTATTTCGAAGGTAGTCTGCTGGCGATTCTCCAGAAAACTCATTACTGCTTTTCCGAAACCTAGCGCTAGTTGTGATCAGTTGATGAGTCAGCAAGTAAATTGTTGGGCCATCTGAAAATAATGATTGTTGCCGCCCCGTAGCTACAGGATCTTCTAACTGGTCCGTAACAATAAGGGTTGGTTCTGGAACGAGATTCTGTTCAATAAAAATGTATTCTCGAAATGCTGGGTTGAAAGCACTCCGCAAACGGTTCAGGACAGCTTTACTCGGCGCTAGGAATAGGAAATTCTGTGCTTCTCCAGATAGCCAGAGCATTGCCATTATCGCTCCTGCGAGTCTGGTTTTCCCGACTCCAGTTGCTAACGAGAGAACGAATGATGGGTGCTGGGTATGCACATACCCGTCAAAGGTCATGAACTCCCTGACTTCTTGATCAGTGCATTCGCATAGTGGCTTCGGTAACCGAATTAGAAGATCACGCAGTTTCTCAAGGGCCGCAGCCTGTGGAGGGCGTAAAGACATTCGATGTAAAACTAATTCAAAGGCTTGATTAATTGTTTCTCGACGACTCATCCCCGAACCCTCGCTCCGACAGTATCCAGATCATAAGGCACACGCCTCAACTCAACGTTACTCGGCAACTCGGTTTCGAGTGGATCAAGGCCACGATGGAAATAGATGCGTAGCTTGTGTCTACCATCTGGCACGACCATTCCTGAATCCTGAAGAATCGAATTTATTTTCCCGATTGAAAGGAAGATTGAACTAGGAACGTAGATGGCTTTGAGCAGACCGCCTGAACCTGTCGCAAAGCAATTCGGGATTGCCATTGCATCAAGGGTTGGGACTAATCCCTCCAGGCTTGCAATCATTTGAAGAAATGCGTCAGACCCTGCTGGGAACAAATGATAGTCAATCTCAGCAACCCTAGGGTCCCGTTTGACCTTTAAGGCGATTGAGCCTAATTCGAATAAACAGGGTGATGCCGCGGGGTATAACCCACGCGGAGAGATGCCACAAAAATATCCGACATCAACTTTTGATTCATTTGTAGAAGGTTGGAAAAAGGCTCCAGTCGGTAAGGGGTGTTCACCCCTTGAGGCAGCTGCAAGACGAGGAAGTGTTTGCTTTGTTCTCCCTGCAGAATCGGATGGAAGTTCGACGTAGATTGCTCTTCGATTTAGTGCGCATGATATGGATGCCATTTCGGCTGTGGGCGAGCCAATGTCAATAACTGTTCCACCTTCACGGGAGAAAAGTGCAATCAGGCGTCCGACTAATCCACTCGGTTTCGAGATGACTGGCTTTGGAACTTCCTTAATGATGTCCATTGACTGAAGAGTCTGAAGCTCCTTCTTTGCATCCTCAGTCCATCCGATACGCCTTGGATCTTCACGTTTCAATCCACTCTCTGTAATCCAAGTTGATGTTTGATTCAGTGGTTGAAGGTTTGGTATATGCCGCTTAATTGCAGGGATAGAGCTTCGTTTTTGTGAGCCAAAATGCAAGTCGAATCGAGCGCAGGCTTGTTCAAGAGTTGTTGCAGTGTATTCCCAATATCTGCCATGTCGCGTGAGGCATACAGTTGTGCCAGCTGGAATGGTGCTTTCTAATTCAAGGGGTTGACCATTTTTCAATGTCAACTCGTTGGGGTTTACTTTGTGTGTTCTCGCGAGTTGACGAACGGAGCAATCGCTTTCCACTACCACCTCAAATATGGACCGCCCCTCTTCTCCAGGTCGAACTCGTCCCTGGAAGGGTTTCCCACCTGAAGCGATAAGTAATGCTGAGTATTCGAACCCCACACGAGCAGGCGGGAGATCAGGAGTCATGATCTTTAACTCACGCCCTGATTTCACTTCGTTTGATACTGCACCTTTTGCATCGCGCCGAACGATTAACCACGGGGGAGCATTGGGTTCAGGTGCCTTTGCGTCTTGTGTGACTTCAATAGTAAATTTTTTACGCGCCTTTTTCCCTTCCTGATCCTTGACTTCAATTTCGAGGTCCCACTTGCCTACCTGTGACACGGAATTCGCGTCCGCCCAAATCACACCGCTCTTCTCGCAAAGACGCCAAAATCCAGGAGGTAGCTCTCCTTTAATTATGCTCCAGTCATAGGGAGGAACATGTGTTTCATAGGAAACATCTGGTTTATTCGCGCCCTTATGCTCCGCTTTCCATGGTCCCCGTGGGTCACCATCATTGTTCAGGTCGTCTGGTGGCACGAGTAGATGAACAGGGGCCAAACATTCTTCACGACGTTTTGCGAAAATCACCAGGTTGTCATGCGTGGCTGTAATTTCCGTCATCCCCTCCATATTTCGAGGAGCGTATGCCTTCTGCCAAGCAATAGTCCCCACTCGATTCCCGGGACCTAGTAACTCATTTAACTGAAGCTCAACGTAAGGTGACTCGATCGTCCCGCATAGAACAACAATCGCTCCCGAATCATCGAGAAGCGTGATCGCTCTGACAAGCAACCCGCGAAGAACAGTGAGCCATGTATCAAGTCGAGCATACTGGTCGTCACTTGCGAAACTTGAATCATCGGTTCGTAGCCTAGGGACGTCGAGATACACAAGTTGAGTAGAACGCCCATAGGTTCGATGTAGGGCAGCCAATGTATGGGCTGGGTCCCCTATTACAAACCATGGGTCCCGCTGCGGATGTCCCTTTGATTCAGCATTCAGAAGGAGAGGCCTATATTCCTCAGAGATTTCTGTATGGGGAATGGGCAAAGTCACCCAACTCCCGGAATCCCATCCGAATGTTTTCCCGCGACTGGGCCATGTAAGGCCTAGGATTGGTGGCAGTATTTTTGGACGACGTGCCTCTACAACTGATGAAGCTGTTTCTGATCGATTGTCAGTTTCGGGCATTTCTATCCACCGCCTCCATCCAGATTGCTCGCATTCATATTCTGGGAGGGCCTCACCTACAGTGACCCACGGTTGCCTTCCTGAAGGAATAATTCGACGCGGGTCGGAATGGGTCCTTCGGCTGTAGATTGCATCAAAGAATTTATGAACAAAGGGAACCTCAGCATCCAATATACCAACAATGAAGACACGTTTCCTTACCTGAGGCACACCAAAGTCAGCAGCGTTTAATACTCCAGCTACACAGCCATAGTTCAATCCTGGTGAGGGATTGCGCAACCTCTCGATCAGCCATCTAGCATACGGTTCGTTCTCACCTTGGAGCAGGCCTGGGACGTTCTCTAGGATGAATGCTGTTGGCATCAAATCTTTGATCAAGTCTGGCATGAACCCTAGAAGATCACGTTCATCATCGCTCCCCTTCCCCTGACCAGCGGCCGACCAAGGCTGGCAGGGAGGGCCTCCACTCAGAACTCCAACCCGTCCTTTCAATGAAGACCAGTCCACCGTTGTGATATCTGCCTGATGAACGTCCTCCGCTCGCCATGGTCCGGTTGATTTCAATACCTGAACTGCTGGCCCCCAAAAATCCATAAGAGAGAGGTGGTCAAACCCTGCTCGGGACGCTCCAAGCGCTAGGCCACCAAACCCAGCACAAACCTCCAAGGATGTTTTCGGAAGATTCGGAACCAATTCCTTAAGCGATTCGAGTAGAACCTGAGCAAGGGGTGGAGGAACAGCATTCCCGTATCCTCGGATAAGGTCAAGTTCCGCTAAACCAGATTTTACGCCCCAATCAGATGGAAAACCTTGAAGCACTGCTATCTCCGACGCCCGTAATCGTCGGTATTTCCTCTTGTCCTCGTCTAGGAGGTGAGCCTCTTGTGGGAAGCGCCACCACTCACGACGCACGGTGCTGGACGGTCTTCGTAATGTTTGTGGCCTATGTTTTGGGTCGAGTGCAACAGCCCGGCTCCAATGGCATGGCGGTATGCTCACCGAGTCTGGGCGGGGACTCTCAGGATTAGGATCGTTGTCGGCATCAAGGAATAGAGCAGGATGGGAAGCAACGGATTTGTGTTCGGCATGGAGGCCGCGGGTTGCGGTTGTGTTGAGGGATAGATCGTGATGCGGCTTTGAATTCAGCCACTGCTCAACCTCAAGTAAGTTATAACGCACGGCCTTCCCCACTCGTCTAACTGGAAGCCCCTCTTGCCGCAATCGCCACAGGGTCGATCTGGAAACCCCTAGATGCAGTTCTAATGCCCCCCCGGTGACCAGTTCCAGGTTGTTCATTTCCCCTCCAGGAGATGAATGATACAGCCTGAAACAAAATGAAACAAGAAAGAAGCTTCGGTAAGAGATGCTTTGAAAAAATGCGTAAAGTATTGTTAATAAATAACTAAAAAGAAAGGCGATGGGGGCTTGGCAAGCACCCACCGCCTTGATTTAGGCCACGGTTTTCAAAATAGTCTCAAAAACAGGCCTACGCCTTGAAAGGTCGTCAAAGAATGTATTCACAACGTCTGATGGTGCGGCCCGAAGATGCTCGAGGCACTGTTCTAGGGCTTCTTTGGGTAGATTGGCCTCCTGAGCAGCTCGAAACAGCCAGGCTTCACGCTTGGGGGTTAGTCCCTGTCGAATCCTAGACCCCACGGCTGGGGGTGCAGGCCTTGGGTTCGATTCGATGTCCTTTGAGCCAGCCCGCTCCATTAATTCGGGAAAGTCTTCCAGGTCCTGGGTAAAGATGTCGCTAGCGCCGGTAGCCATGAGAACTGCCGATACGAATGCTCTCTTTTCGGCCATCTTTAGCACCGTATTCCGGATGTCAAAGAGTGAGAGGTTTCGATACTTCGCTTCTCTTGAGCAGCATCTGGCAGAGCATCGGCTGAATGTTTCTCCGTTCATTCCAGTGATCGTGCAAGTGGCCTCTACTTCGAAGAACCCCAGGCAGACACCGGATATGATTCCATCCTTTTTTGTGGCCGTGTAGATCCACTCCGCTTCAGGTTCATCTACAGTTACGCGGCTCTCAAGAAGCGGAGCCAGTCGGAAGGTCATGCATAGAACCTCAGCACCAGCCTTCCAAAGGGAGGGTTTGAGCGTTCCGGGGATAGTCCCGTAGTGAGTTCCCTCCTTCATTACGCCGCGCATGATCTCCTGCACAGCATGAGTGCGCTTGCGTATCTCTGAAACACTGAAAGGTGGCATTGCGGAAGGAGGTTGCACAACAGGTGAGATCGGCGGAAGGGTTACTACGCCGTTAATAGACATGGGGAGACTCCTCTGATTGTGATGCGAAGGTTGGAGAAAGTGGATGTCTTCTGGAAGCGGGCGAAGATGTCTGGCGCTTCCCTCTGAAACGATTTGCTGTCGAAGCTGGTGCGGGATGACTCGACCATCTGAACGGTTCCGCAATCCAGAACGACTTTGGTTGCCCCGCTAGATAGCAGCGCCGTCTTCACCTGATCCCTCAATTCCGAGATCCGATCCTGCATAGGGCTGGAGATTGATTCGAGCGAAGCCAGCTCTTCAAGCTGGCATTCAAGCTGAAGACGGGTGACTTCAGGAATCTCCCCACGTTTGTTAGCCTCGCGCTGATCCTGGTAGATCGCACAGTTACCGGAGTAGGGACAGGTGTGGCAGAACCCTCGCTCTGGTTCTCCCTTCAGTTCTTCCTGAATATTATTTTCTCTGAGAGCAGTTGCAGCGAGAGCCGCCCTGGATTCCAGCTGAGCGAAGTGATCGCGGCTGAACTTGATGGTGAACGTGGTCATCTCGGCAAGGTTCTCCCTGCTTACAAGGACCACCAATGCCCATAGCAATCCACCAAGCCCCATTTGAGCCTGGACCTGATCGATGTAGCTCTGAGGTAGACCGTCGCTCTGGTATCGCTTGAATGTGCTGGCGCTGGCCGTCTTGACCTCCAGAACTCCGTCACCGTCCAGGCCATCAAAGCCGCCGATGATGCGCCCGTCAGGGTGTGCATGGAAGGGCAAGGTTGGATGTCTCAGGTCGAGCTGAACCCGGCCCGTGTTTCGGATGCGCCCATTCAGCGCAATTCGCACAAGCTGAACGATCTCATTTTCTAAAGCTTTTCCGGCTAACATCCTGCCCATAGAAGCTTGGTCAAATAGCTCTGGGTAGAGCTTGGAAGAGACAACTCTTCTTAAGCAGGAACCGACTTCGGAAGCGCCGATATAGATGTTGCGATCTCCTAGGTGGGAGTTCTGATCAAGCCGGGATTGAATAGACCTCTGCATACCAGCCTGAATGAAAGTCGATAAATTCATATTAACCTCCACAAAAAAAGCCAGTCATAGGACCGGCTTAATATAAAAAATTCTACTAAATGGGCTATTTATTCTTTAGTATTTCCTGTTTATAACGATTTATCCTTTGTTCTTTAGACTCGCCAATCAATCCAGTGGTTTTCCAGGCTGATTCCAAGCTTTTTCTTGCTTCAGATTCCGACAATCCAGCCTGACGGAATTGCTGAAGCCACTTCTGTTCTTCTCGATAGACCCTGTCTGTAGCCTCATTCTCGGCAGCCTTTTCTTTGGAGATGGTTGCGTTTGGAGTCGGCTTTACGGATTCGTTATTTTCATTACACCCAAAATAGGGCATACAAAGTAGCAGTCCTGGGAGGAAGATTCGCTGAATAGTTTGATTGTGATTAGTTAAAATTTTCATTCATATACCTCCGCATGAATTTTATTTAATATATGGTTTTGAGATTTGATATTTTATTTCGACTGGATTGGTTATCAAAATGCCAAAAAAATCAATTTTCTGAAAATAGTGAATCTTTATATTTACTACACCGATTCCATCATTTTCATTTTTATTAACACTGATCGCTCCTTTGGTTCGTGCTTCAGGTAATCCTATTTCAAGAGCCTTGATTTTTACTAGGTTCTCAATTTGTTCTGGAGAAATAGATGAAGATCTAGACGCAATTTCTAACACATTGTCGATAAATATTTTATTAGAACGTTCAACTGGTAATATTTTTATAATATATATAAATACAATAATTATTGAATAAAATACAATTTCAAAAGCAAAAATTTTCATAAATCCAATATTTTTAGCAGGTAATTTACTTCTGATTGTAGCTATGAAACTTAATGCAAAAAAGATGAGACAACCTATATTATACCAAACAAATGAAGTAACTTCATCATTTTGAAGATTAATGTAATTTTTTGAAAGTAATAGTATGATGGTTAGATTAAATAATATTAACAGCAATGACCCAATAGAAACTACAATAAACGGCCATTGATGTTTTTTGTGTTTATAATTCCAAAATCCTATAACAAGTGACAAACACAGTGCAATACCTATTGTTTTTCCAAGTATAAAGGGATTGTCACTAGATTCTATCTGTTTCCAATAGATAGCCACTCCAATAATTACTAGAATATTCAAAATGGCAAGAAGCTTTGAATACCATAGGCAATAGATATTATCTGAACCAATTTCTTGTTTAAGCCATTCTCCACAGCTTTTACATTTTTTGGCACTTTCCTCTACCTCTGCAAGGCAGTAGGGGCATTTTTTGGGCACCGATTCCTCAGAAGTGGATGACATTGGTTCTCCTAGGTTGGCGATGAGGAGGTCGATTGGTGAGAGAAGCTCAGTCTCCCACCATTCGGCCCATGAGATCTACCTACCTGCCATCGCCATCGCCGTATCAAAGGCTTGCTGCTTGAACTCTGCGGCGGTTCCAAACAGGATGCTCTGAGTGCGGCGAGATTCGTCAGCAGCCTGTCCTTTCGCCTTCATATCGTAATCCGCGAACTCAACCATGGCATTCAAAGCCCACCAAGCTGTATTGGCTACTCCAGGGAGATCCACCCCCTTGCCGAAAGCGAGGCGACCTTCGATCAGTTTGATCTTGTTCTCCATGATCGTCCTGCCTCTGCCATCAGCCACGTTCTCTGGATTCCCGAACATTCGCTCAAGGTATTCGTCGATCCAGGTATCGTCGATTCTCACGCTGGCAAGCTTGCTGAACTGTTCACCCACGATATCGAAGTGTTCCTTGTAGCGGAGCATGACCATCGCCGCCATCTCAAGCTTCTGGCGCATATTCATGGTGTGGCGAATTGAAATGACACCTCGACTGTTCTTCATCGCGAGGTTGAAAGTGTTCTGGCAGACCACCCTGATACTGGAGAAGCGGACTTCCGTTTTCATCGTGCCGTCGTGGGAGGTTGTGCCAAGGAGATACCGCTCAACGCCATCGCCAACCAGCGGGTAGAACACTTCCGGCAGCTTTGCCAGAATCCAAACCTTCTCGCCTTTGCCAATTGCACCGGCGGTTTGGAGCTTTCCGCCTGATTCCTTGAGCAGGATGTCGAAGAAGTCGAAGGCCTCTTGGTTCTGAAGCACCTCATAGCCATCACCGACGATGCCAAGAACGCCCTGGGTATGTCCGTTGATGGTTGCGTAGGCCTCTGTTGGTTCAGTCATGCCTGGGCCAAGATCTGGACGAAGGCGGTAGAGCTGTTCCTTCAGGACGGGGTAATCCAGCCGAGCCGCTGAAATAGCTTCTGCGCTGGTGAACTCCTGGTCGAACTGAACACCGAGCTTGTGCCAGGGGCGCTGCCCAGAGAAGGCCATGGTGTTCCGGTATAGGTTATGGGACATCTGATGATCCTTTCAGAAACGAAAAAGCCCCGTGTGTGCGGGGCATGAGGTTGGAAAAGGGGTAGGCGCCTGATTCAGTCTTCAAGCCACCATTCGAGGAAGGCTTTGACCACGACGGCGGCGATGATGGGGATTGGGTTCACAGGGACCTCCAAACAAGCAAAAAGGACCAACCGATATGGCTGGTCCCTGCGTTGTTCTTATAACAAATTCAATGCCTGTTTTGCACGCCAGGGGCCAAATCACATCCCTTCAATCAATGCCAGAGCCTCCTTGGCTGCATCAACTAGCCAAGCTCTCTGAAATCGCTCTGCATAATGGGCCGAGATGCAATCTCGACCTCGATTCGCATTGCGTCGGACCGTTTCTTCGTAGTCGCAGGTAATCAACTGAACATCAATCTCATACCCAAGGGCATACATTGCGTCCAGCAACTCTTTGAGTGGTTCAAACGAAGCTCCAATCAGCTCAACGACGATGTTTCGGAGCTGAAAGACCGCTCGTTTGGCTACTTGGATGCCGACGAGTTGCATCGGCTCCTCAAAGGCTTTTGGGAACGAGTAGTATCCGCCTCTGCTTAGGTTGAGGAAGATCTCAGCAGCATCTACAACCACGTATCCTTTGGAGTAGCGATCCTTTCTGATGGTTGTCTTCCCGACAGCAGGCGCACCCATAAGAAGCACTAGGCGGGGGCGCTGGTCCCTGGGAACGATCGAGGAGTCATCGAAGAAGCGATCGCGCTCCTCCAAGATGTGGATACCGATATTTTCGGGCAGAGAGATATCCATGGCTGTGCGCCTTTCGCTGTGGGGAATACCAGTGGCTCACGCCGAGGCGGAGAGGGCATTCCGAGTTGTTGGGGGATATCCCAACCTTACGCTCCTTCCACGGCCAAGCAAGGTGAAACCGTTACCAGGCATGGCAAATTGACTCGCACTGTCTAATCGAAGAGTTGAGGATGTAATTCGGGGGCAACCATGGAACCCAAGAAGAAGCTGTTCAAGTCTTCCGTCCCAGATCGGGATGCGAAGTATCCGCACCCAGACGATGAGCCTCCGGATATCGAGGAGGACCGCTACAACAGCGTTCTTCCCCACTTCCCAGATGCGAAAAGCAAATACGCAGCAGAACTGGCCGAGCGGCTGAGGATTTCAACTAAAGAAGGAAGGCCCGACTACCAGATCGCAGACGCGTTCACCTGCCTGTCGATCATTGCGAATCGCGATGGGTTCAGGTTCCTGGCCGGGAAGCTGATGGAGATAGCGGATGCGCCACCAGGTGAAGACCTCTGGCTACCGGTAGAACCGGGGGGCATGGAGATGGGCAGAAAGCTATTCATTTTGAGGATGGCTGGGGAGAAGCCCAAGAAGCCTGATCCGCCGCAGGGGCCTTCTGACGAGGAACAGCTGATTGCATCACGGGAAATGCTGGCGGCAGCTGCCAAGGCAGCTCTCCACATTCCACCCAAGATTGAGGATTAGGTAAGGGATGAAAAGGGAGGCAGTCCGCCCAGTCTGGGTGAGGCCGACATTTCTGGACTGTTGCTGAACCCTGGATGGAATGAGGTCCGAATGTTGGCCGGATGAGATTTAGAGGCTCGAGTCTCCACAACCTGACTCAGATACGCATTAGAAATGGGGTAGTTTTGTTAGGTTATATTGTTGAAAAATTTGCTCTCTTATATAGGCGTATCCTCGATTTCCAAAGCTATCCCAATCAGTGCAAGAGAGTTCTATCCTGGGTTTTCCTTTTAGAGGGAATTTCTTCCGAAAAGCATTGACTTCTTCTTTAGAGAAATTAAACTGTTGTGCATATCCCCAATGAGAAGCGTATAATGAATAAGGAATTGATTCTGGGTTACGTGAGTAGTGAGTCTCCATGATTTGTATCATGGCCGAAACCCTTTCTTCGATTGTTGTAGAACTTCTATACATTTCCCAGGCATTAGCCTTCTTTGTTTCTCTTTTAGAATAGTCACTCTCATGGTTGCTATTCATTGGGATCTCCTAATGTTTATTGTTATTGATTTCAGTTAATATCCATGGTTGACCCTCTGCGGTGGGCTTCCCAGGAATGAAGCAAATTCCATCGATTGGTCTTTCCCTAAATGATTTGAATTTATTACCTACTTGCCGTGTATCTGGCAGCTGATTCCCAGGTTTAGGTGGACATAATGTGCATAAAGCCTCGCGTAACCCAGATTCTCGACGAAAATCACTGTTTAGCAACATCATTAGCTCTCTGACGGTGTGAGGTTGGCCAAAACCAAACAGGTTCTTCCAGCCATCTCTAAGGGCTTTAAGAGCGACCTTCTCTAGGTCGGCATGCGTCTCAAGCTCTTCACGCGTGTCCATGGGGTCCACGCCCATCAACCAGACAATCGGCTCCCGGACCAAGCGACTCCAATCCTCGAAAGAACCCCAGGGGGAGATTCCACGGCTAGGTCTGCCAGCGACGATGTAGGCGCGAAGAATGGTCAGTGCGGCTACAGCCAGCCTGGGATGGTGTTTGGTTACCCATTTCAGCAATTCAGGGTGGCGGAAGCCTGTCCTGTCCTCGGGATGGTCGGTATCTGAGCGAAGTCTACAGTGAAGGGTCCTTCTGGTGAGATCACCAACGATCTGGACATTATTGCCAGTCGCCAGGAAGGTGGTCTTGACCTCGAACTCTGGATTGCCGGTTTTCCCCAAGATCCGAGGCTTCCAACTGGTGCTAGTGAGGATCGCATCCAATGCACCACTGCCCAGGGGACGAGTGATGTTGTCGATCAGAACAATTGCATCGCCGTCCTGCGCGATGCCTGCGAGGCGCTTCTCCTCCTCCTCATCATTGGGAGCCTGTGGCATTCGGGCAATTGTGCGACCCGTGCTGATAACCCCCACCGTATCGGCGATCAGTCCCTTGCCCGCACCGGGCGCGTTCGCATCGTAGAGGGTGAGTGGGGCAGACCCGTTCATTCCAGGCCGAGCGAAGGGGGTTAGAACTGCAGCAATGTTGACGGCCTCGTGTGCCACTGTAGCAAACGGGAAATCGCAAAAGACTTCACGCAAGTCTGCGAGGGATTCCTTGGCCTCGGCTTCTGTCGGGTTGACTGGGATAGGTGGAAAGGTTGTTTGGGGGGAGAAGTAGATCCCGCTGAAAGGGTCGTAGCCAGGGAGGTCCAGAATCGACCCATCTTCTCGAAGAACGGGAGTGGTCACCACTCCTTGGAGGTAGTGGATATCACGCCAACTCGCCCGGGCGTGGATGGCATTTGCACACCAGACTGGAACATGGACAAGTTGCGTGTCGGAGGAAGGTGTGTGGGGATCGGTGGGATTCTTCTTTGGAATCCGCTTGAAGAACTTGGCCGCCGCCGATATGAGCTCCCGCAAATGGTGGACGTGGATTGGAGCGATATGGGGCGCGCCTACAGGGCGTTTCAGGGCTGAATTCGGGCGCCCCTCCGAGACGATTTGAACAAGCCTGTTGCCACGCTGGTAGGTTTCTCCGGCCTTTACCAGCGCAGCCACGGCCTTGTCAGCGACTCCCTTCTCATCGGTGGTTACCTCGATGTTCGGCAGCGGTTGGCGGACCCTTCCACCCACAGTCTCCTTTCCATACCTTCTAGCCTGCTCCAGGAAATGAGGAGCCTCGGAATGGTCAACCGGCGGTTCACATCGAGAGGCGAAGGATAGAATGATGACTAGAGCAGGGCCATCGGGAAGGTCAAAGCCACGCACTAAGATTGAAGCTACCTGAAGCATTCCAGAGTGCCGGTTGCCTTGGAGTGCGCCAGGGATCTTGGATACATAAGCCTCAGCCTGGGCGATGCGGTCTTCCAAGTGAACAGGGTTCTCTGGGTGTGCAGTATCTTCATGACCAAGGTCATCCGGGTCATCATCAGGATTGCGCTTATTACCCTTACCAGACCCCGGTTTGGCTGGGATTGGAGGGAATGCTGCCTGAATTTCCGGCAGGGTATATCGACCGGGGCCTGCTGTCATGACTTCACCAGCGTCACAAGGAAGGGTGCATCGGGGTTCTTCAAGTGAAAGAAGCCCGGGACGCGCAGAACACGGGAAGGGTCATGAACCTTGGGGTCGCCGTTAAGGTGATGGGCGATGGCTTTCACGGCCGCCCGACAATCTTCTGGAGTCACCCCTGGTTCGACCAACCAGTAAAGATGAGGGCCATGGTGGCTCTGGACCACGATAGAGGGGGCGAGGGGCAGGGCGGATATGTCGATTTCCGGCCCGTCGAACTCTGCCCACACTGCACGGACTCGGACAATGGTCTTTGCGGATCGAGTCACTCCATCGGTCTCGTTCACAGCCACGAATACACCGGCTCCAGAGCGGTTGGCTTCACGGAGGGATTTCCCGAGATCCTTTAATGAGCCATAACGCGATCGAGCTAAATGAGGCCGATATTTCGGATCGCCTGATTTATAGGCATCGTCGAAAGTCTGGAAGTGGACCTTCGCGTTCAGTGGATCTTCTTGTCCGGTGAGCGCTTTGATGTAGGGCAAGGTGTGAACTTGAAGCAGCTCATACCACTCTTTGTCCGTGGCAGTGATTGCAGGGCCGGTGTTCATTGGCTAATCCTCGGGCAGGGTCGGTGGTATCCGCCCCTGGTGAGCAAGAAAAAGGAGAGCCGGTTGTCACAGCAGGCTCTCCCTTAATTGCTGTAAAAGCTATAGTAAGGCGTTACAGATCGATCGAGTTGCTTGAGCCAGATACTCTAAATCAACGTCGTCAAATGTGACCCAAGAATCTTTGACTCCTTCCTCAAAAATATTGGTCTTTCCAAGCAAGCCTACGGGGGTCTTTTCAATCGCTAGCTCGTGTAAATGATTCGAAGTTATATCTGTTACCACGACCCATGAAAAATCTAGTATATGGCCGCCCGGGCCGAATCCGATCATTCCAATGGGATATCCGAGGTGCATGTCTATGCCAGCAATAATAACTTGATCAAAACACTTTCTAGGCCATGCACCAAGGGCTTGAAAATCCTTAGACGGGCTAACCAATGCTCCAGTAGTTTCAATGGGAGCATGTTTCTTTATAACATTTTTATTTACTTGCTTTGAATGCATTTTATTGGTCATTACAGCTCCCTCTTGGTTGAAATTAGGTGCTTCTGCCGTATGTTGCAGTTGAGTTGACAGTCCGTGATTCAACCCATGCTTGAAGTTTTTCGATGTCATACCTAACAAGGCGCCCCATCTTGCTTATCGGAGGGCCGGTTCCCTTCACGGCCCAACTCGCAAGTGTCGAGGTTTCTACTCCCAGAAAGTGAGCAGCCCCAGTTCGGTCCAGGAACCTTTTCAGCGGCAAGTGTCCAGACTCAGATGGGTCAGAAATCGACCCACTCTTCGGTCTTTCAGCTGGTTCCCCTCTGATCTTCTCCATGGCCATACTTTTCTCCCGGTTTGAGGTGGAGAGGATTTCCCAGCCACCAGAGAAAAGTTTGAACCTGTTTATTAGCAATAGATAAGGACAGCCTTGGAGTAAGGCTGCTTTGAGCGGTATGCACCGCAAGCTATCTATTCTCCTGACAGTTGACAGAATTTGACGGGCGTCAAGTTGTAGTTAGGTGTGTTGGCAATTGAACACAGTAAGGGAGTTAAACATACGATCGAGGTTGGTCGGCAGAGTTGGCAAGGCTGTCCTTAGACGTCCCGCATTTTTTGTGGAAGGCGAGGAGTCCCTTGTTTCTTTCCGCGCATTTTCCTAGGGTCCGGAGACACTCCGCCTAGCTCGCCGAGGTCGGTTTCCAAGTCTCTGCGTCGAATCTCGTCTAGGAGTTTATTCAAACTCTTGGTGTAAGCATTCCGTGCTTCAAGCGGTATGTGACCACTGGTATCACCATCTGGGAACGCAAGCACATCCTTCCATAACTCGCGCCCCTCCAAATTCCACCAAGCCTTGAACTGGTAGATGTAATCTTCCCAACCTGGAGGGTGATCTTCCTTCTCCATCAAGGCGTGAACAGAGAAGGCTAATTTATCAACTTGCTTAATCGGGTCATTAGATTTTGCTAATTCTAAAAAATATAAGCAAAGCTTAATTAGTCTAATAGTTGGGTGTCCATAAATGAATGAATTTCTACGTGGAGTCGTGTTTGCTTGTAATGATATATCAGCTTCTATGATGGCTTTAATTGAAAGCAATTCTAGTGACGCTATAATAGGTATGTCATGAAATCCCTCTGATGGGTAGAATTCTAGGTCAGAAAGTAATTCGTCTTCAGTTTGAAAATTTTGCCCAGGAATAACATCAATATGAAGATATTGATTAATGAAATTTGGTTTCTTTTTTGCTTTTTTAAGTGCGTCCACCAACTTGATAGCACCACAGGATATTTCGATCAATAATGACAAATTATTTTGTCGAATTGGTCTTTGTTTTCCTGTATCTGACTTACTAGACTCCAGGTCGTATTCTTTAAGATATAATTTATATTGATCGCCGAGATGACATAAGTATTTCGACCATTGTTCAACATCCGCTTTGGTGGTTGGCATCTTCCATGCGACCAGAAGCTCTTTAGCAAGGGCTGTAGAACGTTCGACATGTCTCGGACTGTGCTTGGTCACCACTTTGGTCCCAACCTCGCAACATCATCCTGCGAGGTGGACAGATGTAGAACCCAAACTTACCTGTCCAATCCTAAGTTGCTTTCTTATCCTTCACTTCCGAGCCGGTTTCATCTTTCTCTGGATCAATGGCACCTGTGAGGATGCCATTGATCCTCGCTCCAACTGTCTCTGCCGTTTCCTTCAGACGTTGGGCAGCTGTGCGAGTGTAGACATCCGTCACGGTCTGTTCTGCATGGCCAAGGAGTTCACCCATGAACCCCTTCAATCCAAGGTCGGACCCAACTGATGCGAAGGTGCGCCGAAGGTCGTGCCACCCTGGGTCGTCATCGGTAGGTTTCTTCTTCTTGGCCAGTCCGGCAGCCTCACGGATGCGCTCTATTGGGTTCTGTAGGCCGATGAATGGGCGCCAGCGGATCACCTTCCCGTCATCGTCTCTTTCGGGCAGTCCAGGCACCACATAGGGGCAGTCTTCGATCTTGGGCAGGGCCTTCAGCACATCCACCAGGGCGGAACAGAGGTGAACCACCCGAGCTTTGCCGGTTTTCTTGCCCGTCTTGTGTTCTTCGGCGGGTAAGCGGATCTCTGCTGCTTTCAAGTCCACCCAGTCCCATAGAAGTCCTTGAATCTCTCCTTTCCTCATTCCGGCCAGGAGCGCCAATCTGACCGCAGCCAGAACGTGGTGTGATTCTTTGGATCTCCGCAGTGCGGCACCAAGGGATTTCAGCTCCAGGTCTGACAGACGGCGCTCACGCTTCTTCTCTGGGGATCTCTGCTTCACCACGGCAACAGGGTTCGATCCCAGGGTGCGATGCTCCCATTCTTCAGCTCGCCCGAACATCGTGCGCAGGACTGCTCTCACCCGATTCGCCTGGGTCGGGGTCTTTTTCCGGATCTTGAAGAGCATCGCAGAGACGTCTGCCGGTCCCACCTCCTTCACCGGCAGCTTGCCCAGGGCAGGGATGATGTGCTTGTTGATGAGGCGTGTGGCTTCGGTTTGCCAGCTCAGCTTGTTGTTCACCATGATGTGGTCACTGATATAACGTGACGCCAGGTCTTCAACGGTGAAGGCTGCGTGTTTAGCGGCGGCAGCGGCTTGGCGTTCTTCAGCCTTGACCTGATTGGGGTCGATCCCGGCATTGATCTTCGTCCACGCCTCAGAGTGCCGCTTCTTGGCCTCATTGGGTGTCATGGCAGGAAAGATGCCCAGAGTGTGGATCTTCTGGCGCCCATGGAACCGGTAACGAAGCACGAAGGATTTGGTTCCCCCCTTGGTGACCTGGACGCAGAGTCCCTGATATCCCGGCACAGGGTAGAACCGATTCCCAGAGGGGTCAGCTTCCAGAGCCAGCACGTCCGATCTGTTCAACTTGATGGCATTTTCGCTGCTGGCCATGTGCGCCCCATAATGTGATGACGAGCATCCTGGTCATCACGCTATCATCACACTTTGGGTCGATCCAGGTCGAATTTGGTCGAATTTCATCCAAGTTGATCACAATTAACATCAAATGAAATCAATATATGTAATAATTGGTCAAATTTGATCCATTCATCTATTCCTGACTCTTAATCAGAGGGTCCCCGGTTCGAGTCCGGGAGGGACCACCAGCACTGAACCCCGTGGAAGCTGAGCCACGGGGTTTTTTCTTGCCAGGGAGAGCGCCCATGAACCCAGCCGA
>Ga0007882_10000733_pt1 | contig 19222 bp, 19 predicted proteins | sample CryBogCBH12Aug01_FD_71195 | JGI IMG/M metagenome (GOLD analysis project Ga0007882, IMG submission 71195) | Freshwater microbial communities from Crystal Bog, Wisconsin, USA - CBH12Aug09.1 | ecosystem: Environmental > Aquatic > Freshwater > Lake | place: Crystal Bog, Wisconsin, USA | collected... | reverse complement strand
CAGGAAATAGGCGAAGCCGGTGGCGGCGTGATCAGCCTCGAGCCTGGCGCGCATAGTGTTTTCGGCGGTCCGGGCCAGGATCAAGGACACGCAGTTCAGCACATGGCGCATCCCAAGCAGCACATAGGGGCTGCTCTGTTCGATGGCGTCGCCGGCATAGGTCGCCATGGCGACCACCGCCCGCGGCGGTTGCGAGCGCTGAACCCTGTTGGGGTCTCCACCCAGCACGCGGATATCGTCGAGGATCCTGTCTTCCTGGTTTTTCTCGGCGACAAGAATGGCCCGCAGCCAGGACTCGAGCAGGCTGTCGGCCTCGCCGCAACGGGAAATCGCCTGTTCCGTCAGTCGGTTGGTCTGGCGCTGAGTGTGGTAGGTGCCGGCCAGGACGTCGAGATAAAGGTCGCGGTCGACGCCGGTGGTGACACCCCGGAGAACCAGCGGAACGGAGCGGAACCTTGCCAGTTCCATCGCGGTCTCGCAAACCAGTTCATCAAAGAACGATAACGTCATGGCTTTTCCTGATAAATACCGATAGCGCCACATTACCGGAGCGGATTGTGGAGTTGTGCGGAGTTTGGTGTTGGGCTGTGTATGTTTGAAAGAAAATTTCACGGCCAACCGGGCTTGCATGGCTTTATCGAGATGGCTGTTTGGTGATCAGGTAATGAATTTCATGCGTGAATTCGAAGGGTTCGAGGCTGCTCGCAGGCGGTTTGGAAAATTTTAATACATTGTATTTATTAGATATTTTTTAAAATTTCGCCCATTAAAAGAGGGTTTGAAAATATTTCTACTAATGATAATTAAACCTTTGATTTGACGATAGAATCATCCAGCTTCTCTGTTTTTCTTGCTTTTTGGCGCGGAAACCTCAAAAGTTCCGAGGTCAACCCTGCCCAGAGTATGATAAAGATCGCTCGGCAATTGATGCGCGACGCAAGCGTGCGTCGTGTCACATACACTTTTGGAGACATCAAATGCCGATCGGCACTGTCAAATGGTTCAACGGCACTAAAGGTTATGGCTTCATTTCCCCGGAGAACGGCGGCCCGGATGTGTTCGTGCATATCTCGGCGGTCGAGCGCGCGGGCCTGAGCAACCTCAATGAAGGCCAGAAGGTCTCGTTCAATGAAGAGCGTGACCCGAAGAAGGGTAAGTCCTCAGCGGTCGACATCAAGGTCGTCTAAGCCACTGATGAAGCCGACGGCGACGTCTGTCGCCGTCGCGATCGGGTGCCGGGGGTTGCTCAGGGTCCAGCATGGACCAGGGCAAACTCCGCCACCCTTTTTCTTTCCCGACAAATCTCCCAGCTATTTTTGCCGCTGTGATATCGGTCACAGTCGGGCATTCCGATTGAGCGGATGCTAATCGTATTAACCCTGGACATGGGGATGAGCGATGACGGCGAATCTGTTCACGGCGGCCAAAGAACGAGCCACCCTTGAGGCGGCGATGGCCAAATACATGGCCGGAGGCGGCAAAGTCACCAGGCTTGAAGCTGTCTATCAGCGTGACAAGGAACCCGACCTGTCCCCCGAGGTGATCGAGAAGCCGACGCCGGCGAGGCATTTCGGCGGCAAGAGACCTCATTTTCAGGCCTGGTGAGGGCCGGGATCAGCTGTCTTTTTTCATAATCATGGCAACGGCGCGCCGATGAACCCGCAGACGATCGACCAGCGCCGCCGGAAGCGGCGATTTGCCGTCATTCATCGTCCAACCTCCGTCATGGCTGAACACAGCGCCAAGGGATTGTGCTTCGGCCACCAGGCGATCGGCAGCCGATAGAAAATCAGGGGCGTCGTTCATAGAGCAGTACCTCAAGCGCCGCATTATGTGGCCCAGCTACTGTACTCCACATTGATTGCCAGTGTGGTGAATTTGAAATACCTGTCATTTCGCCCCTCACCGATTGTCGAAGAATTGTCCGGCTAAGCTTCCGATTGGATTTTTGGTGGGCTGGACGTGACTTTGCAGCGATGTTAAACCGCCTGCCATCCTTTGCCATCGCAGGGTTCTGACCCTAATGCTGCGCCGTTTCATGCCAAATCTGTTTCACCCGCCCATTTTCTCGCAGTGGCGCGACGATTTCACGGCCGCTATTGCCGGCGTCCTGGTGTCCGTGCCGCAAAGCATGGCCTATGGCATCATCCTCGGCGGAGTCATGGGGAACGCCTGGGGTGGGGTCGGCGTGTTATCCGCTCTTTACGGTTCGGTGCTGGTCGGATTGCTCACCGCCTTGTTCGGAGGATGTCCGATGATGGTGACCGGGCCGCGGGCCTCGACCTCGCTGGTTCTGGCGACCCTGGTCGGGCAATTGCTCCGTTCCCGGGCTCTGACCGGGCTTGTCGATCCGGCGCCGACGGCTCTGGCCCTGGCCTCGGTGGCGGTGTGCCTGGCCGGCATGATGCAGATCGTTTTTGCCGTGCTGCGCCTTGGCCGGCTGAGCAGATTTATTCCCTATCCGGTGATCACCGGCTTCCTCAACGGATCGGCGCTGCTGATCCTGGCCAGCCTGGTGTGGAGCGCCACCGGCGTTCCCAAGCAATCCTCGGTCGCTGCCCTGCTCTGGCATCTGGACGAAATCCGCCCGGCGACGCTTGCTCTGTCGCTGACGACCGCCGCCGTCATCCTGGCGGCGCCCAGACTGTTCAAGCGGGCGCCGGCTCCCCTGGTCGGCCTGGTATCAGGCTGCCTGGGCTATTATGGCCTGGCTGCCCTCGGGTTTGGGCCGGCGGCCGGCTCCACCGTCCCGCCATTGCCCGATCACGGTGCGGTTCGATTGGTGATAGGTCAGGTCGGCGGCCTTCTGGCCGGCTCGGATGCCGCGGAGTTGTGGACGCTGCTGTTGCCGGCGGCCTTGTCCATCGCGGCGTTGGCAACGCTGGATACGCTGCTCTCCGCCTCGGCCATCGACGCCCTGACCTTGCGAAGGTCCAACGGCACCCGGGAATTGCTGGCTCTGGGTCTGGCCAATGCCGTCGCCGGGTTGTTCACCATGATGCCCGGGTCCGGCGGCATGGCCCGGACCATGGCGGTTCTCAAAGGCGGTGGGCGCACCGCCGCCGCGGTGCTGTTGACGGCGCTGTTGACCCTGGCGGTGACTATCGTTCTGGCGCCATTGATTTCCTATCTGCCGCAGGCGGTAATGGCGGGGTTGCTGCTTACCGTCGGTCTGGGTCTGGTCGACGCCTGGCCGCTCGACCTCGCTCGCCGCCTGATCAGGACCCGCGGCGGTCAGGCCGCCGCCCGCTTCGACCTGTTCGAGGTGCTGGTGGTGGTGGCCGCGGCCGTGTTGATCAACCTGCCTGCCGCGGTCGCCGTCGGCGCCCTGGTGTCGTTGCTGTCTTTCGCCTCGCGCATGGCGCGCACGCCGATCCGCCGCTGTTACCGCGCCAGCGGCCTGGCGGCGCGGTTGTCAGGCGACACCGAGCGGCAGGTGTTTCTTCGCCATCACGGCCACCGCATCGCGGTGATCGAAATCGAAGGCGCGCTGTTCTTCGGCACCGTCAGCGAGGTGGAGGCGAGGGTGGATGAGTTGATTGCCGAAGGTGTCAGCCACCTTGTTCTCGACCTCAAGCGGGTCAGCAGCATCGACACCACCGGTGCCCGCGCCCTGGAGCGCCTGAACGCCAAATTGGCCAGGGTCGACGGCTTTCTGGCACTGGGTTATCTGGAACAGGAGCGCCGAAGCCGCCGCGGCGACGGCTTCGGCGACGACGACCGGCGGCGGCAGTCGAACTCGCGTCGTCTGTGGTTGGAACTGGACCTTCCCGGGACCCTGGCGAAGCTGGGAAGTGATCGCCTGCTGCCGGACATCGATCAGGCCGTGGCCGTTTGCGAGCGGCATCTGGCGCAGACCCTGGCGACCCAGGCCGACGAGGTGCCGGCGGCCGGGACAATGCCTATTCTGCACGGTATCGGGCGCGACGGCCTGCGGCAGCTGCGCCCCTATGTGACCCGCCATGTCTTCCGGACCGGCGAGACCATCTTCCACCAGGGGGCGGCGCCCGACAGCGTCTATCTCATCGCCCTGGGGCGCGCCGACGTGGTCATCGACCTGCCGCGCACCGACCGCAAGCTTCGGGTGCAGACCCTGGTGCCGGGGACGGTGTTCGGCGAAATGGCGGTGATCGACCCCAAGCCGCGCTCGGCCAATATCGTTGCCACCGCGCCAACCCGTTGCTGGCGGCTTGCCGCCGAGGACTGGCATCGGCTGCAGGTGGAACAGCCCGATCTGGCTTTCCGTCTGATCGGCAATGTCGCGATGATTTTTGCCGAGCGGCTGCGCGCCGCGAATACCCTGCTGGTGGAACTGGAAGCCTGATCTCGGTGCGCAGTTTGCCCCAGTTTTGAAACATGTGGATGTATATTGATGTGTAAGCGTCAATTTGTTTGGTTTTAGTCTCTAATTAAGAACAGCAAAAACCAGTTTATAGATGCGGATTTAAATACAAAAAATATTATTATTATTTCAAGAAATGACAGATTGTATTTTATAAATATATGGCGCATGTTGCGACGGTGAGTTGGCGCTCTCGGTGCGAGAGTGCCAAAAATCTCGAAAAATCCGGAACCGAGGAACCCTTCATGGCACGGTCGTGAGGGGCTCCGACCTCCTCGGGAGATCCCTCCGACGGGCCCGAAGAAGACAGCCGCTTAACCTATGGGAGACGGACTATGCCCGCCAAAGAAGTCAAATTCAGTGTCGACGCCCGCAACCGGATGCTTCGCGGCGTCGATCTGCTCGCGGATGCCGTCAAGGTGACGCTTGGACCCAAGGGTCGCAATGTCGTGCTTGGCAAGTCCTATGGCGCGCCGCGCATTACCAAGGACGGGGTGACGGTCGCCAAGGAGATCGATCTTTCCGACCGTTTCGAAAACATGGGCGCACAGATGGTCAAGGAAGTCGCTTCCCGCACCAGCGATATGGTCGGTGACGGCACCACCACGGCGACCGTATTGGCGCAGGCCATCCTGCATGAGGGGACGAAGGCGGTTGCCGCCGGCATGAACCCGATGGACTTGAAACGCGGCATCGATCTGGCGGTGCAGGCGGTTGTCGCCGACATCAAGGCCTGTTCGCGGAAAGTCTCCACCAATGACGAGATCATCCAGGTCGGGACCATTTCCGCCAATGACGACCAGGAAATCGGCGAGATGATCGCCAAGGCCATGCGCAAGGTCGGCAACGAAGGCGTGATCACGGTAGAGGATGCGAAATCCCTCGATACCGAACTCGACATTGTCGAGGGGATGCAGTTCGACCGCGGCTATGTTTCGCCTTATTTCATCACCGACGCCGAGAAGATGATCGTTGAATTGGAGGATCCTTACATCCTCCTGCACGAGAAGAAGCTTCCCGGCATCCAGACATTGCTGCCGGTGCTGGAAGCGGTGGTCAAGACCGACAGGCCGCTGCTGATCATCGCCGAGGAAATCGATGGCGAGGCGCTGACCACACTGGTGGTCAATAAACTTCGCGGCGGCCTCAAGGTGGCGGCGGTAAAAGCGCCGGGCTTCGGCGACCGCCGTAAGGCCATGCTCGATGACATCGCCATTCTCACCGGCGGTCAGGTGATCAGCGAAGATCTCGGCATGAAATTCGAGAATGTCACGCTGGACATGCTCGGCAGGGCCAAGAAGGTGCGCATCGACAAGGAAAGCACGACGATCATCGACGGTGCCGGCAAGAAAAAGGACATCCAGGGCCGCTGTACACAGATCCGCTCACAGATCGAGGACGCGACCTCGGATTATGACAAGGAGAAGCTGCAGGAACGTCTGGCGAAACTGGCCGGCGGCGTGGCCATCATCCGTGTCGGCGGAGCCACCGAAATCGAAGCGGCGGAACGCAAGGACCGGGTCGACGACGCCATCCATGCGACCCGCGCCGCGGTCGAGGAGGGTATCGTCGCCGGTGGCGGCGTCACCCTGCTTTACGCCAGCAAACGGCTCGGCAAGCTGAACCCCGAGAACAACGACCAGAAGGTCGGCATCGGCATCGTCCGCCGGGCCCTGCAGGCCCCGGCCCGACAGATCTTCGCCAATGCCGGCGTCGAGGGGCCGGTGATCGTCGGCAAGCTGCTGGAAAAGGGCGATGCCAGTTATGGTTTCGACGCCCAATCGGGCAGTTATGTCGACATGATCAAGGCCGGTATCATCGATCCCACCAAGGTGGTTCGCCTCGCCCTCGAGGGCGCGGCCTCGGTCGCCGGTCTGCTGATTACCACCGAGGCGATGATCGCCCGTGCGCCGGAACCGGGTGCCGATCAATATTAGATACCGCATGGCCGATTGATGAATATTTTATGGGTGCTCCCCGCCTCGATTTTTGCTCTGGTCTTCGGGGCCTGGGCGGGTTCTATGCTCCTGTCTCATACGACGGCGACGATCATCGTCGCCGTCGTCCTCGCCCTGGTCATCGTCCTTGTCATGATCATCGGCCGGGTGATCAAGCCTCCCAAGAGCGTTTAGACCATCCTGCGTCAAGCATGACGCAGGATGGAGCCTGCGCCCGGCGAGGGCGAATATGAAACGTTTAGCGTAACTTCACGCCGTCGGCGAGGCTGCGGTAATAGACGCCGTTGCTGCGCACCGCTTCCGGCGGCAGATCCTGGCGGGCCAGGCGTTCCGCGGCCGCCGAATCTCCGGCCAGGGCCTTGATCAGGGCCAGGTTCTGGCGCACCTGCGCCGTCGCCTTCGGCTGGTCGACAGCCTTCGACAGAGTCGCCTCGGCCTTTTTGAGGTCGCCGGCCTCGGCCAGCGACAATCCGAGATTATTGAGCAATACCGGATTATCGGGCGCCAGCACCAGCGCCCGTGCATAGACCTGCTGCGCCTCGCCATAGGCATGCTGGTAATCCAGCGCCACCGCCAGGGCCGACAGCGGCTCCCAGTCGCCGGGCGCAGCCTCGGCCGCCTGGCGCAAAACACGCACCGCCAGGCCCAGCCGGTCGCCGGCCAGATAGTCCTTGCCCAGTTCGGCCAGCAAGGCCGGATTGGCGGGATGGCGATCGAGGAAGCTTGCGGCGGTGTCGATGGAGGGCTGCACCTGCCCGCTGTAGCGCAACGCCCGGGCCAGTTTCAGGGCGAAGGCGGGATCATCCGGATGCTGCCGGTAGAGGATGTCCCAGTTGCTGGCCGCCGACCGGAAGTCGGAAACCGCCTCGGCCGACATCGCCGCCGACAGCGCCGTCGATTCGACGACAGTGCCGGAGGCCTGGCGCTGGTCAGGCAGCGCGCATCCCATCAGCGCCAAAATCGGCACCATAGTGACAATCCGGCAGGCTCTCGGCGCCATGGCAAAGTCCCATTTGTAAAAGCGTTGTTCAGATGTTTAGCATAAGATAGATGCGTTAATGAATCCGGTTGTGGCGGAGTATCGGCATGAAGACGGCCATCGGCTTGATTTTAGCGCTGCTGATTCTGGGCGTCTGGAGACCGGCCGCGGCAGCCGGCGCCGAGCCTCTGCTGGTGACCTATGATAAGGTCAGGCTGGTTCGTCTGGATGCCGCCGCCCGGCGCCTGATCGTCGCTAATCCGGCGGTTGCCGATGTCAGCCTGGAAACCCCGACCCTGCTTTATATTTTCGGCAAGGCGCCGGGAGAAACCAATCTGGTGGTGCTGGGCGAGGACGATCGGCCGCTGCTTTCGCTGCCTGTGGTGGTCGCTCCGGAAACCGAGCGGACCGTGTCGGTGCATGTGCCGACCAACGAGGGATCCGCTGTGCGTACTTATTCCTGCGCCGCCGGCCGCTGTGTGCACATCGCCTCGCCGGAGGCCCTGGCGGGGACCGCCGCCCCGGCCGCCGCCCCGGCGGCACCATCATCGGCGGAGGCCGCCGTCACCCCGATGTCGTCGACCGCCGGGGCGGTGCAGGGCGGCCGTTGACCCGCAGTCTCACAAAATGGTGGGCGTCAGATTGTCCGTCGGCTTGGTTCCGGGGCCGACATGGGCAATGATGGTCCGCGGCGCCGTTTGAAGCATTTCCGAGGCATTGTGCTGCGGTATGGGGAAGTCGGCGATGGCGATGGTCAGTCGCGGGTGCAGGATCTCATCTCCCAGCGTTACGTCGAGATCGGTCAGGGCCTCGGCGACGCGCAGCGCGATAGCCTCGCATTGAAGGGAACTGGTGCCGGTCAGGACCACGCAGAATTCGCCGTCGGCCATTTTGGCAACGATGTCGCTGGTCCGCGGCAGCAAGGAGAGACGAGCCGCCACGGCACGGTCGACGGCATTGGATCCCTCGGCGCCGCAGGTGCGGACGATGTCGGTCATATTGACCACATCGATGAACATCAGCGCGCCGCGGCCGTTATTGCGCCGGTACTGGGCGTAGAGGTTGCTGAAAAAGCGCTTGAAGCTGGTGGCCGACAGCAAGCCGGTGACCAGATCCTCGCCGCTTTGGATCTGCAGGGCGCCGGACAGCGACAGCAGGCGGTCGGCCTGTTGCATGCAGAAGCGCAGTTCGCCGGCATGCAGCGGCTTATGGGCATAGGCGTCGGCGCCGGCCTCCTGGGCCGAGAGCATGCCGTCCTTGCTGGTGTCGCTGCCGTATCCCAGAAGATAAAGATGCTCGACCCGCGCCAGGCTTCTCAGGTCCCGGCAGAGTTGGCGTCCGCCGCCGTCGGGCAGGTCGAAATCGACCACCACCAGGCGGAAGGGATCAAGCCGGCAGCGCTTCACCGCCCCGGCCAGATCGTCTTCGATCTGTACCGCGTGTCCCATCGCCGCCAGCCGCGAGCGGGCCACTCTGGCGAACAGCGCATCCTTGGACACGATCAGTATTTTCAACACCGACATGACAATCCCTCCGGCTCGGTTTCATTCATTTACCGGAGAAAGTGGAAAATGGCCACCGGCGCTGAGGTTTAGGGTGATGAAGAAACCGTTTGCACTGGCGATGCTGATCTCCGTCCTGGCCGGTCCCGCCGGCGCCGATGTGGCGGCGGGGCGGTCGGCCTTCGAGGCCGGTGACCTCAGGACCGCCGAGGCCCTGCTGCGGCCGGCGGCCGAAACCGGCGATGCCGAGGCGGCGCTGTTGCTCGGACGGATGGCGGAGGACGGCACGGTCGTCGCCGCCGGCGACAGCGAGGCCTGGCGGTGGTACAAGCGCGCGGCGGATGCCGGACAGGTCGAGGCGATGGTCCGCGCCGCCGATTTCGTCTGGGCCGGCCGCGGCACCGTTATGGATCGGCGCCAGGCCTACGCCCTGTTCAAACGCGCCGCCGAGGCGGGCAATGCGCGGGCCCGCGGCCGCATCGGCGAAATGGCCCTGTCCGGGCTCGGCCGTCCGGTCAATGCCGTCGAGGGTCTGGCCTGGCTGGTCCAGGCGGCGGCGGCCGATGACCCGGAAGCCCTGTTCCTGCTGGACGGGCTTGCCGCCCAGGGACGGGCGGAGACGCCGCCGGCGGGATCCTCGACCCCGGTCGATGCCTTTGCCCAAAGGATGCTCGAGGAGGCGCGCGCCGCCCTGGCGGCGATCAATGTCGACGGCGAGGTCACCGCCCTGCTGCGTGCCGACGGTTCGGTAAGGCTGACGCTGAGCCGGCTGTCGATGGCCGCCCCGGATTGGGATCTGGGCACCATTCGCGTGCTGTGCCGGGCCGCCGGCGATGGCGAGGCGGAGATCGAGCTGTTGATCCCCTCGCGCCTGCGGTTGGGCGACGCCGTGCTCAGCCTGTCGGGTCAGCGGCTGCGCGGCCGCTGGTCGCTGCGAAGCCATGGGCCGGTTTCACTCAAGGCCGAGGCGGTGGCCGGCGGGCTCGACTATGGCGCCCTGTGGTCCCTGGCTTTCCAGTCCCTCGCGGCGGAACGACAGGCCGGCCGCACCGTCATCGAAAAGCTGGCGGCGAGCCATCTCACCCTCAGGGGCGACATCGGCGGCCGGCGGCTCCAGGCGGCGGCGGACCGGTTGCGCGGTCGCGGGGAGTGGCGCCCGGCCACGGCCGGGTCGGCCTGGCCCGAGCTAGGGGGCGTCATCCGGGCATTGTTCGGCCTAGCTCTGGGTGACGGCGCCGTTCCCCGGCCTGCCGAGGCATCCGGCGATATTGCCCTCGAGGAGGTCCGGGTCGAGCAGGACGCCGTTCCCTTGATGGCGGCGCGCAGCCTGGAAAGCGGTCTGGCGCTGGCCGACCTCGACAAGCCGATGGCGCTCGGCCATTGGTCCTACAGCCATGACGGTTGGGTGGCCGATGGTCGGTGGTCGGCCCCCGAGCGGCTGACGGCCGGGATCAGCGGCGAGCATCTGCCGCTGTCGGCGCTGCTGCGCCTGGCCGGTGGTGACTGGTCTGTCGCCGCGCTCGCCGATCTGGCGGTCAGTCTGTCGGCGGCCGGCAGCCGGGTTTCCCTCGATGAACTGGCGGCCTTCGGACGGCGGTGGTCGCTGGCGGCGGTGGGCCGGGCGGTGCCGGCCAATGGCGGACTGACCCAGGCCGCCGATGTCACGGTGGCCGATCTCGAGGCGATGCTGGCGGCCAGTCCGCGGTTTGATCCGGCCACCGGGCAGTTGCTGCGGCAGGTGGGGCGTCCGGGAACCGACAGCAAGAACCGACCGGTAACCCGGTTTCAACTGGTGCTGCCGCCGGGCGGCGGGGCGCTGGTGAATGGCAAAGCCTTGGGAGATCAGGTCCTGCCGTAGTGGATGAAATCGCTCCACAGGCGTTCCACCCGCTGCATCGACTGCGCGGCGCCGTCCAGCGCCGCCTGCATATCCGGACTGGGGTCCAGGCGACCGGCCAGATAAGCCTGCAGGTCGCGGATGCCGTTGCACAGGCGCATGCCCTTGTCGGTCAGCCTGAGGCGGATCGACCTTTTGTCGTGGGGGCTGCGTTCCTGGCCGAGATAACCGAATTCGGTCAATTTCTTGATGTTATAGGAGACGTTCGAGCCGTGATAATAGCCGCGGTCCTTGAGGTCGCGGATTACCACTTCGTTTTCGCCGATATTGTATAGAAGAAGCGCCTGCACGGCATTGATGTCGTCAACATTCATTTGCCGCAGTTCGGTGCGCAGCACATCCAGGAAATGGCGGTGCAGTCGTTCGATAAGATTGACGATGTTGAAATAAGGCTCGCTCACAAAATAAATGATATGGACACTCGAAAGACAGCGCAACACAAACCGCGAATGCTGGATTTCGACTACAGCCGCGGCAACAGGCCGAGGGCGCGGAAACTTGAATGGCCGCCGCGGCCGATGATCAGATGATCGTGCAGGACGATGCCTACCGCCTGCGCCGCGTCATGGACCAGGCGGGTCATGTCGATGTCGGCGCGGCTGGGGGTGGGGTCGCCGGACGGATGGTTATGGACCATGATGATGCCTGAGGCATGCAGATCCAGGGCCCGTTTGACCACCTCGCGGGGGTAGACGGGGGTATGGTCGACGGTGCCGCGGCCTTGGGTTTCGTCGGCGATCAGCGCGTTCTTGCGGTCGAGGAACAGCAGATGGAAGCGTTCCCTGGGTTCATGGGCGAGGCTGATCCGGCAATAGTCCAGCAGCTTGTCCCAGGATGACAGCACCGGCCGCCCGAGCACCTCGGCGCGGGCCAGGCGACCGGCGGCGGCGGCCACCAGTTTCAGCGCCGCCGCGGTGTTTTCCTTGACCCCCGGCACCCGGGTCAGCGCCGTCACCTCGGCGGTCAGCACGCCGGCGAGACCGCCGAAGCGGGCCAGCAGGTCCTTGGCCAGCGGCTTGACGTCGCGCTGCGGCAGCGCCAGGCACAGCAGCAGTTCCAGCAGTTCGTAATCGGGCAGGGCGTCGGCGCCGCCGTCGAGGTATCGGGAGACAATAAAGTTCTTACAGAGACAATAAAGTTCTTACAGAGACAATAAAGTTCTTACTAAATATATATAAACTAAAAGTTGATTTAAGGCTAAGGTTCTCGCCTCAGCAAAGGTCATCGCTTTTCAGATGCAAAAGATCGCCCCCGTCGCCAGCGTCATGGGGAGACAATTTAGGCGTTACAGTCTGCCGTAGGGCAAGCCTAGGCCAGGTGGATGCCTGAGAATTTATTGGGCAGCGTCATATCGTCTGGCGCCTGCATGCGCGACCTGCCAATTCGGCGCATTGGTCGGTCAACTCGATTAGTTTGACAGCACCGCGATGTTCGGCTTCACGGCGAATTTCCTGAAGCGAGGCAATCATTTCCCTGAGGTGGTCTGGTGGCAGTGTGGTGTTGGCGAGTTCAATCATGGGCGACAAGGTAGCGAGATCCTGTTTGTCCCGTCAATTGATGGACGACGGTAACGCTCATTCCGGCGACGTTCCTCTTGTAAAGCCTTCGTGCAACATCGACCGGCGCCCACAGGATTGTTTCTGGTGCAATGCCAGCCCGCTTGGCGGCGGATAATGTTAACCAAACGAAGCTGATCTTCAACGTTAAAGAATATTTCAGAATTTATAAATCTACCCAGCCGCTTGCGTATTCGGATAATTAATCTATATTTTGTGTGCCGTTGTGCCAGAGACCACTGAATGGAGTTTTGATGGTGAGTGCAGACAGCAAATTAACAATATTTGCCGCCGGGAATGGCGACACCATAATGATTGAGGCCCACGGCAAGACCATTCTGACCGACATCCATTATCGTCGGAGCCAAGCCGAGGACGAGGATAACGACCGGGTGCCGGATTTTGCTCCGGACATTCGTGCCGCTTGCCCGGATGACCGCCTGCACGTTTTCGTGCTGACACATCCAGACAAAGACCATACCTACGGCTTCGAAGTATTGTTCCATACTGGCGTCCCTGGAAGCTGGAACCGCTACCCAAAGGATGGTGAGCCGAAGATTCTTGTCGATGAAATCTGGTGCAGTCCGTATTCAGTCAATCCCCATTACGTCACGGAACATGCGAAGCCGCTTCTCGACGAGATCAAACGCCGTCATAAGCTCCAAGGCACGACTGACGGGATGCTTGCCGGAAATCGGCTGACGGTTATGGACATGGAAGGCACCACGTCCGGCAGCGTGGTGCCGGGGCTGTCATGGCGGTTGCTGGCCCCCACCAAGCCTGAATGGGACATCCCGAAAGCACCAGAGGGAGAGCCGAGGACGTCGTCCAATCCCACCTGCCTCGTCATTCGCTGGAAGGTCACCGTGGACGGGAAAGACAACCTCATCCTTCTCGGTGGCGACAGCACGGTTGAAACCTGGGAACGCATAGGCGAGGAAATCCACGCCAAAACGCCGGACGATCTCGCCTGGCATATCCTAGTGGCACCGCACCACTGCTCTCGGCACTCCCTGGGCTGGGTTGAAGACGATACTAAGGACAACGACTTCCAGGAGTCTGAAGGTGCCCTACGCGCCCTTGGCGAAATGCGCGGCAAGGGCTTCGTCGTCTCCAGCAGCAAGCGGGTGAACCATCTCAAAAGTCCTCCGCCGTCGCAGCAGGCCAAGAACCGCTACCTCAAGATTCTCGCTGATGGCGGTGAAGTGGACGGCGCAGTCCGCAAAAGGTTCATTTGCACCGGTGGCGATGCCGACACCGACAAACCGATCCACGCGGTATTCAACCTGACCGGTGGCGGCACCACCCGGAGGCAAAAGCCCAAGGCGCCCGCCATTGTCGGTGGCGTGGGCGCCGGGTCGTCTTCCGTGGGGCGCGGCGGGGGCTACGGTTGACGAAAGCCGTACCCCCGGATTCACTGGATGTCGCCCGTCTCGACGCGGCGGTCGTGCGCGAAATTGCCCTGATCCGCGCGTCCGACGGCGTCGATGAAAGGTCCGTCAAGTTCTACGACGACGACGTAACGGGCGGAGCCTGCATAGCCTTCGACATGGAAACCGAGGCGCTGGTCGAGTCGGGCGGCGGGCATGGCATCCTCGACGTCGAACCATTTCTGATGCTCTGGCCGTCGTGGTCGGACATCGGCCGCCGGGCGCCGATGGTGCTGAGTGGACGTGAAAGCTTTCCCCAGGATATCGGTCACGTCACTCCGCTGCGGGACCGCCCCCTTGTCAGCCTTTGCCTAACCCGAGCGGGGCTCCAACCCATATACGACAGGTGGGGCATTGAAGGGGTGCTGACCCGCCTGCGCACTTGGCTTCGGGACGCAAAAACAGGCGGCCTGATGAGAGACGGCTGGGAGCCCGTCCTCTTGTCCTCCTCGCCCAGGGAACCGATCGCTGGCATATTCGAGGCGGGGAAATTCCAAGAGCTCGCGGCTGCCCGGCAAAGCCAAGGCGCGGGTGCCGCCACAGGTGTGGCACGGATCGGGGGCACGGATCGAAGTCCATACCTGATCCTCAATGACGCGACCCCGTACGCTGCTAACGACAAGGATCAGAACTCGTCGCTCTTCAAAGCAATCAATGGGGCCAATGATAATGTTGGGGGAGCCAAAAATGTGCCTTGGCTCTTCCTGTGGTCGAACCCCGCGTCACCTATCGAAAAGCCGATATTCGGGAACTGGGAAACGGAAGCCGACGTCCGGCAAGGGCTGTGCGCGGCCGGACTGGAAAACAAGTTCGACGCAGCGTTGGGGGAGCTACTGACCAAGAGCGGTTGCAAGTTCCAGAACTTCACGGGAAAGCGGGTCGTCGTCATCGTCGTGGGCATCTGGCGTCCTCAGGCCGTTCTACCGGGGATTTTCGGCTTGTCCGAAGACACGAAAACGGCTCGTCGGCTTGAACTCAAGGCGTACTGGATGACCGCGCCCTACAACGGCGATTTCCTTGGCGAACAGTGCAAGGTACTGCCGGTCGTCGCAGATCCGGCATCCACCCCAGAACTGTTGCGTTTCACATCCGGCACTGCCGCGGTCGCGCCGATCGTGTTGATCGGCGCCGGTGCCCTCGGGAGCGCCATGGGCGAGCACCTTCTGCGGGCCGGGGTGGAGAATATCCTCGTCGTCGACAATGACAGACTCCGTCCGCACAACCTCGCCAGACACGGGGGCCGGATCGCCGACCTCTACGACGACAAAGTCCTTATTCTCCAAAAGATCGGCCGTGACGTTTCCGTAAAATCGTCCGTTGCCGGATTGGTGGCGGATGTCGCCGGGCTCGACGACGAGCAACTGAAGGCGCATTTTGGCGACGCCCGGCTTATTGTCGATGCCAGTGCCGACGAGCGTGTCCGCGGACGGCTTGCGGAATTCATTCCCGCTGACGGGCAGCAGATCGTCCGCACGGAGATCTATAACCGCGGGCGCCTTGGCGTACAGTTTTCCACCGGCGTAGGGAACAACCCAAATCTCCTCGACCTTTACTACCTCCTGTGCCGTGAGGCGTTGGAGCACGACGACCTGGCCGATTGGCTCAGAGCCGTCCATTTGGGCGGCGCGGATTCCGAAGAACTGCTTTTCGGGTTCGGATGCGCCTCGGCGAGCACCCGCATGCCTGGATGGGTCGTCGCCCAGCACGCGGCCGCGTTCATGCCCACCATCACCGAAGGAATGGATAGCCGCCTCGTCAGCGGCATCGGTCTGAACACTCTTGACGAAAACCGCCGCCCTACTGGCTGGCGCTGGTTCGACGTTCCGCCGATGTCGGTTTATGTTTCCAACCAGGCCCCCGGCTGGGCCGTCGGCATCACTCCGCGCGTCCTCGAATTCATCCGCAAAGAACGAACCGCGGCGCTGCCCAATGAGACCGGTGGCTACCTCTACGGCGGTTGGGACGCGGCGCTGAAGCGGATCGTCGTCGTCGAGGCCACCGGGTTGCCACCGGGGTCGAACGCGTCACCGACCAACCTGGAATTGGGCCCAGCGGGACAGTCCAAGAAGGAACAGCGCATCAGGCATAGGACGCTCGGGCGGATCGAACTATGCGGCACCTGGCATAGCCACCCGAACGGAAGTGCGCGCATGTCCCCGCGCGACCGGAAGACCATTGCCGCCTGCCGGAATGTCGATGCGCTGCGTGGTGTTCCCACTCTTCTGCTCATCGCCGCCGACGGCGATGAGCAGGTTCATCTTCAAGCCTAAGGAGCACCGTGACGCTCATTGACGAATACTCCATCAAAGCGCGGCAAGTACCAGCGCTCGTCGCCATCGCCCCTATGGTCTTCGCGGTCTATGCCCTCTTCCCCGAGTTGCAGAGTGCATGGGGCGCGCTCGGAGGGGTGCTGACCACGCTAGGCGGCCCGGCAGCGCTCGCTTACGTTGCCAGGGGCTACGGCAAGCGGCTGGAGCCAGACCTGTTCAAATCGTGGGGTGGCAAGCCGACCACCACGATGCTGCGGTGGTCGGACGACTGCATCAGCACGGACACCAAGCGCCGCTACCACAAGACGCTGCGCGCCGCGGGCGTGGTCCTACCTTCTGCCGATGACGAGGCCAACGACCCAGTTGCTGCGGACGCCAAATACGAGTCGGCTGGAGAGTGGATGTTACGGAAGTCACGGGATACAAAAAAATACCCGTTCGTGTTCACCCAGAACATCAATTACGGCTTCGCGCGGAACCTCCTGGGCCTGAGACCGCTCGGGCTGTCCGCCGCGGCGGTCTGCTCTCTTGCACAGTTCAGTCTTGCCGGATGGGACCTGATCCAGAAAAGCGACGTATCCGTGTTCTTGGGCATCTCGATAGCGATCAGCGTGGCAGGCACCTCGTTCTGGCTCCTGGCCGTCCGTCCTGGATGGGTGCAGAGCGCAGCGGTCGCATACTCCCGTGCACTCCTGGAAATATGCGACCACGTCGACGACCCGTGACAACCCGAGAGCGATGTCCTCAATCTCGATGTTGATGGGTGATGGGGGCAGGATGTCGGGGCGCCGTCCCGAAAGCATTCTCTGCCAAGCCCTGGCAAGAGGGCCGAAAGCAATTTCCGCTATCGCCTAAAATCACCAAGCCACGCTATATGTCTAAAATGAACACCCAGAAGGTATCGAAATTCTGCCGTCCCCTGCGATGTTGCAAGGGAGGCGTTGGCTGTCTAACAGATGGAAAATAATGGCTGACTTCATCGAAGAAGAGTTAAGCTATCTTGTCGCCATTGGCATTGTACGGAATTTGGCCGAGAAGGAAGCCTGGAGAATCTTAATTGAAATCGTCAATGCACATGATTTTCCGGGCTATACCGCCCACTTGAGTGCAGGCCCGGCTCCAGGGGGTGGCAGCTACAAAGTCACCTTGGTAAGTGGGGACCCTTTGTGGGAGTTTGCCTCAATCTGCGTAGATGTCGGCCTTATGGTCCAGCATAATCTTGCAGCAGTTCCTGACGAATATCTTAATCACCTGCGACGCGGCTTCGAATACGCAGATGGGACTGGTTTAGACAAACATCACAGCTTCTCAGTTGTTCTTGACGAACTCCGTCGCCTCTCGCCTTAGCTCTTCCTTCCATGTGGGCGGGGCCCTCAATCTAATCAATCTGTCGACCCCGCCAGACTCATACCTTTTCCAACTGAACGCATCGTTACGATATTTTCCCGCTTTTACGATTGCATGCATGAAGTCGGCGATCATCGGGTCGAGATCAAATAATCCGGCGTTTCTTGGAAGTTTCTCAAGTTCCAATGTCACAGCGTCTTCCAATCCAGCGAAAAACTTTGTGCAAACTCTGGGTATCAACCCAATCTTGCTAATCGGCGGCACGATTAGGCATGGAGTAACGTCGATGCCTGCCAGCCTTCCCGCGGCAAGTAGTGTTGCAGGTAACAACCTGCCGCCGTGCCATAACCATCGAACTGGAATTGGTCGACCACCAGCGATCACCGCACCATGGCCTCTGATAACCGAGTCTATGGCCTGTGCGAACGGATGACTGTCAGGGCAAGTTTCAGCATAGGCTTCAAAATCACACCAGCCGAAGGCTTTTTTAATGCGCTCATCTTCAGGAAACTGGGCGATTATTTCGTATATTGTTGCTGTCCGTGTATTTTCCGTCATCAGAGCACCTTTTTAGTTGCTCCTCACATGGTTGATCACATCTTGGTGCGAGGGAAGGATCTTGGCGGGGAGATTTGCAGCTTTGTATGTGCACACTGAATTGAAACGCGTGCCAAATTGGCCGGGAGAATCTGATGCTACTCACCCGTCGGTTCGCTCATTGTCGGCCAAGGCGTGCATTTGACTGACTGCTGTCGGGTCATCAGTGTCGTTGAGGAACCCAAACCGCGGCATCTTCATTGCCCAAAGGTTCTGCGGCTCCATTCAATATTTGTATGCCGACCCAGGCGCAGACCAGCGCATCGATCTGATCTTCCAACGGCTTGAGGCTGGCCATCGACACCTGCGTGGTTGGCCAGATGAATTGCGATCCCTTAATGACCCGATCCAGCTCGCCCGCGATGGACGAAAGCTGGCCGACCGCCTTGAGCCATCTGTCGGACGGCGGAATATCCCTCCACAGTCTGCTTGCCTTGGAGATTTTATAGGGCACCCGCCGCTCGACACCCATCAGGGTCAGCAAAGCGGGGTGTGGGTAGGTCTCAACGATGGCTGGCAGGGCGATCGGATTGCTGACCGCCAAGGAAAATCCGTTGGCGGCGAACCCGTCCCGCAAGGTGGCACTGATCGGGCCAGGTCGGTTTGCCGTGGGAGAGTGTGTGCTACAACCCGCCGCGCCGAATTTTCTCGAAACCAGATCGTCGGCGGCACGCCGCTTTGTAATAGCCGACTTTGCCAGCGGAATGTCCGCGGCCACCAGCACCAATTCGGCGCCGCCGAGAAATTTCTTGGCGGCGTTGACCAGGGCGCTTGGGAGGTCGGCGAAATTCTCGGGTGTTGGCATGCCTGCGACGACGAGAAAACCGCCATAAGACGGCGCGACGGCTACGCATGACCAGTTCCCGGCGGCTTGCTCGGTGACCAAAGCGATGCCGCTTGATCCGTCAGGCGTCCATGCCGCATCAATACCGAGAATAGCGCGCATTTTAGGGCGTCCACTCCTCCACCTGCTGATCCGCCCGCAGTGCCATACGGCGAGCACCGACCCCGTCGAATACAATGTCCAGATCGACCTCTGTCGGCGGGATCGGCAATGACGAATTCGCTTCGGCATAAAAGCGCTGTGCCACGGCCTCATCCCTGCGGGCGTATGCCGTCTCCCACCATCCCACGATGTTATCCCGCGCTTGGGCAAGGGCGGCACCCGATGGAAGTCGTTGCCGCTTGTGATGCTGGTTTTCGCTTCGGTCTGCGGGCATCAAGTGTTGATTTTCACCAAGAACTGACCCGGTTGGGCAAGGAATTTCCACTGAGATTTGACCCATGTTTGAACTTCTCCCCGACTGGCTTCAGCGGGGGTCCAAGGAGTGATCGACATGGCAT
>Ga0007882_10000732_pt1 | contig 19281 bp, 16 predicted proteins | sample CryBogCBH12Aug01_FD_71195 | JGI IMG/M metagenome (GOLD analysis project Ga0007882, IMG submission 71195) | Freshwater microbial communities from Crystal Bog, Wisconsin, USA - CBH12Aug09.1 | ecosystem: Environmental > Aquatic > Freshwater > Lake | place: Crystal Bog, Wisconsin, USA | collected... | reverse complement strand
CCGCCAGGCCGTTCAGCACCGCCACCGAGAGATCGGTGACAGTGCCGGTGGCCAGCCAGCTTGCCATCTCGGCGCGGGTGACCATGTTGAGGACGCCGCTGGCCGCAGCCGTTTCCCAGTCGGAAACCGTCGGAGAGTTCAGCCATCCGGCCTGAAGAGCCGCGGCGAATTGCGCCCTGGTCCAATCGGTCGGGGGCGGGGCCACCGGTGGCGCCGCCACCGGTTGCGGTGCCAATTCCCAGCCGCTGTCGCCGCCGCTGAACTGAGCCAGCAGCTGCTGCACGCCCGGTGTGAGGGCCGCCACCCCGTTGGGATTGGCGGCGGACCAGGCGTTCGCCATGGCGGCGTCCAGCGTCTGGCTGCCGGCCAGGGCTGAGGCCAGCAGATTGAGACTGCCGGCGCTCAACCGGGTGAAATCGCCGGTCTGCTGCCATTTGTCGAACTGGGCGGCGGTCCAGGCGGCAAGCACGGCGGGGGCGGCGCCTGCGGCAATGGCGTTCAGCGCCGCCGGCGACATGGCCGTGACGTCGTGATTGCCCTCCCAGGCCGTCCACTCTGCCTGCGACACCGTGCCCAGCAGGCTGCCGACACCGTTGAGCACCGCCGCGCCGAGGCGGGTGATGACCGTCGGCGACAGGCTGCTCAGGGAATTGCCATGCTGCTGCCCCCAGGCCGCCCATTGCGCCGCCGTGACCGTGGCAAATTGGCTGGCGGCTTGCGCGCCGGCGGCAATCTTGGTCAGCGTCAGACTGTCGAGCCGGGCAAATCCCGTCGCCCCGTTCTTGGCCAGCCAGGCGGCGAAAGTATTGCCGCCGCTGCCGCTCAACCCTTCCAGGGCGGTGCCCCGCGGCGGATAAGAGGTGTTGAGACCGGTGCTATCATTGGCCAGGGCGTTCAGCGCCATCCAGCTCAGTTCGGCGATGGCATGCCCGTTCTTCAACCAGGTGGCGAAGGTCTGCGCCGAGAACAGGTTCAGGGGGCAATCTGCCGCCAATGAATCTCCGTTGAGATCGGTGGCGCTGAGGGTCTTGTATCCGCCGTCGGCCAGCAAGGCGGCCAGCCGGCTGCGGGCCGAGACACCCGAACCGCCTGGCGACATCGCCGGCCCGACGGAGATCGCCCGCGTTATCCCGGCGGCGCCCGAGGGCGCGCCTGTCACAGGCTTTCCGGAAGAAGGGGCGGCGGCAGCTTTGGTGGCGGCGGGGGGAGTCCTGGTGCTGGACATAGAATGCTCTCCGGGACGTCAGTTTGGGATTGATCGAGATGTAATGGCGGTCGGGGACGATCAAACGTCGTGACAAACCGGCAGGGCCAAGCCTCTCACCTTTATTAATAAAGATCGTAAACGACTAGGACGAAAGCTGGCCTTGTTGAACCTGTCCATAGTATATTTCCATTGCAATATAGACGACTCGCCAAAAATGACCAATCATGGGAGTATGTTAATTGAGTACAGAGACTTATTACCAATGACCATTGGACATGGCTGGTTCGTCCGCTTCAACTCCACCTGATTCTTCTTTTTCGGCTTAACTGCCACTTACCCGAATGGTAGCAAGACACTCAAAGAAATACAAGTCATATTTGTTTTATACCAATTTAATTAATCGCATTGGTTGCCGTTCGGTGCACCCTCACCCTCCCGGCCATGAAGACGCATGAGCCGCTGATCCATCAGACTTCAATCCGAAGGCCGCTTGCGGTAGGGTTTGCGACAAGCAGCTGCCCGAGGTCCTGATGTTTCGCCCCCGCTGGCTTACCCCGGCCGTCCTCACCATCTTCGTCGCCGGCGCCACCATGATGAGCGTCGCCATGGGCATTCGCCAGGCCCAGGGCCTGCTGATCGGCCCGCTGTCGGCGGCCCGCGCCTGGCCGCTGGCCACCTTTTCACTGGCGGTGGCGCTGCATAACCTGATGTGGGGGCTGTTCCAGCCCTTCACCGGCGCCGCCGCCGACCGCTGGGGCGCCGCCCGGGTGGCCGCCGCCGGCACCGTCGCCTTCGGCGCCGGCATGGTCCTGGTTGCCACCGGCGGTCCGCTGCAGACCATCCTCGGCCTCGGCATCGTCTCCGGCCTGGGACTGGCGGCAACCAGCTTCTCGGTGGTGCTGGGCCCGGTCGGCCGCGCGGTGTCGCCGCAATACCGCACGGTGGCGCTGGGCACCGGCTCGGCGCTGGGCTCGCTGGGCATGATGGCGCTGATCCCGGTATCGCAATCACTGATCGGCAAACTCGGCCCGGTCGACGCCATCTGGTGGCTGGCCGGCCTGGCCTTCCTGGCGGCGCCGATGGCCCTGCTGCTGCACAAGGGCGAGGCCATGGTGCCGCCGCCGCCGGTCGCCGCCGTCCAGCAGTCGGTGGCGGCGGCGCTGCGCCAGGCCTGGGCGCATTCCGGCTATCGCCTGCTGACCGCCGGCTTCTTCGTCTGCGGCTTCCAGCTGGCCTTCATCGGCGTGCATCTGCCCGGCTATCTGGCGCTGTGCGGCATGACCAAGGGGGCCGGCGCCACCGCCCTGCTGGTGATCGGCGGCTTTAACGTGATCGGCACCTATATGATGGGCCGGCTGTCGCAGCGCTATCCGGCGAAATTCGTCCTCTCGGCGATCTATCTTGGCCGCGCGGTGGCCACGCTGGCCTTCGTCCTTGGCCCGAAGACCGAAATCTCGCTGCTGACCTTCGCCGCCGCCATGGGCTTCCTCTGGCTGTCCACCGTGCCGCCGACCACCGGACTGATCGCCACCATGTTCGGTCCGCGTTATCTCGGCATGCTGTTCGGCGTGGTCTTCTTCTCGCACCAGATCGGCGGCTTTCTCGGCGCCTGGCTGGGCGGGCTGATCTATGACGCCACCCTGTCCTACGACATGATGTGGATGGCCACCTCGGCGCTGGGAGTCTTCGCCTGTCTGGTGCATCTGCCGATCGCCGAACATGCGCCGGCTCAGGCCTAGGTTTCTGCCGCTCCTGCTGCTGTCCTGGCTGCCCGGCCCGGCCCCGGCCGCCGAAACCGCGACGCAGGGCATGGTGGTGACCGAACAGCGTCTGGCCAGCGAGGTCGGGCTGGCGGTGCTGAAAGCCGGCGGCAACGCCGTCGACGCCGCCGTCGCCATCGGCTATGCCGAGGCGGTGGTCTATCCCTGCTGCGGCAATCTGGGCGGCGGCGGCTTCATGCTGGCGCATCTCGACGGCCGCGACCGCTTCCTCAATTTCCGCGAAACCGCGCCGGCGGCGGCCAGTGCCGGGATGTTCCTCGACCCGGCCGGCAACCGCCTGCCCGGCCTGTCGACCAACGGCTATGCCGGCGTCGCCGTCCCCGGCACGGTGCTGGGCCTGGACAGCGCGCAGCGCCGCTTCGGCCGGCTGTCGCGGCGCCAGGTGATGGCCCCGGCCATCGCCCTGGCGCAAGACGGGTTCATCCTCTCGGCGGCCGACATCGTCCTGCTGGAGCGGGCCCGGCGCCTGGCCGAGGACCCGGTGGCGGCGGCGGTATTCCGCCGCCCCGACGGCGCGCCCCTGCGGGCCGGCGACCGGCTGATCCAGGCGGAACTGGCGCGGACCCTGGAGGCGATCGCCGCCGACGGACCCGACGCCTTTTATCGCGGCCGCATCCCGGCCGCCATCGAGAGCGCCGCCCGCGCCCATGGCGGCGTCATCACGGCGGCGGATTTCGCCGCCTATACGGTCAGCGAGGACGAACCGGTCCGCTGCGGCTATCGCGGCTATACGGTGCTGTCCGCCGCGCCGCCCAGTTCCGGCGGCGTCGCTTTGTGCGAAATCCTCACCATCCTCGAGGGCTACGATCTGAAGGCCATGGGCTTCCACAGCGTCGCCGCGCTGCATGTGATGGCCGAGGCCATGCGCCATGCCTTTTTCGACCGCAATACGGTGCTGGGCGACCCCGCCTTCGTCAACAATCCCATCCAGCGGCTGCTGTCGAAGCCCTATGCGGCGGCGCTGCGTCAGGCCATCGTCGCCGACCGCGCCACCCCGTCCAGCCAGTTGCAAGCGGGCGCGGCGCCGCATGAAGGCCTGCAGACCACCCATTACTCGGTGGTCGACGGCGACGGCAACGCGGCGGCGGTCACCACCACGCTGAACACCTATTTCGGCACCCAGATGATGGCCCCCGACACCGGTTTTCTGCTCAATAACGAGATGGACGACTTCGCCAGCGGGCCCAACATCCCCAATATTTTTGGCCTGGTGCAGGGCGAGGCCAATGCCATCGCGCCGGGCAAGCGGCCGCTGTCCTCGATGGCGCCGACCGTCGTCGCCAAAGACGGCCGAGCGGTGCTGGTGCTGGGCAGCCCCAGCGGCCCGCGTATCATTTCGACGGTGCTGCAGACCATCGTCAATGTCATCGATTACGGCATGGCGCTGCAGCAGGCGGTGGACGCCCCGCGCATTCACCACCAGTGGCTGCCCGACGAGCTGTTCTGCGAGCCCGGCGCCCTGTCGGCGGAGGTGCGGACCGGGCTGGAGGCGCAAGGCTACCGGATCAGCGAAATGCGCCAGTTCGGCGCCGCGGAAGCCATCGCCATCGACGGGCCAAGGCTGACCGGGGCCCATGACTCCCGCTCGGCGGCGGGCGCGGCGATGGGATACTGACAACGGAGAAGACAGATGCGCGCACTGTTCCTGATCATGGCCTTGATGGTGACGACGTTGGCCGGCCAGGCGGTGGCCGAGGATAAGCTGGCGGCGGTCATCGCCGGACCGCAGCGCAGCGCCGAGAACGCCGCCCGCGATGCCGCCCGTCATCCCCAGGCGGTGCTGAGCTTCATGGGGTTGCAGGACGGCATGACGGTGGTCGAGGTGTCGCCCGGCGCGAAGATGTGGTGGACCGAGATCCTCGCCCCCTATCTCAAGGATCACGGCCGCTATTACCTGGCGCTGGCCGGCTTCGAGACCGAGGCGGTGAAGGCCAGAATGGCGGCCGAACCGGCGCTCTACGGCCGGATGATGCTGACAAGCGTCGCCGAACCGGCGCCGCCGGCGTCCGCGGACATGGTGCTGACCTTCCGCAACCTGCACAACTGGATGGCCAAGGGCCGCCAGGAGGAGGTGCTGAAAGGCTTTTTCCAGGCCCTCAAGCCGGGCGGCATCCTTGGCCTCAGCGACCATCGCGCCGCTGCCGGCCAGGAGGCCGACCCCAAAGCCGGCAGCGGCTATGTTTCCGAGGACTATGCCGTCGCCCTGGTCGAAAAGGTCGGGTTCAAGCTGCTGGCGCGTTCGGAGGTCAATGCCAACCCCAAGGATAGCAAGGACTATCCCGGCGGGGTGTGGTCCCTGCCGCCGACCTTCGCCCTCAAGGACGCCGACCGGGAGCGCTATGCCGCCATCGGCGAGGCCGACGAATTCACCCTGAAATTCGTCAAGCCGTGACCGCAAGGGAGTGGCGCATGCCGATGGTCCATTGATCCGCCATTGCGGCGGCGATGTCCGCGAAGGCCGGATTGCCCGCCGCATAGCGTTTCATTTCCGCCATGGCGTCGGCAAGGCCGGCGGCAACCCGATCGAGGCAGTCTTTCGTCGCCCCGGGGGTCAGGCCGCAGCGCAGGGTCCCCAGCCTGCTCAACTGCCTGGCATCCGGCCAACGGGTCGTGCCGTCCAAGGTCAGCGCCATGCCGTCCCTGGGCAGGTAGACGGTGGTGGTGACGATGTCGTAGACCTCGGCCAGCCGTGCCGGCCCGGCGACATCGTCATAAAGGATGGCGAAATTCTTGAGATGGGCATCGCCGTTTCTTACCGCCGCGTTGAGGGCGAACAGCGTAAACAATTTCTCTAATTCGACCTTCCGCGTCTCGCCGGGAATGAAGTCCCTGGCACGCTTGAACAGGGCTGTTTCATAGCTGCCCTCATATTTCTTTGCCGTGCCTTTGCCGTTCAACACGCAGAAATCCTCGATCCCCAGATAGCCGCCGTCGGATCGCAGATCAAAGCGATCGATGACCAGTGCCGAGGCGTCCTCCGAAAGACGCGGGCGGCGCACCGCCAGGCCGGCCTTTTCCGCCGCCAACAGACAGAAGAATTCGTTGGCGGCCAGATGCGGATATTCCCTGGGATCCCAGAATTTGACGATATGGGTGGCGCCCCGGAAAACGGAGGACCGTCTTTCATTCGTCGTCTCAGGCCGATCCAAAGCCGACTCGTCGCGGATCATCACCTTCGGCTGGACCCCGGAAATACCCGAATACGCGGCAAAACGCTCGATCAGGAAGGCGAAAAGGTCCCCGTCTCGCCGATGCTTGAGAATTTCATCCACCGACTGGAACGGCACATCCTCTTCCAGTTGGGCATCCGGCGCCGTGTAGCGCAGGCGGCCGATCTGCGAGCGCCCGACGATCGACAACAGATCCAGGTCGTCGAAACTGCCGGTGGCTTTGGCAAAGGCCAGGCGCAGTTTCTCGCGCAGGATCCCCTCGGGCAGGTTCATTTCGAAGATGGGGTGAACACCCCAGGCATGATCCCAACTGGCCAGGCGCACCGGCATGGTCACCGACACGGCGCGCCCGGCAACGCCCGCCGGATCATAAACGAAGGTGGCGCCGCGTTGCCCGTGGCGATCCAGCAGACCGGCACTGCGGTTATCGCTCCACACCCGGATCATGACCGGCTTTCCCGCTGCAGGTCTTCCAGCGTCGGCCGTCCGGCATTGGCGTCGGTCAGACACAGGTCAAGGTTCAACACGGTGAGGATGGCCATTACTTTGTTGAAGCCAAGCTCTCGCTGAGCTTCGGTTTCCAGGGCGGTGACGGTCGCCCGGCTGACGCCGGCACGTGCCGCCAGCCTCGCCTGGGTCAATCCAAGCGACCTGCGTTGGGTGGCGATCCTGGCGCCGATGGTCGACAGATCCATCATGGAAATGCCTTATGTATTAGGCAAAAATAAAGTTTTTCGCTGCTTTGCCAAATATATCAGGCAGACGGCTGGATGTCGAAGGTATTCCTCTTTTGCGGGCCTATTCGCCCTGATAGGCGCGGAGCGTCTCCACCGGGATGTTCTCGCCGATGGACATGGCGCAGATGCGGGACAGATGAACCAGCGGCAGGCCGGTTTCGGCCGCCCAGGCATTGAACTGGTCCTGGACGCGGCGCAAATCGCGCTTCGAGCTGGGCCAGGCGGCAATTTCCAGCCCGGCGTCCCTGAGGCAGGCCGCCACATCCGGCGACAGGATGAAACCGTCCCAGCCGATGTAGCGCAGGAAATACTGGCCGGTGTTGCCGCCCAGGCGGCTGCCGCGGCGGCCCAGCAGCTCGAGCAGGCCGATCTGGTCGGTGGACGGCCAGTAGGCGAGGAACCGCCCGAAGCCGCCATGCTCGGTGGCGATGTCGGCGATGAACTGGGCGTTTCTCGCCACCGCCATGATCTTCTGGCCATTGCGGACGATGCGGGTATCGCTGACCAGGGCATCCCAGAATTCGGGGGGCTGACTGAGCAGACGGCGCGGCGCGAAGCCCAGAAAGGCGGCCTCGAAACCCGGCCATTTCTTCTCGATCACCGACCAGTTGAAGCCGGAACAGAAGATGCGCCTGGTCATTTCGGCGAGAAAGCGATCATCGCCCAGTTCGGCCAGTTGCTGTCGGGCGAGCGGCTTGGGCAGCAGCCCGGCCAGCAGCTGGTCGCCGCCTTTGCGCAGCGCGGCGCGCCGGCGGATGCTGTCGAAGGATGGCATGTTACTGGGCGGCAAGGGTCGCGGCACCGACGGCGCCGCCGAACACCCCGGTCAGGCCGGTGTCCGCCACCCGCTGGTGGATCGCCGCGACATCGGTGCTATAGAGCCCGAGATCCTTCATGCGCTCGAAATACACCGACCCCGAGAAGGTGAATTTCTTGCCCATACCGGCTTCGGTCTGCATCTGCTCGCGCACGAAGGTGACGGCGTCGCCGATCGACAGCGACAGCGGCAGGCGCAGCAGCGCCTCGCCCCGAGCCTGGCGCACGGCGTTGAAGCCGGCCAGCAACCCGGTGACCACCGCCTCGGTATGTCCGACCAGCAGCCCGGCCTTTTCGCCGGCGCAGAACAGATTGTCGATGCCGTCCACCCGCAGATGGTCGTCGCGCGGCGCCATGCCGACATAGCGGATGGAATTGCCGATGCCGCCGGAATAGGGATCCTCGAAGCGGGCGTTTTCGAAGCCGGGAACGCGCCGCAGCTGTTCCAGCGGGAAATAGGGCGTCATCAGCTTGGCATGGCCGGTATCCAGCAGGATCAGGTTGTCCTCGAATTCCGGCAGGGCATATTGCTGGCAGGCCTTGATGGACATCTTGTCCTCGCCGGACTTCAGCTCCGCCGGCACCGGCACCATCACCACGCCGTCGCGGTTCAGCGCCCGGACCAGCGAAATATCGAGGGATTCCTTCAGCAGCTTGCAGGACCCGCTCATGGCGCCGATCTGATCGCCCTTGTGGCCGACCAGCTCGGTCACCCCGGCCCGCTCGGTGGGGCTGACCCGGAGGCCGAAGGTATGGCAGCGCAGGACGCACATGCCGCAGCCATGGCCATAGCGGTTGCAGGCATTAGGAACACAGGCGGTGCCGGTGGTATCGACAAAGACATCGGCCTCGTGGAGCGTCGCCTCGTCATGACGACCGACCGTCACCGACCGCATGCGGGCGCCGTCCATGGCGACATCGGTCATGCGGGCGACGAACACCATCTCGACCCCGGCGGCGGCCAGCAGGCGGCGCACCACCGCCTCCATGGTACCGACATTGTACAGCGAGGCATGCTCATGACCGGGAAAGCGGACATCGGTATGCAGGGCCTGGCTGTCCATGGCGTGGAACAGATCGCCGCCGCCCAGGGCGATGGCCTCCTCGGCGGCGGTAAAGCGCCCGTTATTGCGGAAGATGCCGCCCACCAGGCCGGTGCCCAGCAGCATGTCGGTGCGTTCGAGAAGTACCGTTTGGGCGCCCTGCTTCGCCGCGGTCAACGCCGCCGCGCAACCGGCCCAACCGCCCCCGACCACCACGACCTTCATCACACCCGCCCTCGACACTCAAAACATAACGGCCGAACCATAACATTCCGCCGCCGACGCATACATCAATAAAACCGTAACAGGACGTTGACTTCGGGAGTTCCGGCAATCAAGACTGTCGCCGCCAAGAGCCAGATGCTATTAGGTCGAATCGCTCCGCGATTGCTACCTAATAGCTGAATCTGGCTCTCAGCTTAGCTTAGAGGGTGATTCAGACATTAGGTTGACGCATTTCAATGCGCCAACCTAATGTCATCGCGCTCTAGGGGAGAGGAAGGATATCTGATGACATTGTTCAAATACTATCGATGGGCCCTGCTGTCGGCGGTGTTGCTTGCCTTTTCAGCAATGGCACAAGCCGGTGAGATGACAGTGGCTCTGGGCTCCGAACCGACCACCCTCGACCCGCAATCAGCCGAGGACGGCAGCGAGCGCGCGATCAACGACAATGTCTATGAGACCCTGATGGTGCGCACCACCGACGGGCAACTGACCACCGGACTGGCCGCCGCCCCGCCAAGCGCGGTGGACGCCACCACCTGGCTGGTGAAGATCCGCCCCGGCATCAAATTCCATGACGGCACGCCGCTCAACGCCGACTCGGTGGCCTTCAGCATCAACCGCATCATCGACCCCAAGCTGAAGTCGGCCCAGCTGTCCTTCTTCAATTCCATCGCCGGCGCCGCCAAGGTTGACGAGCTTACCGTCAAGATCACCACCAAGGGCCCCGACCCTTTGGTCCCGGTCCGCCTATATTGGTTGAAGATTGTCTCGCAAACATATGTTTCATCTGACAAATTTGCCGCCGCGCCGGTCGGCACAGGACCCTATAAATTCCTCGCCTGGGATCGCGGCAGCGCCATCACCATCACCGCCAACGCCGAATATTGGGGCGGCAAGCCGTCGATCGACAAGGTCACCTATCGCTTCATTCCCGAATCTGGAACCCGTCTGGCCGGGCTGATGGCCGGGGAATTCGACCTGGTCCCCAACCTACTGCCGGAATTCATCGCCCAGGCGCCGAAATCGGCGCATGTGGAAAGCGTCCTGCATCCGGTGATCGTCCTCAATGCCGACGGCGGTATCACCAAGGATGTCCGTGTGCGCCAGGCTCTCAACCTGGCCATCGACAAGGACGCCCTGGTCAAGGCGCTGTTCGAGGGGTACGGCAGGATCGACCAGGGCCAGTTGCTGTCCTCGGCCGATTTCGGCTTCGATCCCACCATGTCGGCCTATCCCTACGACCCGGCGAAGGCCAAAAAGCTGCTCGCCGAGGCCGGTGTCACCAACGGCAGCCTGCAGATCGTCGGCACCTCCGGGCGCTGGCTGAAGGATCGCGAAACCGTCGAGGCGGTGGCCGCCTATTGGGAAAAGATCGGCCTGCATGTCGATGTCAAAATCTTCGAATGGACCGAGTATCTGAAGCGCCTGTGGGACCGCCAGACGCGTCCCGACGCCGTCTATGTCTCGTCGAAGGACCCCCTGCTCGACCCCGACCGGCCGTTCTCGACCTATTATGCCGCCGGCGGCATGGGCGCCTCCAACGCCGATCCGCGGCTGGCCGAACTGGTGACCAAGGCCCGCACCGAGATCAACGCCACGGAACGGACCCGCCTCTATCACGAGGCCATCCGCATCGCCTACGACCAGGCCTATCTGGCCTGGCTGCTGACCTATGAGGACCTCTACGGGCTGTCCACCCGGCTGAATTTTACCCCCCGCCCCGATGGAAAAATGCTTGTCCATGCCATGACCCTGACAAAATAGGGAAGGCATGGGACGTTACCTGGTCAACCGGATCTGGCACGGGCTGATCGTCATCTTCGGGGTCACGGCGATCGTCTTCGTCGTCACCCGGTTGGTCGGCGACCCGGTCAGCGTCATGCTGCCCATCGACGCCCCGGCCGCGCAACGGGCGCAGTTCTCCCACGACCTCGGCTTCGACCGGCCGCTGGCGGCGCAGTTCGGCGATTTCCTGGTCGACAGCGCGCGCCTGGATTTCGGCCAGTCCATGTGGCAGCGGCGACCGGCGATGGAGATCGTTCGGGAAAAACTGCCGGCAACCCTGCAACTGGTCTTCCTCGGCATAGTCGCCGCCCTGGTGCTGGCGGTGCCGATCGGCGTGCTGGCGGCGATGACACCGGGCGGACGCCTGGACAAGGCGGCCACCCTGATCAGCCTGCTGGGACTGTCGATGCCGCAGTTCTGGCTGGGGCTGGTGTTGATCTATGTGCTGGCGGTACGCCTGCACTGGCTGCCGACCTCCGGCATCGGCACACCGGCGCATCTGGTGATGCCGGTGATCACCATGGCCTTGCCCGCCCTGGCCCGGCTGGTGATGACCGTGCGCTCGGCGATGATCGAGGAACTCAGCAAGCAATATGTCAAGGTGGCCCTGGCCAAGGGCTTGCCGATGACCAGGGTGGTGGCGGTGCATGGGCTGCGCAATGCCGCCGTGCCGGTGCTGACCATCGCCGGCTGGGAGCTGATCCGCGGCCTGGCCGGCTATTCGGTGGTGGTGGAAACGGTGTTCGCCTGGCCCGGCCTCGGCCTCACCGCGGTCCAGGCGATCAGCCGCCACGACCTGTTCCTGCTGCAGGCGGTGGTGTTCACCGTGGCGGCGATGGTGGTGGTCACCAACATCATCCTCGACTGCCTGTATCAGCTGTTCGATCCGCGCCTGCGCCTGGGAGGACCGGCGTGAGCCTGGCCCGCGAGCTGTGGCGTGACAAAACCGCCTGTGTCGGCTTTTTGCTGGTGCTGCTGCTGGTGGTCACCGCCGCCCTGGCCCCCCTGCTCGCCCCCTATGAAGCCACCGCCCAGGTGTTGCGCGAGCGCCTGCTGCCGCCGGCTTGGCTGGACGGCGGACAGAGCGCCCATTGGCTGGGCACCGACCATCTCGGCCGCGACGTGCTGTCGCGGCTGATCTTCGGCTCACGGGTGTCCCTGCTGGTGGGCGGCGGGGTGGTGCTGCTGGCCGGCGCCTTCGGCACCCTGACCGGCATGCTGGCCGGCTATCTGGGCGGGCGCACCGACAGCGTCATCATGCGCTGGGTCGACACCCAGGTGGCCTTTCCCGGGCTGTTGCTGGCCCTGGTGATCCTGATGGTGGTGGGCTCCAACCTGACGTCGCTGGTGATCGTGCTGTCGCTGAACGGCTGGATGGTCTATGCCCGCCTGGCCCGTGCCACCGTCCTCGGGCTGCGCCGCCTGCCCTATGTCGAGGCCGCCGAGATGATGGGCTGCGGCGCCGCGCGGGTCATCTTCCGCCATCTGCTGCCCAATATGGTGTCGCCGATGGTGACCCTGGCGGTCCTGGAATTCGCCCGCATCATCCTGGCCGAGGCGGCGCTCAGCTTCCTCGGCATGGGGGTGCAGCCGCCCGGCACGTCCTGGGGCCTGGATGTCTCCATCGGCAAGGACTACATGTTCCGCGCCTGGTGGCTGGTGACCTTTCCCGGCGCCGCCATCGGGCTGTCGGTGCTGGGATTGAACCTGCTGGCCAGCTGGCTGCGGGTGATCAGCGACCCCCATGAGCGCGACCGCCATCTGGCGCGGCGCGTGTTCCGCCGGCTGGCCGCCGAGGGGCCGCCGCCATGAGCCAACCCGCGGCCAAGTTGCTGGAAATCGACGGGCTGGAGGTCCATTTCGCCACCGCCGCCGGCATTGCCGAGGGCGTGCGCGGCGTCTCTTTGCATATCGACGAGGGCGAGACCCTGGGCATCGTCGGCGAATCCGGCTCGGGCAAGAGCGTCACCGCCCAGGCGGTGATGGGCATGGTCGGGCCGCCCGGGCGCATCGCCGGCGGCGACATCCGCTGGCGCGGCCAAAGCCTGCGGGGCAAGGACGGACAGGCCCTGCTGCGCCGCCTGCGCGGGCGGGAGATGTCGATGATCTTCCAGGACCCGATGACCTCGCTCAACCCGGTGTTCACCGTCGGCGCCCAGATCACCGAGGTGCTGCGCCACCACCTGAAAATGTCCAAGGCGCAAGCCTGGCGCCGCGCCGAGGAATTGCTGGACCTGGTGCATATCAATGCCCCGGCCCGGCGGCTGCGGCAGCACGCCCATGAGCTTTCCGGCGGCATGCGCCAGCGGGTGATGATCGCCATGGCGCTGGCCTGCGAACCGAAACTGCTGATCGCCGACGAACCGACGACCGCGTTGGACGTCACCATCCAGGCGGAAATCCTCGATCTGATCGCCGAATTGCAGCAGCGGCTCAATCTCAGCGTGATCCTGATCACCCATGATCTCGGGGTGGTGGCCCGCAGCTGTCACCGGGTTTCGGTGATGTATGCCGGCAGAATCGTCGAATCAGCCTCCGCCGAACGATTGTTCGGCAGCCCCGGCCACCCCTATACCCAAGGCCTGCTGCGGGCGACCCCGCGCCATGACGTCAAGGTCGAGCGCATGCTGTCCATCGAGGGCACGCCGCCCAATCTGGTCTGCCCGCCGGCGGGCTGCGGTTTTCAGCCGCGCTGCCCGCTGTTCTCGCCGGAATGCGCCGCCCAGGCGCCCCTGCGCGACTACGAGGACGGGCAGCGGCTGGGCTGCTGGCACGCCTTCCAACCGGCCTGGGAGGTTGATGCGGATGTCCGCGGTTTTGCCTCCTGAACCGCTGATTGAGGTCGCCGGCGCGTCCGTCGTCTATCCCGGCGGGCGGCGCGGCTTCTGGGGCGGCGAACGGCTGTACGTGCATGCCGTCGACAATCTGTCGCTGTCCATCCCGGCCGGGCAGACCCTGGGTCTGGTGGGTGAATCCGGATCCGGCAAATCCACCGTCGGCCGGGCGGTGCTGCGGCGCGTGCCGCTGGCCGCCGGGCGCATCCGCTTCCGCGGCGAGGACATCACCGATCTTCGCGGCAGGGATCTGCGGTCGCTCAGCCGCCATATGCAGATGGTCTTCCAGGACCCCTATGCCAGCCTGAACCCGCGCCAGCGCATCGGCGAGGCGATCAGCGAGCCTTTGGTGGTGCACGGCCTGGTGCGCTCGGCCGGCGAGGCCCGCGCGCAGGTGGCGGCGCTGCTGCGCCAGGTGGGCCTGCCGGAGGACGCGGCATCACGCTATCCGCATGCCTTTTCCGGCGGCCAGCGCCAGCGCGTCGGCATTGCCCGGGCGCTGGCGCTGAAACCGGAATTCATCGTCGCCGACGAACCGGTGTCGGCGCTCGACGTCTCGGTGCGCGCCCAGGTGGTCAATCTGCTGATGGACCTGCAGACGCAATACGGCCTGACCATCCTGTTCATCGCCCATGACCTGGCGGTGGTGCGGCAGATTTCTCAGCGCATCGCCATCATGTTCGCCGGCAAGCTGGTGGAGAGCGCCGATCGCGACAGCCTCTACGAGCAGCCGCTGCATCCTTATACCGAGGCCCTGCTGTCGGCCATTCCCCTGCCCGATCCGTCGGCCCGGCATGACCGGCGCATCCCACTGACCGGCGAGCCGCCGGACCCCATGCATCCCCTGGCCGGCTGCCGCTACCAGACCCGCTGCCCACTGGCCGGCGCCCTGTGCCGCGACGCCGAACCGCCGCTGACCGAGCGCGCCCCCGGTCATTGGGCCGCCTGCTGGCACAGATAACCCTCACTGGGGGGCGCTGAGCAGCCGTCCATGGACCTCGGTGGTCAGCATCTCGACCCGTTCCGTCAGGCGCTTGACCGTTTCGGTCATCTGGGTGTTCTGGGTTACCATCTCGACCAGCAATTCCGTCTGCCGCGCGGCCAGAATCTGGCGTTCCTCGCTGGCCCGGTTGAGCGCCTCGCGATGTTCGGCGTCGGCCATGGCATGGGCCTTGTCGCGGTCGGCCTGACGCGTCTGCGCCAACAGGATCAGCGGCGCCGCGTAGGCGGCCTGCAGACTGAAAGCAAGATTGAGCAGGATGAACGGATAGGCGTCGAAATTGGCCCATCCCACGACATTGGCCATGATCCAGCAGGCGACCACTATGGTTTGTCCGACCAGAAACACCGGGGTGCCGAAGAATCTGGCGAATTGCTCGGCCTTGACGGCAAACCAGTCGTCGCCGAACACCGAGTTGACATGGAGATAGGGAAGATGAAAACGGAAGAAATGCGAGTTGTGATCCGGTTGCGCTCGGTGTGGGTGGGCCATAGGCTGGTTTCCTCCGTTGGACGTCGTCGATCCGGCCGATCTTAACAGATCCGGGTAAGACGGAGGAGCGTCCCTTATCCTGGTCGCGGGAGGGGGGATGTGGCGCCAGGATAAGGGACGGGGGATGCCCATGGCGGGCCTGGGTGGGTGGGGGGATTGCCCGCCATGGCTGTTCAGGGGGTCGGAACCGTTGCGGCTCCTTCTTTGAACCCGGTCAGTTGAACATCTGTTTGCAACACCACCATCACCGTCATGTTTCAGATCACCCCTGTTTTGAAACAGTAGGATCAGAAATAACGCTTCAGGATCGCCAGCAGGCCGTCGAACAGCAGGCCGTAAGGCGGACGGAACAGCGCCAGGCCATTAAACCGCGACTGCAACAGCACCGGCTTTTCCTTGCTGAAGGTGCGAAATCCGTGTTCGCCGTGATAGGCCCCCATGCCGCTGGCCCCTACCCCGCCGAACGGCAGGTTGTCCTGGCAGACATGCCAGATCACGTCGTTGACCGTCACCCCACCCGACCAGGTCCCGGCCAGCACGCGGTCGCGGCGTTCTCCGTCGTCGCCGAACCAATAGAGGGCAAGCGGCCGCGGGCGGGCGTTGACGAAGGCCAGGGCCTGCTCCAGCCCGTCATAGGACAGCACCGGCAGGATCGGCCCGAAGATCTCCTCCTGCATCACCGCCATGTCCTCGGTGACGCCGGTGAGGATGGCCGGCGCCAGTTTGCGCCGCAACGGATCAAGGGTCTCGCCGGCGGGATTGCTGGTGAGGACCCTGGCCCCTTTGGCCTCGGCGTCGGCGATCAGCCGCTCAAGGCGCTGGTAATGGCGTCCGGAGACGATACTGCTGTAATCGGGATTGTCGGCCAGGCGCGGATACATGCCGCGCATGGCACCGGCAAGGGCGTCAACGAAAGCCTCGCAGATGGCGGCGGGCACCAGCACATAATCGGGGGCGACGCAGGTTTGTCCGGCATTGAGCAGCTTGCCGAAGGCGATGCGCCGCGCCGCCGCCGTCAGGTCGCAACCGGAATCGAGGATCACCGGCGACTTGCCGCCCAGCTCCAGGGTCACCGGGGTCAGGGCGTCCGCCGCCGCCAAGGCCACCTTGCGCCCGACGGCGGTCGAGCCGGTAAACAGCAGATGGTCGAAGGGCAGCCGCGAGAACGCCTCGCCGGTCTCGACACCGCCGGCCACCACGACACATTCATCGGGCGAGAATTCCTCGGCGACGATCTCCGCCAACAGGGAGGAAAATGACGGCGTCAGTTCGCTGGGCTTGATCATCACCCGGTTTCCGGCGGCCAGCGCCGCCGCCGCCGGCAGCATGGCCAGCTGGAAGGGATAGTTCCAGGGGCTGATCACCCCCACCACCCCCAGCGGCTGACGGATCAGCCGGCTGCGCGCCGGCAGCAGATGCAGCGGCGTCGCCACCCGCCGGGATTTCATCCAGCCGGCCAGATGGCGTCGGCTATGGCGAACCCCGGACAACACGGCGAAAATATCCGCCATCTCGGTTTCCCGCGGCGAACGATGGCCGAAATCGGCGGAGATGGCGTCGGCGATCCGCCGCCGATGGCGTCCGGTCAAGGCCAGGATGCGGTCCAAACGCTGCCGCCGCGCCGCCAGGCTGGGCCGGCTGTCTTCGGCGAAGGCCGCCCGCTGGGCGGCGAACAGCGCTTTCAGGTCAGAATTTTCATGGACCGACATCAGCCGGGGGCGCGATGGCAGCCGAGGATTTTATAGGTGACGTCAAGCAGTGTATTGCCGGTGAAGGGCTTGACCACCACCGCATAGGCGCCGGCCTTGCGCACCTCGTCGACACGTCTGGCGCCGCCGTCGCTGGTCAGCATGATGAACGGCAATGTCTGCACCGGTTCGGGCGCTTCTTCCTTCATGCGCATCAGGGTCAGCAGATGCATGCCATTGGTGGGATTCATGTCGAGGTCGCTGATCACCAGCCCGTAGACCTCCGGCGCGGCGCGAAGCAGTTCGAAGGCCTTGCCCCCCTCGTCTGCGTCGACGACATTGGCGAAGCCGGCGCCGCGCAGGATATGGCCCATCTGCCGGCGCATGAACTCGATGTCGTCCACCACCAGGATGGTCTTGCTGAAATTGGCCGGAATGATCGGTTCCGCCCCATGCCGGTCGGAAGGAACATAGAATATTTCAGCCGTTTCAACCGGCTTGTTAATGAAATATGGGCGCAGCCGCAGGTCTTCCTTGATCAGGTGGTTGACAATATGTTCAGTCATTAGTTTTAGGAACATATTGGCACAAAGAAGCTGGTCTTCTTTCTTGTCTGATTTCTGGAATTTTCCGTAGATGATAGACAGTTTTCTTTCCACATCGCGATGGAACGCGACGTGACCGTCAAATCCCGGAAACCCGAGCGATTTCATCAGCTCTTCTTCGCGGGCGAAATGGGTTTCCACCAATTCCTTCGTGCTTTCGAAGGCCTTGTTCAGCAGCCCATGGTTCCACTCGGCGATGCACTTTTCAGTCGCATTCACCAGAGCGAACATTTTCTTGTGATCCGCGTCTACCGGCTCCTGACCGACAGACATCGTATCCCGCCACACCAACACCATAGGTAAGACCCAATAAAAACAGGAAAGTTATCGGCAACTGTTCGCGGAATTCCTTGCCGGATTCAACCTAAATTATTCAAAACGCTTATCTACCACCTTTGACCATCAGCCAGGCCCGACTGCGTTCTCTTTGAAATTCGTTGGACACCAAGGGCGTGACGAACAGCTTAGACCGCAGGCTGTCCGGCATGTAGATGACCGGATCATTCTTGACGTCGTCGCGCACCATCGGCAGCGACTCCGGGATGGCATTGGCGTAACCGACCTTGTTGGTGATGGCGGCGATGATTTCCGGCCGCAGCAGAAAATCGATGAAGCGATGGGCATTGCCGGGATGCGGCGCATCGGCGGGAATGGCGATGGCATCGACATTGAGCACCGCCCCCTCCTTGGGGATGACGATCCTGATGTCCACCCCGTTACCCGCCTCCCTGGCGCGGTTGCGGGCCTGCACCAGATCGCCGACATAGCCATGCGCGACACAGATGTCGCCGTTCGCCAGATCGTTGATATATTTTGAGGAATGGAAATAGCGGATGCTCGGGCGCACCGCCGTCACAACTTCGGAGGCGGCCTTCAACTCCGGCTTCGCCTGTAGGATCGGCGACAGCCCCTTGAAGGCCAGCGCCGCGGCGAACACTTCGGTGCTGTCGTCCAGCAACGACACGCCGCAGGATTTGAACCGGGAGACAAGAGCCGGATTGAACACTGTGGCCCAACCGTCCAGCGCCTGCCCCGGCGCCGCCTGGTTTACTTTGGCCTGGTTGTAGCCGATGCCGGTGGCCGCCTGCATATAGGTCGCCCCATACTGGTTGCCGGGGTCGGACTGGGCGAGCAGGGCCAGCACCCGCTTGTCGATTTTCGACCAGTTGGACAGTTTCGACTTGTCAAGTTTCTGAAAAATACCGGATTTGATCTGCTTGGAGAAAAACGCCGCCCCGGTCGGGAAAACCACGTCGTAGCCGCTGGCCCCGGCCGAAAGCTTGGCATCAAGGACCTCATTGGAATCGTAAACGTCGTAATTTACTTTGATTCCGGTTTCGGCAGTGAATTGCTGCAGAGCTTCTTCTGTAATGTAGTCAGACCAATTATAAACATTGACGGTTTTTTCTTCATCGGCCAGGGCCGGGATGACCGTCAAAGCCAAGGTACAGGCACCCAGGAAAGCTCTGATCACCAGCTTCATTTGATCCTCGTTTTACTTATCTTCGCGGTCAATTTCACGTCACAGGCGAGCGGCTGTCAACAGCCGGTTGTCGGTCCCGCATCAGGCGGCCGGCGGCGACGATGATCAGCCCCACCAGCCCCACCACCATGCTGGCCAGGGCATTGATTTCCGGACTGACACCCAGGCGGACCTTGGAAAAGATGACGATCGGCAGGGTCGTCGCGCCAGGGCCGGTGACGAAGGCCGAAATGACCACGTCATCCACCGACAGGGTGAAAGCCAGCAGCCAGCCGGCGGCCACCGCCGGGGCGATCAGCGGCAGGGTGACGATAAGAAACACCTTCAACGGGCGCGCCCCGAGATCGAGGGCCGCCTCCTCCAATGCCGGATCCATCTGCAGCAGGCGGGACCGCACCACCACGGTGACGAA
>Ga0007882_10000728_pt1 | contig 19338 bp, 17 predicted proteins | sample CryBogCBH12Aug01_FD_71195 | JGI IMG/M metagenome (GOLD analysis project Ga0007882, IMG submission 71195) | Freshwater microbial communities from Crystal Bog, Wisconsin, USA - CBH12Aug09.1 | ecosystem: Environmental > Aquatic > Freshwater > Lake | place: Crystal Bog, Wisconsin, USA | collected... | reverse complement strand
CTTTTTTATGAGCCCACCATTCATAGGCTATAGTTTCAAAGCTATCAGCACCACTTTTACTGTCTTTCTCTGATTTACGTTGTGCGCTGGGGTCAATGCCTTTTGACACCAATAATTTAAACTCTGTTCTTTTTTCTCTAGCATTAGCCAGTGTTACTTCTGGAAATATACCAGCAGATAACGAGTTCTGCTTACCAGCAATTCTATAATCAAATCGCCACCATGAATTACGACTGGGCTCTGCAATAAAATATAAACCGCCACCATCGGATGCTTTTTCAACCTTACCATTTTTAGCGGCATTTTTAATCATGCTCTTTATAGTCAAAGGTGTTAGTTTGTTCAGTGTTTTAGCCATGTGCAGACCCTATGCTGGTAAATGAAAACCTCTTGAATCGTTTACCAGCATATTTACCAGCAACGATTGCTGGTAATTATTGTATTAGGTTGCATTTCATTGGACAATAAAAAACCCGCCAGACTTTTAAATCTGCGGGTTTGTGTACTTCTTTGAATCTTGCTGAATCTTGAATTGGTGGAGGCGGGGGGAATTGAACCCCCGTCCGCAAGTACTCCGCCATAAGGTCTACATGCTTATCTCGTCTTTGATTTAACTAATGATCACCCGTCGAGCCAAGAAAACCATCAGCGATTCCGTAAGGTTTTAGCGCATCCACACCGGACGGATTTCAGCGCGATCTTATGTAAATGACCTCTGAGCGTTCAGCGAACTGAACTCCACCCGCATAAGCACAGATGGTCAAAGGAATGGTGCTGTGTTTAAGCAGCTAGAGCCATTGAGTAGTTTTCGTCATTTGCGAATACTTAGTTTCTGTAGGATTTACGAGGTGTACAGTCCTCGGCATGCACTTAAGGTTTTGCTACCCACGTCGAAGCCATGTCGCCCCCAAGTAGTATTACAGGCTATATAATATAGCCTGCATTAATAAGTTCAATAGTTTTAATAAAATTAATTAAAGTATGAAGCTTATTTAGATAACAGTTACATTTTCAGCTTGTGGGCCTTTTTGCCCTTGAGTTACGCTGAATTGTACTTTTTGGCCTTCATCTAATGATTTGTAACCACCAGAATTGTTGATTTGTTGAAAATGTACAAATACATCTGGGCCTGAAGCTTGTTCGATAAAACCGAAGCCTTTATCTGAGTTAAACCATTTTACTGTGCCAGTTGTTAAAGTAGACATAATGAATCCTTAATATAATATAAAGTAATAGAGCCGGTTAAGGCGGAATGTGGGTCAATTTAGAAATTACTTAATGAAACAAGGACGAGCTACTAACAAAAGAAACATCGAAAAGGTAAGCAGAGAGTAAATCAGATTTTTAATCCAGCGGGCATTATACCTAACTATATAAAATAGTATTCATTATTTATTTAAATAACCATATTATTTATAAATTATTTTAGATGCCGGTATTTAAATCCCAGAACAAATAGCATGACCACATAAGCGCTGCCGCCTATCGCTATCCATTTTATTAAATTAACTAATCGCTGCAATGCTCCCCATTGACTCCACCAGCTAACATCAACACTATAATAGAGTACTGCAGCCATAACGACACTAGCCAGTAAAATACGAAGCATAAATATCCCCCAACGTGCGGCAGGATGATAGACATTATTCTTTACTAATCGCCATAGTAACAAAACTGCGTTGACGAATGCACCCAAAGAGGTAGCCAGAGCCAATCCAGCATGAGCTAAAGGGTATACCAAGACAGCATTTAACGCCAAGCTTGCTATCATGGCATATAAGCCAAAACGCACAGGGGTTTTTAAGTCTTGTCGCGATGTAAAACCTGGCACCAATACTTTGATGGCTATATAGGCCATCAAACCTAATGAATAAGCCTTAAGACTCTGCCCTGAATAATACACATCAGTGACACCAAACTCTTTGTATTGAAATAGCGTCGATAGCATCGGCTCAGCCAACAAAAACAGACCAATAGTTGCTGGCATACCAATTAATAAAACTAGACGCAAACCCCAATCTATGGAATTAGAAAAAGCTCTAAGATCATCTGCGGCATGACTGCTTGCTAAACTGGGCAATATGACAGCCCCCAACCCCAGACCAAGCAATCCCATAGGAAATTCTACTAAACGATCTGAGTAATATAACCATGAAACACTACCGGTCTTTAAAAACGAGGCGATTAAGGTATCTACCAATAAATTAATTTGCGTTATTGATACGCTAAAAATAGCCGGCATCATCAAACCTAAAATTTTATTAACCTCAGAATCATGAAACCCTAATCTAAATCTTATATTGATGCCTAGTCGCATTAATGCCGGGATCTGAAATAATAATTGCACAACTCCTGCGGCAAAAACTCCCCACGCCAAAGCAATAACAGGCACATCCATAAGTGGCGCCAACCAAATAGCGGCAATAATCATGGTAATATTTAAAAAAATCGGCGTTATAGCAGGAACTGCGAATTTACCCTGCGCATTCAATACGCTACCAGCAAAGGCTACTAAACCGATAAAAAACAGATAAGGCAAGGTGATCTGTAACATTTTTACGGCTAAATCATGCTGTAAACCCTGCCATGCAAAACCAGGCGCAAGCATCCAAATTATCAGCGGAGCAATTAACATGCTAAGCAGGGTAATAGCAAAGAGAATTGCCGCCAAAGTGCCAGCAACCTTTTCTGTCAATAACTTTAATTGATCTTGACTACCCTTTGCCTTTTTAGCTATCAATACTGGCACAAAAACATGCGAGAAAGCGCCTTCTGCAAATAAACGCCGAAAGAAATTAGGTATTTTAAAGGCCACAAAGAAAGCATCGGTTGCTATGTCTACGCCAAAAATTCTAGCGATCAACATATCACGAACAAAACCCAGAAGACGAGAAATTAGCGTCATACTGCTGACTACAGCAGTCGACTTAAACAGTTGTTGAGTCAATGCAATTCCAATTCAATGTATTAATAGTTGACAATAATAACATTTAAAAAGATAATGCGGAGCTCTAAACTAAAACCAACGCTCGAGATACTATGGCTAATACAGCACAAGCTAAAAAGCGCGCGAAACAAGCGGAAAAAAGCCGTATTCGCAACGCAGGACAACGTAGCAACCTACGTACATTTATTAAGAAAGTACTTGCCGCAGTTAAAGCTGGCGACAAAGAAAAAGCACAAGCCGCCTATAAAATTGTAGAGCCTATTATTGATTCTGCTGTCACTAAAGGCATTATCCACAAAAATAAAGCTTCACGCGGCAAAAGTAGACTAAATTCAAAAGTAAAAGCTTTAGCTTAATAACTAAGCCTATACTCAAAAAGGCTGCGACTTTTAATAGAGTCGCAGCCTTTTTTTTGCCTAGCACTTTTAATTACGCCCATTAAATTTAAGCCCCTTCTATTCTATACCAGCACATAAATTGGACTTCAATCTAAACATCTCAAACAAGGTAACAGTATGAAACTTATTTCTGGCATTTTACTTACTACGCTTTTAGGTCTTTTTTCAACCTATGCCTCCCCAAACGATACTAAGATAAATAAAACGCTATATCAAAGAAATAGATTATCAGATACTAATTATTTATCAAAGATTAAAAGCTTTAAGTATTTCTACAATTGCCCCTTTGGTGAACTAGGCACACTGTTATTTTCTGAGACAGAAAGCACAGCTTACCCCGTATTCTTAACTGATTTATTTGACGAAACTCTATTGGATAATAAAAATGTCAAAATGATTAGTTTATCAAAGACTCACTTTGATAAAAGCTCCTCACTATTTTCCTTTCAACTGCAAGATAAGGGCGATATTACTGGACACCATATTGCAACGATAGACTATGAACTTCATTTAAATGATTCAGCAGAAGAAATTGATGCTGAATCAATAAGAACAGATAGCGATAATGATCAAATCAATGTAAGCAAACAAATTAAATGCACTAAATTATCACCACCAAAACCAATAGCACCACCGCCACCCTCTGTTATCCCTGTTGCGATGACTAACGGACGATGGAAGACACTTGCTGATTGTTTTAATTCAGGCATTAAGCAAGGAACTTCTTATGAATACAACAAAGATCATATCTTAATTGGCAAAACTTATAACACAGAAGATGTGTTAACTCATATTTCTACCATTAACACTATTATTGACACACCTGATCCGCATCTATTTATTTTCAAAGGATCTCAGGAAAACATAATCACTCACAGCCAACAAGAATTTTCTGCCAAATTTCAATTTACTGATAATTCTTACCAAATCGTTGAGTTGTCTTACAACGGCAATATCGATATTGCTGATGGTTATTATTCAAGCAACCAACAAGCAACACCTATTAATTATAAGTGCAGCAATTAACAGCAAATAAAATAGGCAAATAACTTATTACGACGTAGATACGATAGAGACTGTGAAAGCATTATGATTTTAGCGTCCCCATTTCCACATTCTTCTCCGTAGGAACAGGTCGCGACCTGCCCCTACATTACGATCAGCCTCTATATTAAAATCGATTTAATGATTATTTTTAATAGACCCAAACTCCCTTAGCCTCTCTTTGCTATAGAGCATAGGTTCTATACACTTAATCATCCCTGTTAGGTAAGCATATCGAGGTATATTTAAATTTCAAAAGCTAGTACCTTGTAGGGGCGACAGATTCGCCCAGCTCCTTCGCCTGTTAAAACGTGGCGAATGAATTCGCCTTTACATGACAAACCCTGTATTGTTTTTGATGCCCCTTACTAAAAACTCTTTGCTGGGATTATTACTTGCGCACATCCTTAAAAGCAGCATCTAAAAGTGCAAGATTAAAGCAACCTTCCATATTAAGGCAACAACATCAACACCAACTCTTTTATTCTACTTAGACTTTTCCTCGTTCTCTAAAGCTTCAACTAACTGCTTTGCAGGTAAATAACCTGGCAGGATATTACCCTTTTCCGTTACTATCATTGGCGTGCCTTTCACATCAAAATCTTCAGCCAATTTCATGTGTTTATCGATTGGATTATCACAGGTTTTAACAGGAATGCTTTTATCTTTTTTAGCTGCTGTAAGCGCCGCATTACGATCATCCGCACACCAAACTGATACAGCTTTATTGTAAGAATCTGAACTTTTACCAGCCCTAGGATAAAACAAATATTGAATAGTAATACCTTGAGCAGAGTACTGATCTAACTCCGAATGTAATTTACGACAATATCCACAATCTATGTCAGTAAATATAGTGACCGTATATTTAGGAATTTTAGCTTTAAAGATAATCATATTTTCTTTGCCCATATTCTCAATGGCCAGTTTACGAGTACCGTTTAATTTTTCTTCTGTTAAATCTTTGCGAGCCGCAATATCAACCAATCGTCCTTGTATTAAATACTTCCCATCTTCTGAAACGTAATAAATATTTGCACCTATTGCCGCCTCATAAAGCCCTTTAATAACAGAAGGCTTTATAGTCTCAACTTTTGTATTAGGCATAGCTTGATTCAAAGCCTTTCTAATTGATTCTTCATCAGCATTAGCCGTTACATAAGTTAAACCTAATGATATTAATACACTTAAGCTAATAATTTTTAACATTGTTTTCTCGTATTTTGTATGAGGGATATTGGGAAAGCAAGACAAATGCCTTAAATATTTCACTAGCAACTCTTTTGCTGGACTGCAGGAAGGCTTTAACTAATGAAATACTCGCTGAACATCTAAAAACATAGCGAGTGCCATTAAAGATAGCAACATGGATAATCCAATTTGCTGAAAGAAGCTTTGTATTTTTTCTGATACTGGACGACCTCTTATCGCTTCCAGAGCAAAAAACATCAAATGCCCTCCATCCAAAACAGGTACCGGCAATAAATTTAAAACACCTAAGCTAACACTTACTAAGGCCATAAATTTTATGAAATGCACTAAACCCATAGATGCAGATTGGCCAGCATATTGCGCAATACTAATAGGTCCACTTAAATTCTCTACAGAAGCCTTACCTACAAACATTCGACCCATCATTTTCAATGTCGATGATGCATAACTCCAAGTCATGTCTAAAGCAACAGGTATTGCATCTGATGGTGACAGCGAATATTCTACTGAAACAGATTTTACTAGACCTTCAGGAGCCAAAACGGATGCGCCAATTTTCCCTACCGCCTTCTCTTCGATAATAACTTCTTTTGGGGTAACTATAATTGGTAACTGGACGCCATCACGCTCAATGTTTAGATTGAGCGCAATATTAGGATGTGTTTTTACCATATCCACCCATTGCAGCCAATCTTCAATACTCACGTCATCAGCACTAATGATTAAATCCCCAGTTTGTAAGCCAGCCAATAATGCAGAACTATCAGGCAATATCTTGCCTATGACTGGCTTTAGTTTTGGAGACCATGGCTTAAAACCCAATCGCTCATATAAAATATCAGGATTTTTAGCATCACTAGCAGCAACCATTAACAATCTAACAACCTGTTGATCATCTATGGTTTTTACAAGAACTTTAATCGATTGCTCACCGTCTATGGCTGTAGCAATGATAGAACTCATGGCAAGCGACCAAGTCGGAGTCAGCTTATCATTAACGGAAATAATTTCATCACCTTCCACAAATCCAGCTGTAGCCGCTAATGTGGAAGTACTAACCGAGCCGAGCCTCGGTTTTATGCCGATCTCACCAATAACCAATACACTCCAAAACAAAACAATAGCCAGTATTAGATTAAAGATAGGACCTGCAGCAACTATGGCAACTCTAGCCCATACTGACTTTCGATTAAAGGCATAGGCCAAATCAGCATCGCTAACCTCACCTTCTCGCTCATCAACCATTTTGACATAGCCACCTAATGGGATGGCTGATAATACATACTCTGTCGTATTAGGATTTTTTTGATAAGACCACAGCACTTTACCGAAGCCTATAGAAAATCGTAATACCTTTACTCCTACCTTACGCGCTACCCAGAAATGGCCAAATTCATGAATTGAAACCAAGACCCCAATGGCAATAGCGAAATAAAACAGAGTATGTAAAAAATCCATTAGTGAGCTAACTCGACAATAATTTCTTTCGCAGCAATTCTGGCCTGATGATCAGCCTCTAAAATAATCTCTAAAGTAGATGCTGGTTTTACGACAAACTTTTCCATACTGCGCTCAATAATAACTGGAATATCAGTAAAGCGAACTTGTTCATTGAGAAAAGCTTCTACTGCGATTTCATTAGCCGCATTCAAAACAGTCGGCATGATGCCACCGCTATTAATAGCTTGATAAGCAAGACGTAAACAAGGAAATCGCTCCAAATCTGCTTCTTGAAAGTCCATGCGACGAACATCAAATATATTTAAAGGTTCAACACCAGAATCAAATCGATCAGGCCAAGCCATTGAATAAGCAATCGGTATACGCATATCGGGATTACCCATCTGCGCTAGCACCGTGCCATCGACATAATCAACCATCGAATGAATAACACTTTGGGGATGAATAACCACTTGTATTTGATCGGGCGTCATTGCAAATAAAATACAAGCTTCAATCATTTCTAAGCCTTTATTCATCATCGTTGCTGAATCGACCGAAATCTTTCTACCCATATCCCAATTTGGATGAGCAACCGCTTGTGCTGGCGTGACATCGACCAACTTCTCTAAAGGCATTTCACGAAATGGGCCACCTGAAGCAGTCAATAAAATGCGCCTAGCTTGTTTTGCTTGCATGCCTGATTGATATCCAGCAGGCATACATTGAAAAATCGCATTGTGCTCACTGTCGATAGGTAACAATTGAGCACCTGACTCAGCAACGGCTTGCATGAATATAGAGCCCGACATCACCAAGGCTTCTTTATTAGCTAATAAGATTGTTTTTCCTGCTTTGGCAGCAGCCAAACTTGGTAACAAGCCTGCTGCACCTACAATCGCCGCCATCACGGAATCAACATTATCTAAAGTCGCAACGACTTCCAATGATTTAGTGCCAGACAAAACCTTAATGTCAGAAATTGATGTCTGCTGTAATTTATTTGAAAATAGTTGTGCTTTAGTTTCATCGACGACGACTACAATTTCTGGATGATGAATTAAGCACTGCTCAAACAATAAATCAATATTGTTATTGGCTGTTAAAGCGACCACTTTATAAAGATGATTATGCCTTGCTGCAACATCTAAGGTGCTAACACCAATAGAGCCAGTAGCTCCTAGTATGCAGAGACCTTTCATTCAACTAACCTATATATAAAGTATATACAACCGTAGAAAAAAGGAGTTGCGGCTAGCAAGCTATCAATTCTATCTAAAACACCACCATGGCCAGGCAATATAGATCCGCTATCTTTTACTCCGCGCTGGCGCTTAACCACGCTAATAAACAAGTCACCATAAATTGATACCAATACTGTTAGTATCGATATTAATATAAAATCAGAAGCAATAAGCGGGTTAAATCCATATTGAAGATTGTATATATTCAAACATATCGCAGAAAGTAAAGCAGATACTAAAGCGCCATACATACCCGCAACAGTCTTTCCAGGACTAATCTCTGGAGCTAATTTTGTGACACCCCATTTTCTTCCAGAAAAATAAGCGGCAATATCTGCTACCCATATCAGTATAAAGAAATACATGGTCATTTCTGGACCATAAAAAGCTTTCAACCTAGATAAAAACATCCATCCAGATATGAGTACAAACCAACCTATCAATAATTTATATCGAGTTTTCAATTGAATATTGATAATGCCTGTTGGTGCATTTCTGATTAAAATCATCATCGTTAGCCAAAATAAGACTGGAGGTATTACCAGCCATTCTAAAGCACCGGAGTAATCTCTAATGTCTGGCCAATCAACAAGCTGAGCGACTAGCTCTAATATTTGCGTCCAAAAATGTATGCCTAACATTGGCAAAACTAAGGCTACTAAAAAAGCAACCTTCATAAGCATTGAGCTTACGTTTGCAAGATTAGTCCATTCCCAAGCTGCGACAAGAATGACTAAACCTATAGCCAAAGAGAAATACTCGATTGGCAATAAAAAGACTGCCAAGGCAATCAAGGTAGCAAGGATTGATGCTGTTATAATTCGCTTTATTAACATTGTTGTATGCTATTTTGATAAAGTTTATAGAGTGACGGATTTATTAAGAACTTGCTCACCGGTATGACCAAAGCGGCGTTGCCGACTTCTAAAGCTCTTGATTGCGTCTTCAAGGGAATTCTGGTCGAAATCCGGCCAGAGTGTTGTTGTAAAATATAATTCTGTATAGGCCAACTGCCATAACATAAAATTACTAACCCGCTGCTCGCCACCTGTTCTGATAAACAAATCTGGCTCAGGAAGATCAGCTGTTGATAAATACTGATTAATTAATTGCTCATTAATATCTTCTTTCTTTAGCTCACCTACAGCCATTTTTTCTTGCATTTGCAAAAAAGCCTGACATATATCCCAGTGACCACCGTAATTAGCAGCTACGACCAAAGTTAAAGCTTTATTATTCTGCGTTTGCGCTTCGCCTTCGGCCATTTTTTGCTGCAATTTCTCAGAAAATGCGGATCTATCACCTATAAAGCGTAATCGGATACTATTACGATCTAATTTATTGATTTCTCTTTGTAAAGTTGCCATAAATAACGACATCAACAAAGAGACTTCTGCTTCAGGTCTACGCCAATTTTCGCTACTAAAAGCAAATAAAGTTAAGACCTCAACATTATGTGTTGCGCAATACTCAACAATTTTACGTACAGCTTTAACCCCGGCTTGATGCCCAACCGTTCTTGGCATAAATCTTTTCTGAGCCCATCGACCATTACCATCCATAATGATAGCAATATGCCTAGGAACATTAGATTCCGAATCCATAGCGGTTAAATCATCATTAGCCATAGTTATCTCTGTTAAATTGATAAGAGATCGGCTTCTTTAGCTTCCAGTATCTTTTCTATATCTTTAACATACTGATCAGTTATTTTTTGTATTTTTTCTTCAGCACTACGTGCCTCATCCTCAGAAATTAATTTTTCTTTTAACGCTTCTTTTATTTCTGAATTAGCATCTCTACGGATATTTCTAACTGCAACTCGACCATTTTCGGCTTCATGCTTAACAACTTTAACTAAGTTACGTCTACGTTCTTCTGTTAATGCTGGCAATGGAATACGAATTGTCATGCCATTAGTCGCTGGGTTCAAACCTAAATCTGACTTCATGATAGCTTTTTCTATCGCTTGCACCATGCCTTTTTCCCAAGGCGTAATCGTTAAAGTACGTGCGTCTTCAACTGCAATATTAGCTACTTGAGATAAAGCTGAATCGGTACCGTAGTAAGAAACCATAATGTGCTCTAGCAAACTAGGATGAGCCCTACCTGTTCTAATTTTCGAAAACTCATGCTTTACAGCCTCGATACTTTTACCCATACGGGTTGCTGCATCTTGTTGAATATCATTAATCATCAATCTATTCCTCGTTCAATAAGAGAGCCTATTTCTGCACCCATCATTAATTTCATGACAGCGCCTTGCTCAAAAATATTCATCACTCGCATCGGCACATTATTATCACGACATAATACCAATGCTGTGGTATCCATAACATTTAGGCGCTGATCCAAGGCTTCATCATAAGTTAATCGTGGATAAAAAATGGCATCTTTAACTTTTTCAGGATCAGCCGAATAGACACCTTTAACTTTAGTGGCTTTTATCATTAAGTCAGCATTAATTTCAATAGCCCTTAGACTGGCTGCTGAATCGGTGGTAAAAAAAGGATTACCTGTACCCGCAGCAAAAATTACAACACGACCTTTTTCTAAATGCCTAACAGCTCTACGACAAATATAGTCTTCACAGACTTGATTAATTTTAAGCGCTGACATTACTCGCACTTGCTGTCCATGTGACTCTAAAGCATCCTGCATAGCCAAAGCATTAATAACAGTTGCCAACATGCCCATTTGATCACCGGTGACTCTATTTAAACCTTCAGCCGCTTTTTCAGCGCCGCGCAAAATATTACCACCACCGATTACTAAACCGACCTGTATTCCAATATCACATAATTCTTTAATTTCAGTGGCAAGACGCTTAACAATATCTGCATCAATACTTGCGCCTGTCTCCCCCACTAAAGCTTCACCGCTTAACTTAAGCAAAATTCTTTGGCAAATTGGTTTAGTCATAATATTTTCAGGGTCAGTTTTTAAATTGGGTTAAGCCGCAACTTAACCCAATAGCAATATATTCATAAACAGGCAATTTAATTAACCCATTTATGAACCGTCTTAATTACCTCTTACTTGTGCCATTACTTCTTCGGCAAAGTTTTCTTCTTTTTTCTCTATACCTTCGCCCACTTCAAATCGAACAAAACGAAGTGCATTATTACCCTTCGATGCTACTAATTGAGCGATAGTCATTTTGTCGTCTTTAATAAAAGCCTGACCTAACAAAGTGACTTCAGCCAAAAATTTGCTAACTCGTCCAGAGACCATTTTTTCAACGATATCAGCTGGCTTCCCTTTAATTTTTTCTTCTTGCTGCGCCAAGAAAATTTCTTTTTCTTTAGCAATAGTATCAGCAGAAACTTCATCTTCAGATACACATAAAGGTTTGCTAGCTGCAATGTGCATAGCAATATCTTTACCTAATTCTTGATCTGGTGTTGATAGTTCAACAATCACACCAATTTTACTGCCATGTAAATAACAGGCTGTACCACCTTCATTAGTTTTAAATCTGTCAAAACGTCTAACAGTGATGTTTTCGCCTAGCTTTGAAATCAAACCACGACGCATTTCATCTACACTGATACCATCTTCTAATGGCATAGCCAATAATTGCTCTTCAGTTTCAATATTTTCAGCATTCAATAAAGCAAGCGTTACGCTATTAACAAAACCAACAAAATCATCAGCCTTAGCAACGAAATCTGTTTCACAGTTAATATCAACTATCGCAACAGCTTTGCCATCTTCACTAACCTTAACGCCAATAATACCTTCAGCCGCTATACGACCTGATTTTTTATCAGCCTTGGCTAAACCAGATTTGCGCATATTCTCAATGGCTAACTCCATGTCGCCTTCAGCTTCAACTAAAGCTTTTTTACATTCCATCATACCGGAGGCCGTTCTTTCACGTAGCTCCTTTACCATTGCAGCACTAATATTAATACTCATTCTTGTGTTTCCTTAAATTATGTCGTCACTGTAAAAACGCCCCTATTAGGGGGCGCTTTTGGGCTTAATCTTAATCGTTCAATTCGCAGGGACACCTGCAAGCAAAAACAGAATTATTCTGCGGCTACCGCTTCTTCAACAAAATCATCAGCCTTTGCTGATAGACCTAAACTTGCTGATCTTGCATCAAGTACACCCGCACAAACGGTTTCACAATACAATTTAACAGCACGAATTGAATCGTCATTACCAGGAATGACATAATCAATTTTTTCAGGTGAGTTGTTAGAATCAACAATACCGACAACAGGAATACCTAATTTTTGAGCTTCACTAATAGCGTTCTTTTCATATCCAACATCTAATACGAAAATAACATCAGGAACGCCTTTCATATCCTTAATACCACCAAGACTCCTTTCTAGCTTTTCTAGTTCACGCTCCATACCTAACGCTTCTTTTTTACCAAAACGTTGATAAAGCGTGCCATCAGCTTTCATGGCTTCTAATTCTTTAAGACGATTAATTGATTTCTTAATCGTTTTAAAGTTGGTCATCATGCCGCCTAACCAGCGATGATTAACATAAGGCATACCACAAAGCGTTGCTTGTTCTGCAACCACTTTACGCGCTGACTTTTTAGTACCAACAAACAAAATAGTGCCTTTGTTTGCTGCCATTTGACCCAGATAATTCATAGCGTCATTAAATAAAGGAAGCGTTTTTTCCAAATCAATGATGTGGATTTTGTTACGAGCGCCGAATAAAAAAGGTGCCATTTTCGGATTCCAATAACGAGTTTGATGTCCAAAGTGAACACCCGCTTCTAACATTTGACGCATGGATACTGCTGCCATTTATATCTCCTAAAGTTTTAAAATCGGAATAATCATTCCGAGTTGGGTTACGCCTCCACTTACCCCGATTGATAACTAACTACGTTAATGAAGTCAGCACCCTACCAAACGTGACGATAAGCGTGAGTATTTGTTAAAAAATTTAACACGCCTTTATACCATAATTAACTTTTTACAACAAGCAAACCTCTGTTAAAATCACCCACCCGCTCAAGAATTAAGACAACCTTTAAATGACCTAAGCCTTTGTCATTATTAGTCTTAAATACTTAAGCCTCACTCTATTATTAACCTAAATCTTTATCATTAAATGAGTATCATTATTAAAACCGCCGTTGAAATTGAAAAAATGCGCGTCGCCGGAAAACTGGCTGCCGAAGTTTTGGAAATGATAGAACCTTTCGTAGTTCCCGGCGTCACTACCGATCAACTCGATAAACTTTGCCACGACTATATCGTTGATGTGCAACAAGCCATTCCCGCGCCACTTAATTATCATGGTTTTCCCAAATCTATTTGTACCTCGATAAATCATACCGTTTGCCACGGCATACCGTGCGATAAGAAACTAAAATCAGGCGACATTGTTAATATCGACATTACCGTCATTAAAGATGATTACCATGGCGACACCAGTAAAATGTTTTGCGTAGGCGAAGTGAGTCCCTACGCAAAACGCCTGATTAAAGTCACTCAAGAATCTATGTTCTTAGGTATAGATCAAGTTAAAGCAGGCGCCACCTTAGGTGACATAGGCCATGCTATACAACAACATGCGGAAAGCAATCGTTATTCTGTGGTCAGAGACTTTTGTGGGCACGGCATAGGCAAAAAATTCCATGAAGAACCGCAAGTTTTACATTATGGCAAAGCAGGCACCGGCATCAGCTTAGAAGCCGGCATGATCATCACTATTGAGCCCATGATTAATTTAGGCAAAAAAGACGTTAAAGTCTTAGCCGATGGCTGGACAGCCGTCACCAAAGACCGCAGCCTATCAGCACAATTTGAGCATACCCTGTTAGTCACAGAAAGCGGTTATGAAATTCTTACACTACGCCAAGAAGAGCGATAAATATTTTGAAAAACTATATTAATGTCAGCCTGTTCGAGCAAAAAGATAGCCTAAAGCAATTCAAACATCTATTAAAACAAAAAGATCTCGAATTAAAGCTCAAATTTGATCCCCAACAATCTGTTGCATCACTGCTTAAAGAAAAATCTGATTTTATTGATTTAATCTTAAACTGTTGCTGGCAGCACTTTCTAGGCGACCACGCGACACAACTAAGTTTGTGTGCGGTCGGCGGTTATGGGCGTCGAGAGCTATTCCCTCATTCTGACATTGATATTCTTATCCTGCTCGACTCTAGCGATACAGCACCCTATCAAGAAGCGCTCTCTAATCTATTCACCTTTCTTTGGGATATAGGCTTAAAACCCGGCTATAGCGTGCGCAGCATTGATGAATGTGTGAGCGCCGCACTAGAGGACCAAAGCATCATGACCAGTCTACTCGAAATCAGTCATATTGCTGGCCGGACTGAACTCTATGAAGCACTAAAACTGCGCATTACACCTAATAGGATATGGCCATCGGATCAGTTTTTTGCCGCTAAAATGGAAGAACAGCGTTTACGGCACACCAAATTTCATGACACCGCCTATAACCTAGAACCTAACATCAAAGAAGGTCCAGGTGGTTTGCGTGACATGCAATGCATCGCTTGGGTTTTTAAGCGCCATTACAATTCATCAACTCTCAAAGAACTTATTAAATACGACTTCTTACCCGAAGCTGAGTACAACGAACTTATCGCTGCTCGTGATATTCTTTGGCGAGTTCGTTATGCTCTTCACCTTTTGACCAATCGAGCTGAAGACCGACTCATTTTTGATTATCAAAGGGAAATTGCCAGGCAATTTGGCTTTATAGCTGAACAACCAAATCAAGATGTTGAACAGTTCATGCAGTTTTATTTTAAAACCTTACTCAGCATAGAACGACTCAATGAAATGTTACTACAACTATTTAATGAGCGCTTTATAACAAGTGACAAAGCCAATCAAACTACTATTATTAACGATGACTTTATCGCCATTAATGGCTATCTTCAAGCCACCAATCCTCAGTTATTTGAACAGCGCCCTCTAGCACTTTTAGAAGTTTTTTTAATTTTACAACTTAATCCTACCTTACAGGGTATTCGAGCGACCACTATACGTTTAATTCGAAAAAACCTCGCACTAATTGACGATAGCTTTAGAAGCAACAAATCAGCTAATCAGTTATTTATAGAGCTATTTCGAAGAACCCACGGCTTAACTCACGAACTACGACGCATGAATCGTTATGGCGTTCTAGCCGCATACCTACCCTGCTTCGCTAACATTATTGCTCGCATGCAATATGATTTATTTCATATTTATACAGTTGATGAGCACACCTTATTTGTTATCCGTAACTTACGACGTTTTTCATTAGAATCGCATAGCAATGAATTTCCATTTTGCACTAGCGTGTTTAAACTCATAGCCAAGCCAGAAATAGTTTACCTTGCTGCACTTTTTCATGACATTGCCAAAGGTCAAAATGGCGATCATTCAAAACTTGGCGAAGACATAGCCCGCAACTTCTGTCTACAACACGACCTTTCAAGTCATGATACTAATTTAATCGCTTGGCTAGTTAGCACTCATTTATTGATGTCAGTCACTGCTCAACGTAAAGATATTAGCGACCCTGACGTGATTCATGAATTTGCTCAAAAAGTCGGCAGTGTTGAGTACCTTAACCACCTCTATTTACTTACGGTAGCCGATATACGCGCCACCAACCCTGAGTTATGGAATGATTGGAAAGACTCCTTACTAAAAGAGCTGTATTTAGCCACTCATAGCGCCTTACGCCACGGCCTGCAAAACCCTAGTGCACTTGAAGATCGCTTATTAGAGAACAAACAAGAAGCGCATGAAAAGCTCAGCAAATTAGGCTTAAATAACGACCTCATTAACGATGCTTGGCAACACACCAATGATGATTATTTTTTAAGATATTCAGCAGATGAAATAGCCTGGCATACCATGGCTATAAGCTCAGCTAAAGCAGATGACTTACCTCTAGTTTTACTCAGCCCACAAACTCAGCATGGCAGTGCCGACGTATTTATTTACGCTGAAAATATTGGACCTATTTTCTCCATCAGTACCGCAACCCTTGATCAATTGGGACTAACCATACTTGATGCCCGAATTATGACCACGCAAAATAACTATGCACTGAATAGTTTTCAAGTCTTGGAACAATCTGGCGAACCTATCAATGAATCATGCAGAGCCTTACATATTTGCTCAGCACTTCGCCAGAACCTGATAGAAGGCGAGGTAAAAGGCCATATCAATATCCATCGCCAATCTAAATCTCGACAAGCCCAGCACTTCCCTATCGCAACCAACATTAAGTTTATTGCTGACCCCTTAAATCGCTATACTTTAATAGAACTTATTACCACCGATCATGCAGGACTGCTAGCCAAAATAGGCAGTGCTTTTATCAAACAGCAGGTCAATTTATTGAATGCAAAAATCACCACAATAGGCAGTCGCGCTGAAGATATGTTCTATATTACCGACCAACATTTACAAGCTATTACCGACCCAGAACAACAAGCTCAAATCCGAGAAGAAATATTAACTAGCTTGGCTGAAGATTGATGATTGCATCCAAAATCCTTAGTCGCATAGATCGAGTTAGCGCAGCGTAAGCCGACATTTTCAACCACCGGTGTTTTATACCCCGTCGGGTTACGCTATCGCTAACCCGACCTACATCTTAAAAATCGGTTCATTTCAATGCAATCGCGTAGATCGGGTTAGCGCAGCGTAAGCTGACATTTTCAACCACCGATGCTTTATACCACCCCGGGTTACGCTATCGCTAACTTGACCTACATCTTAAAAATCGGTTCATTTCAATGTAATCGCGTAGGTCGGGTTAGCACAGCGTAACCCGACATTTTTAATAGCTATTCATGGCCTATGCCTTCTAAATTTATAACGTCGTTACCCCAATCTGGAGGGTAAATACCAGCCACAACATAACGACTAAAACTGGAATATGGCCAAGCCATTGGCGATGAGACCAAACCATGCTTAACCGGATTGTAATGGATGTAATCGACATGACGGGCAAAATCATTTTCATCTCGCAATTGATGTTCCCAATAACGATGCTGCCAGAACGCTTGCTCATGCTTAGCTTTGCGAACTAGATTGGTAGCAGGGCGCAACTTAGGATCACAATGTTTACTAAACCAGGTTTTAATCAAGCGCCAGCGTGTAGCAAAATCTGCATCATTAGTGGGTAACGTCCAAATGCAATGCAAATGTTCGGGCATCACCACTATCGCATCTATTTCGAATGGCCTTGATTTTCGCACATGACGAAAAGCATCACGCAAAACATCAACTGCGTCAGAGTTTGCGAAGATTGGCTTTCTTGCCTGTGTAACCACGGTAAAAAAGAAACTGCCGCCAGGGGTGATCGCGCGTCGATATTGCATAGGCTAATGTGTATTACGAAATTGATTAATATACAAACACAAAATTGTGCGTCTCGATTACAGCGCTATTTTTGATCTGAAACCTCATGGAGAGGTAGTTCGAGTTAGCGCAGCGTAACTCGACATTTTCAACCACTGAGTTTTTATACCTCGTCGGGTTACGCTATCGCTAACCTGACCTACATCGGCATTCTGCTTAAAAACTTAACTAACCTAAAAAATCTTCCTGCAAACCAGGAATCCCAATATATTGTATATGCAAGGCATTGCTACCTTCTTCGTAAGGCAGTAATTTACCTTCTTTATGCCAGACTCTAAAAGCCAATGCGTACGATAAAACACGGATAGGATAATCCCTTGGCAAGCTCTGTAAATAAGGCTGAATAGTCACGAAATCGGTGGCGCCATATTGCTGCATAATAAAGCGTAAACCACCATTAGCCGGACCTATGTTATAAGCCAATAAGCCTAAGAATAAATCCCCTTTCATTTCAGCTAAATAATATTTAAGCGTGGCAGCCGCTAAAAAAGCATTATGACGATGATTATGTAAAGACATTTGATGTTCAGCCAAGCGCTTGCCGGCCTGTTCTACTACAACTTTAGGCACTTGAGTTATTTGAAATAAGCCATGCCCCCCATCACTGCTATTACGGGGTAAAAAAGAAGATTCAGTTGCCGCAACGCCCTGCAATAGGGCTGGATCAAGCCCGAACTCTGTTGCCGCTTCATTAATTACAGCATTATATTCTTGAGCACGTTGCACCATGGTTTGTAATTGTGTAGCGTCATAACGTCTATAAGCAGCATAAACTTGATGAGCAATAGTCACTTTAGCGGCTTCTTGCTTACCGCCTACTAAAGTTCGAAAGTGGGCATGTATCGGTGAAAATTGTTCTTGCATAGAATACCAACCTGTCCCTAGAGCCATGCTAATAGAGAGTATTGCTGGACATAATAATTGCTTGCTATACAACCATTTTCTAAATTGATACCAGCCTATCAATATACCGGCCATAGCGACTATTAGAGCCAAAACTCCGACAGCAAAAGGCAATAAATTGGCAAAGAAACTGGTGCCTGTAAATAAGCTAGCCGAATAGCCTAATAACATCATAATGACAAAAACAGCTGTCATAGCTAAACCTAGCAACTCAATAGCGATCAATAATAATCGATAAGACCATGAGATTGAGGGTTTAGGTTTAGGCTCTGGCTTCTTTTGAGCAGGTTTTTTAACTGCTTTCACTTTAGGCGCACTAACAACCTTGGCTTCGGTACTCTTAGGTGCTTTCGGTGTTAAGGGCTTATTCATTTAACTCTTATCCGACTCAGTGAGCAAACGGGCGACAGCGACTGCGGGCGCACAATCCGCTGCACTTAGCCCAGTTTGTATAACAGCATTAGGCAGTAAATCAATAAAATCAACATAAGGTCGACCTAATTGCTGAGCAAGCTCTTTAACTAAAAAACGCCCGACACCTGCGCCTATTAAAGGGTGTTGTTGATCAAGTTCATCGACTTGCAATCGATACAAACTCGCTTGCAATATTTTTTGTAACTGTTGTTCACGAATATTTTCTGCAAAGGCTATCCAGCGAGGCAACTCCTCTACAACAAAGTCACTGCCTAATAATCGTGATAAACGTTTAACACTGGCGATTAAGGTTTTCTCATTACCATCAGCGGTTTCAGTTTGATCATGAGCTTCAT
>Ga0007882_10000725_pt1 | contig 19370 bp, 17 predicted proteins | sample CryBogCBH12Aug01_FD_71195 | JGI IMG/M metagenome (GOLD analysis project Ga0007882, IMG submission 71195) | Freshwater microbial communities from Crystal Bog, Wisconsin, USA - CBH12Aug09.1 | ecosystem: Environmental > Aquatic > Freshwater > Lake | place: Crystal Bog, Wisconsin, USA | collected... | reverse complement strand
CGCTTTTGCCTTGGCTTTCCGCTTGCCGCCCTTGCCGGCGACGGGCATCCTGATTTTCAAGGCCATTCACGGCTCCCCTAAATTATGAGCATTGCATTAGTCACCGGCTCCGCCGGCTTGATCGGTTCGGAAACTTCCAAGCGTTTTCACGCCGAGGGCTACGACCTCGTCGGCGTGGACAACGATATGCGCGCGAAATTTTTCGGCGCGGAAGCCTCCACCGCCAGCACGCGCACCAAGCTGGAAAAATCCCTGAAAAACTATCGCCACGAAAACGTGGACATCCGCGACACCGACGCGGTGAATAAAGTTTTTGCCAAGCTCGGCGCGTCCGTCAAAGTCGTCGTCCACACCGCCGCGCAACCGTCGCACGACTGGGCCGCGCGCGAACCGCACACCGATTTCGGCGTGAACGCCGTCGGCACCTTGAATTTGCTCGAAGCCGCGCGGCAACATTGTCCCGAAGCCGTTTTCATTTTCACCAGCACCAATAAAGTTTACGGCGACACGCCGAACCGCCTGCCGTTGCGCGAGCTGGCCAAGCGCTGGGAAATTGATCCCGCACATCCGTATCACGACGGCATTGACGAAACGATGTCCATTGACCAGACGAAACATTCGCTCTTCGGTGCCAGCAAAGTTGCGGCGGATGTGCTCGTGCAGGAATACGGGCGTTATTTCGGCATGAAGACCGCGATTTTTCGCGGCGGCTGTCTCACCGGCCCGGCGCATGCGGGCACGGAGCTGCACGGCTTTCTCGCCTACCTGATGAAATGCACCGCCACCGGCCGCCCATATCGCGTGTTCGGCTACAAAGGCAAACAAGTCCGCGACAACATCCACAGCCACGACCTCGTCGAGGCGTTCTGGCAATTCACCCAAGCGCCGCGCGCCGGTGAAGTATATAACATGGGTGGCAGCCGCCACTCGAACTGCTCGATGCTCGAGGCCATTGATTTGTGCGAAGCCATCAGCGGCAAAAAACTCGACCACACCTACGTCGAAGACAACCGCATCGGCGACCACATCTGGTATATCAGCGACGTGCGGAAATTTCAGTCGCATTATCCGAACTGGAAATACCAATTTGATTTGAAGGCAATTTTGGAACAAATTCACGCTGCCGTGGTGGCCTAAATTTTCGCCACAGATAAACACAGATGAAACACAGATTCCCAATTTGAAATTATTTGTGTTTCATCTGTGTTTATCTGTGGCTAAAGAAAAATGAAAATTTTAATCACTGGCATCTGCGGATTCGTGGGCAGCACGCTCACACGGACGCTGCTGGAATCATCACCCGGTTTACAGATTATCGGCGTGGACAATTTCATCCGTCCCGGCAGCGAACTCAACCGCCGCGAACTCGCCCAGCTCGGCGTGAAAATCATCCACGCCGACGTCCGCAGCGCCACAGATTTTGAAACTTTGCCCGCCGCCGATTTCGTGATTGATGCCGCCGCCAATCCCAGCGTGCTCGCCGGCGTGGATGGCAAAACCAGTTCGCGACAACTGCTCGAACACAATCTCTGGGGCACGATCAACATTCTTGAATACTGCAAGACGCATCGCGCCGGGCTGATTTTGTTGAGCACCAGCCGCGTTTATTCCGTGCCGCCGCTCGCCGCGCTGCCGGTCGAGGTGCACCAAAAAGCATTCCAGCCAAAGCAAATTGAAAAATTGCCAAATGGGATTTCTGCGGCAGGTGTCAGTGAAAAGTTTTCCACCGCGCCGCCGATTTCACTTTACGGTTCCAGCAAACTCGCCAGCGAAGTCATCGCGCTCGAATACGCGGAGACATTTAACTTTCCCGTTTGGATCAATCGCTGCGGCGTGCTCGCGGGCGCCGGCCAATTTGGCAAAGCGGATCAGGGAATTTTTTCATTCTGGCTCAACGCGCATCTGCGCCGGCGTCCGCTGAAATACATCGGCTTCGATGGTGGCGGCCATCAGGTGCGCGACTGCCTGCATCCGCGCGACCTCGTGCCGGTGTTGCTCGCGCAAATGAGCAATGCTGACAAGGGTAAACCGCGCATCGCGAATTTCAGCGGCGGCGCAAAAAATTCCCTGTCACTCGCGCAACTCACGGACTGGTGTGACGCGCGGTTCGGTAAACACGCCGTCGCGAGCGAGGCCGCGCCGCGTCCGTTTGACATTCCATGGATGGTTTTGGATTCGTCGCTCGCGGAAAAAGCGTGGGACTGGTCGCCGAAAATCTTGTTACCGCAAGTCTTGGACGAAATCGCGAAACACGCGGAGCAAAATCCGCACTGGCTGGACGTTTCCAATTCCTGATGTGTTCCCTTCATTCCATCAGGTCCGTTTTTTTCCTCTCCGCCAACGGAGTTGGAGACGGAGGGCGGGGTGAGGTGGTTCTTTTCCCCTTCCGTCTCTCGCCTTTTCCTTTGTGTGGTTTATGGTTTTTTGCGGGCAGCTTTTGGTTGTTTAAAATCTGTGCCCATCTGTGTCCATCTGTGGCGCGCTTTCCGCTTTCCGCTTTCCGCTTTTCATTTTAGCCATGAACGCGCCCAATCCATCCGCGCCGTCGCTGACCTTATTTTCCGTGGTCATCCCCGCCCGCGACGAGGAGGAGTCGCTGCCCGCGACACTGGAGCATTTGCATTTGGAATTTTCGCTGAACCAGGTCCCACACGAAATCGTGGTCGTGGATGACGGCAGCCGGGATCAGACGTGGGCCGTGCTGCAAAAATTGAAGCAGAAAATCCCGACGCTGAACCCCATCCAAAACTCTGGCGACCACGGCTTCGGTCGGGCCATCACCTTTGGCTTGCGCCACTGCCACGGCGACGCGGTGGTCATCATGATGGCCGACGAATCCGACGACGCTCGCGATGCGGTGCGCTACTGGAAATTATTGAACGAGGGCTGGGACTGCGTGTTCGGCAGCCGTTTTATCAAGGGTGGCGGGACGATTGATTATCCGCAGTTCAAATTATTCGTAAACCGGCTGGCAAATTTTTTTATCCGCGTTATTTTTCAAATTCCGTTGAACGACACCACCAACGCGTTCAAGGCGTATCGCCGCACGGTCATTCAAGGCTGCGAACCGCTCATCGCGCCGCATTTTAATCTCACGGTGGAGCTGCCACTTAAGGCGGTCGTGCGCGGCTATTCGTGGACGGTGGTGCCGATTACTTGGCGCAACCGGCGCAACGGCGCGGCGAAATTAAAAATCAAGGAGATGGGCAGCCGCTATTTTTTCATCTGCGCCTACGTCTGGCTGGAGAAATTTTTCAGCCGGGGCGATTACCGCAAACCTTGATCCGGAAAAAACTGCGACGTTCGTATGAATCTTTACCAACATCTGTCGCGCGTGATGACTCGGGGGCGCGATTTTATCCCGCAGATTGATGGGCTGCGCTTTGTGGCCATCATCGGGGTTCTGGCCTTCCATACGCGCGCCATCACCTCCTACCATTACGGGATTAGCCTGGAAAGCCCGACTGGCGCGACCGGCTTGGTGAATGGCTTCTTTGGCTCCGGATATTTGGGGGTGGAGCTGTTTTTTGCCATCAGCGGATTTATTCTCGGCCTGCCGTTCGCCCGGCAACATCTCCATCGCGCGGAACCGGTCCGGCTGAAAGCCTATTACCTTCGCCGCCTCACCCGTCTCGAACCTCCTTATCTCATCCAGTTGGTGTTCGTGTTTTTGGTGACTTGGTTGTTTTTGCGGCATCAGCCCCGTCATGTGGAACTATACCAACAGCCCGACTGGCTGGCCCGGACTCTCCAGCATCTCGGCCTCAGCCTGTTTTACGTCAACGGCTTGGTGGCCCATGCCTATCCCTCGCCGAATATTGTCTTGTGGTCGCTGGAGATCGAGGTGCAATTCTACCTGTTGGCGCCACTGTTGGCGCGGGTCTTTTTGTTTCCCTCAGCCACCTGCCGGCGGCTCGCCCTTCTGGGTTTGATTTTGTTACCAGGTCTTTTGGCGCGGGTTATCTCTCTGCCGGCACTGTGGCAGTGGACTTTGCTGGACAAGTTGCCGTTCTTTATGGTTGGGTTTCTTTTGTGCGACCTTTATCTGGATGGTTGGGTGTCGGCTGGAAGGCGGAATCATTTTTGGGATTTGCTTTTTTTCACCGCCATCAGCTTGGTAGCCGGCTTGAATCATGGTCAGTGTCGCTATCTTTTCTTTTTGCTGCCTTGGTTGGCCCTCCTCGTTTGCGTGACCGCGTTTCGGGGTAAATTCATCAATTGGCTGCTGGGACACCCGTTTCTCACCACGGTGGGCGGTATGTGCTATACCATCTATATGTATCACTGGTTAATGATTTCCGGTTTGATTCGCCTGACCATTATTTTTTCCACGCATATTTTCTGGTTGGATTTGCTCATCCAGTTTTTCCTGTTGTCGGGGATAATCATCGCTATTTGCAGCGTGTTGTTTGCGCTGTTTGAACGACCGTTCATGCAACGGGACTGGCCCCGGAAGGTCTGGGGGCTGGTTACCGGCCAACGGTCAACGCGCTAGCTATAGCCGTTCCCATCAACTTTGGCACAAAGGCCGATCTGGTAGGGCTGACCTGCGGGTCAGCCAACCCGGTGTCGTTTGGTATAACCACGTTGGGGCAAAGGGCTAACTCCCAACTACTAATTCCTATCTCCTTAATGCCGTGGCGATAACCTCGCCGTAGATTTCCAGATGGCGTTGGGCGATGACGCGTGGATGATAGCGTTCGCGCATGGTGCTGGCAGCGGATGTCGGACGCGGACAACTCGCTGTGAGCCAGCGGGCGATGGCGGATTCCATACCGGTCCAATCTTGCGGGGTAAACAATTCCGCGCCGGCCACGGCGGTCGCGATCTCCACCACGCCGCCGGTAGCAGAACCGAAAAATTTCAGGTTGCGCGCCAGTCCTTCGGCCACCACCAATCCAAAAGCTTCTTCCGTCGGCACATGAATAAGTCCGCTAGCAGCGTCCATCGCGGCAATCAGTTGGTCGGCGGATAATTGGCCGAGATGGCGCGCGTAACCAGCTTTTTCCGCCAGCGCCAGTTCGCGCGCGAAGGCTGCGCCGTAGCCCGTCCGGTCTTCCCGGTGGCCGGCAAAGTGCAGTTCAAACTTCAAGCCCTGCCGCCACAGGTTGCCGACCAGCGCGAGCAATTTAACCGATTGTTTGCGCGGTTCAATGTTCCCGACGTTCAGCAAAACCGGCGCGCGTGGTGTTGCCGGCAAAGGCGTTTCAAAAAATTGCGGGCGCAAAGCGTTGGCGACGCGCCAAGTTTTTCTGCTGCCGGGCGCGACTAAATTTTCCGTGTAGGCGGAATTGCAAAAAACTCCGGCGGTGCCGCGCAAAGCCAGGCTTTCCAATCGCGCCGCCAGCCAGTAGTAAGTGCCGCAGTAAATTTCGGCCATCGCTCTCATGTTACCATGGATGGTCAGCACGTTGGGAAAACCAGACCACGTCGCCGCCAGCGCGCAGTATCGTTCCGTGCCTTGGCCGTGAACAATGTCGGGCTGGATTTTTTGGAGCTGGTGCCGGACAGAACGGATGCAGCCCAGATAGCCGCCACGCAGCCAGCCCCAGGCGGGCACAATTTCCGTGTGATAAAAAATATTGGCGGCGATTTTCTCCGGCGCGGCCACTGGGCGTTTGCCGCAGCATACCACATGGATTTCACATTCCGGCAGCGCCGCAAATCCCGCCAGCAACGCCGTGGGTGCCGGGCCAAACTGCGGTGCCGGCTCCGCGTGACGTTGAAATTCGTCCCGGTCATCCGGCACCACGAGCGCGATTTTCAAGGGGCGTTCCATGCAGAATTTTGTCCGGCAGTTTGCGGGTTTCCGGTTCCTGATGAAAGCACTTTTGCCCCTTCGTCACTGGCCGTTGCGACGCGACTTATACTTATGTTTCCGCCGATGAAATTCCCATTACGAAGTCAAAATCAATGCACTGGTCTCCCCGCGTCTGAAAGGTCTGTTTTTTAGAGATCAGCTCAGGTTTACGCAATACTAGAAACACATAGGAGGGTGCCAGCTTATGGAACCAATGCGGGCGGTGATACCGGTAATTCCAGCCGGTCAGCCGGCAGCAAAACTGATCCAACCCGGTCCAAAATCGGGAATTGTAAGTGTCGATTCCGCCGCGATCCCGCACATGGCGCAGAGGGGGGAATTCAAAATAAGTGTGCCGCACTAGTTCAAACCCGCTGCGCTGCCACATTTCATCCAGCAAATTTCGGGGAAAGCCGCGTTCACAGGGAACTAGCCCGGCCTTGCGGGACAGATGCCAGCCCCCCCCCAGCGTGGTGATGGGCTCCTTGATCAGGCAGATGCCACCGGCCATGCTCGCCGCGTGGGTTAGCGGGGCGGTGTTGGCACAGGATGCGGAATGGCAGCTGCGGGCGGTGAATGTGCTCTGGGGGGCCGCCGCCCTCCTGATGCTGCGCAAGGAGGCTTACCGCTCGGCGGCGCAATATGGTAAATCGGCCCTCGCCGAAAGCCGGGCGGTCTGGTGGCTGGCCAGCGCGTATCCCACCATTTTTTATGGCTTGGAGGTGGTCTTTTATCAGCCCGAGCCGGGCAAGGCGTTTCTGGCGTTTCTATCGGAGCAGGATATCCGCACGCTGCCGTTGCCGGCGGTCATCGTGGTGAACCGGCCCGATCTCAACGACCCCGCCGGCACCGTGCAAAAGATCATCGCCGAACAGCATTACGGGCTGGCCGCGCGCTATCAATCCTTCGCCCTCTGGGCCAACGCCTTCCCAGCCAGGGTGGAAGGGGAAAACGAGCGCGCCGGTCCCCGCCGCCGGGCTGTCATTTTTCTTGAGTGGCGGTCCCGTTGGCCTATGTTTGTCGGCATGCGTAGGCACCCCAAAAACCAATGGATTCAAAATGGCTTTTGGGCCGCCGGACTGATTTTTTTCACCCGGCATCAGGTGCCGCTGATTAGCCGGCTGTTCGCGCGTTTTTTGGGTTGTGATATAGCGCTGGCCCTGCCCACCACGGTGTTCCTCCCTCATCCCCAGGGGATCATTATCCATGATCGCGCACACATTGGCCGCGACGTCGTGATCGGGCACCAGGTGACACTCGGGGGCAAGGATTTTTCTCCGGCCGCCCCCCGGATAGACGATGGCGTTTATATCGGGGCCGGGGCCAAAATTCTCGGTGGGGTCACCATCGGTCGGGGCGCCACCGTCGGAGCCAACGCCGTGGTCACCCGGGATGTGCCCCCCGGCGCGGTGGTGGTCGGTGCCAACCGGATTCTCCCGTCTCCCAGCCTTTACGCATTGGAACCCGCTGCCTGACCGGTTTAGCCGGAACGATTCAGTCTGAATTCAACGCAAAGGCGCCAAGCGGCTAGGGCGTCAAGCCAATACCGTGATAAAACCAACCCGAGTCGCGCAAGACGACCACTCACCAAACGGTGATATAATCCGCCGGCAATGCGGTAGAACTTCGTTCTGCTTGTGGTTCGCATATTGATGGCTGCTTGGTTTTGGTCAGCCACTTTTTACATCTCAACGGCATGGTGCCGGCTAAGATCCCGTTTTTGTTTTTTTACCCTGGCGCTCTTGGCACCCTGGCGGCTCACCGGTGTTGCCTCTGCACCCATCTCCCAATTGCTATCTGCCAACTCCATTCGTGTCTTTGCGTCTTGACGGCTTGAATTGGTTTCCGATTTAATTTTTTTCCTTTGCTGACAAAATTTCCGCCATCAGGCAACGTGGGCGGGTTCGCTAACCAGATTTTCCACGTCATGAAAATTCTCTTCCATAGCCACACGCCATTTTTACTGGCTCATGGCGGGGCCCAGATCCAGATCGACCAAACTATGGCGGCTCTGCTGGCCGTCGGCGTTGAGACCGAACCCCTCCGCTGGTGGGATGATCAGCAGCGCGGCGATTTGATTCATTTCATGGGCGTGGCCCCGGTGGCTTACCTCCACCTCGCAAAATCCAAGGGCATTCCGGTGGTGATGACTGTCCTTTTCAGCTCCGCCTGCAACCGCCCGGCAACTCGGTTGCGTCAGCAGGGTTGGCTGGTGCGGACGTTGTTGCGACTGCCCTTTGGCGAAGGTGTCAAGCGGCAGTTGACCTGGCGTTCCTTCGGACTCTGTGCGGCCAATGTGGTTGGCTTGGAAGCTGAACGGCGCGTGTTGGAATTGGTCTATGGCATCCCGCGTCAAAAATCTCATGTCGTGCCGCTCGGTTTGGCCCCGGTCTTTCTCACAGCCAGTGCCAGTCGTCGTGATGGCGATTATCTTATCTGCGTTGGCACTATTACGCGCGTCAAAAACACCGTCGCGTTGGCGCGGCTCGCACACGCGGCGCAGGTGCCCATTCTTTTTGTCGGCAAACCCTACGCCGAAACCGATCCTTATTGGCACGAATTCAAAAGCTTGGTGGATGACCGCTGGGTGCGCCATCAACCGCATCTCGCCGAACCCGCCGCGATGGTGAGTTTGCTCCACGCCGCGCGCGGCGCCGTGGTGATGAGCGATTTTGAAAACTGGTGTCTCGCCGCCCACGAGGCGGCGGCGTGCGGCGTGCCCGTGCTGCTGCCGGATTTGAACTGGTCGCGGGAACGCTTCGGCAACCAGGCGCATTATTTTGACCGCGTCGGTTTCACGCCGCGCAATGTTGCAATCCTGAAAAACTTTTACGCCGCCGCGCCAACTTTACCCGCGCCGGCCATCCAGCTTTTCAGTTGGGCGGACACGGCGGCGGCGTTGAAAAAAGTTTACGAACGTGTGCTGAAAGCTTGAGCCATGCCGGTTCTCTCCAGTCATGCAGCCCCCGTCGTGGATTCGGAGCCAACCCGCCTGAATCGGTTCGATCAATGGTGCGTGCGGCGCGAAGTGTGGTTGGCCGTGGCCGGCATTGTTTTTTTCTTCCTGCTCAACCTTTCCATCGCGTCGCGTTCCCCTTTTGGCGGTTGGATGGATGAAACCTTTGAGGTGGATCCGGCCCTCAACTTGGCGACTGGAAAAGGTTGGACCAGCACCGCGTGGTTTTATCAAACCGACCGCGAATTCTGGGCGCAAAATTCCCCGCTATATCCGGCGGCACTCACCGGCTGGGTCCGTGTGTTCGGCGGCAGTATGGTGGCGACGCGCGCGTATTGTTATTTCTTGGGCGCGCTGGGAACATTTTTATTCTGGCTGGCGGCGTTGCGGTTGAAACTGCTCACGCCATCGCTCCGCCTCTTTTGGCTCGCGCTGCTGTCGCTCGAATACAGCACCAACTGGATGATGCGCAACCAGCGTTACGACGTCTGGATTTTTGTGGGGCTGGGCGTTGCGTTGCTGGGAACCAGTCTCGCGCGCCCGGCAGCTCGACACGGGCTGATTTTTCTGGGCTGTTTTCTCGGACCGCTCGCCGGTTTCATCAGTTTGCCCTATCTCGTCATGTTGGCTGGGCTGCTGACTTTGCTCGCTGGATTTTCCCGCTGGCAGGAATCGGTGACGGTTTTGTTGGGAGCTGGGTGCGGGCTGGTCGCCGTGCTGGCTTTTTACGCGTGGCATGGCCAGCTCGCAACGTTTCTGCACATGGTAAAAAATTTGAGCGCGGCGGGAGCAACGCCTTCGCCAGTGGAAAAGTTGCGGATTTTTTTGTATCCGGTGGACGATATTGGTTTGATTTTGCTGCTGATTGCCTTGCTGCTATTGACGATGGTTGGCCACCGAAACCGGACGGTGGCAGGTCGGTGCTGGCTGTGGCTGGGCTGGGGCATCGTTCTGGTGATGCCGTGCCTCATGCTGGCGCGCACCAAATTTCCCGTCCAATATTTCTACCTCGTCGTCATCCCGCTTTCGCTTTCGGTGCTGGCGTTACTCGTTGTTGACGCGCCGGTGCGCCGACCCCGGCTGGTTTCGGTGACGGTGATAATTTTACTGGGCATGGCCTGTCTCGGCGGGCTGCCGGCACGACTGTTCACCAGTCTCAAGGAATGGCAGCTTCGCGATCCTCGGCACCTCCACGATTTCGTCCATCGCTACCTCGGCCCGGACGACTGCGTGGTCGCCGACAGCAAATTTTATTTTGCCCTGCGCGGTCAGGTGCGATTCAGCGCCACGCCGCTTTATCTCTGGGTCATCCCGCCGGACGAAGCCGCGAAAATAAATGTCGTGCTGCTGTCCACCGCCGAATTTCCTGATGTGACCCGTGACACGTCAAAACTGGAGCGGCTCGGTGGCGGTTGGAAAAAAATCGCTATTTTTCCCACCGAGGAAATGCGGTCAAATTTTCCCAACTGGTCGCACGCCACGCCCGAATACATCCTTTACCGGAGATGATTGCCAATTCATCTTGGTTTGCGGATTTTCTTCACGAGATATTTTGCCAGATAGCGCCAGCCGCGCGTGGCTTTCTCGAAACACACATAATCGTAATCGCGCGCCAGTTTTTCCAAGTCGCGTTCCGTGGGAATTTTTCCGCCGCCGGGATCCGTGTCGAACCAGCGCCGCCAGCGCCGTTCCACAAACGCCACGCGTTCGGGATGATTATTTTTCAGGTAATGGCCGTAAGTTTCAAATTCGCTGAAGAGGTGGTAATCTTCGGTGGGCGGCAAGCTCCGCATAATCCGCCACGGCCACGGCTCCGCATTTTCCGCCGGCTGGCCGAGACTGGCGAGCATTTCGCGAGCGACGGACTTTTGCACGAGCATATGCTGGGCGATGCAGGAAAATTCCCGGTGCGGCTCGGCGTGAAACAGTCGCCGGTAGGTTTCAAAATAAGGCGCGTGAAATTCTTCCGCCTGCGTGAGCAGCATCCGGCCATCGGCATCAAAAAAATTTAATGGCCGCAGTGGAATCGTGTCCGCATCCCAAATCAGGTAGTAATCGTCTTCCGGCGCGGTGAAGGCGAATTGCAATTTTAGGAACTGCTGAAAATACCAGCCGGCATTTTTGGGAAAGTCAAAACGCGGCAACGCTTGCAACTCGCGGAGATTCATGCCGGGCAGAAAACCGTCTTCGGGAATGACTTCCACCGCCGCGCCCAGCCGGCGGCGGATGATTTCGCAATCTGCGTCCGGCGCGATCACCGTCAAATTTTTAAAAGGCAGATGCTGTCGCAGCCGGGGCAGCGCGAGTTCCAGCATCGGCAAATCATAAGTCCGGCAGGTGGTGACCACCTGGAGCTTTCGTTCAGGCGTGGCGAAATTATTCATGGAGCGGTGCGGCCAGCCAGCACTTCGCGATAAATTTCCAGATGGCGTTGGGCGACGACGCGCGGATGATAGCGTTCGCGCATCGTGTCGGCAGCGGATGTTGGGCGCGGACAGTTCGCGGCGAGCCAGCGGGCGATGGCGTTTTCCAAGCCGGTCCAATCTTGCGGGGGAAATAATTCCGCGCCGTCTACGCCGGTGGCAATGTCCACGACGCCGCCGGTGGCGGAGCCAAAAAATTTCAGGTTGCGCGCCAGCGCTTCCGCCGCGACCAGCCCGAACGATTCTTCCGTCGGCACATGCACCAGCGCCGCGACTTGATCAAAGGCCGCAATCAATTCCGTCGTGTTTTTGGTGCCCAGATATTTTATCCAATCACGGTTCGCGTTGACGAGTTGCAAAAATTCCGCGCCGTAGGCCTCCGTCACGTCGGCGGTGCCGATGAAATGCAACTCAAAATCCAGTCCGCGATTTTTTAACCCCATGGCTGAACGGATTAGTTCAACCTGTCGTTTGCGCGAGCAGACATGGCCGACATTGAGCAGCACTGGCCGACTGGGTTTGGCTGCGACGGCGGGCGGCTCAAAAAAATCCGCGCGCAACGGATTCGGCACGCGCCAGGTATTGGCCGTGCGCGGGCGGATGGAATTTTCCGTGTAGGCGGAATTGCACAGCACGCCGTCCGTGCGCCGCAGTGCAAAATTTTCCAGCCGTGCGGCGAGCCAGAAAAAACTTCCCGACCGCGACCGGAACAGCCGCGCCTGTTCCGCCATGATGCCGTGGATAGTGATGACGTTGGGAAAACCGGAACGCGCGGCGGCCAGCGCACATTCGCGTTCCGTGCCTTGGCCGTGGACGATGTCCGGCTGGATTTCGTTTAACTTATTTCGGACGGCGCGAACGCAGCCTTGGTAAAGCGTCCGCATCCAGCCGAGTTTCGGGACGTGCAGGGAGTGATAGCAGACATTGTCCACCCAGCGTTCCGGTTCTTGCACGGGCTGTTGCAGGCAGGAAATGTGGTGCACTTCCAATCCGGGCAATCCGGCCAGCCCCGCCAGCAGCGCAGCTTGCGGCGGCGGCGGAATGGTCTCGCCGAAATCGTAGCGTTTCAGCGGCTCGCGGCCATCGGAAGAAATCAAAGCAAGTTTCACGGCGAACGAAACAGCGGATCGTCCATCAGGGACAAACCGGAAACTTGAAACAACTGGTTTTTGTTCGCGGCTTTTTCACGGCGATATTGCCGCCACGCGGGCAAACCATGAATCGCCAATTCGCGCCAGAGGCTGGCCGAACTGGGCGCGCCGCGAAAGGCTTCCGTCGCCATTTGTTGATCGCCAGCTTTGAGAATTCCTTTGCGGCGCTGCACGGCGGCGGTCATCAGCCACCATCGGTAAAATTGCGTGCGCCGTTCCAGCCAGACGGTTTTGGCCAGTGGCGAAAAAAAGCTGGCGCTGTGCAGTGCGTGCAGCGGCGCGAGTTTGCGCTCCACGCGCCGGATGTCCTGCCGGTGTGGCGACACGCTGATGGATTCGCTGTGCCAGCGGTATTGGAACAGCGGTTCCGGATCCCATAGAAAATCGTGGCCGGTGGCGGCCAGCAAAATCCAGAGCGTCCAGTCCAGCGCCCAAACCCAGCGCGGACTGAAAAACGGTAGCACCTGACGCGTGATGTCCAGCCGCACCAAAGTGGACGGCCAGTTGAGGATGTCGTGCTGGAGCAGCACGCGCAGCATCCGTTCTGCCGGCAGGGCTTCAGGCAGACGACGGTTTAATTCCACCAGCGCGCATTGCGTGAAATCATCCTTGAAAGGCTGGCCGTTCGCGTCAATCCAATCCGTTGCGCCGTGGATCAAAACGGCTTCGGGATGCGCGGCGAGTTGGGCGACGCGTTTTTCGAGGAAGCGCGGTTGCATCAAGTCGTCCTGTCCCGGTGGACACCAAAATTGGCCGCGCGCCTGGTTCAGCAAAAAATAAATGTTGGCGTGCAGACCGCGATTGGGTTTCCAGTCGAGCAATTTGAACCGCGCGTCGCGCAGGAACGGCTGGAGCAATTCGACCGTGTTGTCTGTGGAACTGTCGTTGCCCAGCAGCACCTCAAAATCGCCGAAGGTCTGCGCCAAGATGGATTCGCACAACTGGGGCAGGTAGCGCGCTCCGTTGTAGCACGGCACCAGAATGCTGACGAGCGGGGTGGTCATGGTTGGCGGTTATGGCCGCACCCGACTGACAACGATGCGGAAAGGGCATGATGCGGATTGGCCTCATCCGGTCAAGTCATTTACACGTCAGCCTGGCAGGGCGGGGAGTAAAACGCGGCGTGCAGAAAAAACTATCTTTGCGGACATCCGCGAATTATCGTTCCCATTAGAAAAAAACACGGGTAACAGGTTGTTTACTCCTTGATCAAAATCGGGTGGCCAGATTGATACCGCCACTGATTTCAGTCGCGGTCGGATTATTGTCAAGATTGAGGCAAAGCCGGCCGCGGTGAAGCCTAGATGCAAATTTATGCCTGATGAGACCAAATGGAAGATGACCGCTGGCTACCAAAAAATAGCGGAAGCCAACCGGCAGTTCTATGCCCAGACGGCCGGCCTCTATGAAGCCACGGAAAATTGCATTCACGATCAAAGCCTTCAGACCGGCTTGGAGGCTGATTTGGACCGCATTCTCGCCCTGCTTGGCACCGCGCCGCAGTCCATTCGCGCGTTGGATGCCTGCGGGGGGTCGGGTAATATTTCGCTCAAACTATTACAGCGGGGGGTCGCGGTCACCCAGACCGACATCTCCCCCGAACTTCAACAAATCTTCCGCCAGAAATGCCAGGCGTCCGGTTTCCACCCGCAAATCATCTGTTCTGAAATCGGGAATTATCTGGCGAATGAAAGCCAGACCTTCCACCTAATCACCTTTTCCTCGGCACTGCATCACCTGGAAAACATTGAGGCCGTGCTGACCCTTGCTCATGACCGGCTGGCGCCAGGAGGCCTGCTTTATACCGTCTTTGATCCGACGCTGCAAAAATCGTTCAGCCGGTTGACCCGGGTGACGCTGCGGGTGGAATATTATCTCTTCAAATTCTTCTGCCAGACCGCTGATTTCCCCAAAGCCATCCGGCGGCGCATCCGGCGTATGCTGACCCGTGTCTCGCCGAACAACAAACTCTCCACGACCCTCAACAATGACACCATCGGGATGCTGGCGGAATATCATGTGGGCACCGGAATTGATGATCTGGCCCTGGTCACCCGCCTGCAGCAGACTGGCTATGAAGTCGTGTGGCATCATCGTTATGCCGAGGCGCGGTTCAAACTCACCCGCCGCATCTTGGCTTGGACCGGGGACGTGACGACCTTTAAGCTGCTCTTGCGCAAACCCGCCTCCCCTCGCAACTGAAATAAATCACCCTCAATTTAATCGGTAGGGACGGAGCGCTGCTGTAGAGTATCAAGACATCCCTACCACGAACTGTGTCAAGCTGTGCCCCTTTAAATCAACGCGGTGCAAAATCTTTGCCGGGCTTGAATCCCATTTGCCCGAACACCTGGCGGAATCGTTGTTCCCAAGTGTGGTCGCGGCGGCAGCGTTCGAAGCCGGCTTGCCCGATTTTCAAACAGGCTTCCGGTCGCCGGCGATAATGGGCATACAGTTCCACCACTTCGTCCAGATCGCGATAGCATAAAATTTCTCGGCCAATGTCAAATTGACCGGCCAATTCCCAATCGTAGGTGGTCAGGTAACAGCCGCCGGCACCCGGACATTCGAAGTCGCGGTTTTTGAGATTGGTGATGCGCCCGCCCGGCGTGTTGTAGCCGATACCCAAATTCAGTTGCGACTGCTGATAAATTTTCCAGCCATCCGCGACAAAGGCTTGTCCGCCCCAGCCCCCGCCAAAAACGCTGACGTCAATGCCCGTCCGCCGTAACTGGTCAACGACCAACTGCCGGTCCGGTTTCCAACTGCCGATGAAGGAAATGGGGATTTCAAAATCCGCCTTGGTCGGCAAGCGATGAATAACCGGATCATAATGATAACCCGTCGGCAGATACAGGCAGTTGAAACCGGCGGCGGCATACCCGTCCACCATCGCCTTCGCGTTGGTCAGGTTGCAATCGAAGTTGCCCGCCCAGTCGCAATAGCCGCCCGCTTCTCGGCGGAACACGCCGAAATGGTCGAAGGTGGTTTTGCAATCCAAGTTCAAACCGATTTTCGGACACGACCAGTTTGTCTTGATGAATTCAATCAGCTCTGCCGATTGCAGCGTGCTCCGCAGATAAACCAGCACGGCGTCGAACCGGATTTTTTTGAACGGAGCCAGTTCCGCCAGCACGCTTTCCGCCGGCAGCCGCTCGCCGCCGCCGTCCGCCAAAATGTGCGGGTGAACATCCACGAACGTGACCTCGCAAACGCGGGACAATTCCGGCAGCAGCTCGCGCTTTTCCCACATCCCGTCGGTGATGAATAAAATTTTCTCCAGCCGTTCGCCGGTGCTGATGACGCGCGGAGCATCCACCGGCACCGCCGATTGGCTGGCCACCAAAAGCCGTTGCGAATAAAGCGTGGCGACCTTGGCAACTTTTCGGTTCACCCAAAAACGAAACAGCCAGCCGCGCAGAAAAATCCGCGAGGCCAAGCTTCTCAAGTTGCCCATCAAGGCTTTCATAAAAATGCGGCGCGAGTTTTTTTCGCGCAAAGGCGTAAACCGTCGTAAAGTTTTTCGCGCGAACGAACCGCGTCGCATTCTGTCCGGGCGCAGCGCAAAATTTCCGCTCCGAATTGTTGCCAAGGATTTTCCAAAGCCAGCGCCGCAAGCACCCGCTGCTTCAAATTTTCCAAATCGGCGGACGCCACACATTCGCCCACTTGAAAAGTTTGCGCCAATTTGACCACGCCGCATTCGGGATGGCCCAACGTGAAGATCGGCAGCCCGGCGGCGAGGTAGCTCATGAATTTTGTGGGCAGGCTGAACCGATGGCGCGGATCGTCCTCGGCCAATGACATCGGGGCAAATCCCCAGGTGCATTCCCGCAGCGCGTGGGTGAAATGCGGTTCGGCCAGGTTGCCGCGCTCGTGCATCCACGCGGCGTCAAACCAAGCGCGGTCGCGATAGGAATGGGAGCTGAAAATTTCCAGCGACACCGGTTTGGAAAATTTCATGCGCACCGCGTCCAGCGCCTTGACGAACAGCACAAAAGTTTCTTCCGTGCTGATGGTGCCGGCATAGGCGATGCGGATTTGTTCGCCGGAATTATTGGTTTTGGTGGTCAGATAATTGAAATCTTCCGCCTCCAAGCCCGCGTGTAAAATCTGTGTGGCGGCGCGACCGGTGCGCGCCTGCAAGTCGTCGGCCATGAGCTGACAAATCGCGTCCCGCGTGGTTGCGCCCGCGTATAACTGCTCCGCCTGATGCGCCAGCCGATGCGCGCGCGCCGCGCCGTAACCGGCGACGGAGCCTTGGTTGTCCATGTAATCATGGACGGAAACGTGATAGCCGACCGGCGTATGCGCCAGCGCGCGCGCCAGCGGCGAAATCGCCCAGCCATGTGGAATCACCCAGATCGCTTCCGGTTTGAGCGTGGCCACCGTCTGGCGAAAATGCCGTGCTGCCCACGGCGTCCAGACATTTTCCAGCAGCCAGGATTTTTGCCGGCGATAGCGCCGTTGCGGATAAAGTTTGCGCGGAATGCGCGCCACTGCGTGCGCAGATACTTGCTGGCCGAAACGCTTGTCGCCATCCGGCGTGCAGCTCCACCAGAATAATTTATCCACCGGCCAGCCCTTCAGCATCTGGCGGACAATGGCGCCGCCGCCGCCCGAGGCGTTCGGCGGAAATTCAGTCGCGACCAGCAGGCGTGGAAATTCTTGCGTCATTCAGTTGATTTTGGGACTCAGCAATGGAACCGACCGGTTATTTGTTTTCAATTATCCGGTATCAACCGAATGTCGTGTTATTGCGAACGTAATTGCTTCCTTCATTATTCATCCCTTTTTGGATGAAAACCATGTTGTGATAGAAATGCATGGAAACAATGTGTTTGTCGTAATAAGACGGGGCATAGCCCGGCCGTATAAATTCCTCGTGGTTCAATCCATCCACCAGATTTTTGAACAGGCACATGCTGGTGGGCGCTTGCAGCAGATTATCGCTGCTGCCGCCGAAATCAGGCCAATATGAGGTCTGCGTATCTTCCACCACATAAATCCCGTTGTCCGCCAGGAGCGGGAAAAGCACCTGAAATGTTTTTAAAACATGGCCGTTGATGTGGCTGCCGTCATCAATGATAATTTCAGGGTGGCCAATTTCCTGAATGAGTTGGCCGAGAAATTTTTCATCGGATTGGTCGCCGCGAAAGGTGCGGATGCGGCGTTCGTTGTGTGGGCTTTTGTCGTAAAAATCCACGCCGGCGATTTTCCCCTTGGAAAAATACCGCCGCCACATCCGCAATGAACCGCCGCCAGCCTCGGGGACTTCTCGCCCGCCGATGCCAATTTCCAGCAGCGTAATCTTTTTATTGCGCAAATGTTGAAAGTGATGCGCATAGTGCTGCACATATCGGTGTTCCCCCAATTTATCCGTGCCATAAATCGTGGCCAGTCGGATAAGGTCTCTGCTGAAGAAAAATCCCGCCGGCTCTTTTAGATATTTTCTTATCGAGGCGCGCCGCTGGGCCGAAAGGCGGCCTTTCAATCTTTCTTTGATGCGCTCTAAACCATCCATTTTAGCTGTCATAAAATTTATCTTTCAAAGGCGCGATTCGTGTTTGCCATCAGGGTTAAAAATTAAGCGCGGGGGGCTTGTCTGGTCAATGCGGTAGGCAGGTGATTTCACGCGGGAAGCTTGCCATGCCGTCCGGAGACGGGCAATTTGATTTGTCTGTGCCTTCTACGCTTTTCTGCGACCGCTTAATCCGTGTTCCTTCGTGAAATTCGTGTCACGTTTCCACTTTCCGCTTTTCGACTTTCGCTTTTATTTTTTCGCCGTTCGTGTGTTTCGTGTATTTCGCGGTTAATAATCAGTTTCCCATTTTGTGCTTTTTGCCTTTTTGTGGCAGAGATGTTTTGTTTCCGCTTTCCGCTTTTTAGCTTTTATTTTGGGGCCAACTCCCGTTGCGCGCGCAGCTTGCCTTTTTCCTCGGCCAGTTGGAGACGCCGCTGGACGCGGTTTTTGCCGGCGGCGAGCCACAGGAAATTTTTCAGAAAAATCCGCGCGGCGGCAAAACGCGGTAGCCGGGGCGAAACGTCTGGTTGCTGGATTGCCTGCATCACCACGCCGCTATAACCAAATCCGGCATGAATCCCTTCGAGATATTCCAACGTGACGCGCCGCGCCGGGATGAGATGCGTCAATTCCAATTCGGGAAAACGCCCCGCACCCAAGCCCAGATCAAAACCGCACAAGGCCATGTCCGTATCTTCGCCGCCGCCCAGCGCCTGACCGCTGCGACCCAGGGACTGCCGCAGCAGATCTTTCAGCACCAGTTCGCGATAATGCCGGGCTTGCGTCTGACGCACCACCATGCCCGCACCCATCGGTGTGGCGGCGGAAGATGTGCGCAGCTTGGCCCAGACAGCCACCGTGATTTTTTCGATGACCAGCCCGCCGAGCCACGGGCGAAGTTCCGCCGCTGGTTCCACTTCAAATTCCGGCAGGCAACTACCGCTCCACGCGCCCAGCCACGGATGTTCTACGCCGATTTTCAAGGTCGCTTCCAAATAATCCGCGCGCAGCACGTTGTCATCGTCCACGAACACCAGCAGTTTGCCCTGTGCGGCGGCGATGCCGCAGAGTCGGGCGTGGGTGAGGCCGGTTTTTTCCTCGCGCAAATGCCGCGCGTGCGGCTGCCAGGATAAATCAATCCGTCCGGCCAGCGGTTCCTTGGAGGCATTGTCCACCAGCAGCAGTTCCCAATCCGCCAGCGGCAACGTCTGCGCGCGCAACGCCTCCAGCACGCGTGGCAAATAATCCGCGCGCGGATTGTGGGTGCAGATGATGACGGAAATTTTCATGGCGCGGATAAAAACCGGTTCTGAAATTTTGGACAAGTCCCGCCGGCTTGTCACTCCTACATTAAAAAACAAAATTGAAATTCGGAAAGTGGAAACTGAAAACCGGACTCAAAACCTTGGCCGCAAAAAACCACCGAAGCCGCAAAACTTAAAGATCTGAACCATTGGCCCGAAAAAATTCGCGTTGGTTTCCACTTTCCCTTTGCGCCTTCGTGCCTTGGTTGTTC
>Ga0007882_10000719_pt1 | contig 19462 bp, 18 predicted proteins | sample CryBogCBH12Aug01_FD_71195 | JGI IMG/M metagenome (GOLD analysis project Ga0007882, IMG submission 71195) | Freshwater microbial communities from Crystal Bog, Wisconsin, USA - CBH12Aug09.1 | ecosystem: Environmental > Aquatic > Freshwater > Lake | place: Crystal Bog, Wisconsin, USA | collected... | reverse complement strand
AAGGCGAAGCGCCCCAGTCCGAAGAAAAGAAAAAGGACGACGGCGTGATTGACGCGGAAGTGGTGGATGAGAAGAAGAAGTAAGCGGAAATGAATCCGGCACAGACAATCTCGAGCACGTTGGCGAAGGACGGCATGGCCGTCGCGCCAGCGTCTTGGAGTGCGGCGGTCCTCCGCCGCTTTTCCCGCGCCGGGTGGAAAGCGGCGGAGGACCGCCGCACTCCAAAACCTCGCGGATTTTCGGACGCGGCTATCAACATGGGCGGGGCAAATGAATCCCAAGGGGATTCCGGCCCAAAGCCCAGGGTTGGCCCGCAACGCGGGACTACCCTGGGTCACCGCCCCCCATTTTCTCCCAACCCCAACGGGGTTGTGGCGAATGGGCGCACCGGACGGACGCAATCCCGTTGGGATTGTCAGGATTTAGTGCGATTGGCCCATCCAAGCAAGCTGAAGGCTTGCCATCATCCAGCCCAGGGTAAGGCCGCAGGCCGCCACCCTGGGTTGAAGGAGCAATGGGTCGCAACCCTGAAAGGGTTGCATCAAATCCTCGCGCCCCTTCAGGGCGCGGCAAACATGGTGGGCGATTACCCAGGGTATCGCTTCGCTCAACCCTGGGCTAAATGCTGGCAACCCTTCAGGTTGCAGCCGACGGCACACGGCCTGCGTGTGGAGAGAAACTGAAAACACTTTTCCCCCCGCGAGTGCGGATCGGGAGTTAATTAGCAGACAAACAAACAAACAAACAAACTAGTATGGCACTGAACATCAAACCTCTCGGCGACCGGATCCTCGTGGAACCCGTCGAAGAGAAAGAAGTCAAAAAGGGCGGCATCATCATTCCTGACACCGCCAAAGAAAAGCCGCAAGAAGGCATCGTCGTCGCGCTCGGCACGGGCAAGACCGATGACTCCGGCAAGAAAATCGCCTTCGAAGTCAAGAAGGGCGACCGCGTGCTCGTCTCCAAATACGGCGGCACCGAAATCAAGGTGGACGGCAAGGAATACAAGATTTTCAACTCTGACGATCTCGTTGCCATCCTCGAATAATTTAACCAACCCCATTTAACACTCACAACTGAACTAATATTATGGCAGCTAAACAAATTCTGTTTGACGAAGCCGCCCGCCAGGCCATCCTGCGCGGCGTTTCCAAGCTCTCCAAGGCCGTCGTCGCCACCCTCGGACCGAAAGGCCGCAATGTGGTCATCGACAAGAAATTCGGCTCCCCCACGGTCACCAAGGACGGTGTCACCGTGGCCAAGGAAATCGAACTGGAAGACCCGTTTGAAAACATCGGCGCCCAGATGGTGAAGGAAGTCGCGAGCAAGACCAGCGACATCGCCGGCGACGGCACCACCACGGCGACCGTGCTGGCCGAAGCGATTTATCGCGAAGGCCTGAAGTTCGTCACCGCCGGGGCGAACCCCATCGGCATCCAACGCGGCATCAACAAGGCCGTGGAAGCCGCCGTGGAACAGCTCGGCAAGATCGCCAAGAAGGTCAAGGACAAGGAAGAAATCAAGCAGGTCGCCGCCGTCTCCGCGAACTGGGATTTCGACATTGCCGACAAGATCGCCGACGCCATGGACAAAGTGGGCAAGGACGGCACCATCACCGTGGAAGAAGCCAAGTCCATCGAAACCACGCTCGACGTGGTCGAAGGCATGCAGTTCGACAAGGGCTATCTCTCCCCGTATTTCGTGACCAGCGCCGACACCATGGAAGCCAAGCTGGATGACGCGTACATCCTGATTTTCGAGAAGAAGATCAGCAACCTGAAGGACCTGCTCCCGCTGCTCGAAAAAGCCGCGCGCGCCGGCAAGCCCTTCCTGATCATCGCCGAAGAAGTCGAAGGCGAAGCCCTCGCGACCCTCGTCGTGAACAAGCTCCGTGGCACCATCAATGTGTGCGCCGTCAAGGCCCCCGGCTTCGGCGACCGCCGCAAAGCCATGATGGAAGACATTGCCGTCCTCACTGGTGGCAAATTCATCACCGAAGACCTCGGCATCAAGCTGGAAACGGTTGAGCTGGCCGACCTCGGCCGCGCCAAGACCGTGATCGTGGACAAGGAAAACACCACCATTGTCGAAGGCAATGGCAAGAACACCGACATCCAGGGCCGCGTGAACCAGATCCGCCGCCAGATTGAGGAAACCACCTCGGACTACGACCGCGAAAAACTGCAGGAACGCCTGGCGAAGCTCGCCGGTGGCGTGGCCGTCATCAACGTCGGCGCCGCGACCGAAAGCGAAATGAAGGAAAAGAAGATGCGCGTGGAAGACGCGCTGCACGCGACCCGCGCCGCCGTCGAAGAAGGCATCGTGGCCGGTGGCGGTGTGGCCCTCATCCGCACCATCGCAGCCATTGAAACGGTCAAGGGCTTGAACGAAGACGAAACCATCGGTATCGGCATCGTCAAGCGCGCCGTGGAAGCTCCGCTCCGCGCGCTCGCCGCCAACGCTGGCGAAGAAGGCAGCGTGATCGTGGACAAGGTCAAGAAGAGCAAGGGCAACGAAGGCTACAACGTCGCCACCGGCGAATATGTGGACCTCGTGAAGGCCGGCATCGTTGACCCGAAGAAAGTCACCCGCAGTGCGCTCCAGAACGCGGCGTCCATCGCCGGTCTGCTGCTCACCACCGAGGCGGTCATCACCGACCTGCCCGAGAAAGAAAAGCCGGCGCCCATGGGCGGCGGTCATGGCGGCCCCGAAATGGGCGGCTATTGATTAATTCTGGCCGGGAGCAATCCCGCCGAAACTAGAGGAACCGAACGACGCGGCCGGGAGTCATCCCGGCCGCGTTTGTTTTGGCGGCGAACGGCCGATTCGTCCTCAACTCAATAAATTGAATGGGGAGCGCGCCCGCCCCGGGCGCAGTTTTCCGCGCCCTCGCGGAAAACCCGCGCGCACCGAAATCTCCCGGATATTTCCACCCGCTCGCCCGTAAAGGCAGACTCCACTGACCGGTTCCGGGGAGTGGCACATAGCCACGATTTCCACCACGCAGGCTTGCCACGGGGGGGAATGAATTCGGATAATTGCGGCGGAGCTTCATGAACAAACGCGCCATCATCAAAAAAATCATCGCCCGGCTGACCGAAGAGCTGGAGGTCTGCCTGCGTGCCGCGCAATTCGCCCGGGCCGAGGCCACGCACGAGCAGAACAAGGCGGAGAACAAATACGACACCCGCGGGCTGGAGGCCTCCTACCTCGCGCGCGGCCAGTCCAAGCAGGCGGTGGAACTGGCGGCGGCCATTGCCGAGTTTGACCAGCTCAGCGGCAAGGCTTGGCCGGCGGACGCGGCCATCGGGATCGGCGCGCTGGTGGAATTGGAACTTGACCGCGAGCGGCTTTATTACTTCATCGGCTCCCGGGCCGGCGGCACCGAGGTGTTGCACGACCGGAAAGAAATTCTGGTCATCACCCCGCAATCCCCGCTCGGTGCCCAGCTCGCCGGCAAAAAGGCGGGCGATCGCCCCGTCCTCAACTTTGGTGGTTCCAAGCAGACCGGCTGGATTGTGGCCGTCACGTAGCCGCCTACTGGCGGCGCCACCAACTGGTCATCCGTTTCGGCTCATTGTTTTCCTTGGGCGACTGGTATTGCTGCACCAGCAACTGGCTGCGCGCGGCGGTCAGCGCCATGATAAATTCATCATAGTTCATGAACCGGTCGGCGGGATTTTTGGCCAGCGAGCGCGCCAGGGCATCGCTGGTGGCCTGCGAAATTTCCGGCACCACCAAATTGGGCGGCGTCAGCGGGGTGTTGACCTGGGCCATGACCACTTCCTCCGGCGTGGGGGCGTCAAAGGGCACATGGCCGGTGACGGCGTGATACAGGGTGGCGCCCAAGCTATACATGTCCGAGGAAAAGGTCTCCGGCTCGCGCTTGATTTTTTCCGGCGCCACATAGAAGGGCGTGCCCCAAACCATGTCCGCGGATTCGGAATCGTCGTCCGCCTTGCGGGCGAGGCCGAAATCCACCAGCTTCGGCTCGTGGTCGGAGTTGAAGAGGATGTTGCCGGGCTTGATGTCGCGGTGCAGCAAATCGTGCTTGAGCGCCATATCGAGGGCGGAGGCGATCTTGATGCCCACATCCAGCACGTCCAGTTCGGGCACGAGGCGCAGCTTTTCAATGCGGGCGTCCAGGCTGCCGTTGTCCGCCAGTTCCATCACCAAGTAGCGTTCGCCTTCCCACTCGTCAAACGTGTAGATGTGAATGATGTTGGTGTGGTTCAGCCCGGCGCAGGCGCGGGCCTCGCGGTAAAAGCTTTCGAGCGCCAGGGGGTCGTCCACCAGCTCCTTTTTCATGAGCTTCACGGCCACCAGCCGTTCCAGCATGATGTCCCAGGCGCGATACACGATGCCCATGCCGCCGGAGGCAACCTTGCTGCGCAGCTCGAATTGCCGCAACATCATGGGCATCATCAGGACATGGCCGCAGGAACACTGGTGGGTGGCCAACGGCGGCAAATCGCCGGGTATGAACGTGCGCTTGTGGCATCCCGGGCACGTCACCATCTTGAGAGGCTTGCTGGCTTCGCTCATTTGAGTAATTCCAATCTAGCACTCCCCGGCAATCCGACAAGTCCCGAACGCAAACGATTTTTGGCGGGAGTTCACCGCGTCGAAACCGGACGCGTTGACCTCGTTCCAAATTCTGGCTTCAGACTTGCCTTTTAGAAACCTTGTCTGTAAGCCGGTGTGGCCGCTGATTGACCTGCCGCCGCAGGGTGTAGGGCGAATTTGGACTGCGGCGGCAAGCGTAGCGCGACGCCGCTTTTTTACGCGCGAATCAAATGGTGTCTCTGGCCAAAACCGCTTGGCGGACGCTGCTTGGCAAACTGGGAGTCTATGGATTGGCGAGTGGGAAAGCGGCGTCGCCGCTCCGCTTTGCCGCCGCAGTCCAAATAGCCGTCCGCCCAGCTACGCGCAAGGTTTCTACAGGGCAGCTTCAGACTTCCAACTTCGGTTTTCAGGTTGAACGTCTGGCCCACGGGACGGTCTGATAATACGTTAGCAGCCGGCAGCGGCCGGGAAAACAGATTGACAAGGTGGCGCGAATGGTGTTTCTTGGAGGTGGACATGAACACCACGTTCACCAAACAACTGAAGACGATTGCGCCGGTCACGGGCTATTCCGCCCGTTGGCAGCATATGTCTATTTGTTTTGGCAGCGTGGGAGTGAAGTCTTGATGCTTATTTAACCAAGGATTTTTCAAACCCGCGATTGCCAAGGCAGTCGCGGGTTTTGTGTTTTAACCGACAATGCAACCAACCAAGAAAGAACCAAACAAATGAATGAGAAGAACAAAATAACGGCTGAATTCAGGCCCGAGCTGCGCTTTGAGGTGCGGCCCGTGGCGGCCGCCCCGTTTCGGGCGGTGCACGAGGACGAGTTCGAGCGGCTGAAGAGTCGGCTGTTGAGCGAAAAGCTGTTCGCCAACTCGAATCCGGCCCTGAACGCGCCCGTGCGCCGGGCCGCCAACGAAGCCGCCGCGCTGGCGTGGGTGTCGTTTTACCCGCTGCTGGTGTTCCCGGTGCTGTTCGAGGAAAAGGTCCGGGTGGCCATCCGGCAAGCCGGTCGGCAAACCCGCATTCTCGCCGCCAGCCGCGAGCTGGCCACCGTATGAACCTGCGTCCGACCCATGAATCCCGGGGCGGCCGCTGGCACGGGCGAAAGGCTGACTTTCGTCCGCGCCAGCGGCTGTCCCCGATTGGCGTGGGAAATCAATTGGTTCGCTGCCGAGGCGGCCAGACTGTTGACCGCTTCATGCCGCTTTTTGGGTGGGCAGATTTTGAAAATAGCCCAGTCATTTATGACTGGGTTCACGGTTCGGCAGTGTCTCAAGTCCCGGCAGGGACGAAAGAACTGTTCTGCCGTCCCTGGCGGGACTTGGAAAATTGGATGGCGATGTTCCCAGCCATGAATGGCTGGGCTATTATCGGGCAGTCTCAACCAGGTTTTAGCCGCGCGCCGATCGGGCGCGCTTACAAGACGAGTGATTACTGCTGCGGATAGACCAGCACGCGGTCGTGCACGAGCACGAGAAGGTCGTTCTTGCCGTCGCCGGTCACGTCTGCCACCACGGCTTCGCGCGGTTCGGGCAGACTGTTGACCACGTTGCGGAAGGTGTGTTGCTCGAACACCTGCCAGCGGTCGCCGGGCACCAGTTTGCGGTGAGTGTCAAACAGCACCAAATCCAGGTAATTCTTGGCTGTTTCCATGAACACGAGTTGTTTCCGCCCGCTGCCATTGAGGTCGCCGGCCACGAGGTCGTTCAGGTAGCCGTCCTTGATGGGGGTGTCGTAGTCATCCAGCTTGGTCACCTGCCAGACATCGCCCGCCAGCGGCAGCCAGGCCACACAGCTTTGGCCGGTGAAGGCCACGGCCGGGGCGCCAAGGTTGGCGCTGGTGATGCCGGAGAAGCCGGTGAAGGGCAGGTCCAGATTCTTGACCACCTGCCACACGCCGGCGGCATCGCGTTCGCACAGGGTCAACTGCTTGTGCTCGGCGTCAAAGAGGAACAGCGACGGTACGGCATTGTGGCCGTTGGGGACGACGGCGGCGGCGGTGATGCGCGAGTCGCTGGCCGAGCCGTTAATCTGATCTTTCACGCGGAACACCCATTGCGGACCGTTGGTGGAACCTTCCACCGGCGGCGCAGGTTCCAGCACCACGGCGCGCAGGAAATTTTTCTGAGGTAGGAGCAGCTCGGTCTTGCCGTCGCCGTCCACATCCGCTGCGGCCAGCCAGGGCTGCTCCAGGACGCCGCCCGGCGGGTCCACATCCTTTTCATCAAACGTCCCGTTTTTCTTTTGCAGCAGCAGCTTGATTTTTTCGTAGGGGATGAGCAGCACCAGGTCGGGCAGGCCGTCTTGGTTCACGTCCTGGATGGCCATGGAGACGGGGTTGGACTTGAAGCTGTCGCTTAACTTTTGCCGGGTGGTCCGGCCGTCCGCCGCGCGGGTGACGAGGAAGCGCGCGCCGTCCTTGTCCACAATCACGGCCAGCACGGGCTTGCCGCCGCGCTTGAGCGGGCCGACCGCCATGGCCAGCGGTTTGCCGCCCAAGGGCAATGGCGTCGGGAACGGCAGGCGGCCGTTGGCGTCGAAGCCGGTGGTGGCCACGGAATTTTCATCGCGGCTCAGCAGGAAGATTTCCGGGTGGCCGTCACTGTTCCAGTCGGCGGCCGCAATCTGGGAGATGCCGGCCAGGCTGGGAAATTTGCGGGGCGGGGCGAGCGTGCCATCGGTGGACTGCAGATAGATGGAGATCTGCCCGCTTTCCGGCTCGGCCACGACCAGGTCGGTGCGGCCATCGCCGTTCACATCCGCCCAGAGCACCCCGCGCGGGGCGGCCTCGGCCTTGTTCAGCGGCAGGATTTGCAACTGGCCCTGGCGGAAGGTGCCGGACAGCGGTTCGGCCGCACGGCGAGTGAATTGGGACACCTCGGCGCGGCCGGTGGCCTGCACGATGGAGATTAGGTAATTCGTCCGGTCCCCCGCCAGATTATCCAGCCAGAAGGAGCGGATGTCCGGAGACTTGAAATAAATTTCCGGGCCGAGCTGGCCGCTGTCACCCTGCCGGCGGAGCCGGAACGGGGCGGGGCTGTCGAAATCCACAAAGACCAGGTCGTTGCGGCCATCGCCATCCACATCGCAAATCTGCACCCCCCGGGGCGTGCCGGAAAAGGAGACTTTCTCCGGCTCGGTCAGGGTGTGATCCGCCCGCTGGGCCAGGAAATAATACGCGCCGTTGTCGCCCAGCAGCACGATGTCTGGCAGGCCGTCGCCGTTCAAATCCCCGACGGCGAGGGCGTTCGGATTAATCTGGCCGTCGTCGAGATGCCAGCGCTTGGGTTCGCTCCAGCCATTGGTGCCGAGGTTGTAGCGGACGATGAGATCCTTCGCGTCGCCAAAATAAATCAGGTCGGGCCGGCCATCGCCGTTGATGTCCGTCACGGCGAGCGCTGCCACGTGCTCGTCCGTGGGGAGCGAATCAATGCGGAAGCGGGAATCCGGGGGCAGTTCGTTGAGTTCTAGCTTGCGGGCGGAGGCGGTCTCGGTGCGGTTGGTCTTGCCGGTGAGATTGTAGAGGAGGTTAATCTTCGAGTGCAGGTTGTTGGCCACAATCATGTCGTTCAGCCCGTCGCCGTCCAGGTCGGCGACATGGAGCAGGGACACCTGCGGATCAATGGGGAAAACCTCCGGGCCACTAAAGCCAAAAGGGCTGGTGGCGGCCACGGCCACTTGGCCACAGAGCGCGACGGCGGGCAGCAACATCATGAATCGCTTCATGCTGCGCAAACTGCCAACAAAAGGACCGGATGGCGAGACTATTCAGCCGGGCGCATCTCCAGAATTTAGGGGCGGTGTCACGCCGTGCCCGGCTTTGCAACCGGCATTGATTTTGTGGACAGGTCTTAATTTGAAATTTGCGAAGCGCGGCTGAAGACTCGGCCAGGGCGGCGGCCAGGGCGATCGCCCCAGCCTCGCTCGGTCAGCCTGGGTCACTGCCGATTTTGCTCCCCCCGTTGACGCCCCGCTACTTCGGGCGTAGAATGGGGACAATAATGATTGCCCGCACCGCTCCCGCCAATGCCACCGCGCCCCCGTTCCGGGTCGGCGATGAACGTCTCATCAAGCTCACCGCCAACGCGGCGCAGAAGGTGTCCTCGCTCCTCACCCGCCAGGGCCGCCCCAACGGCGTCCTCCGCGTGGCCGTGGTCGGCGGCGGCTGCTCCGGTCTCCAATACAAGATGGATTTGCAGGATGCCCCCGCCAGCCGCGACATCCTCGTGGAAAGCGGCGGCGTACGCGTGGTCGTGGACCCCAAGAGCGCCCTCTACGTGACCGGCAGCGAATTGGATTTCATCGGCGCACTGGACGGCGGGTTCAAGGTCAAAAACCCGAACGCCGCCACCAGTTGCTCCTGCGGCGAAAGCTTCAGCGCCTAAGCTGGCATGACGGATTACTTCGCGCTGCTGGATGAACCGCGCCGTCCTTGGCTGGAGCCAGCGGACATCCGCCAAAAATTCCTCGCCCGTTCCGGCGGCCTGCATCCAGACAAAATCCATGGCGCCAGTGACGCGGACAAGGCCGCTGCCGCCGCCGCCTTCGCCGAACTCAACGCCGCCCAGCTCTGCCTCGCCGACCCCAAGGCCCGCCTGCGGCATCTGCTGGAACTGGAACGCGGCGCCAAGCCCGCCGATATCCAGCAGATTCCCGCCGCGCTGGCCGGCCTCTTTATCGAAGTCTCGACCGCGTGCCGCAGCGTTGATACCTTGCTCGCAGAAAAGGCCGCCACCACCTCGCCGCTCCTGCTCGTCGGCTGCTTCGAGCGTTGTCAGGCGTGGTTGGAGACGCTGGACGCCCTCCAGCTCCGATTGCAAGAATTTGACCGTCAGCTCGCCGACCAACTCAAGGCGCTGGATGCCCGGTGGCAGGCTGCCGATGCCGCCGGTCACGCCGCCCGGTTGGCGGAGGCCGAGGAACTTTACCGGTTATTCGGCTATTTTAACCGCTGGAACCGCCAGCTCACGGAACGCAAACTGTTATTAATGACATGAAAACCCTCTGGCTCCCCCTCCTGCTGGCCCTGGCCGGCCTCCTCCCTGCTATCAGCACGCGCGGCGCGTCCGAACCCTGGCAGGATGCCCTCGCTGCCATGCCACTAACCAATAACCCCACCCTGCTCTCCCGCACCAACACTGTCGCCGTGCTGCTCGGTGCCTTCCAGCCCAATGCCACCGTCAAGGGGCTGGTGCTCATGCCGGGCGCGACCGACGAACTCTTTTTCTTCCGCCGGGTGAATGTGCCATTCCATTGCGCCGCGCCGACACTGCTGGATGCCGTGACGGCCCTGACCAACCACACCTTCATCACCGCCACCTTCGTCCCGCCCTTTCTGGTGCTGCACACGACTGAGGATTTTCTGGACGGCTTTGCGCAGGTGAAAAGCCCGCGGGCCGAGGCCCGGCTGAAAGGCCGGACGGTCGCGGAACGGTTAGAGTTCATTGACTGTGAATGGGATACTCTCCAGCCCGTGCTGGCAGCCCATGAGCGGGTGAACATCGAGCCAGGCGTTGGCCTGGCGAGCAGCTGGCACTTTTACCGGCACACGTTTGTCGGCTGCAATCTGACCCAATGGGAACTGCTGGAAGCCGTCGCCCTCGCGGGCAAAACCCGGTTCACCCTCGGCTATTGGACCGCCACCTACGCCGGTGACCGCCGCCACGGCCCCATCCCCGCCCCGGACACCATCCACATGGCGGAATAATCTGCCGCCGTGAGGCTGCGGAAACCACACCGTTGGTAGGGCCAACCTGCCGGTTGGCCACCACCGCGATGGTCTTGGCCGCACGCTGCCGATTAACCATCGGTGCTCCCCTTGCCCACCCCACCAAGCAAATATCAGCGGCCCGGGCGCAACCTGAGGCACAGCGTTAGGACGGGGTATTTATCAACAGCACACCGAAACGACCAACTCCACGGCGAGCAGAGCCAGCGTCCAGCCCGACAAGCTTAAACTCATCCGGTCACGTCGCCGTTGATTTCGCTGCCACAAAAACCGGGCGGGAAAATGCGCGGTGAACAGCGTACCCAGACCAATGCCAACCGTGGCGAGCATAACGAACCACTGGGCATCGCTCATGGATTCGCCCGCAAACCTCGGGTCAGTGTGATGCTTCACCACGGCCACCAGCAAATAGATGCCCAGCAGGATCATCCCAGCAAACCACGCCACGGCCAGGATGAAGACAATCAACGACCCCTCTTTTGCCCGGGACGGCGCTGGGAATTTTGGATTCGGCGGCATGATGATTGCGGGTTTAGTTTGAATGACCAGCAGGTTGATTGGAAGATTGATTCTTCGCAGCCAGCCGCTTGAGACCGGTCTGGGCTTTTGGATTCGCGGAGTCTGCTTTGACGGCCATTTTATAGCATGACTCGGCTTGCCTTAACTCGTCCGCATGGCCATTGGTGGCAAATCGTTGCTCGGAGGCTTGCGCGAGTCGGACATACCGGTTCGCCATGAATTCCAGCGCGGATTTTGCGGACTTAACGATCTCATCCATTTTGGATTCTGCGTTCACCGCATTGGATTCCGGCCGCATCGCCCGCTGATAAAATTCCAGGGCGACCTGGTCATCCGCCTGGATTTGCATGGCATCGCGCAGATTACGGTTGATGCGACCCAGAAAATTCACGGAGAATCCGCCCCGGCTGCCCGGAGCATTCAAATGCGGGTCATCCAAGAGGCCGTCATGCAGGCAGGCCCATTCGAGCGCCATCCCCGCAATGCCGGCCCGCGCCCCCTGCTCCATCCAATACGCTTCCGCTTGCGGATTGGCGGACTGCCCCAACCCGCCGAGATAATAGTAGTTAGCCAGCGACTGCATTGCCTTCAAGTCGCCGTGATTTGCCCGATAGACGGTGATGGTGTGTTTCGGCTCCGGACTTGTTTCGTAGAAGACCCAGCCCAGCGGCGAGAGCGTAAGCACCGACAGCAGGAGACTCGACCAGCGCGCCGGCTCGCGCCGAATGAGGCTCAGGAAGGCCAGTCCCCCAGCTGCAGCACCCAGCAAGATTGCCGGCAAGATGCCGAAACCGAGAAAAAACATGCCAACGGCCTCACCGTTATTGGGAAACAAGCATTTGGCGGCCAGCAGAGCCAGAACCAGCAAGACCAAAGCGAGCACCACGCACCACCATCCACATTGGCCCAGTTTGCTGCCTTTGGCCGCCCGCTCGCTCAAATCGGCAGCCGCGGCGGGAGGCTCGGCTGGCGGACGTTTATTCGCGACCCTGGTTTGCCAGAAATAAACCGCCAGCATGACCGTCAGAATCAGCCCATGCGGCAATAGTAACCCAATGATGCCAAGGAGAATCAAGCCGGCGCCTTTCAGCGGGCGGTTGATTTTCAACAAGGAATCTTCGCGGCGGGCCTTGGCCTTCCGCCAAAACCCCCAGCCCAATAATCCGAAGAGCAGTGAAAACAAAAGGCCAATCAATAAGGAGTAGCCCATCTGCCCCTGTTGCTGGCCACAAACTGGAGCCAGACAGATTGCCTCCCAGATCAGGCCGAAAACCGAACCGGCGGCGAGAATGAAACAGAGGCTGGCTGTATATTTTAGGGTATTGGCATTCATGGCGGTGCGATTCATTGATGGTGGGAATTGAGCATGGCTCAACGTTTTTTGACCGGGCAATCATCAAGGCGGCACGTATCAGACCGCCCGGTCCGTTTTCTTGCCGCCATTACCGCCGTCTTTGTCTCCCAAAGTTTTGGCCACGCTCATGGTGGTGGCGGAGGCAAAAATCAATACTCCCAGCGACAACTCCCCCTTCCATAAAAACTCCCGGTCACTGTGGAGCCAGATCAAGACGAAGGCCAGCAAGGTGGCCAGCACAATGCTGACAATGCAGACGGTAAAACAAATTTTGTTCAGTTTTTGAATGTTCATGTTGGTGATTTGGTTTGGATTGTCATTCACGAACGCCACCTTAGCGAAACCCCGGCCAAGGTGTTAATTGATAAAACTGGATGAAGATTGATTCAATCAATGCGTGATTCCAACCAGCCACCAACCGGCCCTGGTTCCATTCCAGATTTATCCGGCCGCTACCCGTCTCCCGATTGGCTGTCTCCCGATTGGCTTGCCCCCGCCGCCGCCTTTCGCTATTGTCTTTCCCTTCGATTCTATTTTATGGCATTTCTCAACGACAACTATCTGAAGCTCAAAGCTGGCTACCTGTTCCCGGAAATCGGTCGCCGCGTGAAAGCCTTTTGCGAGGCCAATCCCGAAGCCGCCAAGCGCCTCATCCGCTGCGGCATCGGCGACGTGACCGAACCGCTCCCCCCCGCCGTCATCACCGCCCTGCACCGGGCCGTGGATGAAATGGCCGTACGCGAAACTTTCAAGGGCTACGGCCCCGAGCAGGGCTACGACTGGCTGCGCACCGCCATCGCGCAAAATGACTACCGCGACCATGGCCTCGAAGTGGCCGATGACGAAATTTTCGTGAGCGACGGTTCCAAGTGCGACACCGGCAACATCCTCGACATCCTTGGCTCCAAGAACAAGATTGCCATCAGCGACCCCGTCTATCCCGTCTATGTGGATACCAACGTGATGGCCGGCCACACCGGGGAGGCGAATGCCGCCGGGGCCTATGCCAAACTCGTTTACCTCCCCTGCCGGCCAGCCAACGGGTTCATTCCCGAGCCACCCAAGAAGCACGTGGACGTCATCTATCTCTGTTCGCCCAACAACCCCACCGGGGCGGCCGCCACGCGCGAACAACTGGAAGCCTGGGTCAAGTATGCGCAGGCCCACCAGTCGGTCATCCTCTTTGATGCGGCCTACGAGGCTTACATCACCGAACCGGGACTGCCGCATTCGATTTATGAGATTCCCGGCGCGCGCGATGTAGCGATTGAGTTCCGGAGCTGCTCGAAAAACGGCGGGTTTACCGGCGTTCGCTGCGCCTACACAGTCGTGCCCAAGACACTGATGGCCCGAACCAAAACCGGCGAAATCCAGCCGCTGCATCCGCTGTGGAATCGGCGTTCGACCACGAAGTTCAACGGCGTAAGCTACATCGTCCAGCGGGCGGCTGAGGCGCTCTACTCGGCGGAAGGTAAGGCACAGGTGCGCGCGCTCATCGAACATTATCTCGGGAATGCGCAGGTTTTGCGGGCGGGGGCCAAAAAGGCCGGGCTGAAAGTGTTTGGCGGCATCAACGCACCGTATATCTGGGTACGTACGCCCAAGGGCATCACCAGCTGGCAGGCGTTTGACCGGGTGTTGGGTGAGGCGAACGTGGTCATCACCCCCGGCAGCGGCTTCGGCTCCAAGGGTGAGGGTTTCTTCCGCATCAGCGCCTTCAACAGCCGCGCCAACGCCGAGGAAGTTTCACGCCGATTGCAGGCCTTGTCTTGGTGACTTCCCGCTTGATTTGAAAATGAAAAAGGGGACGGATGAAAATCCGTCCCCTTGCTGTTTGGGAGAATGGGAGCCGCGCGAGACGGCGGTATTACTTTTCCACCCCGGCGGGCTTGCGGGAAGACTTCCGGGAGGATTTACCGGATGACTTTCCGGACGGCTTCTCATCGTGGCCATACTTGCCGTAGCTGTAGCCGTAATATTCGTAATAGTAGTAGCCCTGCCCCTTGCGGCGGCGGGGCATGAGGTTCAAGACCACCCCGGCTAAGGGGGCGTTGATTTCCTGCAGCCATTGGATGGTCTTGGCCACCGCCTTGCGGGCGGTTTTGCAGCCGTCCACCATGACAATGACGGTGCTGACATCATTGGCCACCAACAGCACGTCCTTGACCGGGTGCAACGGGGAGGTATCTATGACCACCCGGTCATATTCCTTCAGGGCCCGCTCGAGGATTTGCTTGTAGCCCCCCTGGGACATGATTTCCGAAGGATTGGGCATCAGGGCACCTGCCGCCACCCAGTATAGGTTGGGGACACGGGGATGGGTTTGGATGACCTCGTCCAGTTTCATTTTACCCAGCAGCACTTCGGACATGCCGGGGATGTGCCGGGTCTGGCCGGTAAAGAAATCCTCCACCCGGGGACGGCGCAAATCAAAGTCGAACACAATGGTTCGTAGGCCCTGCAGGGCCAGGCTGCCGGCGAAATTGCAGGAAACAAAAGATTTCCCTTCCTTGGGGAAGGAGCTGGTGAACAGGAAACTCCGCCGTTCTTTGTCCTTTTCCTTGCCCATCATGGTAAGGCTGGCGCGCAGGGTGCGGAATAGTTCCACCTCGGCGGAATGCGCCTCGCCGCTGGCCACCACCAAGTTTTTGTGAAAATCCAGATGGTCAAATTCCAGGCGCGGGATGGCCCCGAGCACGGGCACTTGCAGATACTCCTCAGCAGCGTCCACGGTGCGCAGGGCGGAGTTAAACTTGTCCATGGCCAGCACCAGAAACACTCCAGCCCCCAAACCGAACACCACGGCGGCCGCCATGGTCAGGAAGACCTTGGGCGAGGAGGGTTTGTCCGACGGATAGGCGGCCTCCACCATGGAAATGTTCACCGGTGCCAGTTCCGAATTGACGGAGGTTTCCTTGAGCCGCCCCAGGACGGAGTCAAACATGGCCTGATCCGAGGCCACTTCGCGGGCCAGCAAATTGTAATGGATGGCTTTCTGGCTCAAATCCAAGCTCTTCGTCTGCACCTGGGCCAGTTCTTTTTCCAAACCCTCCTGGGTTTTCCGGGCATTCTCATACGGCAGGCGGAACGATTCCTGGATGCGACTGCGAATGGCCAACACCGCATCTTGAAGCTGCTTCTTCAATCCGTCGAGCGTGTTGACGGCGAGAATATACTTGGGGTTCTTTTCGCGGTAGAGCTGTTTCAGTTGCAGCATGTCCGCCTGTTTTTGCGCTACGGCGGTCTGGAGCAATTGCACCTGCGGGTCGGAGGAAATCTGCGTGTAGGCCAGCAGTTCGTCCACATTGGTTCCCATCTTCAGCGACTCATCGTAAGCCGCCTTGAGCTGGATCATCTGCGCCTGGGCCACGGTCAACTGCCGTTTGTACTCCTGGATTTCCTCCAGCTGGGAATTGCCCGCCGAGTTGTCCATGCTCTGTAGTTCCACGGTGCCGACTTTTTCCCGGTAATCCTGCAGCGCCTGTTCGGAACTCTGCAGCTTTTTGACCAGGCGATTGTATTCGGCCTGGAAAAACTCGGTCTGGCTGTGACCGGTGGTGGACTTGATATTGAAATCCTGAGTCAGATAGCACTCCACCATCAGGTTGGCCAGTTTGGCAGCTTGGACGGGATCTCGGTCCCTAACCGTGATATCAATCAGCCGGGTGTTGCGGCGGAGCTTGGCCTTGATCCGGTTTTCCATGGTCGCCACCAACTTGATGGCGTCCAAAGCGGTCAGGTTGGTTCCGGCGGCATTGATACCCACGGCGGCACTGGCCAGATTGGAAACCGCAGCGGGGTTGAGTGCCGCATTGGTACCGCCCGCCGAAGCCGCACGGGCTAGGACTGCGTTGGTCAATTCGGCCGCATAATCTTCGGAACCGGCCTCGTCCGACTGCGGCGTAAATGAGATGAGGTTGACGATGTTGGAGGGGATGATGCCGGCTTGGTTCAGCACCATGACCACTAGGGGACGGCTTTGAAATTTCTCAACGATGGTGTTCAACAATTCCTGGCCGTGCTGCTCATCGTTCAAGTTCTGATTGGGCCGGATGGTGCTCAAATCCTGCTGCTCCACCTGAACCGTGGCGGTCGCCTCATAAAGCCGGGGGGACAGGGTGAGATGAATGGCGGCCAAAACCACGACTACCAGCAAAACGGCACCGATTAGCCAGAGTTTTTCCAGGATGACAAACCAAAACCGCAGCAAGTCCTTGGCGATGTCGCCGGCGGCCAGCGTGTCGGGATAACTGCCAGGGTAGCTGCCCGGGTAATTCGGTTCCTTGGGCTCATTAGGTTCCAAATTCTGAGAATTATTGTTAGCCATGTAAAATGTTTATGAATGTGAGAATTATGACCGGCTAGGCAGCAGCCATAATTCGATTTTAAAAGACCCGTTCTTCCACGGTGACGGTGTCGTCGGGCAGCAACTGAAACGGTTTGTTGTTTTTATCCCGGGCCATCGCATCGGCATCCAGATGAAAGACCTTCAACTCGCCGTTCACATTGCGCTGGAGAGTGATTTTGGAGGGAGCGGCCAGCCGCGTGTACCCCCCGGCCATGGCCAATCCCTCGAGCAGGTTGAGCGATTCATTGGGAGGAAACTCATAGGAACCCGGGCGCTGGACCTGACCCAAAACCGTGAACCGGAGCACGGCCATTTGATCCACTTGGATGGTCACCTTGGGATTGACCAGATAATCCTTGTCATACAGGTCGCGGATTTTTGCCGTAGCCTGCTCCAGCGTCAAACCCGCCAACTTAACCGGTCCAATGAGCGGCAATGCCACCATGCCCCGGTCATCCAGCGTCACCTTGGTGGCCAGATCCGGTTCCTGATAGACGGTTACTTCCAAGACATCGTTGGGCTGCAAGTGGCGTGACCCCATAAGGATGTTCGTCTGGGACAAACCCGCTTGGTAGGAGGCATTATTGGTTTGACCAGCACCATCGGCCAGCGCCTTCCCAATATTCAGCCAGCCTCCCAAAATCACCAAAATGAGAAACCCAACCCCCCGGATGTTCGCATTCAGCAAACGCAGATTATACATATATGCAATTGACGTTTTTACTATAGATTTAATCAGGGATTTTGCAAGGTTAAACTCCGGGCTGTCCGGTCGGAAAACCCGTCAACGCTTCGAAAATACGCTGAGCAAACTGCACAACATGGTGAACAACACCAAGATGGATTCAATTTGAAAGGGAAAATCCACACAGGAATGAAGCAGGCAGCCGCCCAAGGCCACCCAAACCAGGGCAATGAACGACATCCGCACCCTGATGCCGCCGTCAAAGCGGCACCGTATCAGAATGAGGCCAAAGGGCAGCAGGGCAATCCCCAACCCGACCCAACCCAAGGTGATGACCGCCTCGAGCCAGTCGTTGTGAGCTTGAGCCCACCAAGGATCCTGATAACTGTATCGATAAAATTGATAAAGGGAAGAAAACGTGCCCCCGCCCGTTCCAAAGGGCTGGTTGTCCAAGGCCATCTGCCACTCGGGAATATATAAGTTAAGCCGATCTAGATAACCGGCCTGCAACTGGTCAAACCGGGTCATCAAACCATCCCATTCCAGGGCCGCCCCCACCCCCAAAACCAGCAAAATGGCCAGCAAAATTCGCAACCAATCCCAACGGGAGCTTTTTCGCAGGGCGAGCCAAACAATGCCGCCGGCAAAAACGAGGTTTAACAGCAACACCGCCGCGCCAGCCCGGGATAGGGAAACCAGCGGGCAGACCGCCATCAATGCCAAGCCGCCCAGCAACGCCTTTCCCCGATGGCGACGCCAGCCGGAAACATCCGCCCGGCGGGAATATTTATGTAGATAGAGCCAAAAGGCCAAGCCCACCGGCCACAGCAGGTTGAAGTATTGGGCCCCATTCGCATGGTAGGCATACGGGCCGAACTGGGTGCTGACCTGCTTGTTAATCTGCGGCTCCACCAGCCACAACAGCTTGTTCTCACCGGCAAAGTGTTGTATCAGGCTCACCCCCGCCAGCACCGTGCCATTGACAACCAGCACCCAGAACCAGCGCTGAAGCCGGCCCGGCAGGCGCGCCCGGCGGGTGCGCGCCTCCAGCCACCAATCCCGCAGGCCCCAAAAATATCCGGCCAGCGCCAAATATTGCCAGAAAAAGTCCCAACTACGCTGGGCATCATAGCTGTGTGGCAGCCAAGTGAGACAGGGACGGTAGGTGAAATGCCACAAATGATAGACCGCCCGGGCATTGATGGCACCAATCAGAAAATAGAGCAGCAGCAAGCCGGTCAGACCCAGCAGAAGCTTGCGCACCAGCGGTTCAGAATCCGTTTGCCCAGCGATCTCCCCGCCGCCCCGCGTTGTTTCCAGCCGTAAAGCCGCCAACCGCCGATACAGAAGCATCCGCCATACCCAGAGGCCGCCCAACGCAAAACCGACGTCATTCAAAACCCAAGTGGCCCAGCGCTCGCTGGAGCCAAACGCCCAAGGCCCGAACAGCACGGCAAAGATCGCCAGACCTTCCGTGGCCAAGTTGGTAAATTTCAGCCCCATAATTTAATTGCCCGGTTCAGCGGTTCGACCCCCAATTGGCTGGGCAAACAAACCATCACCCTACCAAAATGCAAACACGCGGTCATGCATCCGACTTCACTTACCATTCACCGAGCGGAACCATTCGACAAAGCGGGGGATGCCCTCCTCAGCCTTCACCTGCGGCTGGTATCCCAGTCGGACGCGGGCCTTGGAAATGTCGGCGTAAGTGATGGGCACATCGCCAGGCTGCAGCGGCTGGCGGTCGATGACCGCCTTCCGGCCCAGCGCATTTTCGATGAGTTCAATCAACCGGTCCAGCCGGATAGTCTGGGACTCGCCCAAATTGAACACTTCAAACCCGAACTCCTGCCGGGTGCAGGCCAGAATCCCCTCCAAAATGTCCGTGATATAGGTGTGATCGCGGGCGGTGCTGCCATCACCAAAGACCGGAATGGGGCGGCCGGCAGCAATCAGCCGCGTGAATTTGTGGATCGCCAAATCCGGGCGCTGACGCGGGCCATAGACGGTGAAAAACCGGAGCATCGCCACATCAAAGCCGTAAACATGATGATAAACATGCCCTAGTGCCTCGCAAGCCAGCTTGCTGGCCGCGTAGGGCGACACGGCAGAAAAGATGGGGTCGCTTTCGCTGAACGGCACCTTGGCATTGACTCCGTAAACCGAGGAAGAGGACGCCATGGTGATTTTGCGGACACCAGCTAGGCGCGCGGCCTCCAGCAGGTTGACCGTGCCCTCGACATTCACGCGCTG
>Ga0007882_10000718_pt1 | contig 19474 bp, 15 predicted proteins | sample CryBogCBH12Aug01_FD_71195 | JGI IMG/M metagenome (GOLD analysis project Ga0007882, IMG submission 71195) | Freshwater microbial communities from Crystal Bog, Wisconsin, USA - CBH12Aug09.1 | ecosystem: Environmental > Aquatic > Freshwater > Lake | place: Crystal Bog, Wisconsin, USA | collected... | reverse complement strand
AGTTGCATTAATCACTGGTATCACTGGGCAAGACGGTTCTTACCTTGCTGAATTCTTATTAGAAAAAGGCTACATTGTTCATGGCATTAAACGCCGTGCTTCCTCCTTTAATACCGAGCGGATTGATCACATCTATCAAGATCCTCATATTGATCATCAAGATTTAATTTTGCATTACGGTGATTTAACCGATACCAGCAACTTGGTGCGCATTATTCAAGAATGCCAGCCTGATGAAATCTATAACTTGGGCGCACAGTCTCACGTAGCCGTCTCTTTTGAGTCTCCTGAGTACACGGCAGACGTCGATGCCATGGGACCACTGCGGATGCTAGAAGCCATTCGTATTTTGGGTCTGGAAAAGAAAACCCGCTTTTATCAAGCATCAACTTCTGAGCTCTATGGCTTGGTGCAAGAGATTCCACAAAAAGAAACGACCCCGTTCTATCCTAGAAGCCCGTATGCAGTAGCTAAGATGTACGCCTACTGGATTACCGTGAACTACCGAGAGGCCTATGGCATTTATGCTTGTAATGGCATTTTGTTTAACCATGAGTCTAAGCGCCGTGGTGAGACATTCGTGACTCGTAAGGTGACTCGTGGTCTGGCTAATATTGCTCAAGGCCTAGAAAAGTGTTTATTCATGGGCAACATTGATGCCTTGCGTGACTGGGGTCATGCCAAAGACTATGTGCGTATGCAATGGTTGATGCTCCAGCAAGAACAACCTGAAGATTTTGTGATTGCGACAGGCGTGCAATTTACTGTTCGTGAATTTATTACCCGTAGCGCAAAACAGCTAGGCATCACCCTCAAGTTTGAAGGTTCTGCTGAAAATGAAAAAGCGATTGTGGCATCTATTGAGGGTGATAAAGCGCCTGCGCTCAAAGTAGGTGATGTGATCGTACAGATCGATCCTCGTTATTACCGCCCAACAGAGGTGGAAACACTCTTAGGGGACCCGACTAAAGCAAAAACAAAACTGGGCTGGGTTCCAGAAATTACTTTAGATCAAATGATTGTAGAGATGGTGGCTAACGACTTGGATCAAGCTAAACAGCATGCGCTCTTGAGTAAGCATGGCTACTCTGTCGCAGTTGGTAAAGAAAATTAAAAAATACACTTCACAATACAACTTTTATGTCAATTGATTTAACCCAAAAGATTTATGTAGCAGGTCATGGAGGGATGGTGGGCTCTGCGATTGTTCGAAATCTTAAGTCGAAAGGCTATAACAATATTATTGGTCGCAGCCATCATGAATTAGATTTGACGAATCAGTTGGCCGTGAAAAACTTTTTTGAAAAAGAAAGGCCACAACAAGTCTATCTAGCGGCCGCGAAAGTGGGAGGTATTCATGCAAACAATACCTACCCTGCAGAATTTATTTACGACAATTTGATGGTGCAAAATAATGTGATTCATCAGGCCTTTCTCAGTGGCGTTAAAAAATTATTATTTTTAGGCTCCAGCTGTATTTATCCACGATTAGCACCTCAACCAATGCGTGAAGATGCACTTTTGACTGGAAAGCTCGAGCCAACGAATGAGCCTTATGCAATCGCCAAAATAGCTGGGATCAAGATGTGCGAGAGTTATAACCGCCAGTATGGAAGTTCACATAATGTAGATTACCGTTCGGTGATGCCTACTAACTTATATGGACCGGGCGATAATTATCACCCTGAAAATAGCCACGTAATTCCAGCGCTCCTCAGAAGATTTCATGAGGCAAAGGTGAATAATGCAGCAGAAGTAGTCATTTGGGGAACTGGCAATCCTAGAAGAGAGTTTCTTTTTGTTGATGATATGGCCGCTGCTTCGGTATTTGTGATGGCGCTCTCCAAAGAGAGGTACGTGGAGCAAGTTGAGCCCATGCAAAGCCATATTAATGTCGGGTTTGGGTCTGATGTGAGTATTGCGGAACTGGCCCATGCGGTAGCCAAAGTCACTGGATATGATGGCGAGATTAGGTTTGATTCTAGTAAACCAGACGGTGCCCCGCGCAAGTGGATGAGTTCAACACTTCTGAATAAGATGGGGTGGGAGCCAAAAATAGGCCTTGAAGATGGGCTTAAGACTGCCTACAAAGAAATGCTTGCTCAACCAAGCTTCTCGGTGTCGTAGCGCCATTATGAAATTTATTTCAATTAGGCGGGCATTAGAATCACATCCTTTTGAAATTGGGTTAATGCTGATTAATTCTGTTCTATTGGCGATCTGGGCTGCCAAAGATACTATCGCACTGCGAAATATTGCTTTAGTTCTTGGCGCAATCTTGTCTATTATTTATATCACTAAAGATTGGCAATTTTCCGATCTCAAAAAGCAGCTCATATCTATAAACGCATTACCTTTTATTTTTACAGGATTGTTTTTTGTATGGGTCATTCTTCACTACTACTTTTTTTCCGAAGATAGCATTAGTCAGCTACAAGAATTACAGAGTACCTGGTTTCGTGTATTTTTGAGTACTACATTAGCTTGGGGTACTGGATTAATGATTCTCCGCCGAACAATACTCATTAATTATTTGTGGGTCGGTCTTTTGGCTGGCATATTAATGGTTTATGTGCAATATGCTCCCAAAGCTTTGGCTGGGGGGAAATTTTTTGCGCCAGATTATCACGGCTATTTATTTGAAGGAAAGATTAACGGGGTATTAGTAGGAACTTTGGTAATTGCGGGATTAACTGGAACGGTAATAGATTGTTTTCGTTGTCGCCAACTAAATATCCTTAAATGGGAGTTAGCACTTTGGATATTTGGAGTACTTCTGACTATGTACTCCTACGTTTTTATCTATGACACCCGCAACGGCTTAGGCCTAGCTGCAATTTTGTTTATAGGTTTAATTTTTAGTCTCTCATTATGGGTGGGCTGGCAAGTAATTCAGCAAGGCGCAACCAGGGACTTAAGGCTTGTGGCTTTAACTATTACGATTTTAACAATTTTTGCGGGAATATTTACCTATCAACAATTGCAACACAATCAAGGTTGGGTTACCTTGATTGAAGATGCAAAAATTGCCATTCAAATTGATAAATACTCTGAATGGCAGACCTCGAATAGCACTGGGCTCTATCCAAAATCCGAATCTGGGCGCGTGGTTGTGGGAAATAATTACGAGAGAGTGGCGTGGGCTGTTGTGGGGCTGAAATTACTCCAACAAAATCCTTTAGGCGTAGGTGTTCTATATAAACCATTCAATATTCTTTTGCAGAAAGATTTTCCAGGAGCAACGCCTGCCGCAACCCATAGCGGTTGGATTGATTTGGCATTGTCATTTGGTTTTCCTGGCTTGTTGTTGATTTGGGGAATAATCATTAGTGTTTTTTATTTGGGCATTTGTTCGGATGGGCCCTTTAAAGTCACCATACCGATCATGGCGAGCATGATTTTCTTGCTTTACCTGGTTGGGGAGCTCAATGGCAAGCATTCAATTGAAATTTTGTTTTACTGGCTGGCCATGCTGACAGCATTGCAATTGCCTAAAGATTCAAATAGTTCCAAAATGAGCATGATGAAAGATGGTAGTTCAAATAACTTTAATGGAGTGATTTAAGACAAAAAATCTATTCACTTAATATAGACTTATGCTTTAAAAATACGCCTGTAATTTAGATTAAAACGTTGGAATACCTTCAGTTTAAAATTGAGAGAGCTTTATGTACAAATTAATAAATAAGTGCCGTATTTGCGGCGGTACAGATTTAACATCCGTGATGGTTTTGGAAAATCAAGCATTAACTGGTGTTTTTCCAAAGAGTAAATCAGAAAAGATTACGTCAGGTCCTGTAGAGCTCATCAAATGTATTGGTGAAAATAGTTGCGGGCTAGTGCAGCTAAGGCAGAGCTACGACTTAGCAGAAATGTATGGAATGAACTATGGCTACCGATCCGGCTTAAATGCCAGCATGGTTAAGCATTTGGAATCTAAGGTGAAAGGAATACTATCGCTTGATATTCTAAAGGCTGGAGACTTGATTATTGATATCGGTAGTAATGACGCAACTACTTTGAAGGCTTACCCACAGGATCTTTATGGGCTGGTAGGAATTGATCCAACCGGAATAAAGTTTTCGGATTACTACCCGAAGAATATTAAGCTGATACCTGAATTTTTTTCGGCTGATGCAGTGAATAAAGCATTAAACGGAAAAAAAGCTAAGGTGATTACTTCATTTTCAATGTTTTATGACTTGGAAGATCCCATCGCCTTTGCTAAGGAGATTGAAGGCTCCCTGGATGACAATGGTATTTGGGTATTTGAGCAAAGTTATCTTCCTGCAATGATCTTAACAAATTCTTTTGACACAATTTGTCATGAGCACTTAGAATTTTATGCGCTTAAGCAGATTATGTGGATTGCAGATGCAGCAGGATTGAAAGTATTGGATGTTGAATTCAATGATGTTAATGGCGGTAGTTTTTCTATTACAGCGGCCAAAAAAGCCTCTGATCTTCAGCCCAAGACTATAAAACTAGAGCAAATACTTGCAGATGAAAAGGCGATGGGGCTTGATACTACTGAAGCCTTTGATTCATTCAAAGTACGAGTTGAGGAAGCAAGAATTGCTTTAATGAACTTCTTAAATGAGGCAAAAACCTCTGGGAAAAGAGTTTGTGGCTTGGGTGCATCTACCAAAGGCAATGTGCTCTTACAGTATTACGGTATTGATTCCAATTTAGTTGAGTCAATAGGTGAAGTCAATAGCGATAAGTTCGGCTCATTTACGCCTGGCACTTTGATTCCTTTGGTATCTGAGGCAGAATTATTAAAATCTAACCCAGACTATTTATTGGTTTTGCCATGGCACTTCCGTGCGTTTTTCGAGAGCCTTCCAGCAATGAAAGGCAGAACCTTGGTTTACCCTTTGCCAAAATTTGAAATAGTGACTACGTAAGTTCGAAATGTACAATTTCTGTAAGTCAATGAGATGATTGGGAGAAATCTTCTTTCTGGCTTTGCTAGCTCTGGGTTTTCTGCTCTTTTAGGATTTCTGTTTGTTCCTCTCTACATAAAGTATTTGGGAATAGAGTCTTATGGACTCATCGGATTTTTTGCCACCATGCAAGCAGTTCTTGCATTGCTAGACATGGGTATCGCACCGACCATGAATCGGGAAGCTGCTCGCAGCTTGAGCTTAGGAAAGCTAGTTGAGTTAGGCGATCTTTTGCGAACCTTATCCTTAATCTACTGGGCAATTGGAATTTTGGTACTCGTTATCATCATCGCGCTCGCCCCTTTTATTGCAGCGCATTGGCTTCAATCATCCAGCATAGATGTAGAGCGGCTGGGGCGCACCATCATGTTGATGGGTCTGGTTTTTTCATGTCGATGGCCCATCAGTTTGTATCAAAGTACTTTGATTGGTATGCAGAGGATTCAAATTGCTAGCTTTCTGACTATGAGCATGGCTCTATTGGGGAATTTGGGCGCGCTGATTACACTTGCTTATGCTTCCCCATCTATCGAAGCTTTTTTTATTTGGCAGGTAATAGTTGCAATCTTAAATGTCGCCATTATTCACTGGGTGACCTGGAGTTCATTTAAAGAAAAAAGTACGATTCGTTTTCAGAGCCTGAAAAGTGTCTGGAAATTTTCGGCAGGGATGAGCGGTATTGCGTTTTCTTCCATTTTTTTGATGCAGCTTGATAAAATTCTGCTTAGCAAAATGTTGCCACTTGAAATATTTGGTTACTACTCCTTAGCAGTAGTATTTGCTGGTAGTCTCAGTATATTAATAGGACCTGTATTTAATGTTATCTATCCGCGATTAAGTGCTTTGGTAGTGGAAGATAATGAGAAAAAAGTACTTGAATTTTATATGGTTGGCACGCAAATGCTGGCAGGAATCATATTCCCAGTGGCTTTTTTAGCAGCATTTTTTTCAGAAGATATTTTGTATTACTGGATAAAAGATGTCTCGATTGTGACTCAAGTTACTCCCATCGCATCCTTGCTTTTTATTGGGGGCGCTATTAATGGTGTCATGATTTTGCCTTATGCCCTACAGTTGGCTCATGGAATGACAAGGCTACCCCTATTCATAGTTTTGAGCCTGATTGGAATATATGGGCCCTTAACTTACTATATGGTCTTGACTTATGGTGCTATTGGAGGCGCGCTATCATGGTTAATTCTAAATGCTCTTTATTTGCTCTATGGGCCTTGGCTAACCCATAGGTATTTATTGAAAAATTCAGGGTTAAGGTGGTTTTTTCGGGGGGTTTTAGTGCCTGCGTCCATTTCGTTGATGACAATTTATTTGGGGTGGAGTTTTTTTAAGGAACCTAACGGGCATTGGCAAAATTTATTCTTAGGAATTTTGTTGGCTTCGATTGCAATTTTAATGAACTATAGTTTATTGCCAACATCTGTGCATCAAAGATTGAATTTATTGAATAAGGTTTTTAAAGATTGAATGTTTAATCATATCCGCGAAATTTTAAAGAAGTCTCCCTACCTAGTGAGTTGCGTTAGGTCATTTAGTCGTAAAAAATCACTTCTCAAATTTGAGATGAATGATATCTATGATTCATATATATCAAAACCAACCAACATACAAAAAACACCCTATGGATTTAGTATGTGTGGAAGCACCTCTATTCACCATAAAGCAATGCAGGTAGGCGAGTTCGAGCCAGAAGAAACAGCATTGTTTAAAGAGCAATTTTTAACATCCGAAGTATTTATCGATATTGGGGCTAATATTGGCTTCTATTCATGTCTTGCAAGGGTGGCTGGCTTGCATGTAATTGCCATAGAGCCATTGCCTAAAAATTTGAATTTTCTATTAACTAATATCTCTGCAAATGAGTGGCAGGATATAGAAGTATTTCCAGTAGGCCTGAGCGATCGATCGGGTGTAGCAACACTTTATGGAGCATCTAGCACTGGCGCTTCATTAATTGGAAAATGGGCTGGTAGTTCAGAGCATTTTCAGAGGCAGATCGCATTATCTACTTTAGATATATTGCTGGGAAATCGCTTTGATGGGAAAAAATTATTTATTAAAATGGATGTAGAAGGCTGTGAATATCAGGTTCTTCTGGGGTCCATTCAGATTGCTGCCATGAATCCAAAACCCTCTTGGGTGATTGAAGTATGTTTAAATGAGTATCACCCAACTGGGTTAAATCCAAATTATGAGAAAACTTTCACTTATTTTTGGGATCTTGGGTATGAAGTCCGTACGGCAGATCAATATAAAACATTGATTACGCCTAATGATGTTAAACGCTGGGTAGATTCGGGACGGTGTGATTCTGGAACGATTAATTATATTTTTACGCCAACAAGTAACTAACAATTTAGAAATGCTTGTACTGAAATAGGGAATGATCATGACCATGCAAGTTTTACAAAATATGCAACAAGTATCGGTAGCACGTAAAGAGCTTGAAAATAAAGGGGCTTCATGTCTTGAGTCAGCCTTGAGTACCTATCTTAGAAAATATAAGGTAGTTAGGGGCATCGTGCTTGGGGATTTTGTAAAGAGCTGGGATGTGCTAAAGACATTAGAATTCATTGAGAGTAATGTCAATAAAAATGAAGCTATTGTTGATTTTGGATCATATGCCTCAGAAATTTTAATTGCCTTACACAAGGTGGGCTATACAAATCTGACGGGCGCCGATTTAAATCCCGATCTTAAAAGAATGCCCTATCAAGGGAAGATCAAATATGAAATCACCGATTTCTTAAAAACAAAATTTGCAGATAATTCATTCAAGGTTATTACCTCTATTTCCGTAATAGAGCATGGTTTTGATGCCGTAGCATTGCTTAGTGAAGTATCGAGATTATTACTGCCTGGCGGATACTTTATTGCATCTTTTGATTATTGGCCGGAAAAAATTGATACATCAGGAATCACTTTTTTTGGTATGGATTGGACTATATTTTCAGAACATGAAATTAATGATTTCGTGACGCAATCCCGGACCTATGGTCTTGCACCCTTAGGAGAAATGCACTATTCAGGGGGTGATGCACCGATTGAATGTGGTGGCAAGAAGTATTCGTTTGGATGGTTGGTGCTGCAAAAACAACTATAGATTTGTGCGAATTCTGCTTGTTTCTGGATCTTACCCGCCCCATCGTTGCGGGGTTGGGGATTATGTTTATCAACTAGCCAAGACCTTATCAGAAAATAAAACGCTTGAAATTGCCGTATTGACGAGTGTCATTCGAAATGTCAATATCAATCGCAATGTCAAAGTATTTAATTGCATGACTAGTTGGAAGATCAGAGATCTCTTTCAAGCCCTCAGTGTTGTTCGGCAATTTAAGCCGGATATTGTTCATATCCAATATCCCACTCAGGGCTATAACGGCAGACTACCAAAATATTTACCCTTATTTTTAAGGATCATAGGCATTAAGGTGGTACAGACATGGCATGAGTACTTTTACGAGTCTGGAGTAAATGTAATTAACCTACTAGCATGCAATGGTTTGGTGTATGTTCGGGATGATTTTAGAATCAAAGTACCAAAATTAATTGCTAAGATGTTGAGCTTTTTTTCTCTCACCCACATCGCTAATGCCGCCTCTATTAGGCCAGTTGAGTTAAGCGATGATCAGATTAAAAAGCTGAGGGGACAGTTCCCAGTGGATAAATCCATTGTCTGTTTTTTTGGGTTTGCTCACGCCAATAAGGGCCTAGAAACGATATTTCAAATTGCAGATCCTAAGCTACATCATTTAGTTTTTATATGTGAACTAAATACCGATGATCAGTATCAGGCGAAAATATTGAAATTAATCCACTCTGATGAGTGGAATGGGCGAGTGACTGTGACCGGGTTTCTTCCCGAGGAAAGGGTTGCAGAGATACTGGCAATAGCCGATGCTGCTTTATTTCCCTTTCCAAGTGGTGCAGGAGACTGGAATACTACTTTGAAGTCAGCTCAGGCTTGCGGTATTTTTTTAGTGGCAACCACAATTGATGAGACTAAGATTGGATACGATAAGCAGCGAAATATCCATTTCACGGGCTGTAATAACATTTCAGCAATGAGGACGGCATTGGCGCAAAATTTGGGTCGCCGAGTAAGGCCTAATTTAAATAATGAATGGAATCGAGTAGCTGCGCAGCATCTCAATGTATATAAAGAGGTTTTAAACGGATGAGCAAATGCAAGCTTTCAATTTGTATTCCTGTTTACAATAGCGCCGATTTTTTATCTGCCACGCTTGACTCTATTATTCCCCAACTGGGAGATTCCACTGAGATCATTATTTATGATGGCGGATCAACGGATCAAACTGCCACCTTAGTGCAGAAATACCTAGACCTTTGTCCCTCCCTTCATTATTTTTCCTCTCCGGTGAGGGGTGGGATCGATGCTGATATGGCTAAGGTTGTTAGTTATGCTAATGGCGAGTATGTCTGGCTATTTAGCGGTGATGACGTCATGAGACAAAATGCCATTAACCGTGTTTTAACCTGGATTGTAGGCGGTTGTGATGTTTATTTGAGTGAACACACTATCTGCGATCGAGATATGAATATTAGGTTCTTTCATCCCACCTTTACGCCAAATCATTTCATCGAATGTGAGTTATCAGATCCAATACGGAGAAAAGAATGGTTTTTGAAAGCGCAAACAACCGAAGCTTTTTTTAGTTTTATCAGCAGTATTATTGTTAAAAAAGAAAAGTGGGATGAGGGGCGCTTGATTGGGGAATATGACGGAAGCTGCTGGGCTCATATTGCCCGCTTTTTTGATTTGGCAAGTAATGGATTGAGCGTTTGTTATGTACCAGAGGTTTTGTTGGATGCCCGAGGTTTTAATGATTCTTTTGCAAATAGCGGAGTTGTCAAGAGATTTGGATTGGCAATCGATGGATTTCATCGTCTTGGCAGTAGTTTTTTTGGAAGTGATAGTGAGGAAGCCCATCATGTACGTCGCATCATTTGCAATGAATTTACGCTCAGGATGTTTTTATATGCAAAAAAGAAATGCCGAGAAAATCCAGCTTTAGAGAGTAAGCAATTATTAAATCAGCTCATGCTAAAGGCATATTGTGATCACACTTCAAAAAATCTCATTACCAAATTGATCTATTTTGCATTTCCAGCCTGGCTTTATGACCCTATCAGTAATATGTTGAAGTTGACTAAAAAATTTCTGAATCTGTTAAACATCAAATTTAATTACTAATTAAAAAGATGGCCCCATCTACTGCATCAGCTCGCGAGGAAATACTAGTTGTCATGGCTACCTATCCGTACCCCCCAAAAACAGGAGGGGAGATAGTCGCTTGCAATAATATTCAACACTTATCCAAAAAGTATTCTTTGACGATCATTTGCCTAAATGGCTTACCAAAAGATAGCGCTTTTGAGGAGTGTTTTCAAAAAATAGAGATCGTTGGAAAAGCGGAAACATCAAAGCCATTGACTCTATTGAAATATATTTTGAATTTATTTCGTGGAATCCCTGTTCATATTACTGCCCACTATTCCAATTTAATGAATAAAAGGGTAGAGCAAGTTTTTAATTCTAGGAAATTTGTAGCAGTTCTAGTCTATGGAATACATGCTATGCAGTACATTCCCAAAGAAGCCTTTGGTAGAGCATTGGTAATGATTGAGGACCCAGATTCTATTAAACATCAAAGATGGGCCCAATTACCAGTTAATAGTATATGGAGCAATTTAAAACTAAATATTACAAGTTGGTCTTTTAGGTTGTATGAGGGGCGTATGTTGCCAAAGTTTGCCAAGATTATTCTGCTTTCTCAGGCAGATATTAATGACATGCAATCTCTCTCTGACATTTCATCTTATAGTTGCATTACCTATGGGGTTGATGCTAGAGAAGTCACACCCCTTCAAGATAGGATTAAAAATACCATTGTTTTTTCTGGCAACATGTTTCATGAGCCAAATGTCGATGGCGCACTATTTTTTTTAGATGAAGTTTTTCCCTTAGTGTTAAAGCAGATTCCCGATGCAATTTTTTGGCTTGTTGGTAGGTCTCCCGATTCGAGAATAGTGTTGGCAGCAAAAAAATACTCAGAAAATATTTTGATTACCGGCGAGGTGGATGATATTTTTGAGTATATTAAGAAAGCAATCGTCTGCGTATGTCCAGTAAGACTAAAAATTGGTGTACAGACAAAAATACTAGAGGCGCTTTCGGTCGGAACACCGGTTGTGACAACATCGGCCGGTAACAGTGGCATATGTGGAGTTTCAGGAAAAGAATTATGGGTTGAAGATGACCCAGTTCAATTTTCAAGGAGAGTTATTGACCTGCTCAACCAAAATGGTTGGGAGCGTCTTTCTCATGCAGGAATGAATTACATTCGAGAGAAATTTACTTGGCAACGTAGCTTTAATGAACTACAAGCCATCATTCATGAAGTTGCTAACTCTGCGGAGTTATCAACGAAAGCTTATGAGCTCTGAAACTGTTTACACCATAGTATTAAGTTGGAATGGCTGGCCTCACACGCTTAAGTGCTTGGACTCATTAGCAAAAATAGACTATGTTAATAATAAAGTTGTAGTTGTTGATAATGCCTCCCAGGATGATTCGTGTTCGCAGATTGAAAGCCGATATCCCGGCGTAAAGCTCCTTCGCTCAGATTCTAATTTGGGGTTTGGTGGTGGGTGCAATATTGGCATTCGTTATGCTATTTCCCAAGGCGCTAGCTACATATGGTTATTAAATAACGATACTGTAGTTGAGCCTACTGCCTTAAGTGCCCTAGTGAATCAAATGAATTGCGATCCAGCCAATGGGGCAGTCGGGTCAGTCTTACTTTATATGAATAATCCCAGTCAAATTCAAGCTTGGGGTGGGGGTTATGTGAACTTTCTAACAGGACGAAGTCGTCACTGTTTTGCTCCCGTGAACCCAAAATCTTTAGACTATTTAACTGCGGCTAGCATGCTTTTGCGAAGAGAGGCGTTAGATAGCGCTGGTATTTTTGATGAAAAATCCTTCTTTATGTATTGGGAGGATATTGATTTATGTTATCGACTACGAAAAGCGGGCTGGAAGCTTGATGTTGCCTTGGATTCAAAAGTCTTCCATGTAGAGTCTGGAAGTTTGGGAAAGAACAACCCCAAACTACATCGTTATTTCAGCGCTTCTGTTGTCCATTTTTTCAGTCGTCATGCACGATTCCCTTTTTGCCCAATCAGTATTGGGGTTGGTGGAAAAGTATTTAAGTTAACGCTTTCCGGCAATCTTCAGTCTGCTATTGCTGCCCTTGGAGGTATGTTTTCAGCTATTGGTGCCCAGAAAAAATGATCACGATTGATGTCAGATTCCTAAATAGCTCTGGAATAGGGACTTATCTCAGGAATGTAATCCCAGGGGTAGTTGCCCGCTTTCCAGCATCAACCTTTTCTTTGATGGGCGATCCAGCCGTCATCAGCAAGATAGATGGTTTAGCAAGTGCGCCCAATGTAGTGGTAATTCCGGCATTTGCCAAAATGTACTCAATCCAAGAGCAAATTGATTACGTGAGGCTGATTCCGAAGGCAACCAAATTATATTTTGCCACTCACTACACTATTCCGCTGTTTTATCGTGGAAAGATGCTCGTGACAATCTACGACTTATTTCATCTTGCAATGCCTAATTTGGTGGGTGGTATCCATAAATCCCTCTATGCAAGATTGATGTTTAACGCAGTGAGGCGAAAAGCTTCATCAATTATTACCATATCGAACTTTACCAAGTCAGAGCTATTAAGACTTACTGGGCCTCAGGGTAAGAAAGCCATTACTCCCATTCATTTGGGCGTGGATAGCAGTTGGTTCAATATCCCACATTTAGAAACTCCTCACCCAAGACCATATTTGTTATTTGTGGGCAATATCAAGCCTCACAAAAATCTAGGGGCGCTCATCAAAGCCTTTTCCGTGATTGCCAATCAATTCCCACACGATTTAGTATTGGTGGGCCAAAAAGAAGGCTTCATTACTGCAGATACTGAGCTTGATTTCATGGCTAAGGAATTAGAAGGAAGGGTGCAATTTACTGGTAGAGTTGATCAAGCAACACTTCAGCAATATTTTTCTCATGCAGCTTGCTTGATCTTCCCATCCGTATACGAGGGCTTTGGCTTGCCTCCCTTAGAGGCAATGGCGGCCGGCTGCCCAGTCATTGCTTCGGATGCAGGGCCTATGCCAGAAGTCTGTGGAGATGCTGTATTGTATTTTGATCCCCAGTATATTGAACAGCTAGCCGAAAAATTAAAAATGGTTTTGAGTGATGATGTATTACGTAATACTTTAATTGCACGTGGCTATTTACATGTTCAAAGTTTTACATGGGAGCGCTGTATTGATGAAACATCTCAAGTGATTCGCACTTTAATGAGTGAGCCTTAATTTATTATGAAAACAATATTACTCGTTGGCGGAACTGGTTTTGTCGGTTCCCACTTTGCTGCCGCCTTTGGTAAGCAATATGACATTACTGCCGTAGGTAGAGATGTCGATGTGTGTAATCCAGATGGCATGTCGGCATTAATTCGAAAAGTTCAGCCTGATGCCGTCGTGCATTTGGCAGCAATTACTACTCTTAAGGAATCATTTGCTGATCCAAGTCTTACATACGCAACCAATTTTATGGGGACGCTTAATCTACTCTCGGCACTGCGCGAAAACCATTTTCAAGGTCGCATGCTCAATGTGAGTTCGAGTGAGGTATATGGTTTATTAAATGAATCTGATTTACCTGTAACCGAATCATTACCAACCCATCCATTAAGTCCCTATGCTGTAGCAAAAATTGCTTCAGAAGCTTTATGCTACCAATGGAGTCAAGTGGAACAATTTGAAATTGTTTCAGCAAGACCTTTTAATCACATTGGTCCTGGACAGAGCGATCGATTCGCAATCGCTGATTTTGGTAAACAAATTGCTGCCATCAAATTAGGACTTGCTGATCCGGTATTACATGTTGGGGATATAGATACAACACGAGACTTTACTGATGTGCGCGATATTGTTTCTGCATATAGCCTGTTATTAAAGTCAGGAAAAAATGGTGAGACCTACAATGTTTGTTCGGGGGTCGAAAGTTCTGTGAGGTCTTTAATCCTAAGAATGTGCGAACTGGTTAATATTGAAGTTGAATTGCGCACCGATCCAGCAAGAATGCGTCTAAGCGATCAGCGCAGAGTTCGCGGAAGCCACCACAAACTATCAACTGATACGGGTTGGGAGCCACACATTGCAATAGATAAAACATTGCTAGACATTGTTGAGTATTGGATTGATGATTTCAATCAAAACAAGGGTGTTAGTAAGTGAAAATCGCTCTTATTCAGGATCAACTGCTGACATCAGCGGGATCAGAAAGAGTGTTCTTATACATGGCTCAAGAGTTTAAAGAGGCTGATTTATATACCCTGTGTTACAACCCTGAAATCACTTGGCCTGAATTTAAAGCCTTTAAGATTAAGACTCATTGGTTAAATGCCGTGATACGAAATCATCAGATCTTTAAGATGATGTTCCCTATTGCTACTAAAGCAATGGAGCAATGGGATTTTAGCGACTATGACTTAATTATTACGTCATCTGCTACAACAGCAAAATATATAAAACGCTTTAAAGCGCCACATATTTGCTATTGTTATTTTCCAACGCGAGCCATTTGGAATCTTGGTGCTTATTTTAATGGGGGAGTTGGCATCAAGGAAAAGCTGTTTTCATTTTTTCTGACTTATTTTAAAAAGCGTGATATTGCTGCTGCACAACGGGTCAACCATTTTATTGCGATCTCAGAGTCTACTAAACAGGCTATTGCTAAATGTTATGGAGCACACTCGGAAGTGTTGTTTCCTCCAGTAGATCTAGAGAGATTTACGCATGGGGGGATCGAAAAGCAAGATTATTTTTTAATCGTCAGTCGCTTAGAGCGCTGGAAATCATTGGATTATGCGATTGAGGCATTTAATGAACTTGGTCTACCATTAAGAATTATTGGCCACGGCTCAGATAAAGAGCGACTTCAAGCCTTGGCAAAATCAAATATTACGTTTGTGGGTGGAGTTGATGATCAGGCCTTAGCGCTAGCTTATGCGCAGGCGCAGGCTGTCGTCTTTACACCCGAGCTCGAATACGGATTAGTTCCAATCGAAGCAATTGCAGCTGGTACTCCAGTCATTGCATTGGGTAGGGGAGGCGCCCTAGAGACAATGGTTGGCATTGATGACCCACAGGGCCGAGAGCCAACGGCCGTATTTTTTCCTGACCCAAACAAAGACTCATTAATTGAGGCCATTAACCGCTTTAAAAAGGTGAGGTTTAATTCTCAAGCTCTCGTTGTGCATGCCTCATCATTTGGCATTCCAGAATTTCGGCGTAAGCTCAGAGCAATGGTGTCTAGTTATGTCAATTTAAGTACAAAAAGCGAGCGTGACTAGATTTTTAATAAATGCGCTGACTTCAACGATGGGACTTTAAATAATTAAGGCTATTCAGTTGTAGTCTGATGTTTTACTGGAAAAATAGTTTGCAATACAGTCATCGCAATAATCTTTAAGTCTAAGCCGAGAGACCATTCCTCTATATAAAAAAGATCATATTCAATTCTCTTTCTGAGGTCGGTATCTCCTCTAAGACCATGAACTTGAGCCCAGCCTGTAATGCCTGCTTTGACCAGGTGCTTTTTCATATAGTTTGGAATTTCTTCTTGAAATTCTTTGATGAATTCAGCCCGTTCAGGTCGAGGACCAACGATAGACATTTGGCCCATGAGCACATTTAAAAACTGCGGGAGTTCATCTAAGTTGTATTTCCGAATAAATGCGGAAAATGGGTGAATGACTTTAGAGTCTGACCCACCCCAAACCGCGCCGTCTTTTTCGGTATCGGCTGGCATTGACCGAAATTTGAGCATCATGAATGACTTGCCATTTAGCCCCACTCTTTTTTGGCGATAAAAGATTGATCCTGGTGAGGTGAGTTTTACCCCCACTGCTAAAGCCAACATCAGCGGGCTTATCAGGACCAGTATCAGAGTGGATAAAATCACATCTTCTAGTATCTTTGAGATAAGTTTAGATCCTACAAATGGTGAGCCAGTTAAATTGAGCATGGGCGTGCCAAGTACCTCACTCACACCCAGATTGATGAGTCTGAACATAAATAAATCCGGAGCAAACTTAATAACAATAGGGCAATTTTTTAGTGCATGAAGAATGCCTTGCAGTTCATGTGATTGGTGGACTGGTAGGGTGATCCAGATCTCATCGAGTTTTCTAAAATCAATATTTTTGATCTCAACTAAATCATTTGGCTTGATATTACTATGCAGTACATAGCCCGACCATGTATTCAGAGCGATTAAGTGGCTCAGGTTTTCAGCAGAATCGCCATCCCCGATGATGGCAATGTATCGGTTATTAAAACCCTTTTTACGTATTTTCTGAAATACAAATGCAAAGATTAAGCGCAAGGCAAATAGCGTAAGCCATGCACCAATACTCCATACTGCAAGCCATTGACGAGAAAAACTTGCGCCGGTTTGTGTAAAAACGATGGCTACAAAAGCAATGAGTAAAACAAGTCCCCATATCTTGCTCAGGGCAAGAATAGAGTCAAACGTATTGGTCCCCCGCCAAGATTGATACAGCGCACTAGAAAGCAGGCCATATAAAGCGCAGACTCCAAAAATCAATACCCAGTAATTAGTATTAGGGGGAATGCCATCATCAAAACGAATAAATAGAGAGAGGTAAGCAATGAGCGCAATCAGGCCAATTTCCGCTACTCGGTATATCGAAGCAAATATTGAGGAGGTCGATTTAAGATTTGGCATGGATTGGTGAATTTTTTAAATACGTTGTGATGGCTTTAAGTTTAGCGTGTACCAGTGCATTTCACAGAAAATGGATAGCTTATTATCAACTTTACTGCTAGCTCTGTTTTGTAGAGTGAATAGGGTTCAATTGCATATTCTGCATGGTATTGGGGTGAAATCTGCTCATTTTGGGCGCTGATGAAGTGCAGTATCAGCAAGTTTTGGGGCTACAATAATTTGAATCATTTCAATATATAGGTTAAGTAAGTTAAAGTGAATATTCTTCTAACTGGTGGTACGGGATACATCGGTTCACATGCTGCTGTAGCATTAATTGAGGCTGGGCATCAGGTTGTGCTATTGGATAATTTTTCAAATAGTGATGCCAGTGTTTTAGATCGATTAAAAAAAATTGTAGGTATAACGGTTTCTTGCATCAAAGGGGATGTGCGAGATGATAGTTTGGTCAAAAGCATTCTGACTGAACACAAGATTGAGGCAGTAATGCATTTTGCAGGCTTAAAATCGGTTGCCGAATCTAATGCCAACCCATTACTGTATTTTGATAATAATGTTTCTGGAACAATCAGCCTTTTAAAGGCAATGCAGCATGTCAATGTCAAGAAATTAGTCTTTAGCTCTAGCGCTTGTGTTTATGGCGACCCGGTGTATTTGCCCTATAACGAAAGCCATCCCACCAACCCAATGAATGCCTATGGTTGGTCAAAATTGCATATCGAGCAAATACTCAAGTGTGTTGCCGAAAGTGACTCTACATGGGCGATGAGTTGTCTAAGATATTTCAACCCGGTTGGAGCTCATGAATCAGGCCTCATTGGAGAGAATCCAAACGGAATTCCGAATAATCTCATGCCCTACATCATGAGGGTAGCTTCTGGAGATTTACCTGAGCTGACAATCTATGGCAATGACTATGACACTATAGATGGCACTGGTGTAAGAGATTACATTCATGTGATGGATTTAGCAGAAGGCCACTTATCTGCCCTAATGCACTTATCGACTAATAGCGGATTTAATATTTTTAACTTAGGAACCGGTTTCGGAAGTAGTGTTTTGCAAGCTATCTCAGCTTATGAGGCTGCTAGCGGTAAACCACTCCCCCATGCCTTTGGACCAAGGCGCGCAGGGGATTTACCGATGTATTTTGGGAATCCTAAAAAGGCTGAAAATGAATTGGGCTGGACAGCTAAACGCGATTTGAATCAAATGTGCAAAGATCTTTATCGTTGGCAAACGATGGGCCTGGAAAAATAAAATCCAAGCTCAAATCTGAGTTAATAGAGTTTTAAAGATTTTCTCTATTAATGGGTTTCAGTGCTACCACATTCATTGAATAAATCATTCGTTATTTATATATAGGATATTTATTTTAAGTTTGTGTAGGCTTTTTCGAAACAGGCACACACAAAGTTAAGCCGCAAAAAAAGGCGGTCATAAAAAATAGCAACTCTATGAAATGCTTTTCATTGGCTTCAGTCGTGAGATAAGCAAAACTCATGATGGGTATCGTCCAGGATGCATATGAATACCACAGGCCATCTTGGAATAGCGAGCGATACCACGAAACCCAGAGCGGAATTAATACCAGTAGTAAGCCGGGTATCCCAAGGCCTAAAGCAAAATCTAACCATGCGCTATGTGTGGCTCCACGCATATTTCCAATTGGCTTCTGAAAGTCAGGCCATTTCTGAAGGGCCAAAGATCCAAAAGAGTGATGAACCAATCCATAGCCCAGAGGATTTTCTGTGAGGAGATTGGTGCCAGCCACAAACCATGCTGCTCTTTGGTAGGTGCTAATATTTACTGGAGTACCCATTGAGTTGAGAGGGACACAACATTTACTGCTATCTTTCCACCATTGCTGGTGCTCAATATCTTTAGCGCTATTGATGTCAGAAATTAGTTGAAGCCAAGCAGTATTTTGTTCTAGATGCTTACTAATTCCATAAGCGCCTAATAAAGATATAGAGACGATAATGGATAGACTCCCAAAAAATCTTTTGAGATTCCATTGCAGTGTGAATACATGATTTACTAAAAATAGAATGGTACAAACTCCAAAGATAAAGATACCATTTTTAGTATTAGCAAAGTAATCTCCAAATAAGACTGCTGCAACACCAAATAGAGCTAAAAAAATCCAGTACTTGTTTGCCGAAGAGTTTAAGGATCTCTTAATCATGATGAAACACAGTGGTAGCAATAGGGCGCTTCCTATGACAAACGGTGGTTTTGCCTTGTACGGAATTTCGTAAAAAGGGAAATGAACCCATAGCCCAGTCATATGGACCTGATACACATATCGAACGAAAAAGATTAGAAAGGTGCCTAAAAGACCAATAAATATAATCAGCATCGAATATTTTTCAAACAAAGATTTCTGATGAGCAATAGTGCCTGATTTGTATTGCTCTTGGGTCAACGCTAAACCTAAAGCAAGACCTAATGGGGTCGCTAAAGCTACGCGCATCCACACACTGGATAGTTCGGCAATTTGCAAACTCCATTCATGAGAAAAAAAAACTAGATGAATAATCAACCAACCATAAAATCCTAAAAATAGCCAAGTAGGCCAGGCTGTTCGCTCTAGAAAAGAAAGCCGTTGTTGATGGAGGTAGCAAAGGCTGGCAATAAAACCAATACCTAAAATTACATGCCT
>Ga0007882_10000716_pt1 | contig 19487 bp, 15 predicted proteins | sample CryBogCBH12Aug01_FD_71195 | JGI IMG/M metagenome (GOLD analysis project Ga0007882, IMG submission 71195) | Freshwater microbial communities from Crystal Bog, Wisconsin, USA - CBH12Aug09.1 | ecosystem: Environmental > Aquatic > Freshwater > Lake | place: Crystal Bog, Wisconsin, USA | collected... | reverse complement strand
GTTGTTACGGGTAACTGTAGGACTAGTACCATTTCCATCCATCGCATCATCAGCATACTTTGTAACATCGCCAAGCCTGCAGCGGATATATCTTACAATTACATTACTGGCATCTACTCTAAAGGTATAATTGGCAATACAAATGCCATCACCAGGCGCAGATTGTCCGGCAATAGTTGTATTGGGATAAGAAATACTTAATGAACTTTTTAGATAGATAGTTCCAGATACTTTAAACAGAATTGTTCTGTTGCCAGCACTTAGTGCATCTCTTAAACTACCCGTTCCGGCATCGTTCAGATTGGTTACATAAAAAACGCTTTGACCCCTGCCACCTGTTGTAAATCTGCCAAAACCCTCAGCACCAGGAAAAGCTATTTGCTGTGCATTACCAATAATACTGGTAAACAAGATAAAAATTATACTTGAAAAAAACAATCGTTTCATAATGACTTACTTTGGAAAAGTAATATATCAATTAATGATATTCAGGTGCAAATTATATAAGATATAATAAAAGAATCATTCAACTTACGCAATCGTTATCAGATAACAGGTATGAATAACGGTAAATGTAATAAAAAAGACTACTAAATAGCCAATCCCACAAAAACCTTTATTATACTTTGGTCTAAAAGACTGGTGGATAAAGGAATAAAAATAGATAAGTTTGTTTCCAGTACTGCTTTCAGGGCTTTTACTACCGCTACTTTTTTTGCTAAAGCATATCATCAGCAAGAGTCTGATATTATTGCTGTTCCCAAACTATATCATGCAGGCGAAGAAACATTTTATAAGACCATCAGAAACCTGAACGATTCGTTTAATTCTATTGCTATCTTTTCGCATAATCCAAGCATTACTTACTTTGTAAATACCCTAACCAATACCCGGATTGATGTGATGCCTACCTGTGGCATTTTTGCCATAGAAGCGCCTATAGACAACTGGCAGGATTTTAGAGCAGAAAATAATAAATTCCTCTTCTTCGATTATCCTAAAAATATTTCTGTAGATTAATGTACAATACTAAAATTTCTTACCGGTATTATTCTAAGCCTTAATATGGTGGTACAAACCAAAATATTAATGGTATAATACTGATTAAAGGATAAATATTCAAAACGTTTGTGGATTAAAAACCTGATATAAAGGGCTTATTAAATAATAAAAGTGAGTAGTAACCAACAGTAAAGGAGAGGTAGCGAATGTCAGGTGAGGTGTGACATGATATTGAGTAGGGGTAGCCAACATATTTGCAGACCTCACCAACAGTTGGTCACGTCTCCTTTAACTTTAAGGAGGTGTGACATGACTCTGAGTAAGGGTAGCCAACATATTTGCAGACCTCACCAACATTTGGTCACGTCTCCTCTAACTCTGAGGATTTAACATTTGAAGCTGATTATCCTATATCTACAGTTGTATAAACAGAATTTACAATACAGTTTGTAATACAAATTATGGATAATAGTTACGAAAACAATTTATTTGTATTGATTAGCACATCAGGAAATTTATATCAAAGCTTCTTCCAGCAATCTCGCCCTATCTACTCCTTCTATTTCAGGTATTGTATAATCAAATTTTTCCGCTTGTTCTATAGCAGTTGATAAGTCAAAATCCTTTTGTTGAATCGTTACCGCCCATTTCTTTTCCATCAGAATTTTTGCCAGATATTCCTGTTCTGTTTGTGCGGGTGTGGGTACCAGAATCAATTTCTTTTGCAGACTAATCATCTCCATTAAGGAGGTATATCCGCCACGGCATATCACATATTTACTTTGTAAAACCATCTCGGTTAATTCTTTACCAGGCAGATGATTATATACTATAAATTTATCGGAATTTTTTGGGGTAGTCTCCGCTGTTGGTAAGCCTCTTATTAAAACTACTTTGTAAGGACAGTCCTTAATCTGATTCAAAATTTTTTGTTCCAGTATAGTCCTTTGTGGCTCAGGACCAGATAAGATAATACACGCATCATATTTAAAATGATTACCTGAAGTCTGTATGGCTGTACTTTTTAGTGTATAATCCTTTGTTGGTTGTAATGTTGCTGGTTGCTGGTTTCCAGTAATACAATTGAACTGGCAACTGGTAACCTGAAACTTATTTTGGTCATTAATACTCTGTAACGATTGTATATTATTTAATCGTACCAACCAACCAACATAACGTAAGTGTATTTTAGGAAAATTTTTCGGATTGGATAGCCTTCCTGCCAGATTATCAGGAAAAGGGTAATCGGGTACCCAACAACTGTGAAATTTATTGATTAAACGGTAATGTACCTTCCTCGCAAGCCATTCAGTAAAAGAATTATTGGTAATAATATTCAACTGATGGGTAATGATGACTGACTTGATATTTTTATGATAAAATCCATATCTGTTATCACTGATAATAATATCAACAGGTTGTTCTTTTACGAATTTACTAAGCCATTGATGCTCTTTTTTAATTGCGGAGAAAATTTTGGGAATCTGTGTTAATAACTTAATGATAGTGGCAAATTTTCCTGTACCATAAGTAATACCATATCCTCTTAAAGTCACAAATTTTGCAGTAGGAAATTCTTGTATCAGCAATTGTTTCTGCATTCCTTCTGTTGCAATTATTACTTCATAACCTTTTGAATATAATAGGCGTATAACAGGTACACACCTTGCTGCGTGACCCAATCCCCAATCTAACGGAGCGACTAATGCTGTATAAATTTTAACTTCTTTCAAATGAGTTGTTTATAACTTTATCAGACTATTACCTTTAATTTGTGGAATGAAATATAGTACCAGATTATTATTAGCAATTGTTATCGTTATTTCTGTAGCAAATGTAAGTTGTGGTAAATCAAATTATCAGAAACATTGCATGTGCCCCGTCTATCGCCGCTAAAGTATAAAGTAAAAAATAACAACCAATTCAAATTCAAGCTATTTTAAAAGCTGTATTCCTTTAGTTTTTCTTTTTTTAGTCTTTAGTTTTTGTATTCTGTATTCCATTAGCATATTAGCACATCAGCTAATTAGCTAATTAATTTTGCAGTTCTACTAATCTCCAGCATTCTTTCTATTGGCTTTCTCGAAGCTGTTATCAATTCAGCACTCATCTGTATTTCAGGCGTTTCATATTTCAAAGCTATATAAACTTTCTCCAGCGTATTCAACTTCATGTGTGGACAATCATTACAGGCACAATTATTGGTAGGTGGAGCAGGAATAAATGTTTTGGTAGGCGAATCCAGCATCATCTGATGCAAAATACCCGTTTCGGTTGCTACTATAAACTCAGTTGCTTCATTTACCTTAGAATATTCCAGCAGTTGAGTAGTACTGCCAATGTAATCTGCTCTGCTCAACAGTAGCTCTTCACACTCAGGATGGGCTATAAGCTTCGCATCAGGGTGTTTTAATTGCAATTTGATAATCTTCTCTACGCTGAATATTTCATGCACCATACAAGCCCCATTCCACAAAAGCATGTTTCTACCAGTTTTCTTATTCAGATAAGCACCAAGATTCTTATCAGGAGCAAAAATAATAGGCGCATCAGCAGGTAAACTATTAATGATAGCTTCCGCATTGGAAGAAGTACAGATAATATCGCTCAAAGCCTTAATATCTGCTGTACAGTTTATATACGAAATAACAGTATGGTTAGGATGTTTTTCTTTAAATGCCATAAACAATTCGGTAGGAGCACTATCCGCTAAAGAACATCCTGCATTTAAATCGGGTAATAATACTTTCTTATCGGGATTTAAGATTTTAGCAGTCTCTGCCATAAAATGTACTCCAGCAAACAGGATGATATCCGCTTCGGTTTTTTTAGCCGCTTGAGCCAGCCCAAGACTATCCCCCAGAAAATCGGCTATATCCTGAATATCAGCTTCCTGATAATAGTGTGCCAGTATAATAGCATTCTTTTCTTTCTTCAATTTTTGTATCTCTGCAAAAAGATCTAACGATGGATCAATTTCTACTTCTAAAAATCCTTTCTTTTCTACGTTCATTTTTTCTATTTCTACTGTGTGTATAATTATGGTAGTATTAATAACTAATACATTATTTATATATCCAAACTATTACTATTACGGGTGTGGATATCGGTATAACTTAGTTATCAACAAGTGCCAAAGTTAATATAGTTTAGTTTATCCACTATAACCCACAAATAATTAACATCAGGTTTTGTAGCAATAGCAAGGGTTTCAGATGGTTATTAAGAGTTGGGTATAAAGCGTGTTTTGTTTATGAACATATAGAATCAACATTTAAGTAACGTTAGTTTAATATAAGTAATTGGTTCCAAGATTTCTTATCTTCTGTCAATAACCCAAAAACCCCTGTATTTATTCTATCTCTATCCACATTTATGATAGAAGAAACCCCCTTTATCCACACTTATCCCTACACTATAAACATCCTGTATTTGTATCATAACAATTAAACAATTTATCTATATAACAATGTACTAAATTTTCCACACGCATCCATTCACACTATTTCTTTTAGCCCCCGTTACCGATGCTAATACATTGGTTTTGTTTAATACTCTCAGTAAACCAATAAATGCCATGATGATAGCTTCTTTATATTCAATCTCTAATTTTGTGGGTATAATAATCTTAATATCCTGACTAATATAATATTGAATTCTTTCTATCAGGTATTTATTCAATGCACCACCACCTGTTATCAATAATTGTGAAGGTTTATCCATACTTTTCTGATGATGATTCAATACATTACTGATTTGTATAGCAATATGTTCTGTATAAGTATGCAGTGCATCTTCAGTAGTACAATTGTATTCTTTTATAATAGTATAGATATAATCAGTACCAAAACTATTGTTCAATGTTTTAGGATAAGGCTGTTGATAATACGCTACTTTATTTAATGCCGTTAATAAGTCATTATTCAACTGTCCGCTTCTTGCAATTAATCCATCCTTATCATAATCAAGATTAATTGTATGACATAATAAATTCAATACCCTGTTAGCCGCACAAATATCATAAGCAATAGTTTCTTTATTCAGTATGACCGATATATTAGCAATACCACCAATGTTTAAATACATAGAATAGGAGGACCATAAACTTCTTTCTCCTATAGGTACAATTGGTGCACCTTGTCCTCCTAATGCAACATCACCAGTTCTTAAATCAGTAACAGTAGTACAATTAGTAATAGCCGAAATAGTACCACCGCAACCTATCTGACTGCTAAAGCCTTTTGCAGGTTCATGAAATATGGTATGACCATGACTACCGATTATTAATTCTTTTTTATTAATTTTATAAGTACTGATAAATTGATTAATACACTCACCAATATATTGTCCCAGTTCATGATGTGCAAGTTGATAATCATAAGCCGATGCTTTATACAAGTCAGATAATCTATTGATCCATTCAGTAGAATAAGGATAACAATGAGCATCCATTAATAAGTATTTCCATTCTTTATTCTCAAAGTAAAATTCTACATAAGCAATATCTAAACCATCCAGGCTACTACCACTCATTACCCCAATAGTATTATATCTGACCATATTATTATATATAAATAGTTGTACAATATTAATTAACCATCACCAATAATCAGAACAATTATTGATGCACATCATAAGTAATTTGTATTAATCGCTTTCGATTCTCTCTGAACTCTGTATTTGTATTTAATTAAATCGTTGTGTTACTCTGTGTCGCCCTGTCTCTGTGGTTCAGATGTATTAATTCATCATTCAACATTTAACATTCAAAATAATGTATTCATTCATCATTTAAAATTTTGTATTTTTGCTTTTAGTATGATAATCAATTTAAGTCAACACCACAGTTTAGTAAGTAATTGGATTGCAGAAATCCGCGATGTAAATATTCAATCTGATAGATTACGTTTCCGAAGAAATCTGGAGAGAATAGGCGAAGTTGCTGCTTATGAAATTAGTAAGAAACTTCCGTTTATACATGTGGAAACACAGACTCCGCTTGGTATTCACAACAGTAAGGTAATATCCGAACAACCAGTATTAGCTACTGTTTTAAGAGCAGGATTACCTTTACACAATGGTATGTTGAATTATCTTGATAAAGCCGATAATGCCTTTATTTCAGCATACCGTAAACATCATCGTGATGGCTCTTTCGAAATCAGCCTCGATTCCATGAGCTGTCCTTCTTTAAACGATAGAATAGTTATTATCAGCGATCCAATGTTGGCAACTGGATCATCTTTGGTTAAAACTATCATGTATATGAAAGAAGAATATACACCTAAGGCTATATATATAGTTTGTGCTATTGCGAGTGCTGTTGGTATTGACTGTATTAAAAGAGAATGTGGAGATGATATAATTATTTGGTGTGGCGATATTGATGAAGAATTAACAGCTAAAGGATATATTGTTCCAGGATTAGGTGATGCAGGCGATTTAGCATACGGTTCCAAGATGCAATCTTAAAAACTATAGCATTTTTTGTATTTCTCACGATTCACGATTGCATTCTCACGATGGTTTCTGAGTTTATCGAAGCACTCACGATGTATGTATTTGTATTCCGTTTAACGACTTAAAAGTTAAACGATTTAAAAGAATGTCTTTCACGTTTAGTTAAAATAAACTTTAAATGTTGTTTTAAAACAGCGTTTTTTCTACATTCGTCTTCTAACTATATAATGAAAAGAATACTATTCATATTAATTTTTATAATAGCAGCAAAGGTGATGAATGCCCAGGATCCGCATTTCTCACAATTCTTTTCTTCACCCCTTACACTCAATCCTGCTTATACCGGTAAGTTTGATGGGGTAATTCGGGTAGCAGGAAACTATCGCGATCAGTGGCCCACTATCAATAATGCTTATAATACCCAGACTGTTTCTATTGATTTTCCAATTCTTAAAAATGTAATTGGCGAGAAAGATATACTCGGATTAGGTTTTTATGCCTTATCTGATAATAGTGCAAACAGTGCTGTTAAACTAAATTACTACTCTGGTTCTGTTGCTTTTCATAAAGCATTAGACGAAGATGGCTTACAACAGATAGGTGTTGGTTTGCAGGGTACCTATGCCAATATGTCTATCAATACAAGTGTCCTTACTTTCGAAGATCAGTTAACCAATTCAGGTTTCACAGGTATTACGCATGAAAATTTTAGTGGTCAGCAGTTAACTTCCAGTTATTTTGATGTAAATGCTGGAGTATTGTATTCAGGAAGTAATGGCAATAAAAGTAATTATTATGTAGGTGTCAGTATGTATCATTTTACGAAACCAATTCAGAAATTCACCAGTGGTGCAACTTATTATTTAAATCCAAGACTAACATTTACAGCAGGAGGATCGTTTCCTGTTGGTGATAATATAAATCTTCATCTTAGTGGTATGGAGAATCTACAGGGAGGAGCTTCTGAAACTGTTGTAGGTGCCGCTCTTCAGTTTGTAGTAAATCCTGATCAGGATAAACCTACAAGTGTATATGCTGGTGGTTGGGGTCGTTTTGGAGATGCTATTATGCCATACTTAGGTTTAGAATGGAATGATTTCAGGTTAGGAGCTTCTTACGATATTAATGGGTCTTCGCTTAAAACAGCATCTCAAAGTCAGGGTGGTATGGAAATATCATTAATTTGGACTTACCGTCCCGATCCCGACAAATTCCTACGTTGTCCCAAATTTTAATTCGTAGAGACGCGATGCTTGGCGTCTAATTAGTATCTAACCAACATCTTAGTGTTTGTGGTTAATTGTATTTGTATTTCATTGTCAAATTGTCGAATTGTCAAATTTCTATCTCAGTGTCCTCTGTGCTGTATTCCTTAGTACTCTTCGTGGTTAATTGTATTTGTATTTCATTGTCGAATTGTCGAATTGTCGAATTGTCGAATTTGTATCTTAGTGTCCTCTATGCTGTATTTCTTTGTGTTCTTCGTGGTTAATTGTATTTCATTGTCAAATTGTCGAATTGTCACATTTGTATTTCTTTCCGTTCATAATCTTATTTCTCTTCTCACAACAAACAATTAATATTATATCACATTCTTTCTTTCTTTTGATAAAATAATTACAACCATTTTAGGTTAATGCTATCTTATCTGAAAGAAATTAATGTTTAATGAGAAAAATATTACTACTATCATTCATATTTATTGCTTGTTCTGTCTTTGCTCAGAAAGATAGTTTACACAAACAGATAAATGCTGTTCGTAAAACTGCAGCTATTAAAATTGATGGCGATATATCCGACAAAGAATGGTTGAATGCTACTAAGTTAGATTCTTTTATAGAATGGCGTCCTTCTTTTGGTAAGGTAGAAGCTTTTAAAAACAGAACAGAAGTTTATTTAATGTACGATGATCAGGCAATTTATGTAGCAGGGTATTGTCATGAATCCAAAGATAGTATTTCCAAAGAATTGGTAGGCCGTGATGTGGTCGGCGTCAATGATTTCATTGGCGTAATATTCGATACATATAATGATAAAATAAATGGTTTCGGTTATTACGTTACTCCTTTAGGGGAGCAGTTCGATGCTAAATATTCTTCCGATGGAGAAATTAGTTCCTGGAATAGTGTATATCAGTCCGAAGCCAGAATAGTTAATGATGGCTGGACTTTCGAAATGAAAATACCGTATTCTGCTATTCGTTTTCCAGTCAAAGACATACAACATTGGGGAATTAATCTTACTAGAAAAAGAAGTAAATCTGGTATTCAGTTAATGTGGAATCCGATAGATCCCCAAAAAGGAGGCACGTTCTTGTCAATGTTTGGTGTATTGAATAATTTAGAAAACATAAAGCCTCCCATTCGCTTATCCTTCTCACCATTCCTTTCTTCTTATGCAAGCTTTTCAAAGGATAATGTCAATAATATTAATGACAATACCAAAACAATCAATGGAGGTATGGATGTCAAATATGGGTTAAGTCAGTCTTATACTTTAGATATGACTTTACTACCCGATTTTGGTCAGGTTCCCAGCGATAATAAAGTATTGAATCTAACACCTTTCGAAGTCAGATATCCCGATAACAGACCCTTTTTTAACGAAGGAGTAGAATTGTTTAGCAAGGGTGGTTTCTTTTATACAAAACGTATAGGCGATATTCCTTATTACCGATCTCTTAATGTGAATAATAATGAAGTTTTATCCGATGTAAAAGACAATACAAAACTTATCAATGCATTCAAGATAAGTGGTCGTAACGATAATGGTTGGGGAATGGGATTCTTCAATGCAGTTACTGGTCCCGAGTATGCTAACGCTACTGATACTATCACAGGATTAAAAAGAAAAGTACAGACCGATCCCCTTACAAATTATAATATTTTTGTTGTGGACAAAGCCCTCAAACATAACTCCAGCCTTACTTTCATCAATTTAAGCACATTAAGAGCTGGTACAGATTACGATGCTAATGTCTCTTCATTAATGTGGGATATGTACGATAAAAAGAATAAATGGGAATACTTTGGTAAGTATGCCGAAAGTCAGTTGTATGGTCTTACACCAGGTACCAATACGTTCGGTCATTTACATACTATAGGCTTTTCAAAAGTCAGTGGAAATTTTAATTTTAGTTATTGGCAGGATGCAGCAGATAATAAGTTCGATCCAAATGATCTCGGAATATTTAATAATAATAATTATTTAGACAATAGTATTTGGATTGGTTATAAATGGTTAAAACCCAAGTGGTACAACAATATGTATTATAACCTTAATATCTATTATTCTCGTCGTTATACTCCGGGCAAGTATCAGGTTTTAAGTACAGCTTCAAATATTAATGGACAGCTCAAAAACCTTTGGAACATAGGTCTTGGATTTGACTACGCTGCCAATCAGAACGATTTTTATGAATCCCGGTTACAAGGAATGGTTTTTAAAAGACCAATGTCTTTTGGTTCAGGCTTTTGGGTAGGTTCTAATGGTTCCAAAAAGTATTCAGCATCATTCAATTTTTATTATCATCACATCAGTACAATCTCCGCAGATGGATACGATATAAGTATATACCAGCAGATGCGGTTCAATAATAAGTTTACTATAAGTTTTAGTAATTCTTATACACCTAGGATTAATTACCAGGGTTATGCCGATACAATGAACAACAACAGTTATTTTGGACAGCGGACTATTAATACTGTCGAAAATATTTTGAACCTTAAATATAACTTCAATAACAAGATGGGATTAACCCTAAAAGCCCGTCATTATTGGTCTTCAGTACAATATGATCAGTATTATTTATTACAGAATAGTGGTTATCTCGGTTCCCCCGTTACGCCTGTATTTAATGTAAACGACAATGTAAACTTCTTCAATATTGATCTTTTATATACCTGGGAATTTGCTCCTGGTAGTTTCATATATATTAATTGGAAAAATGCTGCTGCAAAGGAAGATCAGATTGTAAGAGATCCCTACAAAATTAATTTACGCAATACGCTTCAGAACCCTGATCTTCAAAACAATACACTATCGCTTCGCATAGTATATTATCTGGATTACCTGTCTCTAAAAAGAAAAAAGTAGAAATGCCACATGACGTCTCTTTATAAAATTCACCAAATGTATTTGTATTAAATCCCTCCATCGGAGGGATTTAGGGAGGCTCTACCTCCCCATATATACCATAAGTATCTGTACATCACTCGGATTCACCCCCGATATTCTCGAAGCCTGTCCAAGTGTATGTGGCTTAATCTTCTTAAACTTCTGAAGCGCTTCAGCCGATATAGCCGATAACTTATCATAATTAAAGTTAGCAGGAATTACCAGATTCTCCAGCAAACTCATCTTATCAACCAGTTCCTTTTCCTTTTCAATATAACGTTCATACTTCACCTGAATCTCCGCTTGTTCCAAAGAGTCATTATCAAAGTCAAGACTTTCATTCAAAGCAGGAATAGTATTCTTCAGTCCCTTCAAATCTACACCTGGTCTAAGTATAAGCTTACTTCCTTTCTGTCTATCGGATATTTTAGCACTCGATATTTGTTCCAGATAACCATTAATATCGTTAGGTTCAATCACCGTATTTTGAAGTACAGTCTTAATCTTCTCCACGTTAGCAATCTTCTGATGAACCTTTTTAACCCGGTCTTCTTTAGCAAGACCCATATTAAAGCTACGTTCAGTTAGTCGTATATCAGCATTATCCTGACGAAGAAGAGTTCTGTATTCCGCTCTGCTCGTAAACATACGGTAAGGTTCATCCGTTCCTTTACTAATCAGGTCATCTATCAGTACACCAATATAAGCCTCACTCCTCTTCAATACAAAAGGCTCCTGATTGGTTACTTTCAGATGAGCATTAATCCCTGCCATCAATCCCTGACAGGCAGCTTCCTCATAACCGGTAGTGCCATTTATCTGACCCGCAAAGAATAGATTAGAGAGTTCTTTAGTTTCTAGTGTATATTTCAATTGAGTAGGTGGAAAGTAATCATACTCAATAGCATAACCAGGACGGAAGATCTTACAGTTCTCAAAACCAGGTATCATTCTCAATGCTTTTACCTGAACATCTTCCGGCAAAGAAGTCGAAAAACCATTTACATAAATCTCCACAGTATTCCAACCCTCCGGTTCTACAAATATCTGATGACGATCTCTATCAGCAAAACGGTTTATTTTATCTTCAATACTAGGGCAATATCTTGGTCCTCGTCCTTCAATCCTTCCCTGAAACATAGGGCTTCTATCAAATCCTGTCTTCAGTATATCATGCACAGAGGTATTGGTGTAACTAATAAAACAGCTTCTTTGGTCTGCTGCATTTATTTTTGGAAGGTCTAAATAAGAAAAACCAACTATCTCATCATCTCCCTTTTGTTCTTCCATTACAGCATAGTTCAGGCTTCTGCCATCTACTCTTGGAGGGGTACCTGTTTTAAGTCTTGCACTTTCAAAACCATGAGATACAAGTTGTTCCGTAATACCGGTAGCAGCTTTTTCAGCTACTCTCCCACCACCAAAACGTTTTTCACCAATATGAATTACCCCATTAAGGAAAGTTCCACTGGTAATAACTACCGCTTTAGCATATATCTCATGACCCAATCCTGTAATTACACCACATACTGTATGGTCTTTTACAATCAGACCGGTAACCATATCCTGATAGAAATCTACATTAGGCGTCAGTTCCAGCATCTCTCTCCACTTACCCGCAAACATCATTCTGTCATTTTGAGTCCGAGGACTCCACATAGCAGGCCCCTTACTCCTGTTCAGCATTCTAAACTGAATAGTACTAGCGTCCGATACTATACCACTATAACCACCCAAAGCATCTATCTCTCTTACTATCTGACCTTTAGCAATTCCACCCATAGCGGGGTTACAACTCATCTGAGCAATGGTTTGCATATTCATGGTGATAAGCAACACCTTACTACCCATGTTGGCTGCTGCCGCTGCAGCCTCGCATCCTGCATGTCCCGCACCTGCCACTATTACATCGTATTCTGAAAACATATTATTCTATAAGGCCGCGAAGGTAGTAGTTGTTCCACATGGAACATAGCCTTGTGTGTTATTTTGCCTATAGCGCAAATTGTTTCACGTGAAACATATAATTAGTAAAGAGTGTTGTATGGGTTAATCATTAATCCATTCTTATCTACCTGAACCGTTTCTAACTTCTGTATTTAGCCATAAACGACAAAATTTCTAGCCAATCGTTAATTAATATGCGTGTATGTATGTAGCAATAAACGCTATGGTTGTTCTTTCTTATTTAAACACTTTCGGTTCTCTATATTCAATATTAAGCTCTGTTTTACTCTGTGTCGCAGTGACTCAGTGGTTCATTGTATTACTCACGATTCACGTAACTCACGAATGGAATGTCATGAACCAGACACTCACTTGTTTCACGTGAAACATTCTATTGTCCAAACAAAGCAAGATACTCCTCTTCCTTCGCCCTCATCATCTTTATATCAACAGGCTTCTTGTCCTTATAACCACAAAGGTGTAGTACCCCATGAAACAATACCCTGTACAATTCAGTCTTCCAATTGATTCCTTCAGTCAATGCGTTATCTTTTACTCTATCTATACTTACATATATCTCACCCTCCAGATGCAGACGGGCATTCTCCGAAAGGTCGAATGTGATAATATCTGTATAGTAATTATGTTGTAAATGCTGTTGGTTAATATCCAGCAGATAGTCATCGGAACAGATAATATAGTTAATGGTACTATTTCCTACCCCCTCCTTTTCCAGTAACGAAGCAATGAACGTTTTTAGCGGTCGGGTCTTAATGCCTGTTAATTTCCTGTCTGAATAGTTAAAGTAAATACGATGTTCCATTTATAGAGATCTTTGTTCGATGTTTGCAAAGTAATCGGGTAAACAAATACAAATCAAAATGAAAAGATTAAGTGAATTGAAAACAGGACAAAGAGCAGTTATCCATTCTTTCGAAGAAGATGAAATCTTTATCAAGTTGATGGAAATGGGATGCATCCCTGGCGAACCTATAAAGGTCGAAAATATCGCTCCCTTTGGCGATCCTATATCTATTTCTGTATCTGGATATAGTCTTAGCCTTCGTCTCAATGAAGCTAATAACATATTTGTAGTTGATGTAAACTAATACCCTTTTATAAAAGTATATAGCTATTACTTACAACTTAATACTTACAACGTTCTATAATAATTTCGACAAATGAAAATAGGTTTATACTTTGGTTCTTTTAATCCTGTTCATGTAGGTCATTTAATAATTGCTTCGCATATTGTAAACAATTGCTATCTTGATCAGGTATGGTTGGTGGTTAGTCCACAGAACCCATTAAAGCCTGCTTCCCTACTTAATGAATATCATCGATTACACATGGTTCAGTTAGCTACCGAAGATAATAGTAAACTAAAAGCTTCCAATATAGAATTCAATTTGCCAAAACCTTCTTATACAATAGATACCTTAACATACCTCGATGAAAAGTATCCCCAACACAGGTTTTCTGTAATCATGGGTAGCGATAGTTATCAGAATCTGTATAACTGGAAAAACTATGAACAGATTCTGAAACGGTATCCGATTATCATTTATCAGCGTCCGGGCTATACGGTCAACAATCAGCAGGAGGGCAATATTGTTATTACTAATGCACCAATTTTAGACATCTCTGCATCATTTATCCGAAGAAATATACAGGAAGGAAAAAGCATAGAATTTCTGGTAACAGATAAAGTAAGAAAGGAAATAGAAAATAATTCTTACTACAAGTTGTAATCAATTAAAAAATCATTATTTTCGCAACACAATATTATTAATAGTTTGCCCCGTTTGCCCAATATTACAAAAATTATACATGGAATACAATACATCAAGAAATTCAATTAGCATACGTGAATATGGGCGCCATATTCAGCGAATGATTGAGTTCATAATGACAATAGAAGATCGCGAAAGACGCAATCGACAGGCCAAACTGGTAATTGAATTAATGGGGTTTTTAAATCCTCATCTTAGAAATGTCGAAGATTTCAGACACATGCTCTGGGATCATCTGTTCTTTATCAGCGACTTTAAACTGGATGTAGATAGCCCCTATCCTATTCCGGAAAAGGCTACTTACAAAGGAAAGCCCGAACCTATGGCTTATCCTAAACGCAAACCTAAGTATGCTCATTTAGGTAAGAACGTCGAATTATTGATTAATAAAGCATTGGAAGAACCTGAAGCAGATAAAAAAGAAGCTTATGTTTCTACTATTGCATATTACATGAAAATATGTTATACCAACTGGCATAACGAAGATGTTCAGGATGATTCTATCAGAACCGAACTGTCTATTCTTACCAAAGGTCAACTGGAAGTAAGCGAAGATGTTGCAATCAGAAAAGTACCTGTTGATAGTTACTCAAGATCTTCTGGTTCAGCAAGTAACAATAGCGGCGGTGCCAAAAAATATTATAATAACAAAAATGGAGGAAGTAGTCCTTCCCGAAGTGGTGGTAGTAACTTAAAGTCAAATGGTGGTCCTTCTTCCCGAAATGGTAATACCCGCAGTGGTTTCGACGGACGCCCGGATAACAGAAGAGACGATAGAAACAAAAACAACAATAACAGAAGTAACAATAATTATAAAAAGAGATTTTAAAGTAATTTATTTTATTACGTTATTTGTAAAAGCCAACCTTAACGTTGGCTTTTATTTTTTCAGTTCATCAAAGGTTTAGTGTATATATTTATTACTTAAAAATAAAGCAGTGGTTGTCTTAAAACAGATAACTTATTACTTTCTACATATAATGCCATGAATAAATTTGAAGTAAGGGGTGCTAAAAAATTAAAAGGTATCATCATTCCACAAGGTGCCAAAAACGAAGCTTTACAGGTAATCAGTGCCGTATTGCTTACATCCGGTAAAGTGACTATTCACAATATTCCCGATATTCTGGATGTAAATATGCTAATAGAACTTTTACAGGATATGGGTGTTCAGGTAGAGCGTCCAACCCGTCATACTTGCATATTTCAGGCTGCTGATATAAATGTTGATTATCTGGAAAGTGAAACTTTCAGAAAAAAGAGTGGTAAACTAAGGGGTAGTGTAATGACAGCGGGTCCTCTCCTCTCCCGATTCAAGAAAGCATATATACCCAAGCCGGGTGGCGATAAAATTGGTCGCAGAAGAATTGATACACATATTGTAGGCTTTCAGAAACTGGGAACAATTTTCACTTACAACGATAAAACCGGACTGTTCAAATTAGCAGCACCACAGTTAAAAGGTTGTTACATGTTGCTCGACGAACCATCTGTAACAGGAACTGCCAATATTGTAATGGCTGCAGTTATGGCCGAAGGTACTACTACCATTTACAATGCCGCCTGCGAACCCTATGTTCAGCAGTTATGCAGAATGCTGAATGCTATGGGTGCTAAAATAACCGGCATAGCAAGCAATATGCTGACCATAGAGGGTGTAGAAAAGCTGAATGGAACCAAACATACCATTCTGCCCGATATGATAGAGGTGGGCAGCTTTATAGGCCTTGCAGCTATGACGCAGAGTGATATCCTCATCAAAAACGCAGGAGTAGCACATTTAGGTATCATTCCCGAGAAGTTTGCACAGTTAGGAATTAAATTTAATATAGAGGGCGATGATATTCATATCCCCGAACAGGATTCTTATGAAATAAGTAGTTTTCTGGATGGCAGTGTATTAACCGTTTCCGATCATCCCTGGCCTGGTTTTACGCCCGATTTACTCAGTATAGTACTCGTAGTAGCTACACAGGCAAGAGGCAGTGTGCTCATACATCAGAAGATGTTCGAAAGTCGTTTGTTTTTTGTGGATAAGCTCATAGATATGGGCGCACAGATTATTCTCTGCGATCCGCATCGTGCTACCGTAATAGGTCTTGGCCGTAAAAACAATCTGAGAGGTATCAACATGACCAGTCCTGATATTCGTGCCGGTGTTGCCCTGCTGATTGCGGCGCTAAGTGCAGAAGGCAAGAGTATTATTCAGAATATAGAACAGATAGACCGGGGTTATCAATATATAGACGAAAGATTAAGAGCATTAGGAGCAGACATAAAGAGGGTATAATAAAAGGGTATAATTAATAAGCAAGAGGATAAATGCTAATATATTTAGTATTTATCCTCTTGCAATTATATACAACATAATGTATTTCTTCTGTATTCATTGCCAAATTGTCGAATTGTCAAATTGTATTCATTACCGAAGTATGGTTACAGAGCTTGTCGAAGTATGATTACTTAGTTTACCGAAGTATCAAATTTGTATTCTGTATTCATTGTCAAATTGTCAAATTGTCGAATTGTCGAATTGTATTCATTACCGAAGTATGGTTACAGAGCTTGTCGAAGTATGGTTACTGAGTTTACCGAAGTATCAAATTTGTATTCTGTATTCATTGCCAATTTGTCGAATTGTCGAATTGTATTCATTACCGAAGTATGTTTACTGAGCTTGTCGAAGTATCAAATTTATAATCCGCTTCTTTCAAAAATTAAAGTCCCTCGGTTCGCCACTTAATTCTCTTCCTAAAAGGATTGATTCTTTGAAATTTTTCACCATTTCACTATACGATTCTACTTTTTCTTCATCACAGGCATTAGCAATGCCAGAAGCATTACGGAATAAATAATCCTGATAAAAAAAGGCAGATTACGGGCTATTTTAGTATTGGTCCATTGCTTGGCAGTCGTAATCAGCGCTTCTTTCCAGTCTGTAATACCTGCTGCTATAGGAAAATCTTCAAAGCAATCGTCCAATTCATCAAAAGCTTCTTTAACCCAATACATATGTTCCTCTTCTTCAGGGTTATTATACAATTGCTGATGTACATTATAGGCCTTTAAAATCTCTTTGGGGTCATCTTCTACCTGATTAATAAAATTCTCCATTTGGTCTTTCCCCGACATAAATAAAAATGGACGTTTATCAGGCTGATTTTTCTTTAATTTTTCAATATGTATTCTCCTTTCCTCCTCTTGTCCTATTCTACTATACTTCCATTCTTTTTCCTGTCGTACATCGGGCAGCAACAAATAATGCCCATTGCCCGTATGTTCGTTCACAAATATGTACCAGGGAGGCATCAGGCTATCATCCTCTTCTTCATCATCGTCATAATCTTCCCCATCTTTTTTTTCCTTTTTTTCCTGCATCGTTTTAGCGACCGTTGCAAACGATGAGTTATAGGAATTATAATCCTGCCAACCACTCAGAAAAGTAAGGTTTTCGCCCAGATATACTTTTAAAAATTCAAGGTAAAGAGCAATATCTTCTTCCGAAATCGGACTTATAAATGGACAATTAAGAATATTCTTTTCCCAATACATAAAATCATGGGTAGTTTCAATAGACGGGTGTTTAAATATTTCGGCACGCCATTCGCACTGTTTATCAAATAGTTTTTTTTGCTGAATATTACCTAAACAAGCCTGTGAAGCTAATAAAATATTCTGACTACGGTATTCCAGACACCATTCATTAGCAGGTCTGTCCACCATCCATTGCTAAGTGCCGTAGTCACGATACAAAATCATAACAAGTTGTCCATGCCTGGTAACAGTTTTTCTGCATTCGATAATTTATTGTCTATACGTGGTTAAACTTTATCCATACATAATAATTTATTGACGGTATCTGGTAACAGTTTACCCATACATAATAACAAGTTACCCATGCGTGGTTAAACTTTTCCCATACGCAATAATAAGTTGCCCATGCGTGGTTAAACTTTTCCCATACACAATAAATTATTGCCTGTGTGTGGTTATAAAATCACGAAATCTGATCATAATTTTATGATTTATTGATACGAAAATGATTGAGTTAAAAAAAAAGCACCAGATAATTTCCGATGCTTTACTTTTTTTTATTTTAAATGTTGAATTTTAAATGTTGAATGAATACAGCGATAAAGTATGTTATAATAATGAATGAATATTGATTAAACGGAGATTATTTAATAAGTGAACAATGACTACAATTCTTTTGAACAATCTTTGAAAGTAATTTTAGTAATTTGTCGGTACTGACTGGAAGTGGCTCCGTAAGCTGATTTGAAATATTCTTTTACACCGGCAGCTACGGAAAGCATTCCTGATTTATCGGTATATAATCCTTTATTCCGTTTTGTACGGGCATTATTTAATGTATAAAAAGCGGTGTCGCAACCTTTATTATCGAGAGCAAGCTTATTTATCAGGGTAGATACTGAAACGGTTGTTAGATCTGTTTCGTTTGGTATGTATAATAACACATCGCCTACTAATACACTTTTGATACCATTCAAATGGTCCACGATATTGGTAAAAGATGTTTGAGAAACGGAATGGGTTTTTAAATCTGTACCTTCTTCTGAAACGGTGGTGTTATCTGTAGAAGGAGTTACTACTTTAGGAAGAGCGACGGCTCTGCCACCACGGATTTTACGAACGAAGGCTTTTACTTCCTGAATGGATTCAGGGGGAAGCTCTAAAGATTTTGTTGCTCCAAGAATACGGGTGGATAATGGTGGTACCATTGCAAAATCAACAGCTCTTGTTCCTATCATTGTTTTGTAAGGGGTTATGGAATCGATAACTAATTGTTTGTCGGTTTTACATTCTGAGTACATTGTATTTAAAGAGAGAACTGATAGTTTGGTATTAGCCGGTTTATAATCGGTGCCTAAACTTTCGGCGAGGGTGATTAGTTTGCCAAAATTGTCAACATTTTTGCCATGACCTGATTCGGCTACTTTTTTCACTTTAACTACCGGAGTTGCTTTTTTTACTTTTACTGCTCTTAATTTCTTTGTCATAATTTTTAATTTTAGAAGGACAAAACTATTATGAACTTCGGCGCATTTATCATAAAACGGTTCTTAGTTCGTGGAGAGGGGTTTTGGGGTGGTGAAGGAGGGGTTTGGGAAAGTGAAAATTAATTAGCTAATTAGCTGATGTGCTAAT
>Ga0007882_10000713_pt1 | contig 19536 bp, 11 predicted proteins | sample CryBogCBH12Aug01_FD_71195 | JGI IMG/M metagenome (GOLD analysis project Ga0007882, IMG submission 71195) | Freshwater microbial communities from Crystal Bog, Wisconsin, USA - CBH12Aug09.1 | ecosystem: Environmental > Aquatic > Freshwater > Lake | place: Crystal Bog, Wisconsin, USA | collected... | reverse complement strand
TGATGCTCGTGATTTTGGTCGCGGTCAACGTCATCACCGGCGCGAAGCCGATGCGCGCGGACTTGACGCAGGAAAAAGCCTACACGCTTTCCGCCGGCACGAAGGCCGTGCTGAAGAAGCTCGACACGCCGGTAAAAGTCCGTTTCTACTGCACCCAAAGCGAGACAGCCACACCGGAAACGGTTTACCTGAAAGGCTACGCGCGAAAAGTCGAAGATCTGCTGCATGAATACCAGCAGGTCGCCGGCAAAAATCTCATCATTGAGAAATATGATCCGCAGCCGGATTCCGACGCCGAAGATTCCGCGCGATTGGACGGCCTGGAACCACAACCACTTTCCGCCGGGGACAATTTTTATCTCGGCCTCGCCGTGAGCATCGCCGACGAGCGCGTGGCGATTCCGTTCCTTGCGCCAAACCGCGAGCGGCAGTTGGAATACGATTTGACCCGGGCCATAACGCAGGTCTTATCGCCGGAAAAACCGGTGATAGGCGTGATGAGCAGCCTGCCAGTTTTGGGCGGCGCCATGAACCCGATGATGATGCAGACCGGCCAGCAACCCGAACCGGCGTGGACAATCATTGACCAGTTGAAACAGGATTTCGCCGTGCGGCGCGTGGAAATGGACGCGGACAAAATTGACGATGACGTGAAAGTGCTGTTCGTCATCCATCCGAAAGAAATTTCTGATAAAGCGCAATATGCAATCGACCAGTTTGTTTTGCGCGGCGGAAAACTGATCGCATTCCTCGATCCCCTGTCGGCCATGGCCAGCCGGCAGCAGCCGAATCCCATGATGGGTGGCGGTGAGGGCGGCGGCACCGCGTCATCGTTGGATAAATTGCTGAAGGCCTGGGGACTGCAATTCGACACGAGCAAAGTTGTCGCGGATTTGGATTTCAAGATGCAGTTGCAGGATCGCAACGGCCAGCCGACCGACGCGCCCGCCTGGCTCAGCCTCACGGCCGAAGGTATGAACCGCGATGACATCGTCACCAGCCAAACGGGCCAAATCTGGCTACCGATGTGCGGCGCCTTCACCGGCACGCCGGTTGCCGGCCTCAAAGAAACGGTCTTGCTGAACAGCAGCAAGGACGCGGCGCTGGTGGACAGTTACCTGGCCTCAATGGGCGGAAACGCGGTGATGAACGGCTTCAAGCCAACCGGCGTGAACTACCACCTGGCCGTGAGGCTCACCGGCAAATTCAAGACCGCCTTCCCCGATGGCAAGCCGCAGGACGCCGGGAACACCAACGCCGCAGCGAAAATCGCCGACAATTCCCTGAAGGAATCCAAAGCGGAAACGTCCGTCGTGCTGGTCGGTGATTCGGACCTACTGGCGGATGATTTTTCGCTGCGTAAAATCCAGAGTCCGTTCGGCAATATGATCAGTCCGATGAACGCGAATCTCGACTTTGCGCAAAACCTGGTGGAGCAGATGGCGGGCGACAGCAATCTTATCGGCGTCCGCAGCAGGGCGTCGTTGAGCCGACCTTTCACGCTCATCAAAAAGATGGAGGCCGAAGCCGAGGCGCGCGGCCAGGCGAAGATTGACGAGTTGCAACAGAGCCTGAACGACACCCAGCAGCGCTTGAGCGAATTGCAACAGAAGAAAACCGACAAAGACCAGCGCTTTATCCTGTCGCCCGAGCAGAAGGCAGAATTGGAAAATTTCCGCAAGAAGCAGGCGGAAGTCAGCCGCGAACTCAAGCAGGCGCAGAAGGATTTGCGCAAGGAAGTCGTGTCGCTGGAGACCCGGCTCAAGTGGCTGAATATTCTCGCGATGCCGTTCGCCGTCACGGCGGCGGGCGTGGGCATCGCGTTCATCAAACGGAAAAAGACCTCGGCAAAATGAACCGAAAACAATTCGTCATCCTCCTCGTGCTCGTCGCCATTCTGGGCGCAACGGGCCTGGCCATCCATCAACGCAGCCAACAATCCTGGCACAGCGCCGGACAATCCATCGGCCAGAAACTGCTACCCGATTTTCCGGTCAATGAGATTGCGCAAATCACCGTCAAATCCGGCGCCAACCAGCTGAACCTAGCGCGGCGCGACCAGGTGTGGAGCGTGGCTGAACGCGGCAATTATCCGGCGAACTTTTCGCAAATCAGCGACTTATTGTTGAAATTCGCCGACTTGAAGATCGCGCAGGTTGAGGAAATCGGGCCGTCGCAACTCGGACGGTTTGAACTGCTACCCGCCGGCGACGGCGCGAATACGGGCACGCAGATCGAATTTAAAGACACCAACGGAAAAGTCCGCAACTCCGTTCGGCTCGGAAAAAAGCATCTGCGTAAGCCGTCCGGCGGTTCGCAGTTTGGCGGCGATGAAAGCTGGCCGGATGGCCGCTACGTGCAAGCGGACGATGCAAAAGGCGTTGCGCTGATTGCCGACGCGCTCGACAGCGTCCAGCCGAAGCCGGAGTCATGGTTAAACAAGGATTTCTTCAGCATCGAAAAACCGCGCAGCATCGCCGGGCAATTTCCGGAGGCCACAAATTCCTGGAAGCTGGTGCGCGAGGCCGAGGGAAAGGACTGGCAGCTCACGGATTTGAAAGCGGGGGAGAAGCTGGATGAATCAAAAATCTCCGGCGTGACCAGTCCGTTCAATTCGCCAAGTTTTAATGATGTCCTGCCCGGAGACACAAAACCGGAAACCGCCGGCCTGACCAATGTCACCACATTGGTGATAGAAACGTTTGACGGGCTAATTTACAGCCTCAAACTCGGCCAGAAACACGATGACAATTTTCCGCTGGTGCTGACGGTGAAGGCGAATATGCCGGCGGTCCGAGCCATAACCAAAGACGAAAAGCCCGAAGACAAAAGCCGGTTGGACAAGGAATTTGCCGACCTGCAGCAGAAGCTGGCCAACAAGCTGGCCAGCGAGTCACGACTGACGAATTGGATTTATTACGTGCCCAGCTATTCGGTGGAATCGTTGCTTAAGGGGCGCAGCGAATTGCTGACGGAAGTTAAAAAAGAAGACAAGCCGGCGGCGGCGGCCAAGTAACTTGAATTACATCCTTGCGAGTTCTCAGGTGATTTTGAGGCTGGCACCCACGAAACGTGGTTGAAGCAGCCAGCAAAGGTCTGCAATACGAGAAGTTTTGTTAAAAACTCAATAGAAAGAAAATGGTGCCCGCGACAGGACTTGAACCTGTACGATGTTACTCACTAGAACCTGAATCTAGCGCGTCTGCCAATTCCGCCACGCGGGCAGCGTGTGTTTACATGAACTTCGGCGCTTTCCGCCAGCGCAAGATTGACGCCATTCTTCAAATTGTGCCAGCCAAGACATACAAACCACCGAAATGGGAAAGCAAAAACTCAATCGGCACAAAATTGCTAGCAACAGTCAACGTCGCTGCTTACAAAATACACGATGGTCGGGGACTAACGCAAGTGCCCAATTCGCGGCCAGCCGGCGGTTTAAATCCGGCCGAGGAGCAGCCGGAGGACAAGGGGCCAAAATGCGATTTTACCGCATGGCCACCGATTTACGAATGTGAAATTGTCCTCCGAAGGCCGCGGCGAATCCGCCGAGGGCAACGGCCGTCGCCATATTACCGCCTCAAAATTGGTTGGACGCGTTGCCTAACGGCAAAGGCAGACCGGGCGGCATATTTTTGCTAGCGTGCCCTTGACGATTTTCAGTTATTGACTACAAAATTAAGTCTATGAGTAAAACCGAGACACATCATTTTCAGGCGGAAATCCAGCAACTGCTGAACATCGTCATCCATTCGCTTTACACCGACAAAGAGATCTTCGTCCGCGAGCTGATTTCCAACGCGGCTGACGCCTGTGAAAAGCTGCGGTTCAAACAGTCGTCGGGCCATAGTGTTTATCAATCCGAAACCGCCCCCCTCATCACCATCACGACGGATGATAAGGCCGGCACCATCACCATCACCGACACGGGACTGGGCATGACCCATGGCGAACTGGTGGAAAACCTCGGCACCATCGCCCATTCGGGCACCAAGGCCTTTCTCAAACAGATCGCGGAGGATAAAAAAGCGGATGTGGGTTTGATCGGCCAGTTCGGCGTCGGGTTTTATTCGGCGTTCATGGTTGCCAAAAAAGTGACGGTGGTGAGCCGCTCCTTTGTGCCGGAAGAATCAGGCTGGCAATGGACCAGTGAAGGCATGGGCGGTTACGACCTGACGCCGGCCGCGGATCTGCCGCGCGGCACCAAGATCACCCTGGAACTCAAGGACGACGCCAAGGACTTTGCCCAGGCGAACACGGTGGAACGCATCATCCAGCGATATTCCAGCTTCGTGCCGTTCCCGATTGAGCTTAACAGCAAACGCCTGAACACGGTACAGGCCATCTGGGCCCGGAATAAGAACGAGATCAAGGAAGAGGAATATAACGAGTTTTACACCTTTGTCGGCCATGACCACGAGAAGCCGCTGTTCCGGCTGCATTTCAGCGCCGACGCGCCGCTGGCCATTCAGGCCCTGCTCTTTGTGCCCCCGCGCAATTTTGAAACGCTCGGCATGGGGCGAATCGACTCGGAAGTGAATCTTTATTGCCGAAAAGTGCTCATCCAGGCGAAGGCCAAAGGGCTGTTTCCTGAATGGTTGCGTTTCCTCAAGGGCGTGGTGGACAGCGAGGATCTGCCGCTGAACATCTCGCGCGAGACGATGCAGGACACCTCGCTCCTGCAAAAGCTGAACAAGGTGCTGACGAGCCGGTTCCTGAAATTCCTAGACGAGCAGTCCGAAAAGGAGGCCGAGGCGTATGAAAAATTCTACACTGAATACCAACGCTTTCTCAAAGAGGGCGTGGTCACGGATTTCACGCACAAGGAAGCGCTGGGCAAACTATTGCGCTTTGAATCCTCCACGCTGGATAAGGGCAAGCTCACGTCGCTGGCAGATTATGTGAAACGGATGCCCTCGGAACAAAAGGAAATTTATTGCCTGCTCACCCCGAACCGGGCAGCCGCGGAAGCCAGCCCTTATTACGAAGTGTTCCGGGAACGGAAGTTTGAGGTGCTGTTCCTTTATGACGCGTGGGATGAATTTGTAATCGAACATCTGCATGCGTTTGAGGGCAAATCCATCAAGCTGGCGGAAAAGGCCGATCTGGATCTGAACGAGGCGAAGAAAGAAGGCGCGCTAACGGATGACGCGGCCAAGGCCCTAGCCGAGTGGATCAAACAGACACTGGGCGACAAGGTGGGCGCAGTACGGGTTTCCAAACGGCTGGTGGAGAGTCCGGCGGTGGTGGTGGACGCAGATAAATTCATGACGGCCAGTATGCGGCGCATGATGAAAGCGATGAAACCGGACGCCACACCGGAAGCGCCAGTGACCCAGGATCTGGAAATCAATCCGGCACATCCCCTGGTCACGCGCCTGGAAGCCATCCGGCAAAAGGACAGCGGTTTGGCCACGAGCGTCGCAGAACAGATTCTCGATAACGCGCGCGTGGCGGCTGGCCTACTCGAAGATCCACGAGCCATGCTGACCCGCCTCAATCAATTGCTTGAAAGGGTTTTGGCGAAGGAATCCTAGCGATGTGCGGTCACTCCAACCGGACGGGCGTTTAGCATCTGTCAGAAAAAGGCCACAAGGGAATGCTTGCGCCGAGGGCATGGAAGGCGATGCGTGAAGGCGTGGCAGAACGGGTCCCGGAAAGATCCCACACGGGTAGGTAGGTGCCACCGTTAAACGTATAGTTGCCGGCCGCCAATCCCGCCCAAACGGGGCCGGTAATTGATATATACAAGATGGATGCCGCAAGGGTTGATTTAATACACACATTCATGTTTATTATGGTGGGCTTGGATCCCAATGATGGCTCCGGCCTTAATGCACATCCACGAATTTCAAAATGTTTAGACAGAAAGAAGCGGATTAGGCCACTCCTTTTCATTAGACGATATATTGATTGCAGCCAGCGAGCTTATATAGCGTTTCTCCATCGCTCCCGATCAGCGCCCGGAGGCTGTTCCTCTTCTTCTCCCCTACTGTTTGTTCATTCATGTTAAAAAATTATTTGTCATTGGGGCGTCAACCGCTTTCCTGCATGAATCAGTCTCATGAACCGGTCTTTAGCCCAAAGCTAAGAACGACTCGTGCCCCCGAAACCACCCCTTTCGTAGTGGCCAGCTAGATGGATTAATTTGGATTAGGTGTTTTACCAAAAATCCATCGCCAACGTTCTTTTTAAGCTTGGCTCGCCCTCGTGCCTTGGCCCGCAGAATAGTACCCTTCGTAATTTTCAGATGCGCTTATTTGATGTTTAAAACCATTCAATGGATTATTTATTATCGTTTAATGAAATGTGTTTGAATTGCGGCGGCGCTGGATATTTCCTCAATAGATAATTATTAAAAGGAATAAGCATGCCCATCCCGCTGAAGGTAAAATGGATCAAAGAAGCTGGGAACCACCAACCACACCAATGCATCACCCATATCGGGGGCCGAGCCGGGCAGATTGATTGGGAGCACACGCATCCGCTAGCCATCGAGTATGCGGAGAAAGATATTTTTCATTATTATATAGACTTTGCCGAGCGCAATTTGAGTCTGGAGATTGGCCGCACGACCCACGGCGAAAAATACCTGAAGGTGGCGATGGTGGGAGACGGACTGGCCCCCTTACTGAGCCTACCCCGGAAAAATGAAACGGCGGCAAGCCATCCCGTACTGCCGCCACCGGTGGACACAAACCGGGCCAAGCTCAGCTAAACTCAAACCTTAATATGGGCTCAATTGAAAAGGCGGCAGTGATTCATGTTTAAGCGGGCAGACCGCTGGCACCACAAAAATCAACTCATGTTTTCGATGAACACTGAATGGAAAGATTTAAGCGACCGGTCCACCCTCTATCGGGAATTTATGGCGGAACGGGACGAAATCCTACGCCATAAATGGATTGAGTCCGAGAAGGCCGAGCAGGACATCGGTTATGAGCAGGCCCGGATCGGCTGGGTGATTAAACATCGCCCCGGCTGGCGGCGGATGCGTCAAGAACCGGAAACTAAATCCAACCCGGAATAACAAACCAACCAACCACCACCAAAACCACCAACCAAAGAAATGTACTCTAACGAACGCCGCTCACCGGATGGTCGTCCCGCCGGTCCGCGCCGGAATTACTACCCCTCTAGCCTAAATCAACCCCGCCCGCCAGTGATGGAAACCACGCACCAGGAAATGGAAATCCAGGTGGAACGGAAATTCATTGCGGTCGCCCTCAAGGAAAATACGCGCGGCCGGTTTCTCCGCATCATGGAGGATGGCGGTGGTCACCACCGCAGCAGTGTCATCATCCCTATCTCCGGCCTGACCGAATTCAAGCTGGTGATTGAGGCGTTGACCAAAGCGGCAGCGACGCTGCCGTCGCCCGATGCAGATGCGATTGGAAACCGCTGAACGTCGCCCCATCCGGCGGGCGGGCTTTTCCCTCCTGCTTGTGACAGCAACTCACCGATGGAGAGACGCAAACACGCTGATTGACTGAATAATAAGCGCCTGCTGAATTAAGCTTGGAAGTGGTATCCGGGATGTTTTAATCGCTGCGTTCCGAAACATCCGTCCGAAAAAACAGGAACCGAGAACTCCGCATTGCTTAACCGTGATGCGGAGTTTTTTGATGGACCATTTGATGAGAAACATGAGAACCAAAGTACAGTCGTATCGAAAGCACATTACGGCCACATTGTTCGCCAGCATCACCGGGTTTGTCGCGGTCGCCCCCTTGAACGGCATCGGGGTGGGGCTCGTTGGCGGGCTGGCCCTAACCGGGCTGGCCATTTTAATGGCCATCAAAAAAACACCATAAGCAGAGACCACTGACAGTTCCCGAGGGGCCGTTCTCGATCATCAACCCGCAACCATTACCCAGCCATGGTCAAACCTGGTAGATTGAAAAGGAGTGGTGGTGTGTTGCGGTGGGCATGATCAATGAACTCAGCGTATGGCTACTAATGGTAGGGGCCGACCGGCGATGTCACCGCTGGCGCTTTCCCGTTTGCCGGCAAGCGGAATCTTCAAGTCCTCGTCGTTTCCCGCAGAATTGGATTCAGGGGAGTACCGTGATTTATCGGACTGATGGGGCCGAACCGGTAATAGCCTTACTTCAAGTTCAGCGTGAACCAGAAGGTGCTGCCGGCTCCAGGGGTGCTGTTCACGCCGATGTTGCCGCCATGGGCTTCCACTGCCAGCTTGCAGAATGTCAGGCCCAAACCGGTCCCCAGTCGGCTTTTCCCGGGTTCCACCTGGCCGAACTTCTCGAAAATCTTCTGGTGAAATTCAGGGGCGATGCCCGGACCGGCATCCATCACCTCGACGCGGACCTGCCCGTGGACCAACTGGAGGCTTACTGTGACGAGGCCGTGCTCGGGTGAAAATTTGATCGCATTGCCCAGCAGGTTTTGCAGCACCCGCTCGATTAATTCCACATCCAGTTCGGCGTGTACGCTTTCCGGATTGGAAGCGACGTTAATTTTGATTTGTTTCGGGGTGTCGGTCGAACCCAACTCGGCCGTTGTCTTGCGGGCCAGGGCGACCAGGTCGCAGGCGGTGCGTTGGATCACCAGCTTGTCGGCCTCGAGTTTGCTGACTATGAGCATTTCCGCAATCATGCGGGTCAATCGTCTGGCCCCAGCCTTGGCTGCGGCCAGGCTATGGCGGCTATCATTGGAGAGGGCGCCGGCATCAAACAGGCTGATCATTTCAAGGTGTCCTTGGATGAGCATCAGCGGCCCTTTCATGTCATGGACAATCATGTGGGTAAGGCTGTCGCGCAGGCTTTCCAGTTCCTGCAGCCGCCGGTTGATGGCCTCCAGTTCAACTTTCTGCCGGTGAAGTTCCAGATGAGTAGTCACGCGCGCCAGGACCTCCCGCTCCTGGAACGGCTTGGTGATGTAATCCACACCGCCGGCTTGGAAGGCCTTGATTTTTTCCTCGGTCTCATTCAAGGCGCTGATGAAGATGACGGGAATAGGCCGCAACGCTTCATCGGTTTTCAGTCGCCGGCACATTTCCAGCCCGTCCATCTCGGGCATTTGAATGTCCAGCAGGATCAGGGAGGGCGGCTCTCGGTGGGCCGCTGCCCAGGCCAATTTGGCGCTGGTGGCGGGGCGGACCAGATAACCGGTCTGATCCAGCATGGCGGACAATAGCCGGAGGTTTTCCGGTACATCGTCCACGATCAAAATGGAGGTTTTTTCAGTCATGATGAATGGAAGCAATGGCCGTCGCTTCCGCCAAAAGATTCAAGAGGCTCTCGGCGTCAAACTGGCTGGTCAGTTGGCGCAGGGCTTCGGCTAACTTCGCGTGTGGAGGCTGGAGGCTTTTGATCATTTCCTCGACCCGGTTGAAATCCGCCAACACCAGATCGTCGTGCAACTGGTTGCGCCAGCTTTCGGACAGGCGGGCCAGGGCGGTCGCTGTTTCCGCCCGTGAGGGGATTCGTCCGGCCACCGCCGGAGCCAGCTCCGGCACAAGGGGAACATACGCCAGCTTCAGCAGTTGGCCGATTTTTTCCAGCAGTTCCGGAACGGGCACCGGTTTAGCCACGAAGTCATCCGCCCCGGCCTTCAGGGCGGCCGCCTGATCTTCCTCATAGGCCATGGCGGACAGGCTGATGATTTTCAGGGCGGAATTCTCCGGCCCAGCCCGCAGCCGGCGGATGGTTTCCAATCCGTCCATCTCCGGCATCCGCGTATCCATCAGCACCAACTGGGGCCGCCATTCTGCCGCCACCGTTAGCGCTTCGGCTCCGCTCGCAACCGCACGACTGACAAACCCGGACAGCAGCAGGAGTTCCAGCAGAAACCTCCGGTTTTCTTCCAGATCATCTACTACCAACACCCGGCACTCCGGCACTCCTGGTGCCAGCCGCCGGGCGGAACTTTGGATCTTGCGCTGGATTTGTTCCGTTTCAAAGACCGGTTCCAGGGGAACTTCAAAAGTAAACGTACTGCCCTTGCCAACCTGGCTTTCGACGGTGATATAACCGCCCAGCAACCGGGCATACTGCTGGCTGATGGCCAGCCCCAAACCGGTGCCTGTCTGACTGGCCCGGCCGGCGCTGGTCTGTTCAAACTTATTGAAGAGCCGACTGATCTCCTCTGGGGGGATGCCCGGGCCGGTGTCCTTCACCGCGACGCGCAGGCGCCATGGCTGGCCGTCACCGCTTCGGGCAGTGGTCGCCTCCACTTCAATACCGCCGGACCGGGTGAATTTGATCGCGTTGCCCAGCAGGTTGGAGAGCACCCGCCGGATTTTTTCCCCGTCCGCTCGTACCAGGTGCGGAATTTCGCTCAATTTCACCAGCACCAGCGACAGCTCTTTTGCTTCCGCCGGCAGGTGGAATAATTGCACAATCTCTTCCAGCATGGCCGCGCAGGGAAACTCCACCGGCTGTATTGCCATCCGGCCCGCCTCGATCTTGGCCAGATCCAGAATGTCATTGAGGATGGCCATCAAATTGTCACCACTCTTGCCGATGGTTTTCAGTTTATCCCGCGCCGATGCCGGCACGGTGGCATCCTCCCGCAGCAAATGCGTGAAGCCCAGGATGGCGTTCAGCGGCGTGCGGATTTCATGGGACATGTTCGCCAGGAATTCGCTCTTCGCCCGGCTGGCCTCGTTGGCCAACTTCCACGCCATTTCGAGCGAATGCGCGGCTTTCTTCCGCTCGGTGTTGTCAAACACGGTGGTGCGGCTCTCAATAAAATTCCCGTCGGCGTCCCGCACTGCGATCGTGTTCATCACCACCGATAAAATCGTTCCATCTTTGCGGATCAACTCTATGTCGAAATCGCCATTTCGGTCGGCGTTGGTGAAACCGATGAATTCTTTCTTGAAAAATTCCTGATACGCCGGCGTGAGCAGTTCTGTCATGTTTCGGCCCAGCAATTCGTCGCGGGTATAACCCAGCCAACCCAGTTCCGTGTCGTTGATGCGCACGAAATCGCCGTTTTTATTCAGGCTGTGGTAGCCGCAGGGGGCCCGGTGGTAAAGCTGCTGAATCTCGTGCGCATCGGCGGCCAGTTTGGCGGCCTGCCGCTTGCGCTCGGTGATGTCCGTCACGAAGGTGCGGAGCTGCTGAAAGTTGCCTTCCGCGTCAAAGACTGGCTGCACGAATAATTCCACCGGCAAGCGGCTTCCATCGTTGCGGAAATATTCTTTTTCGTATCTCACCGGCTGGCGGGAGCGGGTTGCCTCCCGGTTTTTGGCTCTCTGCATTTCGTGCCACTCGGGCGGCGTCAGGTTGTCGATGCAGGAAAATTTGCCGGACAGTAATTCCCCGCGCGCATGGCCTACCAGCTTTTCAAACGCCCGGTTGACCGTGAGCAGGATGCCCTGCATGTCCGCCACAATAAACGCCACTGTGGTGTTGTCAATTACCTCCGAGAGGGTGGCAATTTCCTTGGTGCGCTCCACCACGCGCTGTTCTAGCAAGTCCTTCGCTAAAATGGTTTCGTGGATGTCGTGGCAATAACCGATGTAGCCGCCAAAGCCGCCGCCCATTTGCTCATAAGGCTGACCATGATCCGCGATCCACCGATACTCGCCATCATGCCGTCGCAGCCGGTATTGCAATAAAAATGACTCGCGTTTCTCAAAGTGGGCCAGATAGCGTTTCACGCATTCCTCCAAGTCATCCGGATGCACGCCCGCCGCCCAGCCATCGCCTGCTTCCTGTTCCAAAGTTCGCCCGGTGAACTTCAGCCAGCTCGTATTGAACCAGTTGCACTTCGTATCGGGGCCCGCCCGCCAGATAAGCACCGGGGCTTTTTGGAGCAATTGCAGGTGAAAATCACGGGCTTGGATAAGTTCGTCTTCCGCCTTTTTGCGTGCGGTGATGTCAATAACGAACACAGTTAAGCCAGCGACTTTGCCGTTATTGGCAAAAATAGGGCTGTAACGGTTTTCATAATAGGTTCGCAGCCAGGTGGCGTCGCCGTATTCCTCCACCAGCAGGAACGACTCGCCTTGCAAGACCCGGTCAAAATTGCGCTTGGCCTTGGCCCGGTCAGCGGGATCGCTGATGATGTCCAGCAGATTCATGCCCACGCCAATGTCCTTTCCCCAAATTTGTTTGATCGTCACCGAATGGGACTGGGTGAACTCGGTATAGCAGTAGTTCGCATCCAGGGAAAAAATCACGACGTTTTGCGGACTCTCTAAAACGGACTTGAGCAACGCGGATTTTTGGCTGGCGGTTTTCTGGGCTGATAGCAAATTGATTTCGGCCTGTTTGCGCGTGGTGATGTCCTGGATCAGCGCCACGATATAATCTGGTTTACCGTCCGCCAAACGGGCGCAGCGGACGGTTAACTCTGTTTGTAAAAAACCCCCATTTTTCGGAAGAAAGCGTTTCTCCATGGCGTAGCCATCGGACTCCCCGCGCAAGAGGCGCGCGAAATGAGCTTCGTTTTCGGGAAGATCATCCGGATGGGTGAGCTCTGCCCAGGTCTTGCTATAAAGTTCTTCCCGGGTGTAACCCAGCATCTCGCACAGGCGGTCGTTGACCTGTAGCCAGCCTTTCCCGGGCGAGGTGATGGCGATGCCAGCGAGTGGCATCTCAAACCAGGTGCGCAGCCGGGCTTCGTTGAGGCGGAGACTTTCCAGCGCCTGTTTGCGGGAGGTGATGTCACGCACCGTAGCCCACATGCCTGTGATTTGACCGTCCGCTTCCCTGATGGCGAATGAGCGCAGTTCCACGGGAAACACGCTTCCATCGTGACGGCGATACTCCTTTTCATAAACCTCGGAGAAACCTCGCGGCAGGACCTGTTCCCGAACGATGACGGCTTCAAAAGCGTGCCATTTCTCCGGTGTCAAATCCACATACGTCCGCCGCAATAATTCCGCCGCCGGGTACCCCAGCATTTGCGCGTAGGCCGGGTTGAACTCTTTGATCATGCCAGCCATATCCACACTGACGATCCCGTCCGCAATACTCTCAAAGAGCTGGCGGTATTTTTGTTCCGACACTGCCAACCGCTGGCTCGCCTCCTTTCGCGTGGTGATGTCGCGAAAACTCCACACCCGGCCCAACACGGTGTCACCGATTAACTGCGGCTGGGAATAGCGCTCAAACACTCGGCCATCCTGGAACGCTAATTCCTCAAAGGAAGTTGCCTGCGGTTCCGCGTATATCTCCTGGACGCGCGCCTTGAATTTTTCCGGCTCGGCGAATTGTGCCTGGACAAAGTCCAGCATTTGCCCGTCGTTATGATTTTCGGCCAGCGCAGGTGGTATCCGCCACAGCTCGAGAAATTTCCGGTTGAAACCGGAAGTTTTACCGGTGGCATCCACCACCAGAATGCCATCGGCGGTGGATTCCAGCGTGGCCCGCAGCAAGGAATGGGACTGTTCCAAGGCAGCTTCCGTTTGCTTGCGCGCGGTGATGTCTTCCTGAACTCCGATGTAGTGCGTGAGCTTCTGACCGGTTGCATCAAAAACCGGGGTTATGGTGGTACCTTGATGATAAAGGGTGCCGTCCTTCCGTCGGTTGATGAGTTCACCTTGCCATACTTTTCCCGCCCGAATGGTCCGCCACAGCGTACGGTAAAATTCGTTATTCTGCTGGCCGGACTTGAGAAGGCGCGCATTTTTTCCGATGGCTTCTTCCCGCGTATAGCCGGTCAAGTGGGTGAACCCTTCATTGACCCAGAAGATTATCCCGGAAACGTCTACCAGTATGATGCTGTTGGCGGCTACGGCCATGGATTGCTCCAGTTGCAACAGCTTGGTTTCCGCCTCTTTCCGGGCGCTGATGTCGCGGATGGAACTGACCAGAAATCCTTCCCCCTCGAAGCTGGCCCCGTTGGAGCTGACCTCCACCGGCAGCGTGTGGCCGTTCTTGTGGACATGGAGGGTTTCAAAAAGAATGCCGCTGGCAAACGCCGCGGACAATTGTTGGGCCGCCATTGCTGCCGCATTGCTCTGCCGCAGGTCATAAATGGTCTTGGCCAGCAACTCCTCACGGGTGTAGCCGTAAAACTCCACCGCCGCCGCGTTGGCGGAAAAAATCCGGCCGTCCCGGTTCCGGACGAGCAGCAGCGCGTCCCGGCTCTGGCTGGCCATGAGTTCGGACAATTTGAGCGCCGACTCCAGCCGCGCCTTGACCGTCACGTTCCGCCCGATGACCAGCAACGCGTGTCGGCTGCCATCCGCGTTGAACAACGGCACCTTGTGGACTTCATGCTCCTCCATCTGGCCATCCGGCCCCGGCCCGCGCTCGGTGACACAGGTTATTTTGCCGGCGGCCCAGCCAACCGCATCACTCCGGATACAGGCGGTAAATAATTCCTTGAGGTCCGGCCTATCCCGCGCCAGTTCCGCGTCCGTCTTGCCAATCCAGGGGATATTCTTAAGCCGAAAGAAATCCGTTGCCGGCGGGTTGGCCACCAGCCAGCGCCCGGCGCCATCTTTGAAAATGACGTTGTCCGGCAGGGCGTTGATCAGATTAACGAGAGTTTCCTGGGATTCAACCAACGCTGTTTCCGTTGCTTTCTGGGCGGTTACATCCAGTGAAGCGCTCAATAAATATTCTTTATCATTGATCATCACCTTCTGCGCCGACCACAGTAGATTAAAAACCTGGCCCGTCTTGGAGTATATCTGGACATTCCGGTTTTTTACAATCTGGTGAGCTTTGATGTCCGCCACCAAGGCGTCCCGGTCGGTTGCACTTTTCCATATTTTTAAAGCCCTTTTCGTGTGGCCGATGACTTCGTCCCGACTCCAACCGGTCAGTCTCAAAAATTCTGCATTCACATCCAACAGCCGCCCGTCCCCAATGCTGGAAAGCGCCATAGCCACCGGACTAGCGTGGAAGGTCTGAAAAAAAATTGCCTCGCTATCCCGCAGCGCCTTCGCTGACCGCTGACGCTCGGTGATGTCCACCATGGAGAGCAGAATCATTTTGCCGTCCGGCGCAAGCCGGGCTTCCAAATGAACAAAATATGTCCCGCGGTCGTTTGGTAACAACCCCACTTCGCAGCTGGTATTATTCTCCGTGGTAAAAACCTGCTTCAAAAATGCGCTGAATAATTTCCGGTTATCGGCAACCACCTGCGTCTCGAAGCGCCTACCCAATAGTTGGCTGCGCTCCCTACCCATGAGTCGCGCCCCGCTGAGGTTCACCAGCCGGATGGTGCCATTGGCGGTTAGGCTGAAATAGCCAGTCGGAGCAAAATCATAAAGCTCGGTGTATTGCTTCAGCCCGTTGGCGATTTCCGCCCCAGCCGCACGCATTTCCTCATTCTGTTTCTCCAGTTCGATCTGGAGGACTTCCAGTTCGCGCTGCAGCCGGCGCACGTCAGCCTCCGTTTTTGGCGGGCGCGGAGCGGTTTGATTTTTCAACCGTGCCTGGGACGTTTGGCGCCGGACGATGCGAAGATTCTTTTTAGGGGGTGCTCTCATTTTTCCAAATTTCCGGTCCTCACCAGCGTCCCGCAGCGGAACTTACATTTGTTTCGCCGCCGGGATGTCCGTAAAGGTGTTGACCACGCCGTCATTCCGGTTGTCCATCGTGCGGTAGGACATGCGGCGCATGGCAAATCAGCGATGATCCGCGGGATGACATAAACGCAATCAGACTTAATTGGAGTGGAGTAAGTCACTTGGATGACTTTCATTGAGGCCATCCGCTGGAACCATTTCGCTATGATACCCGCTTGCTGCGCATTGAGATGCTGAAAGTTGACACCGCCCAGGTCGTTAATTCCCGGCACCTGCTGGAGAAATACTTCGGGCACTCCTCGCCCGCCGGCGGATGCGCCGAGCTCGATAATGGGGAAACCGGATTCGGTTTCAACCGCCGCCGGGGATTTGACGGTTATGAGCTCAATTCGATTTTTCATAATTTAAAATAACACACGGCTTAACCTGAGCGCCGCCGCGCCAAACGCATGACTCCATTAAACGAGGCTGTGGAATTTCATCGGCATGAATAAAGTTCTGCTTTAATATAATTTTGAATTTCAGTATCAGTCAGAGCAATGGCATGCAAGCGCGATAGCAAAAGAAAGAATCAAAGCCATCGCTTACTGATTTAAATTCACCGCTTACTGATATCCGACGTAATTTGCGTTGTCGGCAGCTGGCTGGAGAGGTTAGCTGGTCGCCAAAAAATTAGTGCCATTTCATCATTGGTGTGGACATCGTCTGTCGCCGGAAATCCTCAATAAGGAAATTTCAAAAGATATACCGACACCACATGTTCGAATTCCAAAACTTCGGTTTTGGGATTTTTATTTGTGAGTCTTGGTCGAAAGCCTGTTTTGGTGTGGAGCATCTGGCTGACGGTGGTGGGGCGTGGCGCGTGGCTTTCGTGTGGCGCAACCGCACCGGTGCTGACCGAACCGAGCGTTTAAAACGAGAAGTCTGCTGGCGGCTTCTTTTAGCTATCAGGTGGATGGGGCGATTTCAGCGTCTCCTATTATACCCGCTCAGAGTGGTTCATGGTATCTCTAGCCTCCAGTTTTATTTACCGAAGGATGCTGACACAAGGTCACCGTGACTCCGTAGCCTGATGGTCTGCTCGAATCGGGGTATGGCGAGGCAGATGGGCAACGATTTCAATGCCATCCGGAGTTCGGTTTCGAATCATCACCCGGCCGCCTAGCAAGTTGATGATCTGGTTAGCGACGGCGGGCGACAGCCCCAAATCGCCCCGCGGCGTAATCGCCCGGCCGATGGCCAGAACCTCAAAAAAATCCGGCACCTCTTTTTCTGGAATTACCCATCCGCTGGCTTTGATAACAAGCATCACCTCATGCTCCATGGGGTAGGCTGACACCACCACCTCGCCGGCGGACTTGGAAAACTTGATGCCGGTTTCAATTAGTCGAGTCAAAGCCCGGGTCAGAAAATACCAGTCCCCCAGCACCTTCCCCAATCCGGCCGGAGCCGCACAGATACGAACCTTGTAGGCTTTGGCGGTCTCGCGACATTCATTGACCGCGGTTTCCAGCACGGCATCAAGCTGGCTGCTGTTTTCGGCAAATTTGCCGCCCTTAATCTGCATATTGGAAAGCAGCAAAGCATCTTCCACAAATAGCAAGATGCGCTGTCGGGAATCATCGAACAGCTTTTTATATTCCTCCAGCCGGGGATAGTTTGGAAATTCTGAAAAGGCCAATTCACCGGCTCCGAGCAGGCCGTTTAGCGGAGTCCTTAATTCATGGGAGATCAGGGCCAAAAACTCGCTTTTCGCGTTATCCAGCAACATCAGCTTCTGATTGGTTTCCGCCAATTGGCGGGTGCGCAACTGGACCAACCGCTCCAAAGAGGCGTTTCTTTTCTTGGCCTCTAGTTGCAACCGGCGCATCTCCAAATGCGTGCATATGCGAGACTGCACTTCCTCGGGCTGAAAGGGCTTGGTGATGTAATCCACACCGCCGGATTGAAAGGCTTTCACCTTGTCACCAATTTCGCCGTGAGCGCTAACAAAAATGACTGGAATTTCCTTGAGCTTCAGGTCGGCCTTTAATCGTTTGCAGACCTCATATCCGTCCATCTTCGGCATCCGCGCGTCGAGCAGGATCAGGTCGGGGGGTAGTTTTTGGGCGGCCTGCAACGCCAGTTCCCCACTCAGGGCGGGGCGAACCGTGAATCCAAATCTGCCTAACAAACTGATCAGCAACTCAAGATTCGCGGGGGTGTCATCCACCGCCAGAATATCAGATGCGGCGGACGCCGGGGTTTTAAGCATCATGCGCTTTTTATTTTTGGGGCCGATAGGTTTTAAGGCTCCGATTGAAGATCGTTTTGGATCGCTGACTTACGGGAATCACTTCCTTGAAACCTTTTAGGTGGATATGCAGTTTGCCGGCCTCGTCTTTCTCAACATAATCCAAAAAAGCCAGATTAATGATGGCGGAACGATGCACCCGCACAAATTGGCCCAGGGGCAGTTCCCGCGCCCATTGTTTTAATGGCTTGCGAAACATCATGTGCCGGTCCGCCCCCCAGCATACGTTGGAATACTCGCCAGCCGCCGTGAATGCCTTCACTTCAGAAAGGTGCAGGTAACGCTGGCGGTTATCATCCCGGATAAGCAGGGTGTCGGAATCACTGTCCGGCATCGGCTCAGCCTTGGTTACGGATGAACGCTTATCTAAATTTTGCCACACGCGCTGAATGATGGGATTAGGGGTAACCAATTGTTTCTCGCCGGCTTCACTCCACCATTTGATGCCGGATTCAGAATTCGCCAGATTGTTGATGATGCCGGCGAGGAAATCCGCCGCTTGATCCAATTGGCGGGCATTCCGCTGCCGCTGATGATTTAAGCGGGTCATTCGTGCGTTGATGGCCTCCAAAATTTCCGGCAGTTCCGCTGGCTTGGTTATGAAATCGTCGCCCCCGAGGTTCATGGTCTGGCGAATCTGCTTGCGCTCCGTGCAACCGCTCAAAAAAATCACCGGAGTCTCCCCCATCTTTTCGTCCTGACGCAGGGCGGTTACCACGCCACGACCATCCAAGCCTGGCATATCCAAATCACACAGGATCAAATCCGGCGCAAAAGATGCGGCCAGCATCAATCCTTGGCCACCACTCGAAGCCACGCTGACATCATGGCCATACCGGCGCAAAAAATCTCCCACCAGTTGGTGGATTTGCCAATCGTCATCAATGATTAGGATTTTTGCCATATTCCGCTGCATGCAAAGCGCAGCGCTGGAATCCCGCCACACGACAGGGCGCGCAAAGCAGCACTCGCCACCTCGATCCAGCGTAGGCGTTTTGGCCCACTTGTAGATATTTCTTATTAAGCGATGTCATTTATGCTATTGAGCGGCCGCAAGCGGGTCTCCCACCGACGATTATTTGGCTTTGAAATTTACTGTTTGACCAAAGAGGGTGCCTTTTATGCTACGCAGCGTTAACTGAGAACCCGCCGTCTTGATGACCAAGGTCACACTACCGCCGCTCCCTTTGAGGGTGAGGCTGGAGACATCCGTTGCCGGGGCGTAACTCCCCGTCACCGTAAAATTTTCCGTGCTGCCCGCTGAGGTTGTCACCCGGGCTGTGCCGGTATAGTTATTGCGTTTGGATGTCAAATTGAGGCTCATCTGCCATCCGCCGGTGACATTCGCCGGCAGGGGAATTTGCACCCCGCTCAAAGGCTGGGATACGCCTTGGGTTTGCGCCCGGGCATGCGGCGTAGTTTGGGTCTGCACCACCGAACCGCTGCCGGTCAATGTTGCGTTTGCACCGTTGATGCCCAGTTTTAGATTGGCGGTTTCGGTGAAATCAAAAACCGTAAGGCCCAGCACCACGCCGGAACCTTCCGCTGTGAGATTGAGAGTCACGACCGGATTGGTGCAAGTGCCGCTGATGCTGCCGGTGTTGGTGACGCTGCCAGCCAGGTACGCGAAGGCGAAGCCATAACTTTCCTCCAGCAACAGGCTGCCGCTGCCGGTCAACTGGCCGGAGGGCGATTGCGCGAGGCTGAACACATAGGTGCCGCCCCCCAGATTGTTGGAGTAGCTCCCGGAAAGATCCCACACGGGTAGGTAGGTGCCACCGTTAAACGT
>Ga0007882_10000710_pt1 | contig 19553 bp, 18 predicted proteins | sample CryBogCBH12Aug01_FD_71195 | JGI IMG/M metagenome (GOLD analysis project Ga0007882, IMG submission 71195) | Freshwater microbial communities from Crystal Bog, Wisconsin, USA - CBH12Aug09.1 | ecosystem: Environmental > Aquatic > Freshwater > Lake | place: Crystal Bog, Wisconsin, USA | collected... | reverse complement strand
CGCCGCCATGTGCTCGTCGAAATCGGATGGCCGCGCCGCACCGCAGCTCAGGGTGTGCACTTCCGGCGCATTCAGGCAATACAGGTCGTTGAACTGCATCGGCGTGAGCGGGGCGCAGAGCGCGGAGATTTTCGGGCCGGGTTCCTGCAGCTTGCCGCCCTTGTCATTCGGGCTGATGATAAAGACGCCCATGTCGTGCCGCTTCGCCGCCTGTACAGCGGCCCAGTTCAGTTCGTTCACAAAATACCAGTGCAGGTTCACGTAATCGAACTCGCCGGTGTTGATGGTATCAACAATCACATCGGTGGTTGCATGGGTGGAGAAGCCGATAAACCGGCAGCGGCCCTCCTTTTGCAACTGCCGCGCCACCTCGAGACAGCCGCCTTTTTTCATCGTCCATTCGAGCAGTTCGCGATTATTGATGCCGTGCAGCGAGAGCAAATCCACATGGTCCAGTTTCAGGTAATCCATGGAGGTGTTGAATACCTTGAGAAATTCCGCCGCCGTGGCCTGGGGCGCCACCTTGGTCTGCACAATCATCTGGTCGCGCGGCAGTTTGGGCAGCAGGTTGCCCAGTTGCATTTCCGAGGTGCCGTAACCGCGCGCGGTCTCAATGTGATTGATGCCCAGTTCGAGGGCGCGATGGATGCAGGCCTCGAGGTTTTCCTGGTTGGCGCGGGGGATGTCCTGCGGCGCGACATCCTGCCATTTAAACTGGTAACGCATGCCCCCGCAGGAAATCACCGGCATCTGCAATCCGGTCCGGCCAAAGCGACGATATTTCATGTGGCCAAAATAGAACGGCTTGGCCCGGCTGGCAAGCGGCGGAGTGTAACGAATTATGCGGCCACCAAATTAAGAAGAAAACCCCATCCCGAAGACCAGACTAGCCGCACATCAATACAACTTCCGCAAATCGCAGTTCGGATTCGGCGTCTGTTCGGCAATCTTGCGCGGTGCTTCAGACCGAAAGCTGTGGATGGCCAGCGCGAGAAACACCAAAACCGGCAGAAACAAGACCAACCGCAGCCAATCGCCGACTGAAATCAGGGTCGGAATGGCGAGCGCCACCAACAACCAAACGACGGCCAGCACGGCAAAGCCAGCCGTTTTGGGCCGGACATTCCGATACTTCCTGACCCAGCCGCCGCCATGGACGAATTCCAAGTTGGATTTCAGATTGGCCATACTATGTCAAAATTAACTCCGAGCCGGAAAATGGCCAGTCCTTTCTGATGCGGGAAGCGCCAGGGGGGCATCCTAGTCCCAAACTGTCCACCGTTCGGGGCGCCGCGTTGCAGCCGGCTGGGCGCGTCCATGCCGGCCAAACGGCTGGAAACAACCACCGTATCCAACCAGCGAAAGTGGTAAGCCGGTCACAGACCGGCGCTCCGCGGGGCAGCAGGATGCGCCCCAGCCGACCCTGCTGCTTAGATTCTGTTTGACGGCGGCGGGGGAAACCGGGAACACTGGCGGCCAAGACTTATTTCCCCATGAATTTAAAACGCTGGTTTCCTTGGCTGTGCCTCGTGCTGATGCTCGTGGCGGAGATATTTCTGGTGCGCTCCAATAGCGCCCGCGACGCGGCCCTCACCGATTTGCGCGAGGCCCGGACGCAGCTTGCCCAGGCTCAGGCCGACCTGGCCGACGTCAAAAACGCCAACCCTAGTGCCCAGGCCGCCGAGATCAACCGGTTGCGGCACCAGACTGAAATCCTTACGAACAAGCTCGCCGCCCTGCAAACCACCATTGACCATCTCCAACAGGAGAGCCAGCAAAACTCCCAGCACCTGACCACCGCCCGCACGGCGCTGCAATTGCAACAGGAACACCTCCAGCAGTTGCAGGCGGAACAACAACAGGCGGCGGCCTCAGCCGCCAATGCCGCCAATACCGCCGTCTGCATCGGGAACCTGCGCGCCTTGGAAACCGCCAAGGAACAGTGGGCCATTGATAAAAACAAGGACGTCAATTCCGTGCCCATCGCCCAGGATTTGCTCCCCTACCTCAAAGACAACGTCTTTCCTACCTGTCCCGATGGCGGCACCTACACCCTCAATTCCATGGCTGAAGCCCCCACCTGCACCCAGCCCGGCCACGTGCTCCCTGCCGCCCCCGTGCAGAACCAATAGCCCAGCCATTCATGGCTTGGCTTTTCTATTTTTTCCGAAAATCGATAACTACAAAAAACGCCGCCCACCATGAAGTGGGCGGCGCGTTGAATCGTACAGTTCTTGCCAGCCTTACATCGAAGCGGCGGCGGCTTTGGCGGTGGCCATGTCTTGCTTGCGGTTTTTCAGGGTGGTGAAAAACTCGTAGCCTTCGCGCAGGCGGCGAACCATCACGCGCTTGTCTTCCAGCATGGTTTTCACAATGCGCAGGATGGGTTTCGGCCGGAAATAATAGGTGCGGTAGAAACGGTCCACTTCTTCGAAGATGGCGTCCTTGTTCAGGCCGGGATATTCAATCGTGCTGTCCTGGTAGCCTTCGCCGCCGAGGAGGTCGGTCTTTTCTTTCTTGGCAAACCAGCCGTTGAGGCGGGCCTGTTCGTAGAGTTCGGTGCCGGGATACGGCGCGGCGAGACTGACCTGAATGCTGAACACGTCCAGTTCCTTCGCAAAATCAATGGTCTGCTGGATAGTCTCGCGGGTTTCCACGGGAAGACCCAAGATGAACGTGCCGTGAATCAGCACGTCGGCCTTGTGACAATCCTTGGTGAACCGGCGCATTTCGGCGGTGGTCACGCCTTTCTTGATGCGGGTGAGCGTGTCATCGTTGCCGCTTTCATAGCCGACGAGGAACAGGCGCAGGCCGTTATCCTTGAGCAGCTTGATGTTGTCGTAATCCAGGTTCGCGCGGCTGTTGCAGGACCAGGTGAGGCCCAGGGGCGAAATCTTCTTGGCAATTTCGCGCGCGCGCGGGAGGTTCGCGGTAAAGGTGTCGTCATCGAAGAAATATTCCACAACTTCGGGGAACAGTTTCTTGAGGTAGGCCATTTCATCGGCCACGTTCTGGGCGGAGCGGACGCGGTATTTGTGGCCGCCAATGGTCTGGGGCCAGAGACAAAACGTGCACTGGGCGGGACAACCGCGCCCGGTATACATGCTCATGTACGGATGGTTCAGGTAGCCGTTGAAATACTTCTGCACGTCCACGTCGCGGCGGTAGATGTCGCCGACCCACGGGAGGGTGTCGAGATTCTCAATCAGCGGGCGCTCGGCGTTGTGCTTGATCTTGCCTTCCTTGTCCTTGTAGGACAGGCCGAGCACGGTCGAGAATTCGCGGCCTTCGGCGACTTCCTTGCAAGTGTAGTCAAATTCCTTGCGACCAACCCAGTCAATGGCCCAGGAGGCCTTGAGCGTTTCGGTGGGCAACACGGCGGCATGGGCGCCGACGAATCCAATTACGGTGCCGGGCTTTTGCTGCTTGATGGCTTCGGCCACCTTGCAATCGTTCTTCAACGACGGCGTGCTGGTGTGGATGATGACGTGATCGAAGTCCTTGGCGATGCGTAGGCATTCGTCCTTGCCGATGTTATGCGGCGGGCAGTCGAGGAGCTTGGCATTGGGCGTCAGCGCGGCGGGTTGCGCCAGCCAGGTGGGATACCAATAGCTGGTCACTTCACGGACGGTCTGATAGCGCGCACCCGCGCCGCCATCGAACCCGTCAAAACTCGGGGGTGAAAGATACAGTGTTTTGCTCATGTGCTTGCTTAAAAATCAGTGTTGTTTCTTTTCGGCCTGGACGTCGCCCTCGCTGCCGCAATGGACGCCGACGTGTTCCGCCTCCTTGGTGGAAAAGGCGCCCCGGGCACCCGCCGCCGGAGATTTCAGGGCAGCCTTGGCTTCGGCCAGATGGCCCTTGCCGATGGTCACGCCGTTGAAGGCGCGCTGAACCAGTTCGGGCGAGGACGGATAGGGTTTCGGCTTGGTGCCGAAGTTGTAACGGAAATTCTTCCAGTTGTCGCCGGCCTTGTAATTAGTGCCCAGCGCGCCGCTCGGGTCGTAGCCGCAGTGCACCATGCAGTTCTCGCAGCGGGGGTCGCGGGCCTTGCCGTCCACCACGCCGTAGCTCTCCCAGTTCACCTTGGTGAGCATTTCCTGGTAACCGGCGTAGTGACCGTCGGTCATCAGGTAGCAGGGGGCTTTCCAACCCTTGACGTTGTAGGTGGGGATGGCCCAGGCGGTGCAGGTCAACTCGCGCTTGCCGGACAGGAATTCCTGGTAAACGGGCGTGCCGAAAATGGTGAACAGGCGGCCCCATTCTTCGATCTTGGCGAATTTCTCGCGGGTCATTTCGCGCGTGAGGAAGAATTCCTTGGGATCGCGCGCGAGGCGCTTGACCATGTCCTTCTTGGCGGCGTCATAGTCGTAGCCGGGGGAAATCGTGTGGCCGTCCACTTCCAGCGAGGAGAGGAACCGGAACATGTCGTCCAGTTCGGCCACGTCGGTTTCACGGTAAACGGTGGTGTTGGTCGCGACCTGGTAGCCGCAAATCTTGGCCATCTTGATGGCTTCGACGCATTCCTTGAAGACGCCTTCGCGCTCCACGATGAGGTCGTGGGTGAATTCCAAGCCGTCCACATGGACGTTCCAATACATCCATTCGGAGGGGCGGATGACGGTCTTCTTTTTCGCCGCCGCGTCGGCGTTGCGGATGGCATCGGCCTCCTTGTCGGTGATCAGGTTGCCGGCCAGAAGCTGTTTGAGCATCGGCTCCATCTCGGGCGTGTAAACCGCCGCGAGGTAATCGCGCATTTTTTTGCGCATGAACACGCCGTTGGTGCAGATGTAGATGACGCGGCCCTGTTCGCGCAGGCCGGCGACGAGTTCTTCAATCTTGGGGTAGATGAGGGGTTCGCCGCCGCAAATGGACACCATGGGCGCTTCGCATTCCATGGCGGCGGCCAGGCATTGCTCCAGCGGCACCATGTCCTTGAGGGACGTGGAATATTCGCGGATGCGGCCGCATCCGGTGCACGTGAGGTTGCAGGTGTGCAGCGGTTCGAGCTGCAGCACCATGGCAAACTTCGGCGTGCGCTTCAGTTTATGCTTGATGATGTGACCGGCTATCTTGGCCGTCAGGGCAAAAGGGAATCGCATAATTTTAACGGGAAACGGCGAACAAATTGGTGCACCCCACCGGCGGTGACGCCTTCATGATCCCTGGCAAAAAAAAGCTAGCCGGGGACACACTTTGGCTGGCGGCAATGCCTCCGCAACCGGCCAAAAGCAACGGCAACGCCGTCGCCAGGGCCAGCCAGCGGAAATTCCAAATTAATCGCACTTGCCGATTATAAACTACTTCGCCACGATGGCAACCGCTAATTGACCGTATCATGTTGCCAAAACCCTGCCATCAACGACTTGCGCTGACACTTGCCAGCCTTCTGACTGCCGCCCTGGGGGCGGCGGCGCAGTCGGAAACTAATCCAGTGTTCATCGCCCGGGCGGAACAGGCCTTTCAAGCCGCCCAAACCGCCTGGCAGGCGGATACGAATGCCCCTGGCCCGGCCATTCAGTTTGCCAGCACCTGCTTCGATGAGGCGTCGATGGCTCCGGACGACACCCGCCGCGCCGCTGTGGCGAAGTTGGGCATTGCGGCCTGCCGCCAGTTGGTTGCCCGTGACCCAAAATCCGTGGCCGGCCACTATTATTTGGCCATGAACCTGGGGGAACTCGCCCAGGCGGAAGCCCCCTCGCTGGCCGCCTACCGGCTGGTGCATGAGGTGGAGCGGGAATTCAAGGCGGCGGCGGAGTTGGACCCGGCGTTTGATTTCGCCGGGCCGGTTCGGAATTTGGGTGAACTCTATTTTCAGGCCCCCGGCTGGCCGTTAAGCGTGGGGAGCAAGCACAAGGCCCGCGAATGGCTGGAACGTGCCGCCGCCCTGGCCCCGGATTATCCCGAAAACCAGCTCAACCTCCTCGAAGCTCGCCTGAAATGGCGGCAGCGCGAGGAGGCAGCCGCCACGCTCAAAACCCTCGCTACCCTGTGGCCGGCCGCCCAAAAACAATTCACCGGTCCAGCCCGGGAGAAGGACTGGGTGGACTGGACCGCCCGCCGCGCCGCCTTGCAGGCGGAGTTTGACCGGATTTACCCGGCGGAGAACGGGCGATGAACCGGACAGCTTAGTGTGCTGGGCACTCTTTGGCGGTCAAAAACAGCATTCCCTAAAAGCCGCCGGTCTGCTAAATTACTGATATGACGAAATACGCGCAAATTCTGGACTCCGCCGATGGATTGGCGTTGGAGGAGCAGGAGTCGCTCGTGGCGGTACTCCAGCACCGGCTCGCGGAACATCGGCGGACGGAACTGATTGAAGCTGTCAAATCCGCCCGGCGGGAATTTAAGGCCGGCCGGTGCCGCCCCGCTACGCCCGCACAAATCGTCAAACGCCTCTTCGCTTGAAAAGGGTGGCCAGCCGGAAGCAGGCCGCAAAATATCCCCCTTTGTGTTCTTTGCGTTCCTTCGCGGCAGATTCCCCCCTTTTGCCGCCACCCGAAAATATCTGTGGCGTAACCTTGAACGAATGGATTAGACTCCCGGTCAAATCCGCCGAGCCATGGCAAAAAAATTCATAGCGGCGCTGAGTGATTCATCGCTGTTCCTGCGCGAGTGGCTGGCCAACCCCCAGCACACCGGGTCGGTCGCGCCCAGCTCCCCGCATTTGACGTCCGCCATGGCCGAGTGGCTGCCGGTGGATCGCAACGCCTATGTGCTGGAACTCGGACCCGGCACCGGGGCGGTGACCGACACCCTGCTCAAGCGCGGCCTGCGCGAAGACCGGTTGATCGCCATCGAGCACAACCAAAACTTGGCCAAGCTGTTGTGCAAGCGCTTCCCCCGCGCCCACATCATCAATGGCGATGCCTGGCAGCTCGACGAATTGCTCCGGGAATGTCCGGCGGCCATTACCCAGGTGGGGGCCGTAATCTCCAGCCTGCCGCTGCTCAATTTTTCCCGGGAACAGGCCGAGTCCCTCGCCGGCAAAATCCATTCCGTGCTCGACCCCCAAGGTTCCTGGGTGCAATACAGCTACCAGATTGGCCGCCGCCGCGCGCGGGGCACCGACAACTTCCGCCTCGTCTCCTCCCGCATCGTCTGGTTCAACCTGCCGCCCGCCCGCGTGAACGTGTATCAGAAGTAGGCCCAGCCGCCCGCCGGACCTGAATCAAACTTGCCAGGGTAGGTCGGCGAACTTAGATTAACCCCATGAGCAAAGTGGAAATTCTGGCCGAATTGCCCAAACTAAAACTGGAAGAGCGCAGGGAAATCTTCGAGCGCATCAGTGAATTGGAGGATTACGATTTGCTCCACGGGAGCGAACCCACGGCCGAAGAAAAAGACCTGCTCGACCGGGAACTGGCCGAATACCGCCGCCAGCCCGACGCCGGTTCGGCGTGGAACGAAGTGGTGGCCCGCATCCGTCAACCCGCCCGCAGTGAACTGGCCGGTTATCATCCGCCCCAAAGCCGAGGCAGATTTGCGGGAGGCTTGGTTGTGGTATGAAGCCCAACGGCCCGGATTGGGAGATGAACTGTTGCTGGAAATTCGCGCCGCCATCCGCCTGCTAGAAACGGATCCCGAACGCCGACCGCTGTATTACCGTGATTTTCGCCGTTTGCTCGCGCGGCGCTTTCCCTACAAGGTTTTCTACCGTGTCGAAACCGGGCGGATTATTGTTTACCGGATTTTGCATGCCCGGCGGCAACATCAACGGCAACTTTAAGGTTGTCGGCTCACCCCCGCCCCACCCCTTACATTTAGAATTATTCTAAATCTTGACAGCTGCCCCCGCCCGTGGCATTTTGTCCGCCTTGAAGGCCCGCAGCCGCCATACTGATGAGCAGCACCTGACTGAACAGTTGGGGGCCACCGGCTTTCGCCTGACGCCCCAGCGGCAGCAGGTCTATGACGTGCTCCGCCACAAGCGCGACCATCCCACCGCCGAAGAGGTCTTCATCCGCGCCAAACACGCCATGCCGGAAATCTCCATGGCCACTGTTTACAATTGCCTGGACGCCCTCGTGAAATGCGGCATGGCCCGGCAGGTGACGGTGGACCGCGGCGCCACGCGCTACTGCCCGAACATGCACGCCCATGGCCATTGTCATTGCGATGCCTGCGGAATTATTTATGATGTGGATTTGCCGCCAGAACTGGATGGCGTCTTGCTGCCGGCCGGTTTTCAGGCGCACCATTATGATGTCGCCGTCCATGGCCTCTGCGCCGCCTGCGCCGCCAAGAAAAAGTAACTGCTGAATTGATTTTGAACTGATGAGCACCGCCACCGAGACCATTGAAGACCTGGTAACCCAGGAATACAAATACGGCTTCGTCACCGACGTCGAATCCGAATCCGCCCCCCCCGGCCTGAACGAAGACATTGTTCGCCTCATTTCCGCCAAGAAAGGCGAGCCCGAATGGCTGACCGCGTGGCGCCTCAAGGCCTACCGCCACTGGCTGACCCTGCCCGTCCCCACCTGGCAGTTCGTCAAGTATCCACCCATTGATTTTCAGGACATCACCTACTACAGCGCCCCCAAGCAAAAGGGCGACGCGCCGAAGAGCCTGGACGAGGTGGATCCCAAGCTCCTGGAGACCTACGAAAAGCTCGGCATTCCGCTGCGGGAACGCGGCCGGCTGGCCGGCGTGGCGGTGGACGCGGTGTTTGATTCCGTTTCGGTCGGCACCACCTACCGCGAGCAGCTCGCCGAAAAGGGCATCATCTTTTGCTCCTTCAGCGAGGCCGTGAAGGAGCATCCCGACCTGGTCAAAAAGTATCTCGGCTCTGTCGTCCCCTACACGGACAACTATTATGCGGCGCTCAATTCCGCCGTGTTCAGCGACGGCTCGTTCTGCTTCATCCCCAAGGGCGTGCGCTGTCCGATGGAACTGTCCACGTATTTCCGCATCAACGCCGCAAAGTCCGGCCAGTTCGAGCGCACGCTGATTGTGGCCGAGGCCGGCGCGAAGGTCAGCTACCTGGAAGGCTGCACCGCCCCGATGCGCGATGAAAACCAGCTCCATGCCGCCGTGGTGGAACTGGTGGCCATGGACGACGCAGAGATCAAATACAGCACCGTCCAAAATTGGTATCCCGGCGATGCCAACGGCGTGGGCGGCATCTACAATTTCGTGACCAAGCGCGGCCTGTGCAAGGGCCGCAACTCCCGCATCACTTGGACCCAGGTGGAAACCGGCTCCTCGATCACCTGGAAATATCCGAGCTGCATCCTGCTCGGGGACAATTCCAAGGGCGAATTCTATTCCGTCGCCGTGGTGAACAACTGCCAGCAGGCGGACACCGGCACGAAGATGATTCACATCGGCAAGAACACGAAGAGCACCATCGTCTCCAAGGGCATCTCCGCCGGACGCGGCCAGAACAGCTACCGCGGCCTGGTGGAAATCCGGAAGAGCGCGGAAAACGCCCGCAACTTTTCGCAGTGCGATTCCATGCTGATCGGGCACAAGTGCGGCGCGCACACGTTTCCGTATATCGAGGTGAAGAATACCACTTCGAGCGTGGAGCATGAGGCGTCCACCTCCAAGATTGGCGAAGACCAGATCTTTTATTGCAACCAGCGCGGCCTCGCCACGCAGGACGCCGTGAACATGATTGTGAACGGCTTCTGCAAGGAAGTGTTCAAGGAACTGCCGATGGAATTTGCCGTCGAGGCGCAAAAACTTCTCGGCGTCAGCCTCGAAGGCAGCGTCGGCTGATTCTTAGCCACGGATGGAACACGGATGAAACACGGAAATGGAAAGCAAGCTTCAGCAAGCCGAGGTCACCGAGAAAATCATCGGGGCGGCATTTGCGGTTTACAGCCAGCTTGGCTACGGTTTTCTGGAAAGCGTTTATCAGAAGGCCATGCAGGTGGATTTGCATCAGGCGGGACTCAAGTGCGAAATGGAGTGCCCCATCAAGGTGAAATACCGGAATGTCATCGTCGGCGATTTTCGCGCCGACTTGCTGGTGGATGATGCGGTAATTGTGGAACTGAAAACCGCCAAGAATTACAGTGCGGAAGATGAGCCACAACTGTTGAACGAATTGAAGGCCACGGGCATTAAGGTCGGCCTTTTGATCAACTTTGGCCGGACGAAAGTGGAATTCAAAAGAATGGTCTTTTGATCCGTGTTTTATCCGTGTTCAATCTGTGGCTAAAAAATGAATTTAAGAAAATGAGCAAGCAACCTATTCTCGAAATCAAGAACCTCCACGCCGGCGTGGAGAACAAACAGATTCTCAAAGGCTTCAGCCTCACCGTGAATGCGGGCGAGGTGCACGCCCTCATGGGCCTCAACGGCTCCGGCAAGAGCACGCTGGCCGCCATCCTGGCCGGCCGCGACGGCTACGAGGTCACCAGCGGCGAAGTGCTTTACTACGGCAAGGACCTGCTGGAACTCGATCCCGAGGAACGCGCCCGCGAAGGCGTCTTTCTCGCCTTCCAATATCCGGTCGAAATCCCCGGCGTCAACAGCACCTATTTCCTCAAGGCCGCGCTGAACGAAATCCGCAAGTCCAAGGGCCTGCCGGAGTATGACGCCATCGAATTCCTCGAACTGGTGAAGGACAAAATCAAGCTGCTCGACCTGAACGAAGACCTGCTCCGCCGCTCCGTGAACGAGGGTTTCTCCGGCGGCGAAAAAAAGCGCGCCGAAATTTTCCAGATGGCGGTGCTGGAACCCAAACTGGCCATTCTCGATGAAACCGATTCCGGCCTGGACATTGACGCCCTCAAGATTGTCTCCAGCGGCGTCAACAAGCTCAAGCGCCCCGACACCGCCCAGCTCGTCATCACCCATTACCAGCGCCTGCTGAACTACATCATCCCCGACTTCGTGCATGTCATGGCCGATGGCCGCATCATCAAGTCCGGGGACAAGAACCTGGCCCTGGAGTTGGAGGCCAAGGGTTACGATTGGCTTATCAAGCACCAGTGATTATACTGCGGGCATGAAATTGGATGACTCCCAGCGGCAACGCGTCTCGGTCTGGATTAACGAGGGCCTCAAGCTCTCCGAAATCCAGGGCCGCCTCGCCTCGGAATTTGGCCTGAAGCTCACCTACATGGAAACTCGCTTTCTGGTGGATGACCTGAAGCTGGTGCCCAAGGACCCGGAGCCGCCCAAGACGCCGGAAATTCCCGCCGCCAAAGCGCCGGGAGCCGCGCCTGGGGCAGCGGGGTTGCCGCCCGATGATTTGGACGCCCTGCCGCCCGGCGGTGGCGGTGTGGTGGTGCAGGTGGATCAAATCACCCGGCCCGGGGCCATCATCAGCGGCAAGGTGGCCTTCAGCGACGGCCAGACCGCCGACTGGTATATTGACCAGACCGGCCGCCTCGGCCTTGTCGCCAAGCAACCCGGCTACAAGCCCTCGCAGGCCGATGCGCAGGAATTCCAACTCGCCTTGCAGCGCGAAGTGGCGCGGCTTGGCTACTGATCCGACTTCCAGTTTAAAATTGCAGCGGCCAGGTGGTAAGAAGCGCGGGCTTCAGCCCGCTTCAATGCCCCAAACGGTCAAGCGCCAGCATGAACCAGCCCGCCTTTATTTCGGACGCTGAAGCGGCGTGAAGAGCCTGTGTGAAAAACAAATCTCCAAAAGATTCGGCGCCTACAATTGGCTTATGGCGCATTTTGATTTATTCCGAAGGTGATTTGAACCTGTTTTTGGACTCAATTTTTCGCATTTAGGATATTTTCACACAGGCTCTGAACGCCGCGCTCCGCTCGCGCCTCACCCGGGCAACCCTCACCCACAAGCATCTTAGAAAACATGAGAGCAGACAAGATGTGCCGCTCGGGCGACTCTTGTCTGCTCTCATGTTTTCTAAATTCTTCCAGTTGAAGCTTGCCGGCGTGGAAACGCTGGGGCTGCGATTATCGTAGCCCTCTACAGCGCCGTCCGGCGCGGCATATTTGTAGAACCCCAAGCCAAAATAATCGTCAGCCCCATTCGGGGCGGCAGCTTCCGTTCGCAGGTCTGAGGATGTCGCTCCTGACGGAGCTTTGTCGGTTGATGCCGGGCGATGCTACAAATATGCCAGCCCTGACGGGCTTGGAAATACCTGTTACCAAACTGTGTGAAGATTTTCCCGCGCTCCAGGATTGACAATCAGGGGGTTGCAGGGGAGTTTATCGGGCATGGCATGGTCATTCAAAGAAAGGCGCGGCGTGGTTGCCAACTGGTGGGCGGATGCAGGTGCTTCTGCACTCAGCAAAGCATCCCGCCAATGACGAAAAAAGCACAATACTGCTGCCCCCTTTACGAACAGACTGTCGGGAAGGTGATGATTGATGTTCACCGACAAACTTTAAAGGAACCAACATGAGCTGGCGATTTCGTCAATCATTTAAAATAATTCCAGGCTTAAAATTAAATCTCTCGAAAACGGGGTTGAGTGCCAGTATAGGTGGCGCTCCTTTTACAGTTAATCTGGGACCGCGAGGATTATACGGCACGGCATCAATTCCTGGAACTGGTATATCATTTAAGCAACGACTGTCCGACGGGCCACATTCGCACAGCACACCCACCCCCTATGCACCAATTCCTTTGCCGGATGTAGCGGATCCTAAATATTTCCCGGCTAGTTCACCATCGGAACGTGATTATGGCCTTCCTCAATTGCGGGAAATACGAAGTGCGAGCACGGAACTCCTGACTAGTCAAAGCCTCCAAGAACTCAAAAGTCTGATCAAGACAGCTTACGAACAACACGAACAAATTACCGATGAGCTTTCCAAAGCCACACAAGAAGACGTTCGCGCAAACAGGCGCTTTAAATCATGGGAAAGTGGCTTTTTATTGAGGAATATCTTCAAAAAATCGTTTGAGGTTCGAAAAGCTCAGGCAGAGATTGCGAGTGCAAGAAAATGCGAACTTGAAGAGCAACTCCGACTCACAAAAATAGCAACCCAAGTTGAACTCGAGAGAGAACAAGCAGAACCTTTCTTCAAGATGCGGGATGATTTCACCGCACTCGCAGATTGCAATGTGATATGGGATGTCAAAGCGGAACGTTCAACTGACAAGGTAAGAGAGCGGACGATTTCAAGTACGAATGTCGATCGTGAACCGGTAACATTCTCCCTTGCGATTTGTGATTTAATTCAATGGGAACAGGAAGTTCCTCGTTTCAAAAATGTAAATGGAGGGGATATATATCTTTATCCAGGTTTTATTTTGTACCGTGCATCTAAGACAGCGTTTTCAGTCATTGATTTCCACGACGTAAATCTTACAGTGACCTCGGTCAGATTTACAGAACGCGAGAACATTCCAAGCGATTCTGAAATAATTGGTCAGACATGGGCCAAAACAAATAAAGACGGAAGTCGTGACCGCAGGTTTGCAGGAAATCATCAAATCCCCATCGCTCATTATGGCGAATTGACTTTAAAAAGCGAAACCGGTTTATGGGAGAAATTCATGTTCTCAAATCCGGGGAAGCTGGATCAGTTTGTTAAGTCTTGGAAGGCGTTTGTGGCGTCTTTCAATCACAAAGTATCTTTGGTATTCACTGAGGATCAAAGCGGCCCACCAATTAGTGAGCCGGAGCCCATAAAAATTCCCGCTATCGCTGGGGCAAAAATTCATTTTGAATGTAATAGCTGCCATCAACCAATAGAAGTTAATGTCGAGGCTGTTGGCCAAGAATTCAGTTGTCCAAGCTGCGGGACAAGAATTGTCGTTCCAGAGCAAGCGTAAGAGGCTCAATCGTATTGTAGTATTGACTTGATGGCCAGTATTGCGTGCGCTGGTGTTGCTTTTCAAAAACATCGGCCGAAATGTGCCAAGTCAAAACCCTCTACGGGGAAGATTGCAGGGTGAGGGCAGGCGACCAAACCAATCAACACCCCCGAAAAAATCGGCGAAATTAGCTGGAGAAAATCCGGGCTTCCGCCCGGCCCCCGCTTCAAAGCCCTAGCGATTTGGCCGCCTCGTTGGCGAGGTTCAGCATGGTCTCGGGGAAGATGCCCAGCCAGAGGATGCCGGCCACACAGAGCACCAACGAAACTTTCGCCGGGCCATCGAGCTCAATGGGCGTCAAATCCGCCGTCTCGCGGCTCCAGTAAATCGCCCGGACGACCCCGAAATAATAGTAGAGCGAGATGACCACGCCCACGAGGGTGATGCCAGCCAGCCAGAAGTAGCCGTGGTCGTGCGTGGCGGCGCCCTGGGCAATGACCGCCTTGAGCAACAGGAATTTGCCGAAGAACCCGGCCAGCGGCGGGATGCCGGCCAGCGACACCATGGCCAGGGTCATCGTGGCGGCCAGGAACGGCGAGCGCTGGCCCAAACCGGCCAATCCGGAGATTTCTTCGCTTTCGAGATTTTTATAGACGATGGCGATGACCGTGAAGGCCGCCAGCACCGTGAAGAGGTAGCCCGCGAAATAATACAGGATGGCCGCGATGCCGGCCGCGTTCAGGGCGGCCACGCCCAGCAGCAGATAACCCGCGTGCGAAATGCTCGAGTAGGCCAGCAGGCGCTTGAGGTTCCGCTGCGGCAGCGCGCAGAGGTTGCCATAGAGGATGGTGACACAGGAAATGATGACGAGCAGGCTGAGCCAGTGCAGCGTCAGGGCGGGCACCGCCACAAACAGGAAGCGCAGCAGCAGCACAAACCCGGCGGCCTTGGAGCCGATGGCGAGAAACGCGGTGGTCGGCGTGGGCGCCCCCTGGTAAACATCCGGCGCCCAAATCTGGAACGGGAAGGCGGCGATCTTGAAACCGAGGCCGGACAGCACCATCAGCACGCCCAGCACAAAGAGCTTGCTGGTGGCGAACTGCGGGGCGACGGCGGCAAGGTCGTTGAAATTCAGCTTGCCGGTGGTGCCCCAGATGAGCGCGATGCCAAAAATCATGAAGGAGGACGAAAGCGCGCCCAGAATCAGGTATTTGACGCCGGCTTCCAGCGAGGCCACCCGCGCCCGCTGAAAACTGGTCAGCACATAGAAGGTGATGGTGATGAGTTCGATGGAAACGAACAGCATCGGGAAATCATTGGCCGAGGCGGCAAACAACATGCCAGCCAGCGCAAACAGCACTAGGGCGTAATACTCGCTGATGGCCCCGGGAAAGCGACTGGCGGACTGCAAGACCACAAACATGACCAAAATGGCGGCGGCCAAAAAGAGGCGCTTGAAGAACACGGCTAGGGCGTCGTTCACAAACTCGCCGTTAAAGGCGGTGCCGCCCAGGCTGCATACGCCCAGCCCGCTGAAGCTGATGAGGAGCAGGCCGCTGAGTGCGGCGATGGCCGCGTAGGCGAGGTATTTCTTGCGTTCGGCGGGAACCCAGAAGTCCGCCAGCAACAGCGCGGTGCCGAGGGCGATTACACAGAGTTCGAGGGTGATCAGGGAGGCGTTCATCGGTTCTGGACTCCGGAAATTCCGGCCTGCGCGACCAGTTTGGCAACGGGCGCGGCGGTGTTGGCGAGGCTGACGATTTTTTGCGCGTCAGGGTTGATTTTGGTGGTGAGCAGGGCCGGGACAAAGCCGAACACCAGCAGGCAGGCCAGCAGCAGGGCGTAGGGCAGCTTGCGCCAGGCATTGGCGGCGTCGGTCAGGACATTGGTTCCATCCGTCATCAGGTTCCAGCGTTCCGGCAGCGGGCCGTGCAGAATTTTGCGGACGGCACGGGTCATATACACGCCGCCGATGACGAGCGCGCCCCAGAGGGCGATGACCGTCACGGCCGGGAACAGCTTCCAGGCACCGAAGAACACGGTGGCTTCTCCGACGAAATTCGCAAAGCCGGGCAACCCGCAGCCCGCCATGGCCGCCATGAGCAGCGCGGTACCGATGAACGGCAGCTTGCGGCAGAGGCCGCCGAGGTCGTTCATCTGGAGGGTGCCGGTCTGCTGGTAAATATAGCCGCTCAGGCCAAAAGACAGCGCCGCCAGGAAACCGTGGGCAATCATGATGAGCACGGCCCCGGTGATGCCAATCAGGTTCAGGCTGGCCACGCCCAGGAAAATGAAGCCCATGTGCGCCACGCTGGAATTACCAATCAGCAGATTCAAATCCTTCTGGCGCATCGCAACCCAGCCGACGTAAAGGATGTTGCCAACGCAAAGCCAGGCCAGGCAGTGCGCCCAATGCTGCGCCGCCTGCGGTAGAAGCGGGAGGGCGACGCGGATGATACCGTAAAGGCCGAACTTCTTCAGCACGCCGGCGTGCAGCATGGCCGTGGGCGAGGGGGCCACGCCGTAACCCAGCGGCGCCCAGGAATGGAACGGCCAGAGCGAGACCAGAATGCCAAAGCCGAACAGCAGCAGCGGGAAGATGAAGTTTTGGATATTCTCCGCAATCGGCGTCACCTGTACATGGCGGATGATGGCCGGGATGTCGAAGCTGTTCGCACCGCTCAAGAGATACAGCGCGATGAGGCCAATCAGCGCAATCAGAGCGCCGACGCTCAGGTAAATGGTGATTTGGAACGTGGCGAAGTTCTTCCGTTCGCCGCGGCCCCAGACACCAATCATGATGAACGTGGGCACGAGCGCGAGTTCATGCAGGAAATAGAAGAAGAACAGGTCCAGCGAGGCGAACGCCCCCAGGATGCCGCCGGTCATGATGAGCAGCAGGATGTAAAACTCCTTTTCGCGGCTCTGGATTTCCCAGGCGCACAACGCGGCGGCAAAGCCGACAATCGCACCCATCAGGATCAGCCCCACGTTCAGGCCGTCCACCCCCACGTGATAGCTGATGCCCAGGGACTGCACCCAGGGGATTTGCTGGACAAAGCGGTAGCCGTCCGCATCCACCGGCGCGGCGGCGTAGTGGCAGAACATCCACACCGCGCTCGCGGCGGAGAGCAGCGTGCCGAGAATGGCGCCGCCCCGGATGATGACGCGATAATTGCGCGGCACAAAGACCAGCGCCAATGCCGCCAGCAGCGGCCAACCTGCGATGTAAGTCAGAATGGACATTTTATTTTCCAAATCCCAAAACCCAATACAGCACCACGACCACGCCAGTCACAAACATGAAGGCATACCATTGCAGGTTGCCGGTTTGGAGCAGGCGCAGGCCGCGGCCCAAAATATCCGTGCCGCCGCGCAGGGAACCCAGGCAGGCCCCCTCCAGCAGCCAGCGGTCCACAAAGGCGGCCAGCCAAGCCAGGGCGTCATGCGCCCGGATGAAAGTGGCCTCGTAAATTTCGTCAAAGTAAAAACGGTTCTTCATGGCCGTGGCCAGTGGGCCAAGCATGGCCGGCAGCGGATCGGTGTCGGCTTTGCGGTAGAGCGCAAATGCCGCGAACAGGCCCACGGCCACCGCGCCCAATCCCGCCGCCAAACCGATGGGCGCATGGAGCGGTTCGGTGAGCTGCTGCACCAGCGTGTGGCTTTCCGCGCCGGGGCTGAACTGGGAATCGTAATTGTTGGTGATGCCAATGAAGCCGCCAATCAGGGCGAGCACGGCCAGCACAATGAGCGGCTGGGACATCACGGCGGGGGATTCATGCGCGTGCTTGGCCTTTTCCGTACGCGGCTGGCCGAGGAACGCCACAAAGAACAGGCGGAACATGTAGAACGTGGTCAGCCCGGCCACAAACACCGCGACGCCAAACAGCAGATAGTTCTTCTGGTCGAGCGCCTGCGCCAGAATCGAGTCCTTCGAGTAAAACCCGCTGAACGGCGGCACGCCGCTCAGGGCCAGCGTACCGATCAGGAAGGTCCAAAACGTGATGCTCATCTTCTGCTTCAGCGCGCCCATCTTCCAGATGTCCTGTTCTTCATGCAGGGCATGAATCACGGAACCGGCACCGAGGAACAGCAGCGCCTTGAAGAACGCATGCGTGGTCAGGTGAAACATCGCCGGCGTGGGGCCGGACAAACCGACCGCCATGACCATGTAGCCGAGCTGCGACAGGGTGGAATAGGCAAGGATGCGCTTGATGTCGTTTTGCTGGACGGCGATGAGCGCGGCCATCAGCGCGGTAAAGCCGCCAATGTAAGCAATGACGTGGAGCGCTTCCGGGTTGAACAGTACAAACGTGCGGCACAGCATGTAAACACCGGCGGCTACCATCGTCGCCGCATGGATCAGGGCGGACACGGGCGTGGGGCCTTCCATGGCGTCCGCGAGCCAGACGTGCAGCGGGAATTGGGCGGACTTGCCGACCGCGCCGCAGAAAATGAGCAGTCCCGCCGTGGTGGCACCGGCCCCGAGCAGGAGGGGATTCGCCTTGAGCAGGCCGTTCAACTCGTCAAAGTTCAGCGTGCCGAGGATGCCCCACACCATCAGAATGCCAAGCAGGAAGCCGAAGTCGCCGAGGCGGTTGGTGATGAACGCCTTCTTGGCGGCGTCGCCCGCGCTGGGCTTTTCAAACCAGAACCCGATGAGCAGATAGCTGGACACGCCGACCAGTTCCCAGAAGATGAACATCTGGAGGAAATTGTTCGCCAGCACGATGCCGAGCATCGAGAACGTGAACAGGCTCAAAAAGGCGAAGAACCGCGCCATGCTGCGATCCTCATGCATGTAGCCGAAGGAATAGATGTGAATCAGGCCGCCCACGCCGGTGACGATGAGCATCATCATCAGGCTCAGAGTGTCCAGCTTCAGGCCGAAATCCACGTGCAGGGTGTCAATGGTGAGCCAAGTGCGGGCGGTTTCCGTGACGGCGGGATGGAAGGTGTTCGCGCCGATGAAGCACACCGTCAGGACAAAGCCGGCGACAATCGCGCCGATGGAGATGAGCGCGCTGAGCGTGCGACAACGCAGGGTAAAGAGCGTTATCACCGCTGCGGACAGCAGCGGCAGGAACAAAATGATCCAGGGCAGGGCTTCGGATTTCATTGCTTCACAGTTTCATGCTCGTCAGATCCTCGACATGCGCGGACTGGCGTTTGCGGTAAAGGGCGACAATCAGCGCGAGGCCGACGGCGACTTCGGCGGCGGCGACGGTAATGATGAAAAACACCAGCACCTGGCCATCCAGCTTGCCGTTGAACCGCGAAAAGGAGACCAGCGCCAGATTGGCGGAGTTGAGCATCAGCTCGAGCGACATGTAAATGACGAGCAGGTTGCGCCGCAGAATCACCCCGAGCAGCCCCAGGCTGAAGAGGATGAAGCTGACGGTCAAATAATGTTCGAGTCCAACGTGCATATCATTCCAGTTTCTTTTTGCTCAACAAAATCACGCCCACCATGGCCACGAGCAGCAGCACGGAGACCACTTCAAACGGCAGGGTGTATTGCGTGAAAAGCAGTTTGCCCAAGGCGGCGGTATCGCCATCGCCGGCGGGGGTGTTGGCATCCGGCGCGGCGCTCTTGAGCGACTTCACCAGCATGAACACCATGGCGGCAAAGGACAGCAGGCCGGCCCCAAGGCCGAACAGCTTGAATTTGCGCCGGGCCTCCGCCTTGAGGTCCAGCAGCATGATGACGAACAGAAAGAGCACCATCACGGCGCCGGCATAGACGATGATCTGCACGATGCCGAGGAAAAAGGCGTGGAGCAGCACAAACAGCCCGGACATGGAGATGATGGTGAGCACCAGAAACATGGCGCTGGTGACCGGGTTGCGGCTG
>Ga0007882_10000708_pt1 | contig 19590 bp, 12 predicted proteins | sample CryBogCBH12Aug01_FD_71195 | JGI IMG/M metagenome (GOLD analysis project Ga0007882, IMG submission 71195) | Freshwater microbial communities from Crystal Bog, Wisconsin, USA - CBH12Aug09.1 | ecosystem: Environmental > Aquatic > Freshwater > Lake | place: Crystal Bog, Wisconsin, USA | collected... | reverse complement strand
CGGCCGGGGCGGCGGGCAATGGCCTGGCGGGCGGCGCGGCGGGCGGCAACGGGGCAAGTGCGGCGGGGCCAGGCAGCCCGGGGAACTTTCCCGGCGGCGGCGCGGGCGGAGCGAAGGCCAACACGACCACGGCGGGCACCGGCGGCACCGGGGCCGGCGGGGAGTTGGTGCTGGCCTATGCCGTGCCCCTGACCACCGGAACTAACCTCGCCTTTCAGGTGACGGGCCGGCAATTGACCCTCCAGTGGCCCGCCAGCTATATTGGCTGGCTTCTGCAATCCAACTCACTTAATCTGTTGAATACAAACGACTGGTTCACCGTGCCGGGTTTTGCGGCCACGAACCAGGCGGTCATCAATCTGGACGCCACCCAGCGGGCGGTCTTCTTCCGCCTGGCCCGGCCGTGACGGCTAATTTTAACATGTCTATGATGTCTATGAAACTGCGACTCTTGCTAAGCGTTTTGCTGGCTGCCCTGGTTCTGCCAGTCGCCGCCGCCACCCGCCCCAACATCCTGTTCATCATGGCCGATGATCATGCCTGGCAGGCGGTCAGCGCCTATGGCGAATCGCGCCACCTGATTCAGACGCCGAACATTGACCGGCTTGCGCACGAAGGCATGCGATTCGACCGCTGCCTGGTGGGCAATTCCCTATGCGGCCCCTGCCGTGCCTCCGTCCTCACCGCCACCTACAGCCACATCAACGGCTTCTACAACAATTCCAACTGCCGCTTCGACGGCTCGCAAATCACCTTCCCCAAGCTGCTCCAGCAGGCCGGCTACCAGACGGCGGTGATTGGCAAATGGCATCTCGAAAGCGATCCCACCGGCTTCGATCACTGGGAAATTCTACCAGGCCAGGGCGTCTATTATAATCCGGCCATGATTCGTGACGGCCAGCGGGTCAAACATGCGGGCTATGCCACCGAAATCATCACCAGCCTCTCGCTGGACTGGCTGAAAAAGCGCGACCCGGCCAAGCCCTTCATGCTGCTGTGCTGGCACAAGGCGCCACACCGCAGTTGGGAGCCGCCGCTGGCCGATTTGGATTTTGACCACGACCGCACCTATCCGCTCCCAGCCACGCTCTTTGATGATTACGCGGGCCGCGGCCTGGCTGAGCACAGCCAGAACATGACCATCGCGAACACCATGTCCCTGGGCAAAGACAATAAACTCAGCGCCCCGAGAGAGCTCACCCCGGAACAGCGGAAACTGTGGGATGCCTATTACGAGCCGCGCAACGCCGCCTTCGAACAACAGCACCTGACCGGCCGCGCCCTCACGGAATGGAAATACAACCGCTTCCTGCACGACTATCTGGCCTGTGTCAAAGGCGTGGATGACAGCGTCGGGCAGCTCCTGAAATATCTGGATGACACCGGCCTGGCGAGCAACACCATCGTCGTGTATTCCTCCGACCAGGGGTTTTTCCTGGGCGAACACGGCTGGTTTGACAAGCGCTGGATTTTCCAAGAATCCGCGCGCACGCCGCTGCTGCTCCGCTGGCCGGGCGTGGCGCAGGCCGGCGGCACGAATGCAGACTTGGTGGCCCACATGGATCTGGCCGAGACTTTTCTGGAGGCGGCGGGCGTGCCGATTCCCGCGCGGATGCAGGGCCGCAGCCTCCGGCCCCTGCTGGCGGGCGCGGCCCCGGCCGACTGGCGCACGGCCTTTTACTACCATTACTACGAGTATCCGGCGGATCACCATGTGCGCCCGCATTATGGTGTCATCACGCCTCGCTACACGCTGGCACACTTTTACAAGCCCACCGTGTGGGCGCCGAACCAGCAGATGGTGGCCACAATTCCCAATGACTACTGGGAGCTGTTTGACCGCGACAAAGATCCCGATGAAATGCGCAGTGTCTTCGGCGAACCCGCCTATGCCGAGGTGCAGACCAACCTGATGCAGGAAGTCTTCCGCCAGCGCGCCGCGCTACGGGAGCCCGCGCAGGACGATCCCAAGGCATTTGGAAAAAATGGCAAGTGATGGGCGAACTGCAAGATACCTGCCATCGGGGCCGTGTCACTGTTCGTCCTCTTGGGGTCTTTGAGCCTTGGTGGTAAAATCATCGGGTGTTAATCATCGGGTGTTCCCCCCTTGGTTCATTGTTTTACCTTTAGCATTCAGCCTTTAGCCTTTAGCCTTCCCCCCAATGTCTCGTGAAGACTTACATTCCACCCTTGCGGCCTCGCCGCCGGAGGCAACGCCCGCGCCCAACGCCCGGCGGCTGCCGGAATTGCTGGCACCGGCCGGGGATTGGGAATGTGCCCGCGCCGCCGTGGAGAATGGCGCGGATTCCATTTACTTCGGGCTGGAAAAGTTCAATGCGCGGATGCGCGCGAATAATTTTACCGCCGCCGATTTGCCCAAGCTCATGGAGTTTCTCCACCTGCGCGGCGTGCGCGGCTATGTGACCTTCAACACGCTCGTCTTTCAGGATGAACTGGCCGAGGCGGAAAAATATCTGCACACCATCATCGCCGCCGGGGTGGATGCGGCGATTGTGCAGGACGTGGGCATCTGCCGGCTGATTCGCAAAATCTCCCCGGACTTTCCCATCCACGCCTCCACGCAGATGACCGTCAGCAGCGCGGCGGGCGTGGAGTTTGCCCGCGAATTGGGCTGCAACCTGGTGGTGCTGGCGCGCGAATGTTCCATCGCAGAAATCGGGAAAATGAACGCTGCGCTGGCAGCGGGGCGGCTGGATTTGCCCTTGGAAGTGTTCGTGCATGGCGCGCTGTGCGTGGCGTATTCCGGCCAGTGTCTCACGAGCGAATCGCTCGGCGGCCGCTCGGCCAACCGGGGCGAATGCGCCCAGGCCTGCCGCATGCCGTATGAACTGGTTTCCGACGGCCAGACCGTGCCGTTGGGCGACCGCAAATATCTCCTCAGCCCGCAGGATTTGGCCGGCCTGGAAGTGCTGCCCGAACTGGTGCGCGCCGGCGTAGCCTCGCTGAAAATCGAGGGTCGCCTCAAGGCCCCGGAATATGTGGCCAGCATCACGCGCGCCTACCGCCGGGCGCTGGACGAACTGGCCGCGCCCACGCCGGTTCCCGCCTCCGCCACCGAACTGGCCGGGCGGAAATACGCGGTGGAAATGTCCTTCTCGCGCGGCCTCTTCACCGGCTGGTTTGGCGGCAATGACAACCAGCGCCTCGTCCATGCCCGCTTCGGCAAGAAACGCGGCGTGTATCTGGGCGAACTCCGGCGCGTGACCCGCGATTCGGTCATGCTGAAACTCGAAGCCCCGCTCAAGCCGGGCGACGGCATTGTGTTCGATGCCGGCAAGCCGGAGGAACGCGAGGAAGGCGGCCGCGTGTATCAGATTCTCGGGCCCAAGCCGGACGCCCAGGGCCAGCCGGTGGCGGAGCTGCGATTCGGCGACGGCGACCTCAATTTCGCGCGGATTCATCCCGGCGACAAACTCTGGAAAACCAACGACCCCGAACTGGACAAGCGCATCCGCCAGACCTACGAGGGCGAGGCGCCGAAGTTTTTCCGGCCGGTGGACTTGGAGGTTCACGGCCTGGCGGGCAAGCCGTTCACTCTCATCGCACGCGACGAGTTGGGTCATGTGGTGCAGGCCGCTTCCGCCATGCCGCTGGCCAAAGCGGAGAAGCTGCCGCTCACGACGGAAAAACTGCGGGAACAGCTCGGTCGGCTGGGCGGCACGCCGTATAAGCTGGGCGACCTAAGAAATTTCCTCACCGGCGAAGTGATGCTGCCCGTGAGCGAATTGAACCGCCTGCGCCGCGAGGTGGTGGCGGAACTCGATAAACTGCGGCGGCTGCCGAAACGTTGGACGTTCAACTCATCGGCCAGCGAAACCGCGCCAGCGGCCCCGGACGCGAGCGCCCCGGCGGCGGAGCCAACCCTGATTGTGCTGGTGCGCAATTTGGAGCAGCTCGACATGGCCCTGCGCTGCGGCGTCACCACGCTCTACTGCGAGTTTGAAGACCCGAAACGATATCGCGAGGCTGTCACGCGCTTTCACGAGGCGCTCGGCTGCCGGGTGCATCAGGGCGATGGCCCCGGTGGCGCGCCCTCGATTTGGGTGGCACCGCCGCGCATTTTCAAGACGGGCGAGGAATGGATTCTGAACCTGGTGCGCTCGGCCAAGGCGGACGGCTATCTCATCCGCAATTACGAGCATCTGAAATATTTTGCCGGGGCGCGGCGTATCGGGGATTTTTCCCTGAACGTGGCCAACCGGCTCACGGCGGAATATTTCATCCGCCAGTTCGGGCTGGAGCGGGTCACGGCCAGCTACGACCTGAATAACCTGCAGCTCGCCGCGCTGATGTCTGCCGCGCCGCCGGCGTGGTTTGAGGTGACCATTCATCAGCACATGCCGATGTTTCACATGGAGCATTGCGTGTTCTGCGCGTTTCTTTCCAGCGGCAAGGATTACCACGACTGCGGCCGGCCCTGCGACAAGCACGAGGTGAAGCTGCGCGACCGCGTGGGCGCGGAGCATCCGCTGAAGGCCGATGCCGGCTGCCGCAACACCGTCTTCAATTCGCAGGCGCAGACCGGCGCGGAATATGTGGCCGGGCTGATGGCGCTGGGCGTGCGGAATTTCCGCGTGGAATTTCTCAACGAATCCCCGGACGAGGTGGAGCGCATCATCACGAAATACCGGCAGCTCCTGCGCGGCGAAATCACCGGCACGCAGCTCTGGCGGGAGTTGAAATTATTCAACCAGCTCGGCGTCACGCGCGGCCAGATGGCGGGGTAAACAAGGCGCATCAGCGAAACAACGCATCGGGAGCGCAAGCGTCCCGCCGGATACTTTCGTCCCACCATTATTCCCTCGGACGGTTAATCATCCTTGTACAACCCCGAAGGCAATCTCTGCAAAAGCCTGTAGCGGCGGTCTGCGACCGCCGTCGGTGCGCGGAAAACGGAACGAAGCACGGCGGTCACAGACCGCCGCTACAACAAAAACGCGACTTCTGCAGAGATTTTTGAAGGGGTTGAAGCCACCGACTGGCGAACGGTTGACGCAACCCCTTTGGGGTAAATGAAGGACGCGTGGTATGTCACCGTTACATCAAAGAGAAGCCGCCAGCCACGGGCCGGTCAATCTACGGCGTCGGTTTTGGGTTTGCCCTTCGCCTTCTTCGACGACGGCTCATAGCGCTTATTGAGACCTTCGCCGGCCTTTCCGGGAATCGGGCCGCCGCCAAATTGTTTCCAATAGAGCACCGCAAACGGATTGAGCAGGGGCGCGGTTTTGTACGCGTCCTCATTCACCAGCAGCGGTTGGACATCCTGCCACCATTGCTCATAGGTGGCCCGCAACTTCGCCACCTCGTCGGGATGCTGGGCGAGGACGTTCCGGCTCTCACCGAGATCGGCCTTCAGGTCGTATAGCTCCTGGTTGTCCACCAGTTCATATTGCGCATCCTGAATGGAGCAGTTCAGATATTCCGACTGCGCGGCCTGGCCCAGCGGCCACCGGCCCACATGATGTTCCAGCATGAGCGTGCGGTCCCAGGCGGTGGCGGGATTTTTCAGCAGGGGCAGCAGGCTGTGGCCTTCGAGCTGCCTCTTCATCTTGTCGGTGAGGGTCGCGCCGGTGATGGCCGCCAGGGTCGGGAAAATATCAATGTGGGCGGTCAGCGCGTCGCATTCGACGCCGGCAGGAACGCCGGCGGCCGGCCAGCGCACAAAGCACGGCGAGCGCGTGCCGCCCTGATACGGCGTGCCCTTGTGGCCGCGCATCCCGGCATTGAAAATGGGCACGCCGGCCGTGCCGCCGTTGTCCGTCCCGAGATAGATCACCAGCGTGTTGTGGGCAATGCCCCATTCCTGGAGCTTTTGCAGCAGCCGGCCGAAATTGGTGTCAATGTTTTCCACCATCCCGAAGAACTTCGCGATGTCCTCGGTCACGCCGGGTTTGCCGAGATATTGACGGTAGTATTCCAGCGGCACCACGTGCGGCACATGCGCGGCGTTGGGCGTGATGTAGGCGAAGAACGGCGCGTTCGCCTGGCGCCGACCATCCATCCATTTGATGGCCTGCGCGAAGAACAGGTCGGTGCAGTAGCCGGTGTTTTTTTCAAATTTGCCGTTGTGCCAGAGGGTCGGATTGATGTTGTTGTTGCCGGGCACATCGCCGCAGGAACCGTTGAAGTGCTGGCCGATGCCGCCGCCGCCGTGGATATAGACTTCGTCAAAGCCGCGATTGTTCGGCTGGTAAGGTTCCTCGTCCCCGAGATGCCATTTGCCAAAGATGCCGGTGGTGTAGCCGACGGACTTGAGCATTTGCGCGACGGTGACGCTGTCCAGGCTCATCCGTTCGCGCTCCATGATGGTATGCGTGACGCCGTTCTTGAACTCATGCCGCCCGCTCATGAGCGCGGAACGCGTGGGCGCACAGGTGGGGCTGACGTGAAACTGGGTGAAAAGCAGGCTCTCCTTTTTGAACGCATCCACGCAGGGAGTGTGCGTGATGGGATTTCCCAAGCAGGCATAGTCGCCATAGCCAAGGTCATCCGGCATGACGATGATGATGTTGGGGCGGGACAGATCGGCGGCGAACACCGCGCGCCCGGCCAGGATGATTCCGGCAACCAGAAAAAATAGCCGTTTTAGGGACATAGTGATGATGGCTGGTGAGACGCTCTGCGGTTGGAACCGGTTACAAGGGGTATTTTTAGCCACAGATGGACACAGATGAAACACGGATGGGCGGGGATGAGATAATTGGCTTTGGTTGTAGCGGCGGTCTGTAGTTGTAGCGGCGGTCTGTGACCGCCGTGCCTGGCCAAGCCGCCCGCATGATCCCGATGGGGGTCGCGGAGCGACGGAATGAGCATAGCCCGGCGTTTCAACGCCGGGTTTGGGAGGAAATCGGACAAGTCCCGGCGGGACGGCTGTGGGCCATGGCGGTGTTGGTTCAACCGCCCCGGTGGGGCGGAACGCACATCGTCAGCCAACCCGGCGTTGAAACGCCGGGCTACTGTCGGTTGCGCCTCCGGCGCGAGGTCTCCGGAGGCAGATGGAATTGACAACCGGTGTGTGACCGGGGGATTATCGGGCATGGCGTGGCACAACAATGGTGCGGCGGCGATGAATCCGGCAAGAGCGCCGGGGCCGGGTGCGGCACAGACGCCTACCGGGCGGCAAATGCACCAGCCCAAACCTTCTCCCCGGAGCCACGCCATTGACAAGACTGGGACAAGAACATTGACCGACCGCCTTACGACCGATTTACGTTTTCAGTGATGGTTTCGGAAATAAAAAATAAAAAACAATACAACTAGTAATAATTACTATGAAAAAAATAATTATAGTTGCTCTGGCATTGACGGCTACGTCGGTTGGTGCCTTTGCGCAAGGAAACTTCTTTTTCGGTGGTGCCACCAAGTGTGTTTGGGACGTGTTCTCTACTGGCATTCCTATGGTGACAGCGGGAACTGTTAACCTGACGTTCCTGATTGGCACGGGTGCTTCTCCTCTCGCTAGTCTTGCTTCGTCTACGGCTACCAACGGAACCACGGTCATAAATGGCAATCCTTGGACTTCCATCACCAGCGCCCTGAGCGCCGGAACTTGGCAGGTTGCCACCAATGGTAGCACTCAAGTAGTTGCCACGACCTCTGTTTCTCCTGCGAATGGTGCATTTGTTTACAATTCTAGTATCGACTTCCAAGACCCCTTTGTCAGCGGCGGAAAAACTTATAATGTGCAAGTAATAGGCTGGCAAGCCTCTGCGGGCAGCACTCTTGATGCCGCCGCTGCTGCCGGTGCTCCCATTGGTTTGGCCGCGATGTTCAGCTATGCGTCCACCTCCGGGATTACCACGCCTCCCGTGATGTCCAATTTGATTATGCCTTTTGGCGTCGTCGAAACTCCCGAACCCAGCACGATGGCTCTGGCTGGTCTGGGCATCGCCTTGCTGATACCTCTCCGCCGCCGCAACCAGTAATTCTGACCTGATTTAATAACAACCCCATGAAAGGTTATACAGTCAATGTTATTGATAACTAGCTTAGCCTTTCGACATGATGGCATATTGGTGAGCATCGGTATTGCCTGAGAAATATCCACCAGCAGGTGTGGATGCGGAAAATTGGTTGTGACGCTCGCACATGGACGTGACGGTGGAACACCACGCGTCCTGCCTTTACCCCAACGGGGTTATGGCTTTCAGCCCAGGGTTGGCCCGCAACGCGGGGCTACCCTGGGAAAACGTCCCAAAATGAGAACAACCCCGAAGGGGTTGAAGCCATCGGCAGGTGAACGGTTGATGCAACCCCGTTGGTAATCTCGCAAAAGTCGTGTTTTGTTGTAGCGGCGGTCTGTGACCGCCGTGCTTCTTTCGGTTTTCCGCGCTCAGACGGCGGTCGCAGACCGCCGCTACAGGCTTTTGCAGAGATTTCTGTTGGGGTCACAACGTCTTGACCAATCCATCGCCTTGATGGTTTTCCAAACGCGGCAACCGTTTCTCCTTCTCCCGGGGGAGAAGGCCCGGATGAGGGCGGGCGTTATCACATACTTTTCCCGTCTGCCGCGCAAGGGCGTGTTGCCATTGTTTATTTTGAGCCTCCTCACGTCGGCTGCTACCTCGTAATACCGCTTCCAGTTTGAATCTGGACTATGATCTATGTGGGTGAGGGTTGCCCGCGTGAGGCGCGAGCGGAGCGCGGCGTTCACGCCGCTTCAGCGTCCAAAAGGAAAGCGGACTGGCCGATGCTGGCGCTGGATCGTTTGGGTCATTGAAGCGGGCTGAAGCCCGCGCTCCTTACGAGCCGGCCGGTGCCATTTCAAACTGGAAGTGGTATTAAACTCTACCGCGCCGGAGAATAGTGCAGTTACGTGCTAGAACTGGTAAAAGGCGCTACACCACTTCCAGCGGGCAGGGCGGGAGGGCGTCGAGAAAGGCCTGGCCGTATTGCTTGGTCAGGATGCGGTTGTCCAGCACCACCACAATGCCGGTGTCGGTCTTGGTGCGGATCAGACGGCCCACGCCCTGGCGGAATTTCAGGATGGCCTCGGGCAGCGAGAATTCGCCGAACGCATTGCCGCCCCGCGCCTCGATGGCCTCCAGGCGCGCCTCGATCAGCGGATGGTCCGGCACGGCAAACGGCAGCCGCGTGATGATGACGTTGCTCAGCGTTTCGCCCGGCACATCCACGCCCTGCCAGAAGCTGTCCGTGCCGAACAGCACGGAGTCCACGTCCGCCTTGAACTTTTCCAGCATGGTCGAGCGCGGCGTGCCGGTGCCCTGCACAAACAATTCGATCTTCAGCTTGTCAAAGAACGGCTGCATCCGCTCCGCCACCTCCTGCATGAGCTTGTAGCTGGTGAAAAGCACGAACGCCTTGCCATGCGTGAGGGTCACAAAATGTTTCACCGCCTCAATCAGCGCGTCGGTGTAGCCAGCCTCGCGGGGGTCGGGGATTTTTTTGACCACGTAGAGCTTCATCTGGCGCTCGTAGTCAAACGGCGTGCCCACCTGCAACTGCGTGGCGGTTTCAGCACCGACCCGGCGCACAAAATAACCCAGCCCGCCGCCGGCCACCGCCCGTTTGGCCGGGAGCCGGCGCGGGGTGGCTTCGGCCTCGGCTTCGGACGGTTTGGCCTTGGCCCGGCCCGCCTCGCGGTCGGACACCGCGAGCGTGGCGCTGGTCATGATCACGCTGGTGTCGGTTTCAAACAGCCGTCGCCGCAGGAACTCCGCCACATCCACGGGGGCCGCGTTCAGCGAGAGATTGCGCTGCGTTTTGCCGGCGCGTTCCACCCAGTAAACGTGGTCCTCCGCCTCCTGGTTGAGAAATTCGGCCACCTCGGTTCGCAGCTCGCCGAGCCGGCGGTTGCACTCGGTCAGTTCCTGGCCGATGTCCTTGTCTTCGCTCGTCTTGATAAGGTCGCTCACGGCCTCGCGCAGGCGCTGGATGGGCAGCGTGACGTTGTCCGCCACCAATTCCACGCGGCGGATGCGCAGCTCCTTCCATTCGCGCCGCCGGGCCGCGCCGCCTTCGGCACCGCCGAACCGGGGTTTGGCCGAGGCCTGAATTTCCTCGCAGGCGGACTCGATCTTTTCAAAGAATTTGTCTGACTCACCCAGAATGTCCGCGACGAGCTGCACGGCCTTGCCCTGGCGCAGCGTGGCGAGCAGGCCCTTTTCCGTGCGCGGATTCCACAGCCGGTTCAGCGAGTAACGCACCTGCGCACTGGAGACGCTCAGGCCGATGTGCCGCGAGGCGACGCTCTCCATGGTGTGCGCCTCGTCGAAAATCACGAAGTCGTTCTTGAACAGGATGCCGCCCTCCAGCTCCTCGTCCACCCCGCCCAGCAGCGTGAAAAAAAGCGTGTGGTTCAGGATGAGCACATCCGCCGACAAAATCCGGTTCCGCACGCGCTGGAAAAAACAGGCGTCATGGTCCTTCGCGAAATCCGACTGGTGGCCGCAGGTTTTGGGCGAGCACAGCCCGCGCTCGGAGCAGACCTGCGCCCAGACCTTCGGGTCCGGCTCCTGCTCGAAGTCCGAGAGGCTGCCGTCCTTGGTTTCCTTGGACCACTCGTAGATGCGCTGCAATTCCTGGGCCTCGGACGAGGTGAAGAGGTTGCCGCTCTGCTGCATGGCTTTTTGCAGGCGGCGGGTGCAGAGGTAATTGGCGCGGCCCTTGAGCATGGCATAGCTGAAGCGCACCGGCTCCGGCAGCGCGCCGAGCACCTGCGCGAGCATGGGCAGGTCCTTTTCCGTGAGCTGCTCCTGCAGGTTGATGGTGTGCGTCGAGACAATGGCCTTCTTTTTCCGCGCGACGGCGAAGAGAATGGCGGGAATGAGATAGGCCAGCGATTTGCCAACGCCCGTGCCGGCCTCGACCGCGAGGTGCCCGCCGGATTGCAGCGCCTGCGCCACCGCCACGGCCATCTCCTGCTGTTGCGGGCGGAACTCAAAGTTCTTCGCCCGGGACAAAATGCCCGTGGGCGAAAAAATCTCCCGCACCTGGGAAACCAGGTCGGTGCCGGCGGGCTGCACTTCTGCGAGTGAAATCATGACAAATCGGGCGGCAGCCGCTCAAAACACCAACTGCGGCAGCGGCACGGAAGCGAGCGTCACCTTGAGCGTGGTTGCCTGGCCCGGCGCGAGCACGAGCTTGTTCTGTTTCACATTGCCCGACTCAACGCAGACGAAATCTTTGTGTTCTTCCGGCTTGAGGTCCGGCAGGAGCTGCGTGGTCCAGGGATTCCAGACCACGGTGGAGGCGGAGTTGAATTTTTCCACCACAATCGTCCGGTGATGGCTGGCGTCATGGATGCCCACGGTGGTGGTGCTGTCCGGGTAAATCCGGTTGGTTTCCTTGGTGATGCGCAGCACGGGGTCGTGCTCCACCTTGCGGGCACCGCCGCCGCCGGCTGCGTTGTCCAAAAATAAGGTGTCCTGCAGGCCGGTGATGGCGATGTCGTTGATGTCACCCACGTGAAAATACGTGTGCAGGCAGTTTTCAAATTCCACGGATTTGTCGGGCGCGGTGTTGGTGGCAGTCAGCTCCAGCGTCAGCCGCTCGCCGACGGTGACGACATACTCCGTGCGCAAATGGTTCCACGCAGCGCGGCCCGGCAATTCCGGCAGGCGGAAGTGCAGCGACACCGTGCCGTCGGTGGCCGCCGCCGTCCGGACCAGCGTCCATTCGGTGACGCGCACAAAACCGTGCGCCACATCGCCCTCGCGGGGGCCAAACCACGGATAGCAAATCGGCACGCCGCCGCGGATGGGCTTGGCCGGGTCGAAATAGCTGGCCGGGCTGAGGTAGAGCAGGGGGTGGTCGCCGCGCTTTTGGAAGGCGGTGACGTGCGCGCCGTGCAGATAAATCTCTGCCGTGCTGTATCGCGTGGTGACGACGGCCTTGAGCAGGCCGGCGTGACCGGCCACAAACTCAACGTGACGGGGGATAACCAATGATTCCATGGCTTTTGCATTCATAGGAGTAAAAATTTAACCGAACAAATCCAACTGCGGCGGCGGCGCGATATTTTTCAGCTTCTCGCGGTCTTGCTGGCGGCGGGCGGCGCGGACATTGCCTTCCGGCGTGAGTTCAGATTCTTCGAGATTGGCCAGAATCTGCTTGGCCCGCGCCAGCACCGGCTGGGGCACACCCGCCAGACGCGCCACCTGGATGCCGTAGCTCTTGTCCGTGCCGCCGGCCACGATCTTGCGGAGAAACACAATCTGGTCGTTCCATTCGCGCACGGCCACGTTGAAATTCTTCAGGCGCGGCAGCCGCGCCGCCAGTTCGGTCAGCTCATGGTAATGCGTGGCAAAGAGCGTTTTCGCGCCGACCTGGTTGTGCAGGTGCTCGACAATGGACCACGCCAGCGACAGGCCGTCAAAGGTGCTGGTGCCGCGCCCGATTTCATCCAGCACAATCAGGCTGCGCGGCGTGGCGTTGTTCAGGATGTTCGCCGTCTCGGTCATCTCCACCATGAAGGTGGATTGGCCGCGCGAGAGGTCATCGCTCGCGCCGATGCGCGTGAAGATGCGATCCACGAGGTCAATGCGCGCCGCCGCCGCCGGCACAAAGCTGCCGGTGTGCGCGAGCAGCGCGAGCAAGGCGACCTGCCGGATGTAGGTGGATTTGCCGGCCATGTTCGGCCCGGTGATGAGCGCAATCTGCGGCAGTTCTGAATCCGCATCCGTGGCCGCTTCCGGGGCGGTGCTGGTGCGGCTGGCCAGGGCGGTGTCGTTCGGCACGAAGCGCTCCTCCACGAGCTGCTGTTCCAGCACCGGATGCCGCCCGTCCCGGATTTCCAAACGGCCGGCCTCGCCGACCTCGGGTCGTGTGAAATTGTGCAGCCGCGCCGTTTCCGCGAAGGAGCCGAGGACATCCAGTTGCGCCAGCGCGCTGGCCGTCTGCTGGATGGGTTGCAACCGGCCCAGCACGGCCTCGCGCACGCCCTGGAACAGTTCGTATTCCAGCTTCACGCTGCGCTCCTCCGCGCCCAGAATCTTTCCCTCCATGTCCTTCAGCTCGGGCGTGATAAAACGCTCGCCGTTCGCAATCGTTTGCTTGCGGATGTAATGCGGCGGCACTTTGTCCAAGTTGGACTTGGTGATTTCAATGTAATAGCCGAACACGGAATTGAACCGCACTTTCAGCGAGCTGATGCCGGTGCGCTCGATTTCATCCGCCTGCAACTTGGCAATCCAGTCTTTCCCGCCGCGCTGCGCCGCGCGCAGTTCGTCCAGCGCCGGGTCAAAGCCGTCGCGGATCATGCCGCCCTCTTTGATGGGCAGGGGCGGTTCCTCCACGATGGCGCGGGTAATCAAGTCCACCAGTTCCGGCAGTTCGGTGAGCTGCTCGGTGAGCGTGGCCAGCAGGGGCACGGGGATGTCGGCGACCAGAGCGGCGGCCAGTTCTGCCAGGGCGTCGGGCGAACCCGCCGCCCGCTGCCGCAGGCCGGCCAGCGTCTGCCGCAGGGCCGGAAGCTGTTCCAGCGCGAGGCGCAGGGCGACGAGATCCCGCGCATTGCCGCCGCCGGAACTAAGTCGCCCGATGGTGCGCTCCAAATCCCGCACGCCGGCCAGTTGCCGGCGGCAACCGTCGAGGCCGAACGTATCCGCGAGCAGGGCCTGCACCGCGTCCTGCCGGCCGCGAATCCGCGCCACGGTGGCCAGCGGCTGCGACAGCCATTGCCGCAGCAGGCGCGCCCCCATGGGCGTGACCGTGCGGTTCATCGCGCCGTAAAGCGAGGCCTGGCGCGCGGCGTCCGCGTGGAGCGGCTCTAGGATTTCCAGGTGCCGCAGCGTGGTGTAATCCAGCGCCAGATAGTCGCTGCGCTGGTAGAACGTGAGGCGCGTGAGATGCTTTACATCCCGCCGCAAACTTTGGGTCAGATAATGCAGCGCCCCGCCGGCGGCGCCGATGGCGGCGGTGCGGTCCTTCAGCCCGAAACCGTCCAGCGACGCCACTTTGAAATGCTCGCGCACGGTGAAGACCGCCGTTTCCGGCGCGAAAGTCCAGTCATCGTGGCCGCTCAAAATCGGGAAAGTGCCGCCCAGCAATTCGCGCAGGGCCACGGCTTCGGCGGGGAAGATGATTTCGGCCGGGCGCAGGCGCTCCAGTTCGGCGAGCAGGGCGGCGGCGTTTTCCAGTTCCGTGGTGAGGAAATCGCCCGTGGTCAAATCCACCAGGGCCAGGCCGAAGGCGGGGCCACGCGGACAGACCGACGCCAGGAAGTTGTTTCGCTCCGCCACGAGCATCCGTTCGTCGAAATGCGTGCCGGGCGAGAGGATTTGCGTCACCTCGCGTTTGACGAGCTTGCCGGGCTTGGCCTCTTCAAGTTGCTCGCAAATGGCCACCTTGCGGCCGCTGCGGAGGATGCGGGCGATGTAGTTGTTCGCCGCGTGAAAGGGCAGGCCGCACATGGGGATGCCGTTGCGGGCGGTGAGCGAGAGATTCAGCACCTGCGCGCCGGTCTGGGCATCCTCGAAAAACATCTCGTAAAAGTCCCCGAGCCGGAACAGCAGCAGGGCATCGGGCGGCAGTTCGCCTTTGATGCGGCGATACTGCGCCATCATGGGGGTGAGTTGCGCTTCGGCGGACACGCGGGGAAATTAGCATGAACGCCCGCCGGGGCGAAATGTTTCTTGCACGACATTGACAGGGAAAACTTTTTTTGGTGAACTTCCTTCCCATGAACTTCGCTCATCAAATCAGGAAATCCGTCTCTTTCTTTTCATGTTTAGCATTTCTTATATTTGTGGCCATGGGAACCGCCCACGCGGCGGATGTGACTGTGCCGGTGTCGGCGGCCCCCGCCATCAACACCGGTGACAACGCCTGGCTGCTGGCCAGTTCCGCGCTGGTGCTGATGATGACCGCGCCCGGCCTGATTCTGTTCTACGGCGGGCTGGTGCGCTCCAAGAACGTGCTGTCCACCATGATGCACAGCCTCATCCTGATGGCCGTGGTTTCGCTGCTGTGGATGGTGTTCGGTTACGGGATGGCCTTTGGCGCGGGCAACGCCTTCTGCGGCAACCCCCTGCCGCACCTGTTCCTGAAGGGCGTTGGGGCAGCCCCGGATCCGGATTACGCCGGCACCATCCCGGCGCAAACTTTCATGCTGTTTCAGATGATGTTCGCCATCATCACCCCCGCGCTCATCAGCGGGGCGGTGGCCGAACGCGTCAAGTTCAACGGCTTTGTGCTGTTCACGGTGCTGTGGGTTTCGCTGATTTATTTTCCCCTGTGCCACATGGTCTGGGGCAAGGGCGGGTATTTCAACTGGGCGTTGGGCGGGAAACTGCCGGTGCTGGATTTCGCGGGCGGCACGGTGGTGCACATCAGCTCGGGGATTTCCGCGCTCGTGTTCTGCCTAATGCTGGGCAAGCGCGATGGCTATCCGCATGAGCCGATGGTGCCGCACAATGTGGTGCTCTCGCTCATCGGCACCGGCCTGCTGTGGGTCGGCTGGTTCGGGTTCAATGCTGGCAGCGCGCTCACCGCCGGGTCGCTGGCCACCAGCGCGTTTGCGGCCACACATTTCTCGGCGGCGGCGGCGGCCCTGAGCTGGGCCTTCATGGAATGGAAGCTCAAGGGCCATCCCAGCGTGCTCGGCGCAGCGGCCGGCATGGTCGCCGGCCTGGCCACCATCACCCCGGCCTCCGGTTTCGTCACCGTCCCGGCCGCGTGCGGCATCGGCCTGGTGGCCGGCGTGGTCTGCTATTTGACCGTGACCAAGGTCAAGGCGTTCTTCAATTACGACGATTCGCTCGACGTCTTCGGCGTGCATTGCGTGGGCAGCATCATCGGCATGCTCATGCTGGGCTTCCTGGCGGATGCGTCGGTGAACCCGGCCATCGCCAACACCTTTTCGGTGAACGGGGCGGCGGTTTCCCTAGCGGGCGGCAGCCATCAGTTCCTGAATCAGGCCATGGGCGTGCTCTTTACCATCGCCTTTGCCGGCATGGGCACGTTCCTGATTGTGAAGCTGGTGGGCGCCATCACGGGCCTGCGGGTGGATCAGGAGCAAGAAAGCCTCGGCCTCGACTTGTCACAGCATGGGGAGCGGGCTTACAATGACTAAAATATGAAAAAAATTGAAGCCATCATCAAACCGTTCCGGTTGACCGACGTCAAAGAGGCGCTCAATGAAATCGGCATCCAGGGCCTGACCGTCAGCGAGGTCAAGGGCTTTGGCCGACAGAAGGGCCACACGGAAATCTATCGCGGCAGCGAATACACCGTGGATTTCCTGCCGAAAATGAAGGTGGAAACCGTGGTGCCCGACCATCTGAAGGATGCCGCCGTGGCCGCCATCATCAAGGCCGCCAAGACCGGCAAGATCGGCGACGGCAAAATCTTTGTCTCGGCCATCGAGGAAGCCACGCGCATCCGCACCGACGAAAAGGGCGACGCAGCGATTTGAGGGAGCGGGGCGGGCGGGCAACGCCCGCTGTCAGCGGTGCGGCTTTCCAGCACCAAAGGTGCACCCCACCGCATAGCCCAGGGCACCGCCCTGGGTCAAAACACGCCAGTTTTTCCAGCCCTGAAAGGGCGGCTCAGCCTGCCCCCCGCCAACCCCATCAGCCCATAAATATATCGTATCTGAAGTAGCAGCCGACGTCAGGAGGCTCAAACATCTTGGGGAACGTTGATTTGTTTAGAGCCTCCTGACGTCGGCTGCTACATCTTTTATGGGCAGCCAGGTCGCGTCGGCCATCATTAATCTGTGCCCCGTCAACCCGAATCCCCAGCCAATTCCTTAAAAGAAATGCGTGTCAAACGGCGGATTTTTGGCATAATTGGCCTGCAAACCTGATGAATATTCAAACGGCAGTGCTGTGTGACGCAGCCACGGATGACAACGGCAAGTTGAACCTGCTGGGGGCGTTCGACACCATCTACGCCCCGCAGATGCCCGCCGTGCATCCGCAATGTGCCGTGGCCTTGCGCATCACCTTTCTGCCCGGTGACGAGGGCACCCGCGAGTTAAGCCTCAATTTTATCAATGCGGACGGCCATTCCATCATGCCCCATTTCCCGCCCATGCCCGTGGAGGTCGCCCTGCCCGGGGATGTGCATTTTCTGACCCGCAACTTCGTCGTCAACATTCAGCAGCTAAAGTTCAACGAACCCGGCCTGTATTCCGTGGATATCCGGTTCGACAACAAGACCGAGACCAGCATCCCCCTGCTGGTCAAGCTGCTTCCCCCCGGTGGCGGTATGGGTCCGATCATGGACGACCCCGACTTCACCCACCGCCAACAATAATAGTCAAATAAGATACCATATATTAATATCTTGTCACGATAGCCGCATAATATAGTATTGTATAGTACTATAATGTGACAAAATCACATTTTGTATTATTTTTATATACCATACATTTGGACCTCTATCCTGAAATCACGCCATCTATAGTAATATATTCGCCTGTATATCAATCGTGGCCTATCAACGGTGAAAATGCATTTATGCCGAAAACCGACGGCACTTGGGGAAGCGCACCCGCACGGAAAACCCGCGCGCGCCGAAGTTTCCCGAGCCGAGCCGGGCCCTCCTTGCCATCCTTGTGGTTAAACAGTTTCCCAAGAATCGGATTGAACTTTTGGCGGGGGCCTAAATAATGTTCGCATGGCTAACGCACCTGTATTGTCTCTCGATTTGCCCGGCATCAAAAAAGTCCGCTCCGGCAAAGTCCGCGAAGTCTTTGACTTGGGCGAAGCGTTCTTGCTCGTGGCGAGCGACCGCATCTCCGCCTTTGACGTCATCATGCCCAACGGCATCCCGCGCAAAGGCGAGGTGCTGACGCAAATCTCCCACTTCTGGTTCGCCAAATTTGCCAGCCTCGTGCCCAACCATTTGCTGGCCGGGGCGGATGACCCGTTGCCGGCGAATTTGCAGTCCCACGCGGAGTTGCTTGCCCGCCGCTCGATGATTGTGAAGAAGGCAAAACCGTTGGCCATTGAATGCATCGTGCGCGGCTACCTGTCCGGCAGCGGCTGGAAGGAATACAAAAAATCGCAGACCGTGTGCGGCATCCAGTTGCCCGCCGGGCTGACAGAATCCGCCGAGCTGCCCGAGCCGATTTTCACGCCGTCCACCAAGGCCGAGGCGGGCCACGACGAAAACATCTCCTTCGCCGAGGCCGAAAAAATTGTCGGCCCCAAACTGGCCCGGCAGGCGCGCGATTTAAGCCTGATGATTTACCGGGCCGGCCGCGACTACGCCCGCCAGCGCGGCATCATCATTGCGGACACCAAGTTCGAATTCGGCCTCTTCGAGGGAAAACTGATTCTGATTGATGAAGTGCTCACGCCCGATTCCTCGCGTTTCTGGCCGGCCGACCAGTATGTGCCGGGGCAGGGGCAGCCGAGCTTCGACAAACAGTTCGTGCGCGACTATCTTGAGACCCTCACCTGGGACAAGACCCCGCCCGGCCCCGTCCTGCCGGACGAAGTGGTGGCCCGCACCAGCGCCAAATACCTGGAAGCCTACGAACGGCTGACGGGGAAGCAGCTGTGAGGCAACGGCCAGCGGCGCATCTTTTTGTTCGCAATCCGTGTTGGGCGAAGTAATGTTAAAACCATTACTACGGCGCACATCAAAATTGAGCAGGAGGTTCTGAAATGGACACCAGCCGACCGGGTCAGTCTGGCGGAGCGGTTGCTGGAGAGTGTGGATGACTTTGCCACCCCGGAATTGGATCGGGCTTGGCGGGCGGAAACATCGCAACGACTTGCAAAAATCGAGTCCGGCCAAGTTTCCGGACTGACATCAGATGCGGTGTTTTCAGAAGCCCGGAGGAAGCTGCATGAAGCCCGCCAACTGGCAGTGTCCTAATCTGACGGAGCGCGGCTGTGTGCGATAGCACCAGCCGCAGCATGACCGAAAGTTCAATGCGCGGCTTATTCCACCCACCCGTGGCCAGCCACGTTGCTGCGGCTGGTCTTCGACACAGCCGCGCTCCGCTAATTTCAAGTTAGGATACCGCCCGCCTTCTCCCCGGCTTGCATTCCCCGGCATTTGCCCTATGTTGTGCCACTCGATTATGGAATTGAACAATGACGAAATCCGCCGTTATTCGCGGCATCTGATTCTGCCGGAAGTCGGTTTGGCCGGCCAAAAGAAGTTCAAAGCCACCAGCGTCCTCTGCATCGGCGCGGGCGGTCTCGGCTCGCCCATTGCCATGTATCTGGCCGCCGCCGGCATCGGCAAGCTCGGCATCGTGGATTTCGATACGGTGGACTATTCCAACCTCCAGCGCCAGTTGCTCCACACGGACGCCGATGTGGGCCGCTCCAAGGCCGAGTCCGCCAAGGAAACCATCCATGGCCTCAACCCGAACTGCGAAGTCGTCATCCACAAGACCCGCATCTCCTCCGAGAACGCGCTCGACCTCATCCGCCCCTACGACATCGTGGTGGACGGCACGGACAATTTCCCGACCCGCTACCTGACCAACGACGCCTGCGTGCTCCTGAAAAAGCCGAATGTTTACGGCTCCATTTTCCGGTTCGAGGGCCAGGCCAGCGTGTTCGCGCCGCATCTGGGCGGGCCGTGCTATCGCTGCCTCTATCCCGAACCCCCGCCGCCCGGCATGGTGCCGAGCTGCGCGGA